>Ga0307413_10000056_pt1 | contig 29192 bp, 24 predicted proteins | sample DK1Ometagenome_3_FD_203714 | JGI IMG/M metagenome (GOLD analysis project Ga0307413, IMG submission 203714) | Maize rhizosphere microbial communities from greenhouse at UC Davis, California, United States - DK15-O-2 | ecosystem: Host-associated > Plants > Roots > Rhizosphere > Soil | place: USA... | reverse complement strand
GGCGTCGAGCCTGATCGAGCGTCCCGCTGCCTATCTTGTCCGGACCGCGCGCAACCTGCTCGCCGAACGCGCCCGCACCGACGGGCGCCGGATGCAGGCCGATCACGGACCGTTCGAGGAGGCCGATCATGCCGGCCCCGATCCGCATGCGGCGCTCGAGGCGCGCGATACGATCCGCCGCCTCGCCGACGTGGTCGCCCGCCTCAAGCCGAAGACGCGGACCATTTTCCTGATGCACCGAATCGAGGGTCTCAGTTATGAAGAGATCGCGGCCGCACAGGGGATGAGCGTGAAAGGCGTGGAAAAGCAGATGGCCAAGGCGCTCGGCGCGATCCGCCGTTCGCGGCGGGACGAGCGATGATCGGCGGGCGGAGCGCCGAAGACTGGCTGGCACTGATGGAGGGTCCCGATGCGGAGCGGCATCGCGATGCATTCGACGCCTGGCACAGTGATCCGGCCAATGCCAAGGCCTATGCCAGCCTGCACAGCGACTTTGCGGCGGCGTCCGCGCTTTCGGCCGAAGAGGTCGCCCTGCTCGCCGGGCCGCACGACGCGGCGCGGCGGAAGCGCCGCCAGCAATGGGCGATCGCCGCGGCCCTGATGCTGTCGCTTTCGGCGGGTTTCGCGTGGATCGCAATCGGCCCGGGCACCCAGAAGCCGCTGATCGCGGCACCGGGGGCGACGGGCGAGCAGCGTCTCGACGACGGCACGCGGGTCGCGCTGTTCGACGGCGCCCGGATCGAGCCGCGCTTTACCGCGAGCGAGCGGATCGTGGTCATGACGGGCGGCCGTGCCCGCTTCACCGTCGCGCATGATGGCGCCCGCCCCTTCCGCGTCATCGCCGGGACGTCGGTGACGACCGCGCTCGGAACCGTGTTCGAGATCGACATGCGCCGCGCCGCACCGCGCATCCATTTGCTCAAGGGCTCGGTCGAGGTCGCCGCGCGCCCGGCATCCCGGCCCGCACTCCGCCTCGCACCCGGCGAAAGCGCCGAGGTCGGGGCCGAAGGCCCGCGCCGCACGCCCGCGATGACAAACCCGGTCGCCGCGGACAAGCTCGAGGCCGACAATCTGCCCCTCGGCCAAATCGTCGATCGCGCCAACCGGGTGAATGCGCAGAAGATCGCCCTCGCCGACCCGGCGCTCGCGGCGATTCCGGTGAGCGGGCGGTTCGAGATCGGCGATAGCGACGCGCTGGCGCGCAAGCTGGCCGCCGCCCTCGACCTCGGGGTCGAGATCGGACCGGCGGGCCCCATTCTCAAGCGCCCGTAAAAGCCGCCCGCGAAAAACGGGGGGCTGAGACTCCCCGCGTCATCGAGCCACCCAGACAGCCAGAATTTGGCTGCAAGGGAGGGTTTGATGAAAAGACTATATCTGGCGTCCTTGCTCGCGACGGCGAGCGGTTTCGCCATGGCGGCGCCGAGCGCGCAGGCGCAGACCGGCGACGCATATTATGACATCGCGGCGCAGCGCCTCGACGACGCCCTGCGCGAATATTCACGGGTTTCGGGACGCGATGTGATCGCGGCGTCGAGCCTGCTTGCCGGCCGACGCGGCACCGCGGTACGCGGTCGCCTCGCGCCCGACGCCGCGCTCGATCGCCTTCTTTCGGACACCGGGCTGATCGCCGAACGCGTCGAAGGAACCCTCGTCCTGCGCGAACGGGGAGATGGCACGATCGCGGCAGCGGGAGCACCGACAGGCGCGACCGCGCAGGCGGTTAACCTGGCTACCGCGGATGCGATCGTCGTCACCGGCACGCGCATTCGCGGCACGGGGCCTGTCGGGTCTCCGGTCGCGACGATCGACCGCGAGACGCTCGACCGCAGCGGCCGCGCGACGCTTGCCGATTTCATCCAGACGATCCCGCAGAATTTCTCGGGCGGGCCGGCGGAAGCCAATATCGGGACAAGCGCGCGCGGCAATGCCGCGAGCAATATCGGATATGGCACGGGCATCAACCTGCGCGGACTTGGCACCGGGTCGACGCTGACATTGCTCGACGGGACGCGCCCGGCGCTGAGCGGCGCGTCCGGCGCCTTCGCCGATATTTCGATGCTGCCCTCGCTCGCGGTCGAACGGCTGGAAATCCTGACCGACGGTGCCTCGGCTATCTATGGTTCGGACGCCGTCGCGGGCGTCGTCAACATCCGCTTCCGGAACCGGTTCGAGGGTGCGGAGACGCGACTGCGCGTCGGCACGGCTGACGGCGATTATGGCGAAATCCAGATCGGGCAGATCGCCGGCACCGCGTGGGACACAGGCCATCTCGTCGTCGCCGGCGAATATTATCAGCGCGGCAGTCTCGGATCGGAGGAGCGCCGCTTCGCATCGGAGGATCTGCGACCCTTCGGCGGCCCCGACCTGCGATCCAGTTTCAGCAATCCCGGCACAATCGTCGCGGCGGACGGTCGGCGCTTTCTCATTCCGCGCGGGCAGAACGGCACGGCGCTGACGCCCGCACAGCTCGTCCCGAGCGCGGACTTCCGGCGCGGCGACGCCCGTCGGAATGTGGACATCCTGCCGCACCAGAAAAGCGCCAGCTTCTACGCCAGCGGCGAACAGCGGCTCGGCGATCACATCAGCCTGTTCGCGCGCGGTCTATACGCGGAGCGCGACTTCGAAGCCCGCCGCCGGATCATCGGCGTATCGCAGCAGACCGTGAGCCCGGCCAATCCCTATTATGTCGACCCGATCGGTACCGGCCGGAACATAACCGTCTATTATGACCCGGTCGCCGACTTCGGCCCCGAGGGGGTCCGGGGCACGGTCAAGGCGCTCAACACCGCGCTCGGCGTCCGCGCCGATGTCGGAAGCTGGACCATCGAATTGTCGGGCGGTCACGGCCAGCAACGCGAGGGCTATGACAGTCTCAATGTCGTGCATCTGCTCAAACTGGCGCGCGCGATCGCCTCTCCCGACCCGGCGCGGGCGATCAATCTGTTCGGCGACGGCGCGGTCAACGATCCCGCGCTGATCGACAGCCTGCGCGGCAGCTTTGCGGTGCGCACGCGCTATCGTAGCTGGACCGCGGCCCTGCGGGCCGACGGCAAGCTGTTCGCGCTGCCCGCGGGCGACGTGAAGCTCGCGCTCGGCGCCGAATGGCGCGATGACAGGCTGAGGTATCGCGAGACGATCGATATCGTGTCGGATACGCCGCAGGAGCGCAGCGCCGCGGGCCTGCCCGACAAGCGGATCGTGAAAGCCATTTACGGCGAGCTTGCCATCCCCGTCTTCGACGCCGACGGGGCGTTCCCCGGATCGCTCGCTGTCTCGGCCTCGGCGCGCTATGAAGATTATTCGGACGTCGGCGACACCGCCAATCCGAAATTCGGCGCGCGCTGGGAGCCGCTTCCCGGCCTCGCGCTTCGCGCATCCTATGGTCGCTCGTTCCGCGCACCCTTTTTCGACGAACTCGTCGGAACCGCGAACGCGCGTTACCAGACCTTCCGGATCACCGATCCGGCCGCGCCGACCGGTCAGACCTCGGTGCTGCTGCTACTCGGCTTCCGCCCCGATCTGGGGCCCGAAAAGGCGACGAGCTGGACCGCGGGCATCGATTTCGAACCGCGCTTCCTGCCGGGCGCGAAGTTCAGCCTCACCTATTTCGACATCCGGTATCGCGACCGGATCGCGTCGGCGAACAGCTTCCTCCAGCAATTTTTTACACATCGTGATGTCTATGCCGGCCTGATCGACGATACTCCCGATCCAGCGCTGGTGGCGGCGCTGTTCGCCAACCCCAGCTTCTCGAACCCGATCGGGATTACCCAAGGCGAAGTCGTGGCGATCGTCGATGCCCGCACACGCAACCTGTCGCGCTCGACCGTTCGCGGGCTCGATTTCGATCTTGGTTACAGCAAGGCGCTCGCCGGAGGTCGTATCAACCTCTCGCTCGGCGGCTCGCGACTGTTCACGATCGACAACCGGATCACCGACACGGCGCCGCGCAACAATGTCACCGGAACGCTTGGCGCACCCGTCAAGCTACGCCTTCGCGGGCGTGCCGGCATCGCGCTCGGAGCGTTCGACGGCGGGATCGGCGTCAGCCATGTCGCCAGCTACCGCAACCTCACCGTGACCCCGGTCGAGAGAGTCAGGCCCTGGACGACCGTCGACCTTCAGCTCGGCGCGCGCATCGGAGACCCCGACAAGCGGTCCTTCCGCCTCGTCTTCAGCGTCAACAATCTGTTCGACCGCGACCCGCCCTATGCGCAATTCCGCTCGACAGGCGTCAACATCGGCTATGATCCCGAGCAGGCGAGCGCCGTCGGGCGCAGCTTCGCCCTGCAGGCGGTGGTCGGGTGGTAATCGCCGCCGCGATGCTCGCGTCGGCGATGCCGCTCCCGGAGGGAGAGCCGGGCACGCCCGTTTCGATCACGACGCACGATATCGTCGAGGTCGCCGACATCACGGGCCCGAGCCTGTCCCCCGACGGCACGCGCGTCCTCTATCGGATATCGCGCCCGTCGGTACGCGCCAACGACACGCAGCTCGACTGGTATGTCGCCGATGTCGGCGGCGACGCGGTAGTGCATGCCGGGGATGCGGGAGCGGTGCGCCACGACGGCGCCGGCTCGGTTGCCGAAGCCAAGGTCCTCTGGGATCCCGATTCGCGGGGCTTTCGCTTCCTGGCGCTCAGGGACGGGATCGTCGCGATCTGGCATTGGCGCGAAAATGGAGGCACCGCTCGCGAGATCGTCGATGCCGCCGATATCCTCGACTTCTCGCTGTCGGAGGATGGCCGCACCCTGCGTTACACGACGAGTGCGACGCGCGCCGAAGTCGCGGCCGCCGAAAAACGGGCCTATGACGAAGGTGTGCTGGTCGACGACAGCGTCGACCTGGGACAAGCCGTGGCGGGTGGCAAGATCGAGGACGGGCGCCGTATTGCCCAGCGCTGGACCCGAAACTGGTTCGATCGCGCGCGCATCCTGTGGGACGCTCCGAGGAAGGACACGGCCGTCGATCTCGGTGTCGAAGCCACTGCCCCTCCCGGATCACGACCGGTTCCTGTCATTTCATTGCAGGGTCGCGAGATCGATCTCGCGAAAGGTGGTCGTGCCGCAATCGAGCGAGCGCAAAATGGCACCCGGCTAATGGTGACAATGGCCGATGGGCGACGCATCGCCTGCCGTGCCGCGCCGTGCCGGTCGGCCAGGCTTGCCGCCATTGCTGAGCGTCCGGGCCACGACATGCTGATCCTATTCGAAACCGATGTCGGCGCCCGCGAGAAGATCTGGCTCTGGCGCATCGGCGGCGCGAAGGCCCGTTACCTGGCTACCACGGACGGCGCCGAGCGGGCGCCGATCTGGCAATCTCGCTGCACGGCGGCGCGCGAGGCGCTGATCTGCGCCGCAAGCGGCCCGGTGGAGCCGCCGCGCCTCGTGCGGATCGCCTTTTCCGACGGACGGCGAACAGTCATTGCCGATCCCAATGCGGGTCTGCGGAGCCGGATCCGCGCCGTGGCGGCGCCGCTGCGCTGGGAGAATGGTCATGACGGCATTCTGCTCACACCGCCGGGTGCAAGCGAGCCCCTACCGCTTGTGATTCAATATTATCGCTGCGCGGGGTTCCTGAAGGGCGGTGTCGGCGACGAAATTCCGATGCTGCCGCTGGTCGAGCACGGGATTGCGGTGCTGTGCATGAACGGCCAGCGCCCGCCCGCGAACGCGCCTATGGAAGCGAGCTATGAGATGGCCTTGTCGGCGATCGGCGAGGCGGTCGACGGTCTCATCGCCGCTGAGCGGATCGATCCGGCGAAGATCGGGATCGGAGGACTGAGCCACGGCTCGAGCGTTGCGCTCTGGGCGATCCGGAAGTCGAAACGGTTCGCCGCGGCCACCATCGCGTCGGGACAGGCGGGGCCCCACTATTATTGGTCCAACGCGTTTCCCGATCGCGGCTTTGCCAAAATCTTCCGGAAGTTCTGGAAGGCCGGCGACCCCGACAGCGATCCCGGGCGCTGGCGCGTCATTGCGCCGGTATCGGACATCGAGGCGATCGACACGCCGCTCCTCATGCAGCTTCCCGAATCTGAGGTCCGCAATCTCGTCGAACTCAACACGAAGCTCCGGCTCGCCGGCAAGCCCGCGGAGCTGTTCGCCTTTGCCGACGAAATTCACATCAAATATCAGCCGGCCCACAAGCGCGCCGTCTATGAGCGAAATCTCGACTGGTATCGCTTCTGGCTGAAAGGCGAGGAAGACCCCGGTTCTTCCAAGGTGGATCAATATAGGAGGTGGCGCGCGCTGCGCGCGGGACTGCCTGCGCAAGCCGCCGCGCCCTGAACGATCAAAGCCGCAATCTTCCATCGCGAGCAGGCTTCGCTCGCCTCATCATATGTGGCTTGCTCACCGTCGGCCGCACCGCGCCTCATTGGCGGTGTGCGTCCGATCCGGCGATCGAACGGGCCCATCGCTCGATATCGGCAAATTCGAGGATTCGAAGCATGGCGCTGGTATCGGCTTGCGTTCGACCTGCAAGGAGGGCGTCGATGGCATCAAGGTCGAGAATACCCGATCCGGCAAGCCATCCGTCGAGGAGAAAGCTGGAAAGACGCTGCCGGTTGGCCTCGAACGCCGGCAGAAACATCGACAGGATACGTCCCTTGCTGCGACGCGTGAGCACAATTTCAGGCAGATTTTCGCGAAACGCTTCGCGCGCCAGGGCGCGGTTCACGCCCCCTTCGCCCCATTGCCAGCTCGGAACACCCAACCCAAATTCGATCAACGGCTGGGAGAGCAAAGGAGCAATCTTCGGCACATGCCGCGCACGTTCATAACCGTCGAGGAAAGGCTGGATGGCGAGAAGGCCAAGTCCGTATCGCCTCTGCCCCGGAGGAACGCGCCCGGCATCGGCCAGCCACGGATGCCGGGGCCGCTCCGAGGCATACCGGGTCGACAGGAGCAGATCGTCGACGGGCCAGAGCCTGATACCGCGAAACCAGGCCCGCAGCCCGTGGCGCAGCGCGTTCCAGATATTGTCGTCCATGATTTCCGCCTGGTCGGCCGCGGCCCTCAGCGCGGCGCGGATCCCGGCGTAGCGCAACGCATCGAGCGCGGGGGCGATCGAGGTTTGATAACCGAACGCACCGTCGCCTGCGGTTCCCGAAAAAATGGCGTCGGCGCCGAAGGCCCGTGCCGAGGCGAGGAAGGCGGCGTCGGTCGGCGCGACCAGCCCGAAGCCGCCCGGGCGCACGCGCAAGCCGCGCGCCGGGGCGAGCGGGTCCGCAGGTTCGTCGGGAATCCGGATTTCGTCCAGTGAAACGGCCGCGCGGGCCGCAACGGCCCGCGCATAGACGCGCTCGTCGCCATCGGGACCCGGCGTCACCATCGTGACCGCCCGCCAGGGCCGCGAACGCCCGGCGAGGCAAGCCGCAACGATGCTGCTGTCGATGCCCCCCGAAAGCTCCAGCTGTACCCGCGCAAAGCGCTCGCTCCATGCGCCGACGCACGCGCGCACGACATTCGCCAGTTCCTCCGGTTCGGCGCGTCGCGGCGGCGATTTGGCATAGTCCCACGGAAGCCAGCTGGCGGCCAGACGCCCCGGCCGATCCAGCCGCGAGATTTCTCCGGGCAATATCTCGGTGACGCCCGCGATACCCGACCGCGGCGAGCGGAGAAGCGGATAGCGCAGATAGGCGTCGATCACCCCGGCGTCGGGCTCGTCGATCGGGAAACCGAGCGAGCGCGCCAGCGCCAGGTCCGTGAAAGCGCAATGGGTCTCCTGCAAACCCCCGACGCCGTCCACATTGTGACCGGTCTGGAAGATCGCCGGACCTGTCAGCGGGGAGCGGAGCAGAAATATCTGCCCCGCATTGCCTTCCCACATCAGGATAAAATTGCCCCAAAGGTTGGCGACCGCCCACCCGCCCTCGCTGGCGATAATCCGTTCGACGGCATCGCGGCCAAGTTGGAGATAGGACAGAGCGCCGTTGCGCTCGAATGCAAATCCGACAAGAGCGGCCCGGCCGCAGGACGACGCTATCGCCTCTCCGTCGCCGATCAGTCGCGCGCTTCCGATTGCGGCGAGTTCGCGGCTTCCTGCCGGAAGGTCAGGAAACACACGGGCTGGCTGGACGAGGGCGACGCGAATGGTCACAGCCGGAACACCGGGCTGTACTCTGCGACCGTATTGAGCTTGTCGGAGAGCAGCAAATCGCCGCGTTGCACCCAGGCATGTGCCATGAAGGGGTTGAGCCGGACGCCGAAATGGACATCGGCAGCAATACCGCGGCGCCAGAGCAACGAGGCCAGAGCAAAGCTGTCGGGAACGCAAAGCCGTCTCGCCGGAAGCAAAACCCGCGCCCTTGCATAAGCCTGCGCGACGGATACCGCGGCCTCACCCTCGTAATCCATCACTCGTCGCTGCCGATAACGGGTTCGGAGGCGCCGCCAACGAGCAACCGTCGCCTTCAGGCCGAACAAGCGAAGGTGCAAGCCTGCGCTTGCGCGATATCCGGCGACTTCGACCAGCGGCACGCGGCGTCGGGCAGGCGCTGCCTCCAGAGCAGAGTACAGAAGCGCGTCGGCAACGACTGGTGCGACCGCTTTGCCATCGCCGCTCGCGATCAGGCGCCGCCGCAGGAGGGACTCGAACTTCGCTATGCATCCCGTGCCGTGATAATTTGCGTCATGATCCGAGAGCGACGCAAGCGCCGCCGCTTCGCCAGGAGCGATCAACAAGTAGCGGTCGGCGTCGAGGTCCAGCGCCACGGCGCGTTCGCCGAGGAATCCGAAACTGACGTGCGATGGGAGATGAAAATCCATTGGCCTAGAGGGCGCGACGTTTGGGCGTCGCACCCTCCGATCCGTCATTCGGCCGAAATACCGCCGCCCAGGAAAAGCTGGACGCCTTCGGTTTCGGGATTGTTGGAGATCTGCCCGAGCGTCTCGACGCTCGCGACACCGAGTTCTTCGATGCCGTCTTCGATCAAGTCATTGCGGTCCATGGGACCCTCCTTTTCGATACCGCGGGATTGCGGCATCGAAAAAATTAGGCGCCCGAACTCATATAGGAATTTTATAGTTCGAATATTTTCCGAATATATTCCGGCGTTCATCCGAGCGGCTGTTCGCGCGGCCGCATCTCGGCGATCACGCGGCCGGCAAGAGCGAGGCGGCGGCGATGAAAGCGCGTGATCTTCGCGCGCAGCGCGCTCCAGCGGCGGAACCGGAAATCCTCCTCCATCGCCGCGATCGCCGCGCGGCAGCCGGGGTCGACACGGACCTCCGCCACACGAAAGACGTGCGATCGCTCGATCAGATTCGCCGCGGCGAAGCGCAGTTCGCGATTTTCGCTGAGCCGGGCGATCGCACGAAACAGACGGGCGACCTCCGCGGCATAATCGGAGTCGCGATCCTCTGCTCGCGCCCGATCGGGCAAGGACGGATCGGGCATCTGACGGGCAACCGCCAGCGCGAGGAGGGCCGCGGCCCATCCATAGAGATCGCGAAGATCCCCCTCGCCGACGATCGGCTGGCGAAACCCCTCCTGATGCCAGCTGTCGACGAGCCGCTCGCCCGAGAGGCGGTGGAGCGCGTCGCGCACCGGTGTCGGGCTGGCTCCGAGATCGCGGGCAAGGACCGAGGGATCGAGGCGCTCGCCAGGCGCGAATTCTCCGTGCATCACTTGCGCCTTGAGCACGCGGTAGACGCGTTCCATCGTCGCCCCCGGGCTCATGACACCGCCCGCCCGGCCACAGTCGGCCGCGCGATCCCGGCCCGCGCGAGCTTCGCCGGCGTCGCCGCGTCGACGTCGACGGCGATTGCCATCATATCCGGACCGCAGCCGGCATGCACCGCGCCGAGGTGCCGGCACGTCCAGCCCATATTCTGTATTTTCGGGGCCCACGGTTGCGGAACGGCGCCGACGAAGCGGCCAATCCGGCGCGCGAGAGCATGGTCGACGAGGCCGTACAGCAACTGATCGCGCGCGCGCCGCCGATCGGCGGCAGCGAAATCGGGCGAGAGGCAGGCGTGCGTCACTTCGGCGACCGAGCCCTTCATGGGGGGCTCGTATATACGATCGCCGAAAGGGCCAAGAGCCGCCGAGGGTTCGCGAAGCACGCGCGCCGACGCACGGTGCTCGCCATCGGGGCCGGCGACAATCAGATAGGTCGCGCCGGGACCGTCGCGGCGATCGACCTCGAAGCAGCCGGCGAGCACCGGAAGATCCCATTTCAGGATATCGACGAAGACGCGCTTGCGCGCCGCGAACATCGACCGGAGCGCGACATGTTCGCGCGCCCGGGTCGATTGGTCGACGATGAGCATCATGCCTGCCACCCGAACGGTGCGGCGCGCGGACAAATTAAATCCCCGCGGCGGCCTGCCACCAAGGCGCGAGGAATTTCAGGCCCGCCGCGCGTCGGCGCGGCCTTGCATGTCGGCATGGCGACCCTTGGCAAGCCGGGCGGCGTCCTCAAGCCTGCCGGACCGGCATTGCTCCCATCAGGGCCGGTCGCGGGCCTTCTCAACCAGGCGGCGAACCGGCAATGGCGATCGCCGCTGGTCGGGCGGCGATTCGAACGCCTCAGGCTATCCGGCGCTCCCGATATTTCCACTATATTCGCGGAGTTACTCTCAATTTGAGAGTTGTTCTTCATGTCGCGCGGTTCCACATACGCAGCGAAGGGCGCACGCGATCCGATGTCCGTGGGACTCACGCGGCCTCGCTGGCAACTCGCCCCTTATCGCGCCTTCCCGCCATCGGGCCTTGCCGGGGGGCGCAGCGCCGCCCACTCGATTAAGGGCTTGTGTGCGGGCGCTTTTGTCATGAAACTGTCATGATGGAAGGGTCGCAATCTTCTACGGCCGACCGCGTGCGCTGGGATCGGCTGACCGAAAAACAGCGCGCCTGCCTCGACCTGCTGCTCGAACGCAGGACGTCGAAGCAGATCGCGATCGACCTCGACATCTCGAAACCGACGGTCGACCAGCGGCTCACCACGGCGCGCCATATTCTCGGCGCTACCGACCGCCACGACGCGGCGCGGCGCTATGCGCGTCTCAAGCGCCTATATGACCGGATCACATATGATCCGGTGGATATTCCCCCGCCGCCGTCGCTCGTGCCATCCGACTTCGCGGACGGCGATCCATCGCAGCCCCTGCAGCCGGATGACCGCAGCAATGCGTCAGGCGGATCCTGGGCTACAGGTCTGCCGTTCGGGAAGGTCGGGAGCCACGATCATGGCTCTTCAGCGAGATTGGCGATCGTGGCGGCGATGCTCGTGGCCATCGTCATCAGTCTCCTCGGCGGGCTCGGCATCGCACATACGCTGTCGCGGCTCATTTCCGGCTGACGCTTCTCAGGTGAAACCGCATGGCGACCGGAGCGGCCCGCTCCGGCGAAGGAGAGATCATGTCCGATACGATCATGTTCATGGCGAGAAAACTTCGGCATCAGGTACCGACCGCCGAGACGCGGATCGACGATGCGTTGATCGCGGTGTCGTCGCTGATGACGACCATCGTGACCGCGCGCCGCGACGCCGACCGGGTCCAGCCCGTGAAGGGACAGGCGACCATCCAGCGTCTCGCCAAGGCGCAAATGGCGCTCATCGACGCGAGCGGCGGCGTGCTGCGCGTCCACGGCGAGCTCGCCGATATCGCGCGCGAGACCGCGGGCCTCGATCTGCACGAATGTCCGGCGGTCGCGCATGCCGATAGCGCGCCGCAGGGCGGCGGCGCCGTCGCCGGTTGACCGGGGGCCGGGCGCATGGTTTCAGACGGCGATGCTGCGGATTGCCTGTTTCCTGACGCTTCTCTTCCTCGCGACGCTCTACGCGTTGAGGAAGGGCGGCGGCCCCGAACGGGCGATGGCGGTCATCCTGATCGCGATGCTGGCGGCGGATCAACTGCTTCACCTCGTCGTGCCGGTGCGCTTCACCGCGCTCGATGCCGGGCATCTCGCGATCGACATCGCGGCGGCGGCGGCGACGCTGGTCCTGGCGCTGGCGGCGCATCGCTTCTGGCCGCTGGCGGCGGCGGCGCTCCAGATGTTGCCGCTGCTCGCCCATTTCAGCCGGGCGGTGGATCTCTCGGTGCACCCGATAGCCTATCTTTCGATGCAGGTGTTTGCGTCCTGGCTTCTCCCGCCCCTGCTATTCCTCGGAACCTGGCGGCACAGCAAACGGCTGCAAATATACGGCAGCGATCCGTCCTGGCGCGGTTCGTGGCGGCCGTCGAGCCCGAGCATGCCGACGCGATAGCGGGTACGCTTCTCGGGGAATTTCGCAGCCTGTCGCGGCTGTGGGCGCAGAGCCCCGAAGCGCTTTCCCGGGTTATCCGCGGCTGGCCTGCCGTTCTCGACCTGCTGGCAAGCGGACGCGACGTCCTCGATGAAATGATGGAGGCCGATCTCGGGGCCCGGCGCATCGATCCGCTCGACGAGCGTTTGCGGCGCTATCTGACCGCCTCGATGGGATCGCTTCCCGAGGAACGGCTCCGCGTCCTGTTTCTCGACGCGGCGCGGACGCTTCTTGCCGACGAACAACTGCAGCAGGGTACGCTCGCGTACATGTCGATCTATCCGCGCACCATCTTCCGCCGCGCGCTCGAACTCAATGCCGCAGCGATCATCCTCATCCACAACCATCCGAGCGGCGATCCGACGCCCAGCGAAGAGGATCTCGGGGCGACCGCGATGATCGAGCGACTTGGCCGCTCGCTCGATATCGAGCTTCTCGATCATATCGTCGTCACGGCGACGGGGACACATCATATGCGGAGCGGAAAGACGAAGGCGTCCGTCAAGCCGCGGCCACGCCCGTTGGCGCTGCGAAGCGACGGCGATGGAGACTCCCGCGGCAGCGACGGCCGCATTCTGCGCCATGCGATGGCAACGCAGCGGCGCCGAATCCTGCGGCGGCAATTGCTGGGAGCCGATGAGCTGTTCGGCGAACCGGCGTGGGACATGCTGCTCGACCTGTTCGTGCACGAGTGCCAGGGAAAGCAGTTGGCGATGTCGTCGCTGTGCATCGCCGCCGGCATACCCGAAAGCAGTGCGATGCGGCTCGCGCAGCGGTTGTGCGACGCGGGGCTTCTCGTTCGCCTTCCCGATCCGGCCGACGGGCGCCGGAGCTTCATGAAGATCACGCCGGACATGGCGCACCGGCTGCGCGCCTATTTTGCCGAAGGCGGAGAATAAATGCCGCGCGCCACGCCGGCCGAAGTCGCGCCGCGTGAAGCCGCGCGGCGCTCGATGCGGCGTCCTTCCCGCCCGCGACACGCCGGCGGCCCCGCGTCGCCGCCCCGCTTCGGCGCCGTCGGCCATGCGCCTTTCAACGCGGTCCTGAGCCGCGTGCTTTCCGGCCCGGTCGTCGCTTCATGCCGCTATTCGGAAGACCTTCTGGATATATCGCGTGAGAACCGGCGAGCCCGGCGCCGATTGGCGTTCGGCCGATGCTTATGCCGAGCTGCTCCTGTGCGACAGGCGCTTCTTTGCCTGGGAGTGGCTGCGTCGCAGCGCCGCATACCGGGATCGCTGGCATGAGCGCGATCGCCTGCCGCGCGGCGCGGCAAGCCGGCTGGGACTGGTCGGGTGGCTCGACCCCGCCATCCCCGCCCCGCAGGCGCGGCCGATCTGGAGCGTGAATACCGACCCGGCGGTGCTCGACGGTCGCCCCGCCGGGCAAGCCGAGCCAGGGCCGGCTGCCGGCGATTCGCTCGACATCCTGACGATTGCGCCGCTGGTTTCCGTCGAGGTCACCGCCGAGGCGGAGCACTGGTTGCTGAGCGACGGCCACTGGGCGATCCGTCTCGATCTGCACAACGGCACGCTGCTCGGCGGACCGCTTCTGATCGAGCACCGCCTCACCGGTCTGCGATCGCTTCGGCCCCGGCTCGCGGCGCTCCGGCAACTGGCCAGCGTTGTCGAAGGCGGAAGTTTACCCGCCTCGCTGATGCCGCGCGAGCGCCGTGCAGCGCAGTGGATACTCGAACTGCGCGTCGCCGATGCCCTGCTCGCGGGGGCGTCGCAGCAGGCGATGGCCCGGCGCTTGTTCGGCCGCGCGGTCGCACCCGACCATTGGCGGCTCGAAAGCACCGCCTATCGTCTGCGGATTCAACGCCTCGTGCGCCGGGCGCGGGCACATCTTGCGCATCCGCTCGCGGGTCCCTGGTTCGGGTGAAGAACACACCGCACACGCCGATCATCGCCGGCCTCGGGCTGCCCCCATCCCGCCATGAATATCGTAACGCGGGACCAGGCAGAGAATATGACCGCGCCAGGACCTCGCGCGGTCAATGGGGCGCCCCGAGACGACCTCCCGGATCAAGGCCCAGGATGCGGAGGGCGATAGCTGCCCGGACTCAGCCAGCCGACCATAGCGCGGCCATCGACAGCGACGGCGCTCCGTCAAAGCCGCTTTCGATGCTATCGACCGGCCTGTGGTCGAGCGCTTCCATCCCGTCCGCAATTTCAGTGGCCAAAGACGAAAAGGACATTGGATGGGCGCGATCGAGATCGTGGGCGTTCCGCAAAAGCGCAGCGCGATCCGGCGAAGGCTGGCCATCCCTGAACGCGAAGACGATCCGGTTCATCCCGACCTTCATGGGGAGATCGATCGTAGATCCAAAACATCCCCTTATGCGGGACAGGATAGAGCGATGTTTCCAGTGATGGTCACAGAGGTTGACGACGAGAATGCCGCCGGGATTCAAGCGCGAACGGCAATCGCGGTAGAATTCCGATGAGCAGAGCCGGGCCGGCTGTCCGTCCTTGTCGAAACCGTCGACGAGCAGGATGTCGCAGCGTCCGGGATCGCGCGCGACGAATTCCGCGCCATCACCGCAGACGATCTCGAAGCGCTCGCTCTCGGGCGGCATGAAGAATTGCTCTCGAACCGCGATGACGTCGGGGTCGATTTCGACCGCGACGATCGAGGTGTCCGGAAGATATCTGTGACAGTATTTTGCCAGCGATCCGCCGCCGAGCCCGATGATCTCGATGGTCTCTGGAGAGGGATGGAACAGGAGGAACCCCATCATCCGGCGCGTATAGTCGAGGATCAACATGTCCGGATCCTCGATACTCATCGCGCTTTGCACGAAAGCCCAGTTTGCGAGGAGGCTCCGTATATTGCCCAGCTCGAAGACGAGCGGGGCGGCCAGTTCGCCCGGCTCCATCGGGGACGCGTGGTGATGTCCGGTCCCATATCGTTCGAAATAACGCTGTTCGCGGTCGATATCGTCGAGATGATCGAGAAAGTGATCGAGCTCGGTTTCCGCCCGAGCGGCGCCCGGGAAGTCCGGCCTCGTCTCGAACTCGCAAGCAATGTCGAGCTCGAAATCTGCCGCGGACCTATCGGTCATCGTCGCGGCGTTCGTTCTGCCGATCATGTGATCGCCCGCCGGCAACGGTGACGCCGATAAACAGGACGAGAAGCAAGACGGAAACGAGAATGATCAGGAATATCGTCATGCGTGCCTCCCGCAAGGACGTGTCGATTGTTCGAAGGCCAAGCAGCCGGCCGCCTCGGAGCGCCAAACGGACCCCGTCCGGGTTATGATCGCCGCGGCCGGGATCATTGGCCTAGCCGCTGCTCGAACTGCAGTGCCTTCTGGTACATCTCGCGCCATGCAACGGCTGCACGAAGGGCCCGGTCCCGCACATTCGGAAGCGACGCCTCCTTCGCTTCCATCTGGCACGCCTGCATCCGGGCCAGATAGAAGCGACTGTTCCGTGCGGTCGGTTTGGGACTCTGGGAAATCATGTCACAGCCTCCATGTCGTGGGATTTTGGTGGAACATCATCGCGAGGTTCGGTGTCCCGTCGCTGCCGCCGACGAGGCACCGGCAGCGGAATCAACGCTTGCGCACGAACTCGGCGCGCAGCACGAGACCCTTGATGCTTTCGTGACGGCAATCGATTTCTTGCGGATCGCCGGTGAGGCGGATCGACTTTATGACTGTCCCCACCTTGAGCGTCTTGCCGGCGCCCTTGACCTCGAGATCCTTGATCAGCGCGACGCTGTCGCCATCCTGGAGCAGGTTCCCGACCGCGTCGCGAACCTCGACCTGCGAGGCTGCGGCCTTGCGTTCCGCAAGCTCCGACGCCGGCATCCACTCGCCGCTTTCCTCGTCATAGACATAGTCGTCACTGTCACTCATTTCATTCTCCAGACTTGGTCAGAATTGGTTTTCCCGGCCGCCGGCCGATCGAGAAATGGCGCGCACGAATGACCTGCCGCTCACGCCTGCCGCCCATAGGGATCGCCGTCATTTCACCTCCGCCAGATCAACCGCGAGCGCCTGCGCGCTCGCATAATCGGCCGCGTAGGAGATGCGACCCGCCGCTTCGCCAAGCCCGATCCTCCCGAGCATCGCCCGCGGCTGGGGCTGAACGCCCGAGACGATCACCCGCGCCCCCGCCAGCCGGGCCTGTTCGACAAATTCTCCGAGTGCCTGCGCTCCGCTCGCATCGAGGAGCGGCACGAGCCGCATCCGCAGGATGATGACGCGCGGCGACTGGCCGACGCGGCGTAGCGTGTCGAGCAGTTCGCCCGCGACGCCAAAAAAGAAGGGACCGGTGATCCGGAACACCTCGACGCCGGGCGGCAGGTCATCGCGCTGGTCGAGGTCTTCGGCATCGAGTTCGGCATCGCGGCTGCCGCTTCGATCGACTTCGACCGCTTCGGCCATGCGCGCCATGAACAGCAGCGACGCAAGCGTCACCCCGACCGCGATCGCCACCGTCAGATCGACGAGGACCGTCAATCCGAAGGTGATCAGCAGCACCGCCCGGTCGCTGTTCGGCATGCGCAGCAGCGCGAGGAAGCGCTGATACTCGCTCATGCCCCAAGCGACCATGAACAGGATCGCGGCGAGCGCCGCCATCGGCACATAGGCCATCAGATCCGTGCCGAAGAGAATGAAGCCGAGCAGAAAGGCCGCGTGCATCATGCCCGCGACGGGCGTCTTCGCACCCGACCGGATATTGGTCGCGGTGCGCGCGATCGCCCCGGTAGCGGGGAGGCCGCCGAACAGCGCCGAGCCGAGATTGGCGACGCCCTGCCCGATCAGTTCCTGGTTCGAACGATGCCGCGTCCCCGCCATGCCGTCGGCGACGACCGCCGACAGCAGCGCCTCGATCCCGGCGAGGAAGGCGATCGTGAAGGCCGATGGCAGGACGGCATTGATCTTAACGAGCGAGATATCAGGAAACGACGGCACCGGAAGGCCCGCCGGAATGTCGGGAAAGCGCGATCCGATCGTGTCGACCGGCAAGTTCAAAAGTGCCACCGCAAGGGAACTTGCCACCGCCGCGATCAGGAAGCCCGGCAGCCGCGGCGCGAATTTGCGGAGCGCGATAATGATCGCCAGCGCGCCACCACCGATGCCGATCGCGGCCCAGTTCGCGCTGGACAGCGCCCCCAGATAAGCCTGCCATTTGGGGAGGAAATCGGCGGGCACCTTGTCGATGGCAAGGCCGAGGAAATCCTTGACTTGGCTCGAGGCGATGATGACCGCGATCCCGGCGGTGAATCCGGTCACCACCGGATGCGGGATATATTTGATCATCTGGCCGAAACGGAGCAGGCCCGCCGCGATGAGGATGAGCCCGGCGAGCAAGGTCGCGATCAACAGGCCGTCATAGCCATGGCTCGCAATGACGTTGAAGATCACGACGACGAAGGCGCCCGTCGGACCGCCCACCTGCACACGCGATCCGCCGAGCGCCGAGATCAGGAAACCCGCGACGACCGCGGTAATCAGCCCCTTGTCGGGCGAAGCCCCGCTCGCGATGCCGAGCGCCATGGCGAGCGGCAGTGCGACGATCGCGACGGTCAGACCGGCGATCGCATCGGCGCGGAAGGCGGCGGCGGAATAGCCCTCGCGAAACACCGTGAGGAGTTTCGGCGTATAGGCCTCGGTCTTCACCGTATTGCGGGCCGGCTCGGAAATTTGGCGGACAAAAGCGCACGATCGGACCGGTTAGGATCGGCATGGGTCCCTTCGCGCAGTCGAACGCCGCGCCCGGTTCCGACGCTCGACGAATATTCGCCGAGCAATTCGATGCCTGCGCCTTCGAGCGCGCCAATCACCTTGACCAGCGTATCGACGACGCCGCGGACCTGCCCGTTCGACGCTTCCATCCGCTGGATCGTCGGAAGAGAAAGGCCGGCGAGCTCGGCCAGTTCGCGCTGGTCGATCCCGAGGAGCGCGCGCGCCGCACGCATCTGCTGTGACGTGATCATATCGGCCTCTTGATGTTTAATACATCATTTATGAGTCTTAACGCTATCATCTTATGCTGTATATATCGATGATGCAATATCATCATTCAGATCACCAAGGCGCGAGGACCGGTACGGGAGAACCTTCACCGCTCCGCGATGGCGAACGCGGCTGATGCCCTATTTCATGTCGTCGCCTTTCGACCAGATCCCGGCAAAGAAGCCGCCTAAGCCCCCAGGCGCCCTGCAGGCGCCGCCGGCGAATGCCGAGCTGCCGGAATCAGGATGGGGCGCGATCCATCGGGGCGCGTGCGGGCGCTGCCCTCGCTGCGGCGAAGCGAAGCTGTTTCGCGCCTTCCTCAAGCCCGTGGACCATTGTTCCGCCTGCAGGCAGGACTGGACGCACCAGCAGGCCGACGACTTTCCGGCCTATGTATCGATTTTCCTGACCGGCCATATCATGGCGCCGGTGATCATCGCGCTTGTCCAGGACACGAAGCTGTCCCTGCCCGCCCTCGCCGCGATCATCCTGCTGCTCATGATCGGGCTGATGATCCTGTTTCTCCAGCCCGCCAGGGGCGGCGTCATCGCCCTGCAATGGTGGTTCGGCATGCACGGGTTCACGAAGGAACGGCACCTACCGGCGATATCCGACCGCGAAGAGTGAGGCTTGCCCGGAGCGGCAACCGCCCTCTACATGAGCGGCAATCTCACCCAAAGGAGCGAATAGCTGGATACGGTATCGATCATACTCTTCCTGTTGCTCGCCGTCGTCGTGAGCGGCGCGATATCGCGGATGCTGCCGGTGTCGCTGCCGACGCCGCTCGTGCAGATCCTGCTCGGCGCGGGGATCGGCCTCTCGACCTCCTACCGCGTCGAACTCGACCCCGAATTGTTCCTACTGCTTTTCCTGCCGCCGCTGCTGTTCCTCGACGGCTGGCGCATTCCCAAGGACGAACTGCTGAAGGACCTCTCGACCGTCGTCGAACTTGCCCTCGGCCTCGTCCTCATGACCGTCATCGGCATGGGCCTGTTCATCCACTGGATGATCCCCGCGATGCCAATGGCGGTCGCCTTCGCGCTCGCCGCCGTCGTGTCGCCGACCGATCCAATCGCGGTGTCCGCTATCGCCGCGCGCGTGCCGATCCCCAAACGGATGATGCATATATTGGAGGGTGAGTCGCTCCTGAACGATGCCTCGGGCCTCGTATGCCTGCGCTTCGCGATCGCCGCGGCGCTGACCGGCACTTTCTCCGCCGGCGCGGCAGCGCTCGACTTCCTGTGGGTCGCGGGGGCCGGATTGGCGATCGGGGTCGCTGTGACGCTGTCGGTGACACGCGCCAAGGCGTGGGTGACGAAGCGCTGGGGCGAGGATACCGGCTCGCAAATCCTCGTCAGCCTGCTGATTCCGTTCGGTTCGTACCTGCTCGCCGAGCATGTCCATGCCTCGGGCATCCTCGCCGCGGTGAGCGCCGGCGTGACCATGACCTTTGCCGAAATATCGCGGCAGGCGATGGCGATCACACGGATGCGCCGCAATTCGGTATGGGATACGATCCAGTTCGCGCTCAACGGCATCATCTTCGTGCTGCTCGGCGAGCAGCTGCCCGCCATCCTCGCCGACGCGAAAGAAACGGTCGCGCTCACCGGTCATGGCACGCTCTGGTGGCTCGCCGTCTACATCGTCGCAATCGTCGCGGGCCTCGCGGCGCTTCGCTTTCTGTGGGTATGGATATCGTTCCGCCTCACGATTCTTCGCAAGCGCGACAGGAATATCGAGCTCCAAAGCCCCAACTGGCGACTGGTCGCCGCGATGTCGTTCGCCGGCGTGCGCGGGGCGATCACGCTCGCGGGCGTCCTGACGCTGCCGCTGGCCCTCGACGACGGCTCCCCCTTCCCCGCACGCGACCTGGCGATCTTCCTGGCAGCGGGCGTCATCATCGTCTCACTGATCCTTGCCACCATCGCATTGCCCCTGCTGCTCAGGGGGCTGGTCATGCCGCCGGACCAGTCGAAGCAGGCGGAAGAAGATGCGGCTCGCGTCACCACGGCCGAGGCCGCGATCCGCGCGATCGAACAACGACAGCATGCGCTGGCCGAGAAACACGGCGAAGCCGATCTCTATGCGGCGGCCGGCGCGCGCGTCATGGATTTTTACCGCGAGCGCATCGAAAGCCGCACCAACGGCCTTTCGGACGCCCGCAAGGCGGAAGAACGGCTTGTGCGCGAGTTCCAGCTCGTCGGCATCAGGGCCGAACGCGAGGCGCTTCTCGGTCTCGGCCGCTCGCGCGCCATCGGGAGCGGCATCGCGCAGAAACTGAACCGCGAGCTCGATTTGTCCGAGGCACGATATCGCGGCTAGCGGCCGTGCGCGGACGCAAACATGCGATTCGGGCTTCGGGCATGCCGCCGCAGCGGCTAGCCACGCCTCCAGCATGAGATGGCTATGATCGACGATCCGGAGGTTCGCTTCCTCAATCGAGAAAGCAAAACCTGACCGGCCGAATATTCTTTATGCAAGGAGCATCGATCTGCGGCATCGCCTGCCAGAGGCATCAATTGAGCGAGACAGCTTGCAGGACGCCGTCCATGTCCCGGGCGACCGCCTGGGTGATGTCCATGGCGTTGTTCCAGCCATAGGCATTGTCTCGTTCGAAGACGACGCTGCACGCCGAACGCGTGATCACGCGTGAGAGCGCCTCGTTGAGCGCGCGGTCGATCTGCTGCTGGCCACGCGTTTGCGCCGCGATGAAACGTGCATTTTGCTGCTGGTCGAGCGCCTGAAGCTGTTGATTGAGCGCCGCCTGCAGACGTTGATATTCGATGGGGGCGGTTGCGTTCTGCCTTGCTTCGAGCGCGCGGCGCTGCTGATCGATGGCGGCCCGCTGCTGAGCGAGCTGGGCCGAAAGCGTCCCCTGCATCTGCTTGAGCTGCCCCTGCAGCGACTGACCCGCGCGCGAGGCACCGATAGCAGCGGTGCGCGACAGCAGACACATGCCGGTTATCGGCGGGCCGAAGGTCTGGGCGGACGCCGATGCGGTCGCAAAGACGAGCGAGGCGGCGGCGAGGATAAGGAAAAGACGCATGTCGCCGCCTCTCGCCTGATCAGCTCGCAGCCGCAACCAGGTCGGCACAGGATTGTTCCTGCCAGACAACTTCGGACACGGTGACATTATAATGACCGCGCGGGCGGATGAAGCGAATCTCCATCCGGCAGCGGGTGCGCTCGGTGCTTCCCGGCGCGGCGGGGAAGAACAGGACATAGTTCCACCGCCGCGTGATCCCTTCGCCAAAATGCGGCGCTCCGATCCAGCGATAGATATCGGACTTGCTCACACCGGGCGTGATCATTCGCACCGCCGCGGGGCGGACCGTCGCACCGAGCTTCTGGTGCTCGAGCGGCTTTTCGCGAAAGGCGGCGGAATCGACGGTCGCGACATAGGCCGGGGCGGTTGGTGCCGGACCGTCTTCGGCAATGGCCGCGGCGGGGCTCATGACGCCAACCCATGAGAGAAGCGGAAGAGCGAGCAACTTGATTTTCATGATATCCTCCCTGGAAGACCGGATGACGAACGGAGCGGTCAGAACTGGAAGCCGACGCCGACATTGGCACCGGCGCGCTCCTGCGTGTCGTAGGTGGCGCCGATCTTAACGACGGTGCGCCCGTCATCCATGACCCGCGACAGACCCATCGCGAACGCCGATTGCCCGCGATAGGTGCCCGCACCGAAGGCAAGCATCCCGCGACCGGGTTCGAACGCTTGCGGAAGGCCCGCCGCTGCCAGCGCACCGGCGGTGCCGGCGAACGCATCGCGCCGGGCCTGGGTCAGATCGAAGTCGAAATCGGCGAACCGCGAGTCGGTATAGGCATTGGCGCTGGCGAGCGTGTTTGCGAGTCCCTCGCCCAGCTGCTGGACGTTGACCGCATCGGTCGGCGCCACACCCGCCGCGACATTGTGCAGCGTCGTCGCCGAACCGCCGGGGTTGAACGTCACCGAATTACCGCTCGCGTCATATTGCACCGAATTGTTGGCGACCTGCTGCACCTGGTGCAGCTGCGACCCGTTGACCGCGTCGGTCGAGGTCGCATTGACCGCGCCCGCCGCGACGTTCTGGACCACGTTGCCGCCCATGTTGACCGTGGTGCTGGCGCCGACCGTGAGGCCGCCGTTGGCCGTCACCATCCCGGCGAAGGTCGGGTTGTCGATGACGCCGACTTGGAGCTGGTTGCCGTTCAGCGTCACGACGGTGTTGGAACCGGCGCTCACGTTGAGCGTGCCGTTCGACGGCACGTTCGACGACGGACCGCCATTGGCCTGGATGTTCCAGCCCGCACCGGCGGTCTGGTTGATCGCCGTCAGCGCGTCGTTGACATTATTGTAGGTGTTACCGCCCACGGTCAGATTGGTGGTGACGGTGCCGGTCGTCGAATTATAGCTCGAATTGCCGCCGAGCCCCGCCGCCACGCTCTCGCCAAGATTGGTGACATTGCCCTGCACGTTCGAGATGCTGCCTTCGATCGTGGTCACCCGGTTGTCGAGGTTGGTGACGTTGTTCTCGACGGTGGTCACCCGGCCGTCGAGATTGGCGACATCGCCCTCGACATTGGTCACCCGCCCATCGAGATTGGTGACACTTCCCTCAACGGCGGTCACCCGGTTGTCGAGATTGGTGATCTGGGCGTTCGCATTCTGTGCGACGGCATCGAGCTGGCTGACATTGACCGCGTCGGTCGGGGCGGAGCCCGCCGCCACATTGGTGAGCTGCCGCTCGGCCCCGGCGGAACCGATCGACACTTCGCCCGCCGAGTTCTGCGGTGCGGCCAGGCCATAAGCCGCGTAACCGGCGCGCGCACCGACCGAGGTCGTTGCGCCCGCCCCCAGCGCGACGCTACCCGAGAAGCTTGCATTGGCACCCGCACCGAACGCGATCGACTGGATGCCATTGGCAACCGAGTTGGTGCCGAAGGCGATAGCATCGGCCTGGCTGACGCGCGCATTCTGACCGATCGCAGTGCCGCCGGGAGCGGTCTGCTCGACGATCGCGCCATTGCCGATGCCGATGCCGTTGTCGCCGTTGACCACCGTGGCCGGGCCGACCGCGACCGATTCCTGGCCGACCGCGAGCGAATCGTCCGCGGTGGAATTGGCGTGGAAATATTTGGTCGTCGTGGCCGAGACCGCGCCGATCGCCCCCGCCAGCTGCCGGATGGTTACCGCGTCATGTGCATCGGTGCCGTCGGCGACATTGGTGATCTGGCGCACCTCATTCGCCGCCGCATTGCCGACCGAGACTGCGCCCCGCAGCACGACGTCGCTGGTGTTGTAGGTGATGCTGTTGGGCCCCGCCGGAATGGTGCCGGTGGCTGGCGCCAGCACCCGGTCGGAGACCGCGTTCGCGCCGAGCGCCAGCGATCCCTCGATGCTTGCTACCGTGCCACGGCCAAGCGCGACCGCATTGTCGGCGCTCGCATTCGCCTGATAACCGAGCGCGGTCGAGCCCACGCCCTGCGCGAAAGCGTCGGTCTCCGCGAGACCCGTTTCGTTGGTGCGGGCATAGCGGATACCGTCGCCGTTCGCCTCGGTGTAGATGGTCGAGGTATCGCCGGCGATATTGTTGATCGTATCGCCGACATTGATGAGGGCGCCCTCGATCGTCGTGACGCGGCCGTCGAGATTGGTAACATCGCCCTCCACCGTGGTCACCCGCGTGTCGAGATTGGCGATGTCGGTCGTGTTCTCATCCACCTTCTGGTTGGTCGCGAAGAGCTGCGAGCCATTGACCGCATCGGTCGAGCCATTGCTCAACCGCCCCGCCGCCACATTGGTGACCGTACGCTCTGCACCCAGCGCCCCGACGCTCACCGTCGAAGTCGGCGTCGCGCCCGCGAAAGCGTAGGCCGTGCCGCCGATCGTCGCGCCGGCGGTGCCTATCGCGATATCCGTGGTCGAGCCGTTGCCAAGGGCCACGTCGCCCGCGTTGTTCGCCACCGCGTTCGGACCGATCGCCACCGAGTCCGTCCCGAGCGCCTGACTGTCCGCCAGTGTCGAGTTGGCGTGGAAATATTTGATGCCCAGGCCATTGTTTATGTCGGTCAGATTGTCCTCGATGTTGGTAACCCGGTTGTCGATGTTGGTCACGTCGCCCTCGAGGTTGGTTATGTCGGTGCTATTCTCACCCACCTTCTGGTTGGTTGCGTAGAGCTGCGAACCATTGACCGCATCGGTCGACGTTGCCGAAAGCACACCCGCGCCGACGTTCTGGATCTGCCGTTCGGCCCCCGCCGCGCCGACCGAGACCACTCTCGTGCCGCTCACCCCCGCCGCCGGCGTCGCGCTGCCGGCGAGCACGAAGGCACCCGCATGCCGCGTGTCCGTCACCGAGCCCGAGCCGAGCGCAACGGCGCCCGCCTGACTCGCCGTGGCCCCCTGACCCAGCGCAGACGCGAGCGTGCCCAAGGCGTTGGCCCCCTGGCCGATGGCGACCGACTGGTTCTGAGCTCTGGAATCGAGCCCCATGGCCACCGACAGGCCTTGCGCGTTTGCCCGCGTGCCCAAGGCGACCGACACGTTCTGCGCGACCGAGGACTGGCCGACCGCAACGCTGCTGTTGCCGCCGGTGGTATCGGCCTTGGCGTTGGCGCCGATCGCAACGTTGGCCCCGCTGCTGTTCGGATCGGCCGTCGTCCCGGCCGCTGCCCCCCTGCCCACGACGACCGAGTCCAGGCCATAGCCACGGGCATTGTTGCCGATCGCCACCTGCCCGCCACTAGTCGGGCCCGGAATGGCGATCGTAACAGCTCCGTCGCCCAGGGCCACCGACGACGTTCCTGCAGCGGACGTACCGACACCCGCTGCCAGCGCGTTCCGGCCCGTCGCGCCATCATTGTTGTAGTTGGCACCGGCCGTGCCGCCATCGTTGACGCTGAAGTAGTGAACCGCGCTGTCCTCGACGGTGGCCGCCAGCGTTTCGATGGACTGGTTGGTCGCGAAGAGCTGCGAGCCGTTGATCGCATCGGTCGAGGAACCGCTGATCTGGCCCGCCGCAACGTTCTGGATCTGCCGTTCTGCACCCGCGGCGCCGACCGACACGACGCTGGTCGGCGCGACGCCGGAAAAATTATAAGTCGTGCCGCGGATCACCATGGTGGCCGTCGGCACCGCCGCGGTGGTCACCGAACCCGAGCCCAGCGCCACATCGCCGGCATTGTTCGCAACGGCCGTGTCGCCAAAAGCGAGCGCTCCGGCGGCGAGCGCGCTGCTCACGTTGCCGAGCGCGACCGATCCCTGGCCTACCGCCATATTGCCATTGCCGATCGCGACCGCGCCGTCCGCCATATTCGCCGCGGTTGCCGTCGCCGTGCCGTCAGCGTTAGCGATGTTGTTCGCGCCGCCCGTGAAGGCGCCGGTTCCGCTGGCATAGCTTGGGTCGCCGATCGCCACCGCACCGTCGCCGAAGGCGGTGTTGCCCGCGCCGATCGACACGGCCTTGCCGCCCGCCGCGCTAGCGCTCGTACCGATCGCCACGGCATCGGCCGTGCTGGCAACCGCATTGGCGCCGATCGCAGTCGTTCCGCTGGCGGTGACACCGGCGCCGGCATTGCTGCCGAGCGCGATGTTGTTGGCACCCGTCACGGTGGAGCCCGCGCCAGTGCCGACGGCAATGTTCGCGGTGCCAGTGACGGTTCGGCCGGTTGCAAGGCCGATGGCAATCGACTGGTCGTTATTGACAGAACCGTTGCCAGTGCCGTTGCCGATGGCGACCGTGCTGGCGGACACCGCGGTCGCAGCGGAGCCAAGCGCGGTCGAGAAAGCGCCTTGCGCCTGGCTGAGCACACCCACGGCGACCCCGTTTTGCCCCGCAGAGACGCTCCGGTCTCCGATCGCAGTAGCAAAGATTCCGGAGGCGGTGGTATTGGAACCGAGCGCCGTGGTGTTGGTCGCGTTGGCCGTCGCTGCAGCGCCCAGCGCGGTCGCAAAAGCGCCTTGCGCCTGGCTGTTCACACCGACGGCGACCCCCGCCTGCGCCGCCGCCACGCTTGCGTTTCCAACCGCAGTACCAAACATCCCGGATGCAGTGGAACTCGCACCAAGTGCCGTAGTGCCCTGTGCGGTGGCCTTGGCGCCCAGACCAAGCGCAGCACTCCCCATGCCCGAAGCGAGGGTGTTATTGCCGATTGCGCTGGAACCGGCACCTTGGGCATTTGCCCCGGCGCCGACCGCAGTCGCCGATGCAGCGGTCGCCTCGGAAGCAACGCCGATCGCCGTCGCGCCCGCCTCCAGCGCGTCGGCGCCGACGCCGATCGCAATGGAATTGTCCCCGGCCGACGCCGCGTCGCATCCGACAGCAATGCCGCCGGTGCTCGCGCCCCCTTCGACGGTCGTCGGCTGCTCCGTATCGCAGAAATTGCCACCACCGATCGCGATGCCGCCATTGGAGGTTGTCGTGGCGCCGCCGAGCGAAGTCTGGGCATGGGCGGCCGGCGGTATTGTCATCAGGCCGATCGCGAGCGCAACGGGTGAGGCCCAGGCGGCAAGCCTGCCGCCGAACGGGCCGAAACCTCCGTGCGCATCCACGTCCATGGCCTCAAGCCCGGTGCCAAGTGCGCGCGTGCCGGAGCCCGCGCCGCCGAGCGTGCCGAGGCCAAGCTTGTCGCGCTTGATGCCCAGCACGCGGTGCGCGATGCGCAGCGCGGCCATCAGCCGGCGCCGCTGGGTCCCGCTGAGCTGCGCGCCGCCGACCCAGTTCGCGACGAAGCTATCGCGGCGGCTGCGGTTTCCAGTCTCGACATAAAGCATGATAAGCCCCTTTTCTCTTATTCATTGCGCGCCGCGAGGTCGAACAGGTGATCACACCGCTCCCCGTAGTGCATGAAAAATTCACCACCGGATTTCCCATTCCAAGGATAATAAAACATTTAAAATCAAACAGATGATCGGCACAGCATCTCATTTGAATCACCCCCTTGTCTCATTTCCGACGCCCCAAACAGCGGAGACGGGCGGATTGTCGCAGCCCATCTCTGTCGATCGGGGCGCAGAAAATGGCTCTTGCCGATCGGGCGTTGATGGGCAGCGGCTGCCACGCCTGTTATCCGAGCCGCAGGCATATCCCGGTGCTACGCGTGCTAACCGGCTTGATCCGCGAGATGCGTTGCTGCTCGATGACTGGCTTAAGATCGTTCAGCGCAGACGCTGTCTCCGGTCGACAGGGGGCAGACAGCCTTCGGATCAGAGCAGAAAGAGGCGGACGTTCGTTATCTCCGGCGCCCGGGGATGGCGCGGGGCAAGCCTCATAATTGCACGGGTCAAATAGAAGAGCGACGAGTAGCGCGTTGCCACTTTCAGGAGCCCGCGAAGCCCTGACGCCGAGTCCCGTGCGCGGATGCGGCTGCAAACTTCGCAGGATTGAGCGGGGCTATTGTCGTAACCAAAGGCAGCCGTGGCGCCAAAGCCGGCGTGGATCGATCATGCCGCGGCCGCCACGGCGTCCTTTGTATTCTGATAGCAATTGCGGGGCCGAGCCTGTGCTATGCTTGTCCGCAAGAAGCCGAACTTCGTTCCTCGGGCCTCGAACGCCCTTTTCAGTATCTCCCGACGATATTAACGAAAAAGCCCTTCTGATCATAATCGAAATCGGTCAGGTCATCGCTGAACTGCGTGAAATTATATCCCACGCCGATACGCATGTTTTTCGCGACGTCGCGGTCAATACCGACGAGGAAGCCCTGCCGGGTACCGCCATCCTCGACGTCGAGGACACGATATTCCGCAAGGGCATGCCATTTCGACATAACCTCATAGCGGACCTGACCGGCGACGAAGGTTGTCGCGGAATCGAACCATTCGCCGGTCCCGCGCCCCATGCGCACCTCGCCCTCGCGCCGCGCGACCTTGGCGGCGAATTCCCAGTGCCGGTCGAGGCGGTGAACACCTTCGAGCGAGAATATCTGCGACTTCTGGTCATAGTCGGTGCCGCCTTCCTGACCCAGGGTGGCGAGGTCATAGAGATAGGTGTAGCGGCCGAAGACGCCCCAGCGGGTATTGTTCCAGGGACGCCAGGCGAAACCGACATTGCCCTCGACGAACTTTGCGCCCGCGAGCGCATTGATCTCGTCCTTGGTATCCGAATAGTTGAACCGGGCGGCCACACGCCAGCTTTCGTCGATCTTGTGCGTGATCCGGTTGGTGGTGACCCACTGCCTCCGCCGTTCGGCACCCGTGTCCTTGCGCCACTCGAGCTTGCTCTGCCAGTCGGTGTCGGGTGAGATACGTCCGAGACGGACGCTCAATGCCCGGCGGTCGACAATGCCGCCGACCGGGTTTCTGAGCTCGCCCTTCTGGATCGTGAAGCCGGTGCTCCAGCCCTGCGCGGGATAGAAATCCAGTCCGAACGTGTGCGCGATGCCGGACTGGGTCGGCTCCTTGAGATACTGGCTCTCGTTGAAGATGTTGACCTGATTGGAGAGGCGCCAGCGCTGACCCAGCGTCCATCCGTTCTGCCGGGTCGGATTGAGCAGATTTTCATATTCGGTGGTGTCGGTCGAATAGGTATAGGCGCCATAGATGCTGTGATCGGGCGCGAGCTTATATTCGGCATTCAGGGTTGCCGCGTCGCCGCGGTCGCCGGTGCTGAGCTCGGCACCGACCGACGACTGGTCGCCGAACAGATAGCGCCCGCCGGCGAGCAGCATGTCATTGTCGCGGTAGCGGCCATTGTCATCGTCGAGCGTCAGCTGGCCCTGGGCATAGAGGTCGAGGGCGGTGCCGATGCGGCGGGTATATTTGATCGCCCCCAGCATGCCCGCGGCGTCCGTATAGGCGTTATTCTCCTCCACCCGGCGCACCTCGGCGGCGAGGCTGTTCGCATCGTCGATCCGCCAGTCGAGGCTGCCCTGTGCCTGGAGGAACGAGTTCGTGCCGCTTTCGGCCTTGCTGTAGCGCGCGTAGATGCCGAGATTCGGAGTGATCTGGCCGAGTATCTCGCCGCCATATTCGGTGGTGGGGAG
>Ga0307413_10000055_pt1 | contig 29708 bp, 59 predicted proteins | sample DK1Ometagenome_3_FD_203714 | JGI IMG/M metagenome (GOLD analysis project Ga0307413, IMG submission 203714) | Maize rhizosphere microbial communities from greenhouse at UC Davis, California, United States - DK15-O-2 | ecosystem: Host-associated > Plants > Roots > Rhizosphere > Soil | place: USA... | reverse complement strand
AAGACCACGGCCGCTATCAAGGCTCTGCGCCAGTCGCTCGGCTCGGAAGCGACGAGCTTCACCTCGATCACCGGCACTGCCTACTCCCACATCATCCGCGCCATCGCGCGCAAGGAGGCGCAGGACGCCCTTCGTGCTGGGGGTGGAGGAACTGGCGGGGGTACGCTCCCCACGACGGAGAACGTGACTCTCACGGGCATCCTGCGCAGGGCCTGATGAGTGGAGTGGAGACCATGTCCGGCAGCCTCACCGAGATGTACCCTGTTCTGCGGTTCTTCGTCTGGGGACACCTGGAGAACGACCGTCTCAAGAACATCAGCCGTCAGTACGCTGAGCTGGCTGTGCACACCGCGACTCAGAACGCGGACTTCTACCAGCACGAGACCGACGTGGCGCTCCGCAAGCTTCTCGAAGCCAAGGACGCCGCAGTCAGGAGTGTTCTGTGAACAACATCGACGGATTCCCCGGCGAGCACCGCGCGCCCGACCCCACTCCTGCCGCCAAGGCGGATGCCCGCAGCCGTGGGCTGCGAACCCTGGGTCAGGCGGTGGCCGCTTCGCTGCTCACCTTCCTCGGTGCGGTCGGCGTGGCCATCGCGGCTCCCGACTTCACCCTGGACCTGGAGATGCTGGCCGTGGGTGGCGGTATCGCCGTCCTCACGCCGGTTCTGGCCTACCTCCAGCGCCGTTCCGAGAAGTAGGCATCTCAGAACCCCTCCTGTGCTGTGTGCAGGAGGGGTTCCGTGCTGTCCAAGGCGATATCGTGGGTGTGCAGTAGACATACGGGGAGGAAGACGTGCCGACTTCGGACACAGAGGGCAAAGACTGGGCGAAGCAGGTCATCGAAGACCTGAATCCGTCCTATGTCGTGGACGTGGGGCCCGGCGAGGGTACCTACCGGATGCTGGGCGCTGCTCAGGACGCACACTGGGTCGCTGTGGAGGCGTGGGGCCCCTATGTTGAACAATTCGACCTGTTCAACAAGTACAACTGGGTCATCGTGAGCGACATCCGCCACCTGGACCAGTACACGATCCACCATGCGCCGGATCTGGTGATCCTGGCCGACATCCTGGAGCACATGGACCGCGCCGAGGCGCGTTCGGTGCTGACGCGGATGCGCGGGTGGGCACGCAACGTGCTGGTGTCGATTCCGCTGGTGCACCACGACCAGGAACCCTTCGAGGGCAACTACTTCGAGATCCACAGGCAGCACTGGAACCACCAGCAGATGGTGAACGAGCTGGGACCGGGACTGGTCAAGCACCGCAAGGGCGATGTGCTCGGCTACTACCTCTGGAGCGCGGACAAGGTGGGCCGGGCGTGAACGTGACAGTCGCCATCCCCTTCCGAGGCGGAGAACTGGACCGGGAGATCCACAAGGAGTACGTCCAGAAGGCTCTGAGTGCCATGCTGCCCGGCGTAGCCGTCTACACCGTGGACTCACCCGGTCCTGTGTTCTCCAGGGCCGCAGCGCGCAACCTAGCGGTGCGCGAGGCACCGGAAGGCGTCGTTGTGCTGTGCGATGCCGACACGCTGCCGGAGAAGCACGCTCTGGAGGCAGCCATCAAGGGTGCCGACGAGGATCGTGTGCTCCATCTGCCCTACAGGCTCTATCGCGCACTCACGGTGCCTGGAACGCTGTCGGTGTACGCCCGGGGCATCGAGCCCATCCACGCGGCGACCGAGCTGACGTCCTCACAGCCCATCGGAGGCATCTGGGTCATCCACACCCAGGCATGGGCCAACGCAGGAGGCATGGACGAGCGCTTCCAGGGCTGGGGCTTCGAGGACAACGCCTTCTGGACCGCGTCTGAGACTCTGAACGGTCCTACGGTGCGTCACCACGGCTCCATCACGCACCTGGCACACACGAGCGCGGCCAACAACCGTTCGCCGGAGTACCTGCGTAACAAGAGGCTCTACCAGAGCTACCTCAAGGTCCGGGGCAAGCCCGCGCTCATGCGCAAGCTGGTCGGCGGTGTGCAGCGATGAAGATCCACATGGTGACGCACTTCTACATCCCCGAGCACCGCTCGGGGGCCGAGGTCATGGCCCACCACATGCTCCAGTATCTGGTGGAGTGCGGCCACGAGGTGGTGGTCAGCGCCACCGACCAGGCCCGGCCCTTCGTCATCGACGGTGTCCGTGTGCAGCCGGGTCAGCCCCGCGACGAGCGCGCCGACGTGTACGTATCGCAGCTCAAGAACGCGGATGCTACTCGCAAGCTGGCCAAGATGCGGCGCAAGCCCTTCGTACTGCTGGCACACAGTCATCACCCGTGGGTGAAGAAGCAGGTGGTGGCCGGGCCGGATGCGGTGGTCTACAACACCGACTGGCTTCGTGCGGAGTTCCACCGCACGGTTCCACAGGCACGCAAGCAGCCATCGCTGGTAGTCCACCCTCCGGTGTTGAAGCACTTGCACACCACCGAGCCCGGAGAGGCGGTGACGCTGGTCAACCCACTCCCCGAGAAGGGCTCCAAGCTCTTCTACGACCTGGTCAAGCTCATGCCCGACCAGGAGTTCCTGGTGGTGGAGGGCGGCTACCAGCGAGAGCAGCAGAGGTTCGAGGACTGGCCGAACGTGTCTCGCATGAGCCAGACGGGGGACATGCGTCAGGTGTGGAGCCGTACGAAGGTACTGCTGATGCCCTCGCAGTACGAGAGCTACGGCTTGTGTGCAGTGGAGGCGTGCTGTTCGGGTATTCCCACCCTGCACACACCGACTGTGGGCCTCATGGAAGCGCTGGGGGCGGCGGCGAACCCGATGACGGGCACCGTCCAGGAGTGGAAGACGAACCTGGAGGAGATCCTGGAGTACTGGGACGGGGTCAGCGCGAGGGCCAGAGTCCGTGCGCAGCAGCTGAATCCGTTCCCAGAACTGGAGTCGTGGGAGAAGATGTTGGCCTCGCTGCTCTGAGTTACCACGTGCTGCCTGCGGGTATGGGATACTGGAACAGTCCCATACCCGCTACTTGAGGACACTCATGAGTATCAAGGTCTGCGTCACCATCGAGTCGCCCGAGCACGACGGTGACAACGGCAACGGCGAGCCCACCCCGGTCCCGCCCACCGAGGGCGTGCGTACCTACAGCGAGACCATCGGTGATGGCTCCGCGCTGGAGTACATGGTGCACCACAACCTCGGAACCCAGGACGTCCTGGTCCAGCTCCGCGACCTGGCGACCGGCGACATCAACCCCACCGGACCCCGCCTGATGTCCACGGACGGCAACACGATCACGGTCGTGTGCGAGGAGGCCCCGGCGGCCGACGCTTACCGCGTCACGGTCTTCGCCGCGCCTGACGAGTCCGCTTCTTAGGACACGGAAGAAGGGCCCTGTCTCCCCCTCGGGACAGGGCCCTTCGTTGTGCGGTCCCGGTCCTGAACCGGCTTGGCGTATCCTCTCCCGCACAGGACAGTTGGTTCGGGGCGGAGCTTAACGGACTCCACCTGAGCCAGGGCGCAACCTTCGCTGATGTCCCCTCGGACATGCTCGAACCACCGAGTACCTTTTGCTGTAAGTAGACCTACAGTCACGGCTAGTACTATAACCACGTCCACCTGCCAGGACTTGCACCTGGACCTCTCTACCCCGAAGCGCTAGCTTCTTCGAGTGTGTTCTGCTTGAACTACAGGTGGTAGAGGGGCCAGACCTACTACCAGCCTGGCCCCCGGACACATCGTCAGCTACACGCGAAGCAGCTGAGTCAGACTGTACCACTCAATTGCATCTGCTCTTCCGCGCGATCGCGCAGAGACAGGTTCTTCACCCGAGCGACGGGCAGGTGGACGAAGGATCGCGAGGGGTCCCGCAGGACGTCCATCACCGACAGCGCACCGTCCGTCCACTCTCCTGCCCATGTGACCACGTGGTACCTGCCGTGTCGCAGGCCCTCCACGTGGGCGAGTTCGGTGACCACTCGCCACTCACGGGGTCGCAGGCCCAGTTCGACCACCGCGTACTTGGACGCGATGTGAGCCGTGGGGGCAACGACCATGAGAGGTTCAGCGAGCAGGCTGGGTGTTCTCGGCTTGGTCACTCCTCACCTCGAATCTCTTCTCCTCGATGCCCTTGCAGCTAGGACATCCGCCCTGCGGGGTGACAAGAATGTCACCGCTGCGGCAGGTACTGCACGGGGCGCTCACGTGCGCCTGGTCGGGCAGTTGGGGTTGGGGCACGGATGTCCGGCAGCCTTCGGCCAGCCGCACACGTTGCATCTCTCAGCCTCTTCAGGCTTCCTGTGCTTGCCCATGGTCAGGCCATCCCTTTCTGATGACGGAAGTGTGTCCTGTCTTGGACAGGTAGGTCACGATATGCCGTGAGGCATCGTTGATGTGTCGGAGTTCCTTGCCCTTGACCCACAGGTCCAGGTTGCGCAGCACCTGCCCGGTCACTGAGTCCTTCTCAGATCGCAGGGGCCACTCCCAGTGCCTGATGTGCTCGGTCCAGGACTCGTCGTCGCGGATCGCAGCCCTGATCTCTCCGATGACTTCAAGGGCGGTGGTGTCCACCTTGCGTGCCTCGGGAATGAAGCGCTCAATGACCACGCGGATGTCATCACCGCCCTCGGTCTCGTACAGTCCGAGGTCGGTGAGGGTGCCCTTGACGGTATCCCTCAGATGCCGTCCCACAGAGCGTTCGTTGTGGTTGGTGTAGTCCACCACCTTGGACCCCAACATGCGCACAGGCATCTCAGAAGTCTCGAAGACCTGCACGACACTGATGCCTGTGTGCAGTCCTGGGTCCACGCCTATGATGATCACTGGACCTCCCTGGTGGCCTCGATGATCTTGTCCAGCACCGAGATGTAGGGCTGCGCCATGTGTGCGCGGTACCCGTTGTCCGCTCGCTGAAGATCCCGGATGGTGCTCTTGAGAAGGTGCTTCAACACGGTGATCTCCCCTCCGATGAGGGTAACCTCTGCTCGCTCGAATGCCACTACATGTCCTCGATCTTCAGGGGCTTCACGGGGACGCGCATCTCCACGCGAACCGTGTCGGCATCGGTCAGTCTGCCTACCACCCGCTCTCCGGTGATGTCCTGCCACGCCAGGTAGGAGACCTTGCGCTGGATGTGTCCGATGGGCAGGACCGCTGCGTAGGCCATGTCCCCGTAGAGCATCCGCACGGCTGCCTCCAGGTGCTGCTGCCCCAGATCAGGCCAGTTGTCGGCGCTGTACTTGCCCTTGTAGTGGAAGTAGCGAACCTCGCCACGCTCAGCCATCTCACTTCACCTCGTTGATCTTCTGACGCGCCTCCGCCAGGTCCATCAGCAGCGTGGCGAGGAACGGGTCACTGGCGCGGAGGTTCGCTTCCTGTCGCAGGTCGCCCTCCACCCCGTCCAGGACGATGGAGTAGGCGTCCGCCAGCTTCTTGAACTTCTCCTTCTCCTTCTCCTTCTCTTTCACGACCCCAGTCACGCCGAGGGTCATCAGGAACAGCAGAACCGCCAGGGCTCCGATGAACAGGCTCAACAGTGCGATCAGCATGTACTTCTCCTCTTACGTCTCGGCCCAGTTCTGGGCGATGTTTCCGTCTACTGCGAAGGGTACCTCGGGGATAACTTCCGTAGCAGCGTCGATCATGAATCGTGATATGACTTCCTGTGCCTCCTGTGCCTCACTCACAGGTGTGTCGTAGGTCAGGGCATCGTGGACCACGGCGCGGAAGATCCAGTCCCTCTTGTTGGCCTTGATCCACTTGCGCAGGGCCACGTACGCCTTGAGCGTGATGTCCGAGGCCGTGGACTGTGGGAGGAAGCTCAGTGCGGAGCGCTCCACCGATGCCTTGTTGCGGAAGTTGACCACTTCGTGCTGGAAGCGGCGTCCGAACCGGGTGACGAGGTCTCCTCCGGTCACTGCCTCTCGCATGATCCACTCACGCCACACACTCAGCTCGTCAGCTTGAAGCAAGAAGCCGTCCATCACCGTCTGAGCCTCCTCCACGGGGATGCCCAGCTCCACAGCGATGGCCTTGGCCTGTCGCCCGAAGGCGAGTCCGTAGACCACGCTCTTGAGCGGCCTGCGCCAGAGCTTGATCTGCTTGGGGTCCTTCACGTGGGGGAAGATGTCCCCCGTCATCTGCGTGAAGATGTCCAGGTCGGTGCGCCGGAACTTGTCCGTGAGCCAGTCGTCGCCGGACAGTGCAGCCATGACCCTCAGCTCTGCCTGGCTGTAGTCCACCTGCACAAGGGTGCGCGGTACGGGCCCGAGCCTGGAGGCCACGAAAACGGTGCGCAAACGGCGCTCCACGGCTAGCTCATCCTGCTTGGGCCAGTTCTGGATGTTGGTGACGCCCGAGCTGGACAGTCGGCCGGTGAGCGTGGATGTGCGGTTGTACCAGGGGTACATCACTTCCTCGCCCGACATGTTGTTGGTGCGCTCGGCCGCCTTGATGGCGTAGGTGCCCAGCTCCTTCATCACGGACCGGTACTTGAGCAGGGTCTTAGCGAACTTGTCTCCCTTCTCAGCCAGCTTGGACATGGTCTTCTCGTTGGTGGACTTGAGCTTGACCCCCACCGAGGCGTACACCGTCATCACCTGTTGCCAGGAGTTCGGATTGAAGCACTTGCGGGGGAACTTCGCCATGTCCACGTAGGTGTGCGCCCAGTCGATGAGCTGGTCACGCAGCGTGTCGGCTTCCTCGGTGAGGATGGTCATCAGCTCCTTGCCGCGCACGGTGTCCACGGGGAACCCGCTCAGCTCGTCCCACATGATCGCGTTGTCGAAGCCGTTCAGGTGCTCATAGGCACCCTGAGCACCTTCACGCGCAGCAAGAGCCGGTTCGAGCCAGTCTCGCATCATCCACGTGTGCAGCACGTCGTAAGCGTTGTAGAGGTGAACCATGAAAGCGGGCTCGTTGGCCAGATTCTCCATGTCCATCTTCACGTCCGGCCGCTCAAGCCACGGCGACACGATACCCAGGTGAACCAGCTCATCGAAGCTCGGCTCCAGGAAGTCCGAGTTCTTGGCGTAGGCCCGAACGTAGTTCTGCTTCTCGTGGGACGTCCACGGACGAGTTACGCGCTCGGCTACAGCTTCCATGACCGGAAAGACGTGCTTCCACCAGCCTGCCCGGTCACCCTCGAAGAGCTTGGCAGCCATCCGGGGGAAGGATTCGACCTTGTCCCAGTCGTCCACACCGAGCAGGGCCTTGGCCACAGGCTTGAGGCCCTGCTCAGCAGCGGGACGCAGGATGTAGTGCGCCACCATCGTGTCGAACCCCAGCTGCACACCGGACTCCTCGGGGTCCCCATCGGCCAACCGCGAGGTCAGCGTGGGGATGTCGAAGATTCCGTTGTGCAGCTCCAGGTCGAAGTGCGTCAGCTCGGCCAGGAACTCCGGCCACGCCCAGTCGCTGCCCTCGTAGTCGGCAGGGCCCAGGAGTGAGCGGGGGATGACCGTGGCCATAGAGCCGTCGAACATCCCCACGCACACCAGCGGACGCTGACTCGGGTGCAGGACGTCGATGTCCCCGTGGGTCTCGATGTCCAGCGCAAGCCTAGTCTTCTTCGGCCTGCTCCCAGAAGTCTCCTGGCGCAGGTGCCTGAGGTAGGAGACCACTTCGGTCCGAGTCTCCGCCACCCAGAAGGAGGGAGTCTCCATCGAGGTCGGGATTGAACCCTTCGTAGGGGTTCCAGTCATCCTCAGCAGTGGTGGCCGCCTGGTGCGCGACGCGCTCCTCAGGCTCCACACGGCTGTGCTCAGTGCGCTGCCCTTGCTCCGCAGCTGTGCGGGGCTCGGAAGCGCTGTCGCCCAGCTCAGCTCCTTGAACGAGCCCAGCGTCAGCAGGTTGGGAGACTTCTTCGCCACTCTCATGTCCGTCGTCAGACGGATGCGGGTGTTCAGATCCGCTGCCTCCTTCGCTGCTCGAAGGATGTCCAGGGTCATCGGATCGAATCTCGGTGAGTAGATCGTTACCGCCATAGGGGACCTCCAGCTTGCCCTTCTTGTCGGTGCCCAGCAGGAAGGTGGCCATGTTGGGAGATGTTCCCTGGACCTGGAGCCTGCTGAGGTAGTCGTCAGAGAGTGTGTCGTCTCCGGGACGGAACTGCGTCACCGTGTGGTGGAGCACGCTCAGGTGGTCCATGTTGAGGTAGCCGCGAGGCCGTGTGTGTGTCCCCTCGATGCCCAGCCAGGTGCGTACAGTCTTGCGACTGACCCCGCTGATGGCGCTGATGTGACTGAGGTTGAACAGTCCCGACTTCCAGAGCATCGTCACGCCGGAGAACAGGAACCCGTTCCTGCGTCGGTACCCCTCCCGGCTGATCTTGGCCTCGTACAGCTGCACAGCCACGCTCAGCGCCAGACGGCGGTCAGCCAGGGTGCCGACCGCCGTCCACTTGCCGGGGCCCTCAGGCACCAGCAACAGTTGCGAACTCATATCACTCCTTTCTCTTGAACATTCGTCCGTCCCAGTTCACCTCATCTGCCTGACGAAGGTCAGCTGTGATATCGCTGAACACCTGCGATGAGTACCGGGACCGGAACTTCGCGAACAACTTAGCATAACTGATACCTTCCGGACCAGCTGCGGTGATCTCCGCCAGGATCTCGTCCTGGCTGGCACCCCGGCTGGTGCGCTGGATGCGCGCCAGGATCACGGTGAGGTGCGTCAGGCACTCCTCCACGAACTTCAGGGCCCGCAGCAGGTGCCTCATCTGCACACGTTCGCAGCGCTCGGCCATGGCCAGCAGGGTGGCCATGCGGATGAGGGCTACGAAGGTGCGCTGGGTGGTGGGCAGCAGTGCCTTGTGCATCGGGTGCTCTTCGGCCCACTGCATGGCCTTGAAGGACGCCTCGTTCATCCGGTCCCAGGCGTCCGTCTCCCAGAAGATCTTCTTGCCCTTGCCGCGCTTGACGCGTGCCGCCCAGTGGTCCCGAGACGTCTTCAGATCGTCCAGGATGTACTGGTAGGCACGGTCCACGGGCTCGCCATAGCTCAGGATCGCGGGGGCGTCAGGGTCCGGCTCCTCGGCTTGCTCGATACGTGAGTTCTCTCTGGTCCTGCGGGGCGGCTCGGCGTAGACGTACAGGAAGCGGGCCAGGTGGCCCGAGGCGAAGTCCTCCAGCTTGTAGGCATCGGTCACGTGGTCGGTGGCACCGGTCAGGTACAGCACGAAGTTGGCATCCACGCCCACGCGCTTCTTGGTACTGCCTGTGGCCCGCAGCTTGCCGGGTACCTGCCCGTCGTACAGCTCGGTCATCAGCTCTTGGAGGCCAGCCAGGTAGGACTTGGCCTTGGACTCCCCGACCAGGCCGTGCACCTCGTCCCTGTGGAACATGGTGGTCAGGCCGTCCCGCTCCAGCATCTCGTCGTGCAGGCCCTCAGGTGTTGCGTTCGAGCCGACGTCGTACTGGTAGGTATCGTCCGAAAGATGCCTGAGTGTCTTGGTCATCATGTTGCGCACAGTGCTCTTGCGGCTCATCGTTGTGCCGCCGAGAACCATGAACCACGTGTTCAGGCCGCCCGAGTCGAACCGTGTGCTGGGCTTGCCGAACTCTCCGAAGATCGAGGAGAGGATGGTGAAGCCTGCTGCCTCCTGATACTGCTTGGCCGCGTCCGTCTTGGTAGCAGCCCAGCCGATGTACTTGTCCAGGATCGTGGTCGGCATGTCCGACAGCTCTTCCTCCGTGAGGAGGTGGATCGCCTTGTCACTCAGCTTGGTGGACTTGGGCTTGGCCAGCTTCGCCACCAGGTTGTCCGGGAGGACGGGCGGACGCAGGGCCTTGACCTCAGCTTGATCGAACGCCTTGCACACCTGGGACCAGTACTCTTCCTTCGGCCTGCCCTTGTCCCGGAACTTGTTGTAGGGCACGTTCCACGACAGGACGAAGGCTTCCTCCGGTGTGCAGCCGTACCTGGCCAGCTCGCACAGCAGACGCCACAGCAGTTCACTGCGGTTGCCCGCCTTGTTGCCGACAGGCGGCCTGCCCTTGGCGTTGAGCAGGTCTACGAGAATCACGCTTTCGGAGACCTTGGCCAGGACATCCGCGTACTCCGGGAGGACCTTGGGGAACTTGGTGGGACCCTCGTACATCTTCAGCGGGACGTCGCCCGGCTTGTACGCGAAGTCGATCTCGGCCATGGAGTACGTCTGGTTGGACGTCTCCAGCTCCACACGCCACGGAGAGGGCAGGGAGGGCTTGTTGTTGGTGGTGGTCGGCACACGCAGGAGTTGGGTGATATCCCACCCCCCGAGGTCGCAGCCTTCGTGAGCGTAGGCGATCACCCGACCGCTGCGGGTGAGGCGGATCGGGTCTCCGTCCGTGTCGTTGACCAACCAGTACAGGTGGTGCTTGTGCTCAGAGCTGCGGACCGTGATGGAGGGCTTGAGGCGGAAGTCCTCCGGCTGTGCGTCGTCGGCATCGGCGTAGACGCAGCCCAGCCACTGTGCGTTGGCCTTGCGCCGTCCGGCGTTGCGGTCAGCGAAGAGCACAGGGCAGAAGTACAGGTCGTTCTTGTTGTTGGCCTTGACCGTGGCCACGAGGTCGTTGCGCTGGCGAGGCCAGGCGAACCACATCTGCTTGTCCGGACCCACCTCAGGAGAAGGGTCGTAGATCCCGGTCTGGTAGGTGGCCAGGGCCACCCATCCGGGTTCGGGCGAAGGCCCGAAGATCATGTCGAAGAACTCTGCGACACTGACACCGATACCCGGCATCATCGCCCCCTTGGGTCGCTGGGTTATCAAGACAGGAAGGGGCCACCACACGCGGTGTGCGATGGCCCCTTCAACTACGCGGGGTTACAGGTAGGTTTCCGAGCCGGTGAAGCTGGCACCGGCAGCCAGGTCCTCGTCGGTCTCGGTGTCCTCGGCGGGCTCGTACTTCTTGAACCGGCCCAGGGACTCGTAGTACAGGGTCCCGTCAGTGGGCACAGGGCGCTTCTCCTTGCCGAAGGACTGGTAGTAGCCCCCGTCCGCGCCCTTCCAGGTGTAGCCGTCCACGTGGGCGGTGACCACCTGACCCTTGATCTCCTCGTGCTTGGTGAAGACCTGCGGGTCGATGTCGCCGCCCTGCTCCACCAGCCCCACGGCCTTGAGGAACGGTCCCCACTTCCACGCCATGGTCTGGCGGAAGAGGAAGCGCTGGAACCGGACCTGCCTCTTCGGGCCCCAGGTGTCCTCCACCGCCTGGAAGTCGACGTTCCAGGTCAGCTCGGGCTGGTTGGTCTTCTTGTTCTCCCGCACGATGGGGCTGACGTCGTAGACCATGAACTGGGTGGTGGTCCCGGCCGGGATGTGGATGAAGCTGGACGAAGAGTCCAGGTCCTCGTCGGACAGGGACAGGGTCGGCAGCGGGAGGGCCAGCTCGGGAGCCGCCTCGGCGGTGTTGCCCTCGTCCAGGTCGTCCAGGCCGAAGGTGCTGTTGAGGTCGTCCATGTTCAATCTCCTACTTCTTCGCGTTGTTGACGATGTTCCAGATGGTGCTCATGGTGGGGTCTTCCAGCGTGCTCGGGAGACCCAGCCGCTTCTTCGCCCGGAAGGGAACGGAGCCCACCTTACCGTTCTCGAAGTGGATGAGAACCCGCTCCCGCTCGGTACCGTCTTCGTTCTTGACCCGGGACTTGCGAGTGTAACCCACCAGCGTGGGCTTCTCCTCGATCACCTTCTTGCCGACGTTGCCCGGGGTGTCCGGGCGCATGATCACCTGGCGCGTGGCCTCGTTGACCCTGTCGTCGGCGTGGGTGACGAAGATGGTGAGGAACGGAGCCGCAGCCAGCTGGTTCACGATCGTCATCGTCTTGGTACCGATGACGCCGTAGTCGGCCTGGCTCGTGGTGGACTCCCCAAGGGAGTTGTTGGTGTTCTCCATGAGCTTGACTCCCGACAGGGAGTCCAGCAGACGCTGTTCCTGCGGCGACAGCTTGGGCTTGAGCAGCAGCTTGCGCTTGGTCTCGGCCCGCTTCATCATGTGCATCTGGAGAAGCTGGATCAGGGCGTTGATCGGGTCGATGATCACCGTCTTGTACTTGTGCGGGGTGAAGCACACCTTCTCCAGGATGGCCACGGCCTTGGGCCAGTCCCGTACCTGGATGATGTCCAGGTTGGGGTGCTCGCCCCACTTCTCAGCCACCGCAGCAGTGGAGTTCTCGAAGTCCAGCACAAGGACGGGACCCAGCTCCTCCACCTCACAGGCCGAAGCAGCCAGGGTGGTCTTGCCCGATCCGGGCAGACCGTAGAACAGCATGGTGGCGTGGCTCAGAGCCGCCTGCGCCTTGCTGACCTCCATGCCGGGGATGTCCGACAGGTCCAGGTCCAGGTTCACTAGTTCCCTCCAGAGGGGATCGTGGCGGAGCCGTCACCGAGGACGATGGCATCGACCTCGCCGCTCTTGATGGCCTCCCAGACGACGTAGGCGTCCGGCCCCAGCAGCTCCACCAGGGGAGCGATGGCCTCGGCCTCCTTCTCGGCCAGCTCCGCAGCGGTGTCGGTGTTCTCGATCTGCTGCGCGATCGTGTGCGCCTCGTTCATGGCGTCCCGCACATCCTCGCGCGGCACAGGGCGCTGGATGGTGAACTGCGGGTTGCCGGGCTCCTCGTCTCCTTCAGCGAAGACCGGGCTGATGAAGTACTCGCCTCCTCCCATCTCCTCCACGTAGTCCTTGAACAGCTCACCGACCCTGTCTTCCCATGCGGCCTTGGCCTCGTCCTGGGTGTACAGGTCCATCGCGTCGAACTCGGTGGTGGCGTCATCGAGGGCGCGCCGCAGCGGCTGTCCGAAGTACTGGACCAGCATGTCGCGCCAGCCGTCCGTGGTGTGCGCCTCGTACTTCTTCCCGATCAGCTCGTGGAAGGACTGGAGTGCACCGCACTCGGGGTTGAGCTGGAAGGTGGCGTTGCCCGACACCTTCATCTCCATGCCGTCCTTGCTCACCACCGTCTCAGCGGACATCTCTGCGTCGTCGGCACCGGAGAAGGTGAACGTGCGCTGACCGCCGGGGTAGACGTACACCTTGTCGCCCGGACCGTAGTACTCCCTGTTGCCGGAGTCGATGCACTGGTCGAAGGTCGTGGACGAGAACGACCCCGCGTTGTACTCCAGGGCCACCTCATCGGGGTCCACGCTGACCGAGCAGCCGACCAGTCCCAGCGCCAGGGCAGCCGAAGCCGCCGCCTTCATGCTTCGCGTGTTGCTCATGTTCTTCTCTCTGCTAGGAGTTACTTGAGATAGTAGCGGATGTTGCAGCTGTAGCAATCCGGGTGCGACTCCAGGATGGCTCCCCGTCCGTCCCTCACCACGTCCCAGACCTTCGCCAGACGAGCCAAGGCTCGCTCTGCGATGACGGGCAGCGGCCGGGTGAACATCCCCAACGTGTCCTCGATGCGGTTGGAGTCACGAGGGATGTAGAACAGGCACAGATCCTCCACCGTGTGCCCGGACTGCATCAGCCCGAAGCCGTAGAGGTTGATCTGCACCACTTCGGAGGACTGCGGACCGTTGAGTGCGATCTCACGAATCTTGTCGCGCCCGTCCTTGGTCTTGTAGTCCACCACGGTGCGGTCCACGAACAGGTCCGTGTGGCCCTTGATCAGACCGTAGCCGGGAAGATCCCAGATCGGGATCTCGATCTCCTTGGACAGCTGCCCCAGCTCGGGGTCGTAGCCCGGCGCGTCCCGATCCAGCTTCTCGTGGATGGCTGTGCCGACCCACGCCTTGAGGGAGAAGTGGTCACCTGGAGGCTTCTCCTCCTCCCACCACAGCTCGGGGTACTTCCTGCACAGGGCCTGTCCCAGGCACCGGCCGCACGGATCACCGATCTCACTGGGTCCCACAGACTTCTGTGTGTCCCGGGCAGTCGGCTTGTTGATCGTGGACCTGATGGCCTGGGACACGGCCCTGCGTCGAGCCTCATCCGGCATGGAAGCTCGCCAGAATCTCGCCAGGCTCAGTCCCCGCGTGTGCCACACCGACGTTGTTGATCTCTAGGTTGCGCGCCTGCGGATCGAAGCCCCGATAGACGGGCCTGCCGTCCTTGCCTCTGCGAGTGACGTAGTACGTCACCCACTCCAGGTCAGGACCACACACCACCACCCCGTCGTACTCGTCGTAGTCGCCCGGGTCCGTGCGATCCACATGCCACAGGTAGTTGCTGCTCATTCGTACACTCCTTCCTCATTCAAAGTCCATGTCCCTGATCTGGCCGATGATGTGGTCAGGGATGTCCTCCTGCACCAACAGATCCACCACACGCTGGCGGAACTTGAGGATGTGCATCGTGCTGTCGGCCTTGGCCAGCTGATCCAGGATGCGCTCCAGCTCTCGCAGGTGCTGCTTGGCCTGGCTCGCTCGTGCGCTCATGCCTTGTCCGCCTTGTCAGCCAGCCTGAGAATCTTCAGCGCCTCTAGCCGAGCCTCATCGGTGTCCATCTCCGTACGGATGAAGTCCAGATCTCCGTTCTCCCTGTGGGTCCAGGATGTGAACACCACCTTGGCGTGCCCGCCCTCGGCGTCCCACGTGATGTCCAGATTGTTCCTCATTCGTGTGCTCCCCTCGGTCATCCGCAGTCGCCTCCCATGCAGTCGCTGGGGGCGTAGCGGTCTTCGGTGATCTCAGGCAACCACTCGTTGCAGGTCAGGTGATCGAAGCACCCAGTACGCTCCCCTCCGACTTGAACCCGTCGCAGTTGAAGTGGTCAAAGCAACCGCGCGCCTCCCCGCCCACGTTGACGACGTGCCTGCTACGCAGGCAACCGCAGCTAGCGCATTGGGGGGACTTCCACTTATCGCACGTGTACGGCTTGGCCGGGTGCTCCTCCTTCTGCGCTCCGCACTCTTCGCACGGTGTGCCCGAGAAGCCGATAGCGCAGCCGTGGCAGTCCTCGCGACGCTTCTGCTCAGACGAACACACCCCGCCCTTCGTGTTGTGCACACCGGCGTTGTGGCCGCAACTGCATGCCAGCTTGGCCAGCTTGGCGGACTTCTCCCTCGCTGCCTCCTCTCGTATCTCCAGTGCGGTGTGCATCAGAGTGATCAGCCAAGCAGGCGGCTGGAGGGCCAGTGCTTCCACCAGCGCCTCCACCTTGACGGCTGTGGGAACGGTGACCGATCCGTCCGGTAGCCCGGGAACAGGCAGATCCATCTTCACGATGATGGAAGACTCCAGGCAGGCGAACTCGTCGGTCTGGATCTCCTCACCCACTGACTTCACCAGCCGCTCGATCAGCCTGATGGAGAAGTCCAGGTCGGCCTGCCCCTGGTCGATGGCCAGGAAGGCGTTCATGACCTCTTCCTGACTGTGTACGTTCATGAGCGTATCGACCAGGTCGGACAGTTCCACGGGAACGGAATACCTCACAGCTCTACCTCTTTCTCAGAAATCTCATACTTACCGATGACAAGACCGTTAGCCCTGATGTTCCGCATGGTGATGCGGTCTCCGCCCGTGGTGCGGGGTGCCCTACGCTCAGTTAGGATGCCGAACAGCGTCACCTTCCGAGGCCGCGTCGGCTCAGGTACCAGGACGCTGTAACCGCCCTCTGCGGGGACCTCCGTCAGGTCGGACGGGGCCCACTCCTGCTTGCCCGTCAGCTGCTCGGTGAGCGCCCTGACGGTGTCCTCCAGCTCGTTCTGCCTGTCGGACTTGAGCGACAATATCCTGAACCAGTGCTCGGAACTGACCAGATGTTGCTGGTACATCTTCCGGCGAGTCTTCTCGTCAGCCTCGTCGTACTTCTTCATCGCATGGTCCAGCTCATCCTTCTCCATCAGCTCTCCTCCCTGTCCTGCTCTACGGCCTCGTTCCATCCCTGCATGGCCTCGTCGTACTCCTCTGCGGTCCGGTCCTCGCGCTCAGTCTGCGGCTCGCGCTTCACTTGTCCTCCCCCTTTCGCTTCTTCTCCAGCAGCTCACGAGCCAGGTCCTTCATCTCCTGGCTGTAGTCCTGACCGTTCAGGACTTCCTTCATCGTCTCCTCGGACGTCTTGCTCAGTGCCTTCTTGACCTCAGCCCAGCCCATCAGCGCTTGCCCTTCTTCAGCCGGTCCTTGATCCGGTCGTCGTCCTTCTTGGAACGACGGATCGCCTCTCGGGCAGCTGCCTCACGCTCGTACTTGTTGGGGTTGAGCTGGACAGTCTCGACCAGCTGCTCATCCGTCTTGTGCCGGGGGTCAACCATGTCCGTACTTCCTCTCGCTAGGTGGACAGAGCGGCACACAGGCATCCTGTGCACCACCCAGATCACCGAGTGAACGGTACCTTGATCGCGTTGTTGTAGTAGCCGGGCGAGCTGATGAACAGGTCCCGGATGTTGAAGCGGTAGATCTTGCGCGGGATGTGCAGCTGGTTTCTGGCCTCGGTGACCGTGCTGGTCACCCGCTGCGTGATGTGCGGGGAGAACCCGTAGCTGCGGCTGATGTGGATTTCCTTGGTCTTCAGCATCTCCGCGAGGGTGTCCCTCAGCTCCGACAGCGGGTGCATGGGGTTGATGGACTCGACCGTGTAGTAGGAGATCCAGTAGGGGTCCCGCTCTGCCACCTTACCGAGCCAGATGCCCGCCCCTGTCACCTCCAGTACCCGCTCCACGTATGGCACCGCTTCGGGCAGGGCCTCCCGTACCTCGCGCGGAGAGCGGTTCTGAATGTAGATCAGAGTGATGTGCGGGTGCTCGATCTTGTGCAGGAAGTCCAGGTTCGGAGGACGCAGACTGATGAAAGTGTCAGGCATCGTCCGTGTTCACCTCCGCTTCGAACAGAATCTCCACCGTCTTTCCATCGAACCCGGTGTCGTTGGCGAGCTGTACCGCGCGCAGCTGTGGAGGTGTGACCTCCTTACTCAGACTGGCCTTGATCTCCGACAGCCTGGTGATGACCTCCCCCAGGATGCTCCCCGCCGTGTCCTCCTCTTCAACAACGATCAGATCAGAGAATACGATTCGTTTCTTCATGTCACTCCTGTCACTTGTTGGCGAATGAACCAGGCAGCGCACGGAGCGGACCCCGTGCACCACCTTACTCATTCGTCTACTTCACCGTCGCCAGCAGAGCCAGAAGTTCCTGACCAGGGACGTTCGTGATGACGTCCTTGGTCACCGAGTCGGCCAGTGCCGACGTGAGACTGGCCGGTGCCACGTGCACACCAACGCACTGCTTCGTCCAGTCGGTGTCCGACCAGCTGGACTTACGGAAGTTGATACCTTCAGCCTCGAACGTGCTCATGCTTCACTCCTTGGGGATACGTGAGGGACTGTACCGGATTCTACTCACCGAACCCGACGTTGAACCGGACGCCATGCACCTTCCCGCACTGCTCGTAGATCTCCGGGGGCAGCTTCTTCTTGGCCAGGGCCGAGTCCAGCTTGGTCACCTCCAGCTCACGGATGACCTTGTCGGCCCCCTTGAGACGGCTCAGGCGTTCCCGTGCGGTGTCCTCGTCCCAGCGCCTGTTGATGCCCAGGTGGATCTCCACGCCCGAGGCGTTGTACTCAGTGCCGACGTCCTTGCCGTGCCTGCGGTACCACTCGGCCTGGAGGTCCTTGAGCCTCTTCTCCGCCTTGGCCTTGGCCAACCACTCCAGGCCCACGGCCTTGTTCAGCTGCTCGTCGGTCATGTCCTGCATGTCCATGCTCAGAGTCCCCTCTCGATGCCCAGAAGGTTCTCCAGGTCTTCGATCTTCAGTGCGATGGTGGCCGGTCGGCGGACGTAGATCCTCTCCTCTTCGCTCACCTTGACGTAGCCGACCTCTCCGGCCACACCAGAAGCGAGCAGCCCCACCTCTACCTGCCGAAGCCGCTTGTAGTAGTCGGCGCTGACATCCTTCGCCTTATCGCGCAGTTCGTTCAGTCGTGCTTCCTCCTCATCGTGTGCCTGCTGTGCCTCCAGGTAGGGACCGACCCACTGTCCCGTGTTCTCCGCGCTCAGCCGCAGCCCACGGGGCAGCGATTCACTGAACTCCCTCATACGCTCCACGTAGTCAGAGTTCAGCCCACGGTAATGCGGAGCGGGGGACTCGAACCAGTCGGGGATCTCCACCGACTTCAGGACCTCCACACTGTCTCCGGAGTTGGCCGGTGACAGGGCCAGTGACAGTGCCAGACGTCCCACGCTGTAGTTGTAGTCCTGCGCCATACGGTCGCCCTGGCGAGCCGGGTAGTAGAAACTCTTGGAAGACCAACTGTCGCGGTCCTTCCTCCACAGCCTCATGGACAGCAGTCGGTACGGCTTCACGCTCTTGTCGGCGTAGATCTCTCCGACCTTCAGATCCTTCTGCTTCATGCTTCTTCCTCTTTCACTTTCCCGGTGGGCATGGGCGTGCTTTCGATGCACTCCCACCTGTGGTGGTAGATGTACAGCCCTGAGGTCTCGCACTTCTGACCGGTACCGATGTCCTGCGCGATGAGTGTGCCTCGGTCCGTCACCCGCGCCACTCGCACGTGCCTCACACGCCAGACTTCCGAGTGGGTTCGGAACCACATGAACCCGGTGTCGTTCTCCTTCACTCTTCGTCCTTCAGGTTGATCTCTCGCGGCATCTCCGCCACCTCCATGAGGTCTTCCAGGCTTCGGGCGTTCGCAGCCAGCTCGGCTGCGATCGTGGCCAGGGAGGCTGCCGAGGACGCGTCGAACTTCGACTCCATCCTCTTAGTCAATTCCTTGACCTGCCGCAGCTTCGACCTGACATTCTCCTCTCGATGCTCGATCTTGTCCTTGAGAAAACGTTCGTTGTGCGCGTCCATCATTCCCCTTCCTCCTTCAGGTTGATTCCTCGCGGCATCTCAGCCACGTCCCGCAGATCCTGCAAGCCCTGCGTGTAGCGGGCCACATCGGCCATCATGGCAACGAGGTTGGCAGCTGACTGCGGGTCAGGAAACTTCTCGAAGTCCTCGATGCCCTTCTTGGCCAGCCACAGCTTGGTCTTCAACTCCTCCTTGCGGTGCTTGATCTTGCTCTTGAGCAGTCGCTCGTTGTGTGCGTCCATCACTTCTCCTCCTTCTGATACGGCACCGCGCACTCACTCACCTCGGGTTCTCCTTACCTTCCTCATAGCCCTTGCGATAAGCCTCGTTCGTCAGTCGGTACAGCGCCTTCTTCGCCTCGGATCGGTCGGACCGCCTGATCTCGTCCAGATGCTCCAACAAAACGGCGTACTCAAGTTGGGTGCTCGGGTAGGTCTTTCGGCTCTTGTTCACCTTGGGTTCTCCTTCCTGTACGCGGCCAACATCTGCTTACGGTTGCCCGCGAGCCTGGTGTAGACCTTCACGTCCACGGTGCCGATCGACTGGATGTACCAGCGCTGGACCGGGTGCTTCTGTCCCGGCCTGTGCACACGAGCGGCAGCCTGCTGGTTCAACAGGTTGTTGTCGTGCTGGCTGAGCCAGACTTCGTAGTGGCAGACGTGCTGGAGTCCGTCCACACCCTCACCGATGGCCGCGATGCCCGCCACGATGAACCGGGGTGTGCCGGGTTTGAGCTTGCCTTCCTTGTCCCGCTTGCCGAAGTCAGCCTTGATCCTCGTGCGTCCTCCGTGCGACGTGCCGCCCGTCCAGGCGACAGCCAGACCCACCTTCATCTTGTTCAACTGTTCTACCACAGGCACCACGAAGCGTGCGCTGTGCGTCAGGATCAAGACGGGCTCGTCCTCGGGGATATCGGTGATGATGTCCTTGAGTGCGTCGATCTTGTTCGACTTCGCATCAGGGGCGAAGTCCACCTGGTGCTCAACGTGTGTGCCTACCTGCACACGCTGGGCTTTCATGAAGTACCGGGGGTAGTCCTTGCGGAGCTTGTCAATCTGTTCCTTCGTCAGCAGTTCTCCCGTAGCGGGATGCTTCCACATGTAGTCGGGTACCTCCTTCTCCACCAGGATTGGTACACCCAGAGCCACCTGCCGAAGGCGCATCGACTGCGTCACGGGCAGTGGGGTATGCAGAGGCTGGTCCTCCAACCACGTGAACGCCTGCTCTTCGAGTTCCTTGTACGCCTTGAGCTGGTCACCTCCCTTGAGCGGGACCTTGATGGTCCTGACGATGACCTCGGGCAGGTCCTTGATGACCTCGGCTGTGGTGCGTCGGATGTAGGCGGGGATGTCCTTGACGATCCCGCCCTCCTCCTTCTCGCCCATGACCTTCTTGCCTGCGAAGGGATCGAGCGAGACATGACAGTACTCCGTAGCCCATGGCCAGAAGTACGGATAGCGCTCGGGCCACAGCCAGTGGAGCACTGCCCAGTACCCGCCGACCGAGTTGCCCGCAGGTGTACCGGACATGGCGATCTTGCGCTTGGTGACCAGGGTCCAGAGCGTCTTGGCCGTGACCGAGTCGCGGTTGCAGGCACGGTGGACCTCGTCAGCCACGACCATGTCCCACTGGCCGAAGCGCTTCCAGTCCGTGTTGATGGTCCGCTTGGGCAGAGCCATCCCCAACGCCCTGTGTCGCGCGATGAGGGCCGCACGAGTGGCAGACGACTCCTTGGTAGGGCTACCCCTGAACGCCTCCCAGCCGATGATGTAGACGCCGCTGCGTCGTGCTCTGACCCGTGCCCACCACTCCTTAGAGAGCTTGGTGTTCTTGCCCCCCGGAGGATGGACGAAGACCTCGGCCTCGGGCATCTGCCCCTTCAAGGTGGAGAACCACCCGTCGTGAGTGTTGAGGGGTGCGATGATCAGCACCCGCTCAACACCCGACAGACGGATGACCTCCACTGCGGTGAGCGTCTTGCCCGTTCCCATCTCGTTGGCCACCAGCGCCTCGTCGGACTGCAGCGAGAACTTGATGTCTTCCAACTGATAGGGACGTGGTGTCAGCACCGCGTGCCTCCTACTCCTCGTCGTCGGTCCGCTCGAAGGTGACCGTGAACTCGTTGGGGTCCTGAACCGTACCCTCCAGGTACAGACGGCACATGATCTCGGTCATGTGCGCCTGGAGCTGCGCGGTAGCGGTGGCGAAGTCCTCCATCAGGTGTTCGACCAGGACGTCCCCGTGGGTCATGATCTTACGATCCCAGTCCGCGCGCTGCTCCTCGGTCTCCATCTGCACACCGAGACGATCGCGCGTACTCACCTCACTCTCGGCCATGATGTATCCGCCGATGATGCTGGCAGCCTTGTTCACCTGGTCTTCCATGGACTCCTCGGCCTTGCCTCCCAGAGCCAGAGCGATCAGCTCATCCAGCGAACCCACCTCGGTGGGCATCTCACCCGAAATTTCGTTGCACTTCTCGCACATAGTTTATCTCCTTTCACATGTGAGAGGGGCAGAGCACGGCACACAGGTCCGTGCTCCACTCACATCACACGTCGGGGCTCAACGTCAACAGCGTCGTCTTACCGTCGTCACCTATCTTGACCACGTGTACGGGGATGTCCATGATCTCCAGCTCTTCGCCGTCCATCTCCGTACCGAGCCTCCCACCACACAGGGAGCACTCCACCACCAGACCGTACCGTGCCCTGACTCCCTGCCCCGTGCGCTGCGTCCTCAGGATGAACTCACAGCCTGTCCCGTGGGACTCCGGACACACGCGCGGGTAGCTCTGGTTGATCATTCGCCCCACGCCTTGGCCACGTAGTCCACGACGTCCTTACTCCACGCGCCGCTTGCCACGATCGCACCCTCGGGGAACCTCCCGTTCTCCTCCATGTACATCTTCGCGATGCGCACCGTCCACAGAGCACCCAGCACCTCGTACCTCTTGTACTGGGGCCAGGTCACCTCTTCTCCGTAGGTCTCGCGCATCTCCTCGAAGTCCTTGAGGGCAGTCTCGTACGCCTCCTCCCTGTAGTAGTCCTCTCGGTCGGGCGTCTCGATGTCGGCCAGGGCATCGAAGCCGTACTCGAAGGCCCACTCCTCCTGGTCGAAGAACGTCACCTCGGGCAGGCCGTAACCCTTCATGAACCCTCGGAAGTAGGAGTACTTGGCGAAGTGGTTCCGTACATCCTCCTTGTCCTTCTCGGGAGCCAGCATGACCGCCAGCTGCCCGCCCACGCACTCACTGGTGGAGTACATCTTCAGAGGGAAGCTGATGTAGTTCACCCACTCCGTACTACCGAAGACCTCCGTCAGCAGTTCGATGCCCTTGTCCACGCGCTTCTCGATGGGCAGCGTATCCATGCTCATTCCTTTCTCTGAACTGATTACAGCACACGGGACACACCACGCACGGCATGTGTCCCATGCTCCATCATCAGTCCTGTGTGATCACGGTGCCTTCGTCCAGATCATCCAGGTGACCGCAGTCGGAATCCTCGCAGTCATGGAAATCAGGGGTACTCACGACGCCTTCTTCCTCTTCCTTCCCTGGTCTCTGATCCGTGCGCAAGGACGGCATAGCCTTCGTACACGCTTACAGATATAGGTGTTCTCCTCAGTGAACTCGTGCCCTCTCAAGCAATGAGTCTTGCGTGCTGCACGGGCCGTATAGCTCTCACCTCGGACGATGTTCTCCTCTTGTGTCACTGCTTCCAGGTGTTCAGGTCTGACGCATCTACGATTGCGGCACAGATGATCAATTTGCAGCCCTTCCGGGATGGGACCTACGCGAAGCTCATGGGCCACCCTGTGAGCATAGACGACCTTAGACCTCATCCAAATCTGTCCGTAACCTCCGGACTGGAGTGATCCATTCCATTCCATACATCCCGATTCGCTGGAGGGAAGGGCTACCTTCCCCCAGAAACGAGCTTCATCCCTCTCGCTGTACCACGGATCGCTCATGCCTCACGCGCCAACAGCTCGCGCTTGGACACCACGTGAGGCCATGAGTTCGGCTTCTTGACTTTCTCCACGCCGACCATGGCCTTGGGCAGGTGCTGCGAGCATGTGTACCGCGTGTGCGCCTCGTCGTCGGTCCCCGTGTAGACCACCACCCACACGGCGTCTCCGTTGCAGGTGAACTCCGGGTACGCCCGCATCGACTCTGTACATCTCATTCGACAGGCTCCTCTACTGACACTGGGTACAGCAGACAGCACACGGAGAGTCCGCGTGCTGTCCTCCCTACTCAGAATCCGGGACGGCCGATGCGCTTGTCCTCGGGCAGGACCACCCGCGTGGTATCGATGTCGTACCAGCTGACTCCGATGGCCGCACACAGCGCGCGCTGATGTGAGTTGGTGGTCAGGGAGTACCGGAAGGGCGGGATGTGCCAGCGTCCGTTGGAGTCCTGCCATCCGATCACCGTCTCGAAGGACTCCACGATGTAGGCCACACGAAGACGCTCCATCTGGTCCGACATCTGCGTCCAGTACTCATCCGGCATCGCGGACGCCATCTTCTCCGTGCCGCAGAAGCCGAGCGTGGCCAACGGAGAGTACCCCCGCAGGCTGTGCTCCACCCCCATCTTCTCCCGAGCGGCCTTGCTGGCTCGCACTCCGAAGTCCAGGCGGTCCTCAATCGCACGCTCAGCGTCCTTCAGCCTGATGTTGGTCAACTGCATGGGCATGGTGTTTCTCCTCAGTCTCAGGCGAGTACAGCAGACGGCACACAGCACGGAGCTGTGTACCATCCTCCCTACTCGGTAGGCTTGATTCCTCCGACCCTCACCGACTCCCGAGAGACCCGGGTGAGGGACACGCTGTGGTTGTAGCTGTCCCGCTCCATTCTGATAGAGACCTGGTGCAGGTGGAACCAGCACGCGGGGGCTACCACTGAACGCGCGTCATCCTCGCTGTCCCGGACCACCATCGCGCTGACGAACCACTCGGCCGGATTCTCGCACCCCTCCAGAACGTCCCGCCTAAGCGGTTCTCTGCACTGTGCCGTGGTCAGGATTCCGACATCCAGCAGCGGACGTCCGTCCTTCTTCTTCTTGTAAATCATCGTGCTGCCTCGTTTCGCTCATCCCAGCGCGCGGCGTCCGCCCGCTCGTCATCGGATGCGTCCTCTACCCAGTCGGGCTTGTTCTCCGGCTCAGACATCGACCTGCCCCTCTTCCCTGTCCTCGAAGCCTGCCACGCGAGCGGCGTAGAACCCGGCTCCCGACTCCCACCCCTCCTGAGTGGAAGCGATGGCATCGATGAGTGCACCCTCGAAGGTGGTCCACCGACGTCCCCAGTTGCTGTCATTCTTCTGTGCGCAGTACCAGATGTGTCCGTCCACGTTGTCCCGGAACTCCACGACGCGGTATTCCCGCACCTTGTGCACGTGAACGAGGATGCCCCATGGGAACGACGCCAGCCGCTCGTACAGTGCGGACCAGGTACCTTGCTCCTTGCCTTGCGTGTGCAGCTTGGCGAAGTCCTCAGCCAGGGCTACCGCCAGATCCACGGACAGGTCGTGTTCCTGCATCAGCTTGCTGGCACGGTACCGGGCGAAGAAGACGGCCCCCTTCGTCCGGTCGTTGTACTCCTTCTGCTTCCGCTCTTCTTGCTCATTCACGATGCGTTGTCTCCCTTGTCTACGTAAACCTCTGCCCCGGAGTAGCGGAACCGCCCATCGGGGTGACTGGTCCACCGAACGAACGGCTTAGGGTCCTTCTTGCTCCGTGGCATGTGCTGGAGGATGAAGTCAGGCGGTCCGAACACCGGACGGACCACTCCGCCGGTTGTGGACTGCTCTATCAGAATGTCCGATGTCTTACTCACATCCACCCTTCCGTACCACGATTCGGGAGCGCGCTCCGTGCGCGCGTGTGGTCCCGTGTGTCACTTCAGCAACAGCTGAGACGACCATCGGATGCACACCCACGCCCCACGCGGTAGGTGTGCATCCTCCTGGATGGCTCAGAGTTTCTTGATCTCGAAGACCAGGGTGGAATCCTCTCCGATGGTCACCCGGTCGGTACCGTCGTCGGCGGCGATCCTCCGGGCTCCCTCCATCAGCGCGTTCACTCGATTCGTCGCCCACTCTCGCTTGTGGGACTCCAGGTAGAAGGCTTCGGAAACCATCTCCCCCACGAGCATGGTCCGAGCCTTGTCCGGATCGTTGAAGACGTGCCTGATCATACTCATGGCCTTGTCTTCGTCTCTCCACGCGCTCGTGCTATACCGCAGCGCTACCCATGTCTCTTTCATGTCTCTTCTTTCGTATCAGTGGTTTACAGGAATCCAAAACGCAACAGCAGGTTGTGCTCCGCTTCGTCCGGGGTGTCCTCAGGCTCCCCTTCCGAGAGAACTGCGTTGGTCGGGTAGATCTCCGGACCGGCGGCACTGCGGTATGCCTGCCACATGAAGCCGACGTCTTCCACGTAGTTCCGCGCGATGTAACCCAGCCACACAACGTTACCGTCCGTGTCCGAGGCCCATATGTCTCTGCTCTGTGATCCTGTGTCACGCTCGTACACGTGATGCTCCGATCAGGTGTTGATGATCCAGTTCCCGACCGAGGACGGGACGATGTCGTACCACTTCCCGCACACGAGGATTTCGTACTTAACAGGGATGTCCTCCCCGGTACGGTCCAGGTAGACACGGAAGTCCGGCCCTTCGACCTTGAGATCATGTGTCCACACTGACGATAGCGTGTCCATCTCTTCGAGTTCGCTCACCTCGTACTTACGGAACTCCGCCATGCTGTCACTCCTTTGTGGTCGGTAATACCAGAGAACACACGAATCTCTCCGCGTGCTCTCCTACATCACCGGTCACTCGTTTTCGCTGCTCAGCTCCCCGGTCCAGGGGTCCCGTCCGGCGGCCTTGACGTTCTGGAAGATCCTCAGGGCCGTGGAACGGTACCCGCGCTCTGTCTGGTTCCCCTCAGTGAAGAACCCCTTGGGCTGTTCTCCGCGCTCCCCGGTAGTGGACATACCGTAGAAACCTGTGACCCCCGAACCCCATCGGTACGCCGTCATGATGTAGATGTAGGCGTCCGCGCGAGAGGTGAACGGGCTCTCGGTGTCCATGCTCTGCTTCATCGTCGTCCCCAGCTGTTGTTGAGCTTGTGTGCCAGTGCTTCCGCGTCGTGCATGGACATGTCCGTCTTGACGGTGATCTCTCCGTTCATGTCCATGCCCACCACCTTGTACCGTCCGTTGTCCTGCCGTTCGATGGCGTACGTCACGAGTGTTCCCGGATGTACGACAGCGCGAGAACCACAGTGTTGGCAGCACGAAGAATCTCGTACGACTCACGCTTACTCAGGTCGAGAGCACCACTGTCCGGCAGGAAGTCCACCGTCGTTCGCTGCGACGTCGCGCGGTTCTGCTTGTACACCCGCCACGGCTCCCCGTTGATGGGGGAGCCCGCCGACAGAACCAGACGGTACTCGTCTCCGTCCATGAGTCCGACGCGCGCGGCGTTGTCCTCCAGCTCGTGGACGATCCGCTCAAGATCACTCTTACGCATTGCTCTTTCTCCTCACTCTCGGTACTTACAGCCGTAGGGCTGATGGGACGTCCCGGATCTCTCCGAGACGCCCGACCGACCTACGGAACCCAGAACGAACGCCACTGCGACGGATGCGGCCATGGCGATTCGATGTAGACCTCGTACGTGGTGACAGCCAGAAGTAGGATGATCGCTACCGCTGTTCCTGTCAGGATGGCCATGGACCACGCCTGTCGGACGTTCTCCGGACCGCCGAAGTAGTCCACCCGCTTACGCATACCGGGCCACGGCCACCGTGTGCCGTACCGGAAGCGCTCCCTGATCGACCACCGCTTGCGCTTAGTCATTCCACAGCCCCATCTGTACGGCGTAGACCTTGAAGATGTCCTTCCCGCACTGCGTACACGTGCGTCCGGCGACGGTGTCAGAGAAAGGAATAGAACCTTCCACCCGGTGATCACGGCAGTACAGGAGACGACTCAAGGCGTACCCGACCGTGTACCGGTCCGGGTCCGCTAGATCTCTGCCCATGCTCAACTCCTTGTGTTCGGGGATACCAGGGCACACACGGAATCGCTCCCGTGCGTCCCCTTACATCACCGAATCTGCCTACTCATGCGCCATCGCTGGACTCCGTAGGCTTCCTGCTTGGCCTCCAGAACCGCTTGAGCGCGCTGTTTCCCTTTCTCCAGCTGGACTGTCTGCCAGGTACCGTCATAGTCCTGGTACTGAATGCGGTACATCGTTTCTGAAGTCACACGTTCTCCTTGAGCCACCGCGCCGCGGCGCGCTTCATGCCGACCGGACCGTAGGACACCACGATCTTGCCCGTCTCCCGGTCATAGCAGTCGATGTCCGCCAGCGTGGGCCGAAGAAGTCCACTGTCATCTACGTAGTCCGACATACGGACCGGACGGTCGTAATCGATCCGCTTATGAACGCTCATCCGGCTACGCGGGTTGCGCTCACGCTCGCGCCACACGAACACGAACGGGTGGTCGGGGTGGTGGGCGAGCATGGCACCCTCACGGTAAGCCGGGTATCCCATGGTGTCCGTGCGATCGGTCCATGCCGACGACAGGATGATCCGGTTCATCAGACCTTTGATGGTGATCTTTCGCATTGCTTTACTCCTGTAACTCGCTTGCCTGTGTTGTTGGGAGTCGCACACGGCGCGTGTCCGTGTGCGAGTGCTCAACCCACAGTTACCAGTTCTGGATCTTGTGCTTGTCCAGCGTGCCCGTCAGGTCCGTCAGCTGGCTGAAGTCGTGTTCGTGCGCCGTGATGACCAGCTGTCCGCTGGACTGGAACGTGTAGTCACGTCGGATGAGGCTGTAGCACTCTGTCTCATCCCTGATTTCGAACTGGTAGAGGTCGCCCCGTCGCCGGACGTAGGCGGGCTTGTTGTCCAGATCGAACCCCATTCGCGTGCGGTTGGCTGTCAGCTTGACCACCACGTAGTCCTTGGGTCCAGGACTCACCCATCGGTGCGTGCGCTTGCCCACCACCTTGCAGGGGATGATCTCGCCCCCGATGTTGACGTACGCGAGCGTGCCGTCTTCCCAGATGATAGGCCGGACCGTGCTCAGGAGGTAGTGCGCGTAGTAGTCGAGTTCGACCACCGCACCACCGGACAGAGGCCACGCCGGAACCTTGACGTATCCGAGGGGGTCCACGGCGGACACCGGACCAGTCACTCGGAAGCGCTTGACCCCCTGGTGGATGTGGTCACCTTTGGTGAGTTCTTGCGCCTCTACCATGGGCATTCTGTTTCTCCTGACTTTGGGACTCATCAGGGGTACCGTGCAGTACCCGACGCGCACATCGTACGCGTTTCGTCCTAGTGAAGGTTGAGCCGAATCGTCGTGGGATCTACGAAGTTTCCGGAACCAACGATCTCGCATCGGTCCTGGTAGCCGCACACGCTAACCCATGAGGAGGCTTTCGACATGTCATCGAATGTAATCTCCACATAGCCATCAATTTGGATTTTCGTTACCCTACCCCCGCAGTTCTTCAGAAACCGCAAGTGGTCGGGCTCAATAGAATTGAATTCGTCCAACATAAAAATGCCTTCCATCGGGACTCATCAGCAGCGCCATACAGCGCCAGACACCCCGAAGGGTGTTTCGTCCTAGTTTTGCGGAAGGGCATTCTCATAAGATTCTTTCCACGTGCACCCCTTGTCCTGATCGTTTTGCACAAGAGAGAGGAATCGGATTGCTCCGTGGTCCAGGTGTGAGAGCACGACGGAGTTTGTCGTAAACCCGATGGGCATAGCATCCCCCGTGGACGACTCGGAGTCCAACAGTGAGACATCACTCACAGACAGTCCGACCTTAGCCACCAGGAAAACGCCAACGATGCACTGCGACTCCCCGTCGTCTCCGATGTACCTGCATGCACCGTTGAGGGCACCCGGGTCAACGTGGTCGGGGTGGGACATCACGATGTCTCGAATAGCCTTGACTGTGTCTTTGTAACCCCACACTCGCATGATGCTACCTTCCTTGTCTCGGGACTCATCAGGAGTGTCTTGCAACACTCGACACCCCGAAGGGTGTTTCGTCCTAGACCCTGCCGTGCGCACGCTTGACCAACAGGTCACGTGCCTCCTGTTCGGTCCCGTACTCCATCACCAGGCCGGGCGAGTCGAACGGGAAGGGCTCCGTGCGCTTCCCATCTCCGACGGCCTTGTCGATCAGGCCCATGACCCGGTACCGGCGCGGCTCACGCGATCCGTCGGGAAGGATCTGCCACTGGTAGGACTCAACCCACAGAATCGCACCGTCGTACGCCTTGACGGGCGAACCATGGATCTTGTGCCCCAGTCCCAACGAGTCGGAAGGCTCGGGGACCGGTGCTCCGATCACGTCTTCCCACGACACGTTGCGCGGTTCGATGCTTCCCATACTTTTACCTCCTGTAGCTGATTTCAGCACACGGCACACACCGACTTCGTGCGCACCATGCTCCGACATCAGATATCGCGCGTCGACACGGCAGGGCCGCACGTGTAGACGTGGTGGCCACAGAGGTTCACCCACCACGGTCCCGTGCCCTCTGTCAGAGGCTCGGGGTCGTGCGGGACGTGCTTGTTGTACGTCCGACCGTGAATCCACACCCGGTACCGAGCATCGCGTGAACACGTGACGCTCGGGTCTGCCTTGGTGGGGTAGTCACACTTACGCGGAGTCATCTTTGCCTCTCACTTGTTCCACGTGATCCGGACACGGCACGCGGGACCCTATGGGCACCGTGCGCCATGTTCAACACCACGTCAGCTCCACGCGTTGGCCTCGTTCACGAACTTGCGCACCGAGCGGTTGATGGCAGAAGAGAACATGTCCCTCACCACCACCGGGTACGTGTACTTGCGCGCCAGCGTTGTAGCGGCGCGTCCCGCGTCGATGCCCCAGTCGGTTTCGGTGACCAGTGCCGACACGGACGCTACGTCAGCCTCAAAGTTCACCCTCTCCGCCTCATCGACGAAGGGGAAGGGGTTCCGAGCGG
>Ga0307413_10000053_pt1 | contig 30458 bp, 26 predicted proteins | sample DK1Ometagenome_3_FD_203714 | JGI IMG/M metagenome (GOLD analysis project Ga0307413, IMG submission 203714) | Maize rhizosphere microbial communities from greenhouse at UC Davis, California, United States - DK15-O-2 | ecosystem: Host-associated > Plants > Roots > Rhizosphere > Soil | place: USA... | reverse complement strand
CCGGTATAGAAAACCTTTGCAACTCAGAACCTTTGAACCTTTGTCTTAAAAAAAATTAATATTCGAATGTTCCGTATTCGCTTGTAATAGTAAGCTTTTTAGCATCTGCTGCTTCTACTCTACCAACGATTTGCGCCTCCACATTAAATGATTTTGAAATTTCAATAATATCCTGAGCAATATTTTCGGGAACGTAAATTTCCATACGATGACCGCAATTGAAAACCTGATACATTTCTTTCCAATCTGTTTTTGATTGTTCCTGAATTAGTTTGAACAATGGCGGAACCGGAAATAAATTATCTTTTATAATATGTAAATTCTGAACGAAATGTAAAATCTTAGTTTGCGCTCCTCCACTGCAATGCACCATTCCGTGAACATCGTTTGGTGTATATTTATCTAAAATTTTCTTGATAATTGGCGCGTAAGTTCTGGTTGGAGAAAGTACCAACTGACCTGCATTTATTGGACTATTTTCAACTTCATCGGTTAAATTTACCTGACCTGAATAAATTAATTCTTCAGGAACAAGAGCGTCGTAGCTTTCTGGGTATTTTTTAGCCAAATATTTTCCGAATACATCGTGACGCGCAGAGGTTAAGCCGTTGCTTCCCATTCCGCCGTTATAACTTTTTTCGTAAGTTGCCTGACCAAAAGACGCCAAACCAACAATTACGTCTCCCGCTTTAATATTTGCATTATCTACAACATCGCTGCGTTTCATACGAGCTGTTACGGTAGAATCTACAATAATAGTACGAACAACATCTCCAACATCGGCAGTTTCTCCTCCGGTTGAATGAATAGTTACACCAAAAGATTTTAATTCGTTGATTAATTCTTCGGTTCCGTTGATGATTGCCGAAATAACTTCTGCGGGAATTAAATTTTTATTTCTTCCAATTGTTGATGAAAGCAAGATATTATCGGTTGCCCCAACACATAATAAATCATCAATATTCATGATTAACGCATCTTGCGCGATTCCTTTCCAAACAGAAATATCTCCGGTTTCTTTCCAGTACATATAAGCCAAAGACGATTTTGTACCGGCTCCGTCAGCGTGCATAATTAAGCAATGTTCTGAATCCTGTGTAAGATAATCGGGAACAATTTTACAGAATGCCTGAGGAAATAAACCTTTGTCTATGTTTTTTATGGCGTTGTGTACGTCTTCTTTTGATGCCGAAACACCTCTTTGTGCGTACCTTTTGCTAGAATCTGAACTCATGAAAATTAGTTTGTGTTGATGTGGTGCAAAGATAATCCCTTTTTTTAATTCTTTGAATGAATCGTATACTGATTGTAAAAAAGTTTTTAGCCACGAATTACACGAATTTTCACTAATTAAAATGGAGAGAAGTAAAAAAGCCACAGATTAAAATGATTTTATGGATTAAGTATTGAGTAGAATTATTTACCACAAATTACACAAATTAGCACAAATTTTTATAAAGCAAAAATCATCCTTAGCGGATGATTTTTGATTATCTAATATTCACGAAAAAATAAAATTCGTGCTAATTCGTGCAATTCGTGTTTAAAAACTATTTAGTAAACAATAATTCTCTATATTTAGTAAGTGTCCAGCTTTCGTCGTCTACTAATAATTCTAATTTATCACAGTGATTACGGATATCTTCAAAATAAGGTTTTACATTATTGCAATATGCTTCTGCCATTTTTTGAGCATCAGTTAATTGATTTGCTTTTTTTCTTTCATTGGTCATTGCCAATACTTTAGAATTGATTCCTTCTATATGGCCAGAGATTTCTTTAATTAAAACGATTTGCTCTTTTGCAATAGTTTCGAACTCTTTTCCGAAGATTTCTTTTAATCCTTTTACGTTTTCAATTAAAGTATTTTGATAACGAATTGCTGTCGGGATTACATGGTTTCTGGCAATATCACCTAAAACTCTTCCTTCAATCTGAATTTTTTTAGTGTATTCTTCCAGTTCGATTTCGTAACGAGCTTCAGCTTCAACATGATTCAAAATTCCTAATTCATCAAATAAATCTAGTGCTTGTTTAGAAATTTTAGCTTTAATCGCTTCGGGTGTCGTTTTAAAATTACTTAAACCTCTTTTAGCAGCTTCTTGTTCCCAGGCATCAGAATAACCGTCACCTTCAAAAAGAATCTTTTTCGATTGTTTGATATATTCTCTTAAAACATTAAAAATTGCATCGTCTTTTTTCATGTCTTTCGACTCGATCAAAGTATCTACTTCTGCTTTAAAATCTTTTAATTGTTTCGCTACAATCGCATTTAAAGTTGTCATCGCATTAGAACAGTTTGCGTTTGAACCAACCGCTCTGAACTCAAATTTATTTCCTGTAAAGGCAAAAGGCGAAGTTCTGTTTCTGTCTGTATTGTCTAAAAGTACATCCGGAATTTTTCCAACTACATTTAGTTTTAAATCTGTTTTTTCTTCCGGAGATAATTTTCCGGTCGTTACGCTTTCTAATTCAGATAAGACCTTAGTTAATTGCGCTCCAATAAATACTGAAATAATTGCCGGCGGTGCTTCATTTGCTCCAAGTCTGTGATCGTTACTTGCGGTTGCAATTGATGCTCTTAATAAAGTTTCGTAATCGTTTACCGCTTTAATCGTATTGATAAAGAATGTCAAAAACTGCAAATTACTCATAGGCGTTTTACTCGGACTCAATAAATTAACTCCTGTATCTGTTGCCAATGACCAGTTATTGTGTTTTCCTGAACCATTTACACCTTTAAAAGGTTTTTCGTGAAATAATACTTTAAAATCATGACGCTCTGCCACTCTTTGCATCACATCCATTAATAAGGAGTTGTGATCTACGGCAAGATTGGTTTCTTCAAATATCGGTGCCAATTCAAATTGATTTGGCGCTACTTCATTATGACGCGTTTTTACAGGAATTCCCAATAACATACATTCTTGTTCTAAATCTCTCATATACGTTAAAGCACGAGTTGGAATAGAGCCAAAATAATGATCATCAAGTTGTTGTCCTTTTGCAGAAGTGTGACCTAATAAGGTTCTTCCGGTCATCATTAAATCAGGACGAGAATTTGCCAATGCTTTATCAATTAAAAAATATTCCTGCTCCCAGCCTAAAGTTGCGGTTACTTTCTTTACGTTTTTATCAAAGTATCTACAAACTTCCGTTGCAGCTTCATCCATTGCAGACAAGGCTCTCAATAAGGGAATTTTATTATCTAAAGCTTCACCTGTGTAAGCAATAAAAACTGTTGGAATACATAAAGTTGTTCCGTAAATAAATGCCGGAGAAGTTGGGTCCCAAGCCGTGTAACCTCTGGCTTCGAATGTATTTCTGATTCCGCCATTCGGAAAACTTGACGCATCCGGCTCTTGCTGAACCAATTGTGCTCCGCCAAATTTTTCTACAGGATCACTTCCGTCATATGAAGTTTCAAAAAAAGCATCATGTTTTTCTGCAGTTGTTCCAGTAAGTGGCTGAAACCAGTGTGTATAATGTGTTACGCCTTTTGACAAAGCCCATTCTTTCATTCCCATGGCAATATAATCTGCCAGTTTTCTGTCAATTTTAGTTCCGTGCTGAATAGCATCCCTAACTCCTTTTAAAGCATCCGAAGTTAAAAATTGCTTCATTGCTTTCTCATTAAACACATTTGAACCAAAAATGTTAGATTTTCTATCAATTTCTTCAAAATGTACCGGCTTTCTTGTAGAAGCTTCTTTTAAAGCTTGGAAACGTAATGTTGACATGTATATAATTTTTAAAAATTCGTATTATTTTTTATTGAAAAAAGAAGGACAAATATAAACAATAAAAAAGCCTGTTTGAAAGATAAATAGTAGATTTTTATACAAGAATTTTTCAATAGAAAATCAATTTTATAAAGAATAATTAATATGAATTGAAGAAATATAACAAATTAACTCAGTATTATTCATTAAATAAACATTTTTTCATAATTACATAACCTTTAAACTCAGAAAAAGCACGTTATTTTTACGAATTTATTTTTTTAAGGTGTTAAAAATTACTTTTTTCAAAATATACCCCTATCAAAATTGCGCTTCTCTAAAAAATTATAGTCCACCCAACAAAATAGCCCCCTAATTTTTAGGACTAAAAAAATAAATCTATATTTGACCCAGCGAAAAAACAAAAAAAAATAAATTTATATTATTATGGCTAAAATTAAGTTAGAGTACATTTGGTTAGATGGATATGAACCAACTCAAAATCTTAGAAGTAAAACTAAAGTTGAAGAACACGAAAATTTCAAAGGAACATTAGAAGAACTTGGAAACTGGTCATTTGATGGTTCATCAACAAAACAAGCCGAAGGAGGTTCTTCAGACTGTTTATTAGTTCCTGTTGCAATTTACCCTGATCCAACACGTATTAACGGATATTTAGTTATGTCTGAGGTTATGTACGCTGATGGAACTCCACACCCTTCTAACGGTAGAGCTACTATTGATGATGATAACGAAGATTTCTGGTTTGGTTTCGAACAAGAATATTTTATCATGGATACTAAAACTTTATTGCCATTAGGTTTCCCTGTTGGAGGTTATCCTGCTCCACAAGGTATGTACTACTGCTCTGTTGGTGGAAAAAACACACACGGAAGAAAATTAGTAGAAGAACATGCTGACTTATGTATCGCTGCCGGAATTAACTTTGAAGGTATTAACCAAGAGGTTGCTTGCGGACAATGGGAATTCCAATTATTCGCTAAAGGTGCTAAAAAAGCCGGAGACGAAATTTGGGTTGCTCGTTACTTATTAGATCGTTTGACTGAAAAATATGGTTACTATATCGAATACCACCCAAAACCTCTAGGAGATACTGACTGGAATGGTTCTGGAATGCACGCTAACTTCTCTAACGAAGTTTTAAGAACATGCGGAGACCAGGCTACTTACGAAAGAATTTGTGAAGCTTTCCGTCCTGTTACTGCTGAGCATATCGCGGTTTACGGAGCTTACAACGACCAACGTTTAACTGGTAAACACGAAACTGCTTCTATCCATGATTTCTCTTACGGAGTTTCAGACAGAGGATGTTCTATCAGAATTCCTTTAATGACTGTTCAAAAAGGATGGAAAGGTTGGTTAGAAGACAGAAGACCAGCTTCAAACGGTGATCCATACAAAATCGCTGCAAGAATTATCAAAACTGTAAAATCAGCATTGTAATTCGAAGATTACATTATATTCGAAAGTGCCATCTTAATTGATGGCACTTTTTTTTTATTTAGAAGATCTTGCATACGAACCCTTGTCAAAGTTTAAAACTTTGACAAAGGTAATACGCATATTAAATCTAGCAACTTACAAGCAATCTTGTGATTTCGAATTCTATAATTAAAATATTTTTTTAGGAGCTAATCCCGTTATCCGTTCCAATCTTTTGCTCCATTTCATTACACAAAAGGATTTCCACTACTATCGGGCTAGGGCATTCATTTTCATAAGAACATTTTCGTCTGGTTTCTCATTTCATTTTTTTTATAATCTGAATCCATCCAGTTTGGTCATCCCGAGGAACGAGGGATCTTCGCAAGTAGCTCGACAAAGGTTGAAGATTTTGATTGCGGAGTTCCTCACGGAGATCCCTCGTCCCTCGGGATGACAAAAATGCGTTGACAAACTTTGGAAAAAGGTCGATGCGCGCAATCAAACCCGACAGATTTTAAAAACCTGCCGGGTTTCATTAACAAACACCTAAATCTTAACTAAAAATGAAAGTTATTTTCTAATAATTAATTTTTAAGTTAAACATCAAAACTTATCTTTGTAAATCATTTAAAAATTATCTTATAATGGTTTGGATTTTATTTTTAGTAGGCGTTGTACTTATTCTTGCTTTAGATTTGGGAGTTTTCAATAAAAACCCTCATATTATTAGTACCAAAGAAGCAAGCAAATGGACCCTGATCTGGGTTACACTTTCATTTTTATTTTCCGGAGTAATCTACTGGCTTTATACTACAGATTATATTGCAAACCCTGACGGATTGAAACCTGCAGTTGCTTCTATGAAGTTTATTACAGGTTATTTAATTGAACTTTCTTTAAGTGTTGATAATATTTTTGTTATTGCTATTATTTTCGCTTCTTTCAAAATACCACAAAAATACCAGCACCGCGTTTTATTCTGGGGAATTATTGGTGCTGTAGTTTTCCGTGGATTAATGATTTTCTTCGGAGTTATGCTGATCAATAAATTCACTTGGACAACTTATTTATTTGGTGCTTTCTTATTATTTACAGCAATAAAAATGTTGTTTTCCGGCGAAGATGAAGACTTTCATCCAAAAGATTCTTTCATATATAAAGCCTTAGGAAAAGTAATCCCGATTACTTCTGAATTTGATAAAGAGAGATTTTTCATTTTAACCGAAAAAGGAAAAAAAGCTGCTACTCCTCTATTCGTTGCTTTAATTGTAATTGAAGTTATGGACGTGCTTTTTGCCGTAGACAGTGTTCCGGCCATTTTGGCTATTACTTCAGATCCGTTTTTAGTATTTAGTTCGAATATTTTTGCTATTCTTGGTTTGCGTTCTATGTACTTTTTCCTTGCAAATATGCTGGCAAAATTCAGTTACTTAGAATACAGCTTAATCGCAATTTTAAGTTTCGTTGGATTAAAAATGTTGCTTCACGATTGGATTCACGTTCCGGAATGGGCTTCTTTAGGATTCATTGCCCTTTCTCTTTTAGTTGGAATCTTGGTTTCTCTTAAATTTGGAGAAGAAAAAGAATTGACAGATTTGGATCAGGAATAATTTTCGAGACATATATTCATAAAAAAAGGAAATCTTGCGATTTCCTTTTTTTATTTACAAACTAATAATTAGTTGATTCTTTTAACATTACTGTCATCAATATTATACTTTTTGATTACTGCATAATAATCTGAATAATCTGGTTTAACAGTTGATTTATTTGAAAAATCACCTGGTACGATCACAATTCTAAAGGTTTGGTTATTTATATATTCAGGAGTTAAAGCTAAATCATAATTTCCTCTAGCATAAATACTAAAATCTTCTCTACTAAAATCAAAGTCATAATCAAAATCTCCTCTTGACGTATAAACCGTTCTTGGAATTTGTTGCCAAATTGGTGTATTCGCATCAATAGTTCCAGTTAATCTATAAATCAAAAGAACATCAGAATCAAAAATTACAGGATTTAACTTTTGATATATATTATATCCATCAGTAGCATTATAACTAAAACTTACATTATTTAACTCAAAAACTTCAGCAACTGGCCCTACAGGTCCTTCTGGTCCCTGTGGCCCTTCTGGTCCTTCACAGCTCGAAAATGCAACTAATCCAACAACTGCGAATAGTATAAATATCTTTTTCATAATTTTTATTTTTTATGGTTATATACATAAAGGTATTTCAAAAATCAAACCAAAAAAAATATTTACATCATTCTTTGTTAAAAATTTCCTTATTTTTTCGCAACCAACTGATTCTTAAGTAGAATTTTATTAAAAAATAATACATGATATGGCAATGAATTTTCCCAGTAATCCCAAGTATGCGCACCTGGTCTTTCTGTGTAATCATGTTCTACCTTATTATATACCAATCTTCGGTGTAATTCTTTATTGGGTTCTATTAAAAAATCATCTACTCCGCAATCTATTATTAAAGGTAATTTGTTTGCTTTTATTTTGTCGAGCATATTGATAACTGCATATTGCGCATACATTTCGGAGCTATCACTTTTGTCTCCAAAAACGGGCTGCATTAGTTTCACTACTTGCGCAGATGAATCCCTGTTCAACATTACACTCATATCTACTGCTCCGCTCATACTTCCGGCAGCGCAGAATAAATCGGGATGTTTCGCAGATAAATACAAAGCACCGTGTCCGCCCATAGAAAGCCCGGTTATAACTCTCCCGTTTCTATTGCTAATTGTTCTGTATGTTTTATCGACTTTCTGAATCACTTCCTGAGTAATAAAAGTTTCAAACTGACTCCCTTTATTTACCGGACTGTCTAAGTAAAAACTAAAAATTTCTCCTTCGGGCATTACGATAATTATATTGTATTGATCTGATAAGCTTTGAACTAATTTTTTGTTCGGAGTGTTTTTTAACCAATCGCTAAAATGACCGTAAGCACCATGTAATAAATACATTACCGGAAAAGCCGTTTTACTTTTACTATAGGAATTTGGCAATACAACGGCAGCTTTATAGGTTTTGCTCATTGCAGTACTGGCAATTTGTAATGTATCTACTTTTGCAGCATAACTCATAGAAGAAACACACAGCGATACAGCAAATACAAGGAATCTAAAGTTTTTCATATTGATATTTTTTCTGATTAGGGATTGTAAATATACCTTTTTCCAAATAAAATATATGAAAAATCCGACCGGTTTTTAGAAGATTAGAATTTAAACTTTAGTCTATTTTTTTTGCCACAGATTAAAGGATTAAAAGATTTTATTTCACACGGATTTTGCAGATCGAGCAGATTTGAAATGATAATCATCTACCAAATCTTTTAAAATATGCTAGAAAAACAAACAAGAGAAACTTAAATGTTTAAATTCACATTATACAATTAGTGAAAATTCGTGAAATTTGTGGCAGAAAAAAAACCACATATTAAAAAATCTTAAAATCTTTTAATCTGCGGCATTAAACTTAAAACGAATCTGTGGCAAAAACTATTTAATAATAATCTTATGTTCGTTACGGTATTGTGAAGCGCTTTTACCGGTATATTGTTTAAACGATTTACTAAAATGACTAAAATTGTTGAACCCGCTTTCGTAACATACTTCGTTGATGGTGATTGGTTTTTCGGCCAAAAGTTTTGAGGCGTGAACCAAACGATATTCATTAACAAACTCCGTGAATGTTTTGTTTGATATTTTTTTAAAATATCTGCAAAATGAAGGCGTTGTCATACTCACCAAACTCGAAACCTCATCTATAGCAATAGATTCCTGAAAATGATCTTTTACATAGTTAAAAACCACATTGATTCGATCACTGTCTTGCGTGTTTAATTCCATAGCAAAACCATCAGCATTTAATATTGTATATTCTTCTGATGAATCTAATTCATCTAAAATACTCAAAAGTGTCAGCAAACGTTCAAACGGAAGCTGATCATCCATCATTTCAATTTTTTTACCTATTCTCTTTTTGGTTTCTCCACCAAAAGCGATTCCACCTTTAGACTGAGTCAGAATATTTTGAACCCTTTTCATTTCCGGTGCAGCAAAAAATCCACTACCCAAAAAATCAGGTTTAATATGAATCACGGTTTCATTTACATTTCCTGTTTGTTCATTGGTAAAACCACAATGAGGTAAATTAGAACCTATCAGAATCAAACTACCATTTGTATAATAAGAAACATGGCTTCCTATTTGTCTCTTTCCTGCGCCACCATTAATATAAACCAATTCAATTTCGGGGTGATAATGCCACAAATGAGACTTAACGTTCGTCTTTTCAGCATGTTTGGTATACGTAAAAGAACTTCCGTATGAGTTGGATATCACTTCGAGAGCTGGGGCGATGGTCTTCATGATAAAAGTCTTTAAAAAATAATAGCAAATTTAACAAAAACGCCTACAATAATTCATATTTTAACCTATAACGGTTTCGTAACTGAGAATATTGCACAAAAATGATCTAGTTACAAAACTTTAAATTATCAACTTTTAGCCGTTTTTTCCATGACTCGTATTTTTATTCACTTTTTTTTTAATATATCGTATTTAATTCTGTCTTTTTATACAGATATACCATTATTGTAAGAATTTTACATGTTTGATGAAAATGTTAATTTTTTCAAAACATTGAAAAATAATAGCTGAATTAACTAAAACGCCTAAAATAATTCAAATTTTAACCTATAACGGTTTCGTAAATGAGAATATAGCACATAAATTGGAAAATAGAGTTGTGATAAAAAGCATATAAGTGAAGTAATTTTACATCACAGAAATGAACTAATAATTTAAAAGAAAGACAATCATGAAAAAGATTATAAAATTAAGTTTAGTATGCGCAGTGCTTTTTTCAGGAATGAGTACTTATGCAATTGATGGAAATGAAGATTTTAACCTTCATGTATTGAAAAACGGAAAAGTAATAACATTCGGTTTAAACCAGACTCAAAAAGCTAGTTTAGCTATATACGATAATGAAGGTACTTTATTCTATTCTGAAAATGCTTCAGGTAAAGATGGAATTTTAAGAACTTTCAGTCTGCAAGATTTTCCTAACGGAACTTATTTCTTAGAAATTCAAGACAATGCAAAAAAAGTAAGATATGAAATTACTGTAAATGATAATGTTACGACTTTATCTCCAAAAGCAATTTCTGCAATTTACAAGTCATCAGATAAAAATACAAGCGTAGCAGTACGCTAAAAGAGTTTATACTTTTACAGTATAAAAATGAGGTTAGATAGTTAGTAAAGTAAAAAACAATTTTTTGTTTTGAAACAGCTCTTTGTGGTTATTGAGCTGTTTTTTTTGTTTTATACTTTTTTGCCACGAAGGCATTAAGACACAAAGTTTAATTATTAAGCTTTGCAAACTTCGCGTAAATCTTTGCGTTCTTTGCGGTAAAATCTCAAATACATTTTTGTAAGAAATCACAATAAATTTACATTTCCATGATTTAAACAAAACGTTAGAAAATAATAATCATATTAACAAAAACGATAAATATAATTCAAATTTTAACCTATAACGGTTTCGTAAATGAGAATATAGCATCGAAATCAGCAAATAGAGTTGTGATAAAATCTGTAATACTAAAGTAATTTTACATCAGAGAATTAGAACTATTAATTAAAAAAAACTAATACGATGAAAAATTTAAAATTAAGTTTAGTATGCGCAGTGCTTCTTTCAGGAATGAGTACTTACGCAATTGATGGAAATGCCGATTTTAACCTTCATGTGTTAAAAAATGGAAAATTAATATCGTTTGGTCTGAATCAGGTTCAAAAAGCAAGCCTGGCAATTTATGATCAGGACGGAAATCAGTTCTATTCTGAAACTGCTTCCGGTAAAGAAGGAATCTTAAGAACTTTCAGTTTAGAGGATTTTCCTGATGGAGTTTATTTCCTTGAAGTTGAAGACAATGCAAAAAAAGTGAGATACGAAATTGTGGTAAACAATTCAATTACTACTTTATCTTCAAAAGCAATTTCTACAGTATACAAATCATCAGATAAAAATACTAGCGTAGCAGTACGCTAAAAAACTTTTATACTCTACATACAGTATAAAAATGAGGTTAGATAGTTAGTAAAGTAAAAAACGTGATTGTTTTAAAACAGGTCTTTGTGGTTATTGACCTGTTTTTTTATGCTTTTTATTTTACCGCAAGGATGCAAAGGTTCCGCAAAGTTCGCAAAGTTTATTAATTAAGCTTTGCGAACTTTGCGATTTTTCTTTGTGCTCTTTGCGGTTAAATCTAAAATTACATTTATAAGAAAAAAACCAAAATTAAATTCATCTCATTTTAAACAAAATGTTATAAAATACTAACCATATTAACATAAACGATAAATATAATTCAAATTTTAACCTATATCGGTTTCGTAAATGAGAATATAGCATCGAAATTAGCTAATAGAGTTGTGAGAAAAACAGAACTACATAAGTAATTTAGCATCAGAGAATTAAAGCTAATAAACTAAAAAACTGATGTTATGAAAAATTTAAAATTAAGTTTAGTATGTGCAGTACTTTTTGCAGGAATGAGTACTTATGCAATTGATGGAAATGAGGATTTTAATCTTCATGTATTAAAAGGAAATGGAAAGCTAATTACGTTTGCCCTTAACAAAGTACAAAAAGCAAAATTAGCAATTTATGATACAGACGGTACTCTTATTTATTCTGAAACCGCTTCTGGTAAAGATGGAATTTTGAGAACTTTTAGTTTAGAAGAATTTCCGGAAGGAATTTACTTTTTAGAAGTTGAAGACAATGTCAAAAAAGTGAAATATGAAATTACAATTAATGACGGAACTTATGTTTTATCATCAAAAGCAGTTTCATCAGTTTATAAAGCAGGTTTTTCTGCCAAAAATACCAGCGTTGCCACACGCTAAAAAAGTTATACTGTTATAGTATAAAATTGTGAAGTTAATTTGAAGATATTGTTTTAAAAAACAGCTCATTGTGGATATTGGGCTGTTTTTTTTATGCCCAAATTTTAATAAAGAAACCAACTCGATTTTTTTTTTGAAAAACTATTCTTAATAAATGAATACAGGCCGTATAAGCGGCATCAAAAAAAGTTTAAAGCAAAACATCCAGAATACCAACAAATACGTACATAGTTCAAACAAAGCACAGAAAGAGTTTTAATTCAGCAACTTATGTCTTTAAAAAATAGATTTTTTTGCATAAAATTCAAATTGTATTTGTTAGTTTTACACCTCCACGATTAATAATTAATTTAAAAAAACATGACAAAATTTACCAAAATGGGCTTAGTTGTTGCCGTATTTTTAACAACTATCTTTACTTATGCAATTGACGGAAAAGGTGATTATATCTTGTATATAAAAACCGGAAATGGAAAAGTAGTAAGCTTTACCTTAAATACCGTTGAAAAAGCAAATTTTTCAATTTTAGACGAAAACAATACTTTGTTGTATGCAGGAGTTCCAGCTGCAGATGAAGACAATTTAGAGGTTTCAAAAACTTTAAGTTTAGAGGCTTATCCAGCCGGAACTTACTACTTACAATTGAACGAAAATGGTAAAGTAGTAAAACACAAAATTACAGTTTCAACAAAAAAGGTAAAAACAGTTGTGCTAGATGAATCAGTAAACGAAAGTCCTGCATTTCGTCGTTAATCGTTGTTTGCCTCAAACGTAAAGCATCAGCCGCGGCTGATGCTTTTTTATTTTAATGAAGATCGTTAAAAGAATATTATTTCCCTTTTAATAATTTTTCTAAATATTCAATTTTATCTTTTTCCGCCTGAAGCAAACGCTCATAAAGGTTTTTATTTTCTTCTACCGTTTCCATTAATTTATCTAATGGATTGAAGGTGCAATTATTATTATTTCCAAAATGGCTATTGTTTACAGCTTCATTAAAACTATTGAAATAATTAATCACGCCTTCTTCCGAAAAATTCTTAATTGCTTCCACAGTTACACCAAGTGCTTTTGCCACTTCAATTAGTTTTTCTTCATCAATCGTTTCGCTATTTTCTATAGCCGAAATTGCTTGTTGGTTTGTTCCTAAAGCCTGTGCCAAAGCTTCCTGTTTCATATCTCGAAGTTCACGAATACGGCTTATTTTTCGCCCTATATGATTTGGTTTTGTTAGTGTGCTCATAATTCAAAGATAATAATTAAGTGTAATAACTGGCAAAATGTAAAAAACATATTTAGCGCTGTACAATACGGCAAAAAATGATTTGGTACGGTACAATCTATTGCTTTCTTCGCCACGACAAACAAAAGTACGATTTTTCTTTCTATAATAAATTTTGAAAGTAAAATTGTAAAATGATCAATCGATACAATTTAAATGATATACACGCCATGGAAAATGAAATTAAAAAACTAGAGAATCTAAAAATATTAACTGCCCGATATTGCAATACATTAACGTCATCTCCTGAAAATAAAGGAACTTACACCGCTAAAATTAACATGCTGAATTATTATGAGCTTGCAGCAACAATTACAGAAATCCTAAAGTTATGTATTATAGCACTGGATTATGATGCACATAAACCGGCAACTACAAAATACTCCCCTATTAATGTGGGGCTAATTTTAGAAATGGTATTAGAAATGTTTCCTACGGATGAATTTGAATTGATTACTGAGATTACTGAGATGTTTGGTGGGGTTTAAGTAAATGAAAACTCTTTCAATTAAATATTACGATTTGTTTGCATTTGCTGGCGCGAGCGTCCCGCTCGTGAACGCGATATGTGCAAGAGCGGGACGCTCGCGCCAGCCTAAGGAAACGCTCGTACTAGCAAGAGCTCCTTTTTAAATCATTGTTAATTCAAATTATTAATTATTTCAAAAATGTCATTGCATTCATAATCATCAATAAAAGTCATCATCATTTCAATTAAATGATCAATTCTGTAATCGTTTTTTGTTTTATATAGACAATCTTGAAAATTACCAACTCTACAAGAGCGGCATTGAGTAATTATATTTCCCCTGCATTTTTCTTTTAAATCTTTAATTGCAGGGTAAATAGTATTTAAATACCAATATAAATACCATTTACCTTTTGCAATCAATTTTATATTAGTCAAATTAATATTCAATTCCCCAGCAAAATTTTGTAAATCAGTCTTTTTATTTTCTAGCTTTGGTAATACATCATCTAAAAAATGCAAAGCAGAAATCCTTGCTGCAGAGAAGTCGTAGCCAACCTCTGTATCATATCCCTCATTACATGCATTTCTTAAAGCCTCTAAAGAAATCATGTATAAATTATCTAAACTTTCTGTAAATGAATTTTCTAATAAGCGTAAAATTTCATCATTTATTTCTTCGTTTATATTATAAGTTATATTACTTATGAGCTGTTTTAAGTTATTCAAAGTTGCGAAATACGTTTCTATTGAATAATGTCTCGTAATAAAAAGGCCTTGAAGAGTTGGCAAATCTCGTCTAAAATCTCTCACGTCTTTATCTATAATGCCTATAATTTTATTAGCATTATCAGCTCTTTCAGCATATTTTGGCTGAAGTTTTTGAATACAGGTGATTACACCATTACATCCTTCATAATGATCTTCAAACTCATTAGATTGATACACTTGTACTTTTTTATTAATCCTTTTAGTTAGAGAATCATAAATTTGAAAATCATCTTTGCCTTCAACAATTAATATTGGTTCTTCAATCATTATGGCTGCTGCCATAATATCAAATAAGTCGTATTTCAATCCCATATCTTATACTAATTTTACTAGATAATTAGAATTTTTATGAGAAATCGAAGGACTATGAGTTGCCACAATAATCTGAGAATCAGGACTCAACTCACTAAGCAAAGGGATTAATTCACGTTGCCATACCATATTTAATGATATCTCTGGTTCATCGATTATAAAAAAACTTCTATTTCTCCCCATAATTAAAAACAATGTCAAAAATGTCAGTAAATGTCTTTCTCCACTTGATAATTTATTTAAATTATGAGTGGTATTTTTACTTATTTCAATAAATGTCTCTTCCTCTGTAACAATTAGTTTTTTATTTCTATAAAGATGACTATTAAAAATTTCAATTAATTTACTTATTGATTTTAATTCTACATTCTCTTCTTCTACCTTACCTAATATATTAATTAATAAAACTCTAAATATTTTGCTACCTTCTATTTCTGATGATGGGTTTTGCTTATTCAAATAATTCAATAACTTTTTTTGAAGCCCTGATTTATCTAACTTTTCCACCAGTGAAATTAATACATTTCTTTTCTTTTCAATTCTCTCATTGAAATCTACTGGTAAGTCATAATTAACTTGTTCCATTTCAATATCAACTGCATTAGATATTGTATTGAAAAAAGCATTTTTTACTTTATCTGAAGTTGCCCTCTGCCCAGCTCTGAATTGCTTTATAATAGAATCTTCTATTTGCTTAATTCCAATAAAATCAACAGAAATATGATTTTCAGCATCCCAATTTTCATTAAAAAGACTTTTGTTTTTTTTAGTTGGTTTGTCCTTAAGATCTAGCAAAAGATTATAATCGCTCCACTTGAAAGTTTGATAATTAGAATGTATTGATAATTTTTCGTCTACCTCTGAGAAATTTTGTATTACACCTCTGTTTACACCAAAAAGTATAGAAGTTTCATTAGTTAAATCTTTAATGTTATCTCCCCAATCTACTTTTTTACCACTTATTTTTATAGTATTTAATTTTACTTTCTTTTGATCAAGTGAGTACAAAATTTTAACTTCTTTTACATTTTCTTCTAATAAATAGGTGTCGTTCTTATTAAAGATTGCATGTATTATCTTTAAAAATGTTGTTTTTCCACTTCCATTTTCTCCGTAAATTACGGTAATTGGTTCTTTCGAAAAAATAATATTTATTTCTCTATTAGTTTCTTTAAAGCCTTTAATATGAATTTCGGTAATTTTTATCATTGGTTATCAGTGTTTACATCAATTTATAATTATCTTAAATAAATTAAAACTATACTATGATCTTTATTATACTATTAAAATATTTTATCCGCTAATATATACAAACATCTTTTGATAAAATTGAGGAAAACCGTAAATCATAAAGTTTCTAGCTAAAACATAAAAAAACCTCCCAAAATCTGAGAGGTTTTTCCATAAATATAAAATCTTAAAAAATTACATATTCCTTCTATACTGCCCGCCAACTTCAAACAAAGCCGAAGTAATCTGCCCTAACGAACAAACCTTTGTAGCTTCCATTAAATGGTCGAATAAGTTTTCGTTTTTAATGGCGGCTTCTTGTAGTTTGTTTAAATGCTCGTTTACTTTTGCTTCGTGAAACTGGTGTAAATTATCCAGCATCGTAATTTGATATTGTTTTTCTTCTTCGGTGGCGCGAATTACTTCTGCCGGAATTACCGTTGGAGAACCTTTTGAACTCAAAAAAGTGTTTACACCCACAATTGGGAAATCTCCGTTGTGTTTTAAGGTTTCGTAATACAAACTTTCTTCCTGAATTTTAGAGCGTTGGTACATGGTTTCCATGGCACCCAAAACTCCGCCACGTTCTGTGATTCGGTCGAATTCCTGTAAAACGGCTGCTTCTACTAAATCTGTCAATTCTTCGATAATAAACGAACCCTGAATTGGGTTTTCGTTTTTCGCCAAACCTAATTCTTTATTAATAATCAACTGAATTGCCATTGCTCTACGAACAGATTCTTCTGTTGGTGTTGTAATTGCTTCATCGTAAGCGTTCGTATGCAATGAATTACAGTTGTCGTAAATCGCATACAAAGCCTGCAAAGTCGTTCTGATATCGTTAAAATCAATTTCCTGTGCGTGTAAGGAACGTCCGGAAGTCTGAATATGATATTTCAACATTTGCGCTCTTTCATTTGCGCCGTATTTGTTTTTCATGGCTTTTGCCCAAATTTTACGCGCCACACGACCAATAACCGAATATTCAGGATCTACTCCGTTGGAGAAGAAGAACGATAAATTTGGTCCAAAATCGTTGATGCTCATGCCGCGGCTCAAATAATATTCCACGTAAGTGAAACCATTAGAAAGCGTGAATGCCAATTGCGTAATTGGGTTTGCTCCTGCCTCGGCAATATGATATCCGGAAATTGAAACCGAATAAAAATTACGAACGTTTTTGGTAATAAAATATTCCTGCACATCCCCCATTAATCTTAAAGCAAATTCAGTTGAGAAAATACAGGTATTTTGCGCCTGATCTTCTTTTAAAATATCGGCCTGAACGGTTCCACGAACTTGCGATAATGTTCTGGCTTTTATTTCATTATAAACTTCTAAAGGCAAAACCTGATCTCCGGTAACGCCCAAAAGCATTAAGCCTAAACCATTGTTTCCTTGTGGCAAATCGCCTTGGTATTTCGGGCGCTCTACTCCTTTTTCTTTATATATTTTGTTGATTTTTGCTTCAACTTCTTTTTCTAAATCGTTCTCCTTTATATAATACTCACATTGCTGATCGATCGCTGCGTTCATAAAAAAGCCCAACAACATTGGCGCTGGCCCGTTTATGGTCATACTTACAGAGGTTAACGCATGAACCAAATCAAAACCTGAATACAGTTTTTTAGCATCATCCAAACAACAAATTGAAACTCCGGCATTTCCAATTTTTCCGTAAATATCAGGTCGTATATCCGGATCGTTTCCGTATAAAGTTACACTATCAAAAGCTGTCGAAAGTCGTTTTGCCGGCAATCCTGCGCTCACATAATGAAAACGTTTGTTGGTTCTTTCCGGTCCGCCCTCGCCGGCAAACATTCTCGACGGATCTTCGCCTTCTCTCTTAAACGGATATAATCCTGAAGCAAACGGAAATTCTCCGGGAACATTTTCCTGTAAATTCCAACGTAAAATATCGCCCCAGGCCTCGTATTTAGGCAATGCAATTTTCGGAATCTGAAGGTGCGATAAACTTTCGGTATGTGTCGCGATTTTAATTTCTTTGTCACGAACCTTAAACGAGTAAACCGGATTTTTGTATTTGTTTACTTTCTCCTCCCAATTCAGGATAATTTCCCAATTGTATGGATCTAAATCCATTTTTACTTTATCAAACTGATTTAGTAAAAGATTCAAGAAAATTCTATTTTCGTCGTGTTCCTGAATTCCTGTTGGCAAAACAGTTGAATCATCAATTCCTGCTTTATTAATTTGTGGAACTTTCCCAGAAACAGATTCTATCGTTTTAAAGATTCCGTATAATTTCTGCGCTACTTTTTGTTGTGAAACCGCACTTTCATCATAACTTCTGTTATTTTCTGCAATTTCAGATAAATAGCGCGTTCTGTGTGGCGGAATTACGAAGATTTTTTCGCTCATTTCACGCGTAATTTCAAAAGTCGAAACTAGGTTTGAATCTGTTTTTTCGACAATTTTATCCATAATCGCTTTGTAAAGCGTGTTCATTCCAGGATCGTTAAACTGCGAAGCAATCGTTCCAAAAACTGGCATTTCGTCCGGATTTTTATCCCATAAATTATGGTTTCTTTGATATTGTTTCTTAACGTCACGAATCGCATCCAATGCGCCTCTTTTATCAAATTTATTCAAAGCCACTAAATCCGCAAAATCAAGCATGTCGATTTTTTCTAATTGTGTTGCAGCTCCAAATTCCGGCGTCATTACATATAAGGATACATCGGAATGATCCATAATTTCGGTATCAGACTGACCGATTCCTGAAGTTTCCAGAATAATCAAATCGTATTTTGCGGCTTTTAAAACCTGAATGGCTTCGGCTACATATTTAGACAATGCCAAATTTGACTGACGAGTTGCCAGCGAGCGCATATAAACGCGTGGATTGTTAATGGCATTCATACGGATTCTGTCTCCCAAAAGTGCGCCTCCGGTTTTTCTTTTAGAAGGATCAACAGAAACTAATCCGATTGTTTTTTCAGGAAAATCAATTAAAAAGCGACGAACCAACTCGTCAACCAAAGATGATTTTCCGGCTCCGCCCGTTCCGGTAATTCCTAAAACAGGAATTTTAGAATCGGCATTATTTTCGTGAATCTGATCAAAAACCGGTTTTGCAATTTCAGGAAAATTCTCTGCTGCAGAGATTAATCTTGCAATTGCCGTTGGGGTTTTATTTTCGATGTGATCGATTTCTCCATTTAGTTTATCTCCAATAGGATAATCCGAACGTTCAACCAAATCATTGATCATTCCCTGAAGCCCTAAAGAACGGCCATCATCCGGAGAATAAATTCTTGTAATTCCATATTCATGTAATTCAGAAATTTCACTTGGAAGGATTACTCCGCCTCCACCGCCAAAAATCTTGATGTGTCCCGCTCCTTTTTCATGAAGCAAGTCATACATATATTTAAAGTATTCATTGTGCCCGCCCTGGTAGGATGTCATGGCAATAGCATTTGCATCTTCTTGAATCGCGGTATTTACCACTTCTTCTACACTTCGGTCGTGACCTAAATGTATTACCTCAACTCCGGTTGACTGAATAATGCGTCGCATGATATTAATCGCAGCATCATGTCCGTCAAAAAGAGATGCAGCAGTAACAATTCTTACTTTATTTTTAGGAATATATGGTATTTGTTGTTCCATTTTATGAATATGATAATTTTAAGGGAGCAATTTACAAAATATTTTAATATTTGTTTATAGTTGAAGCTTTATGTTAATAAAAAAAATCCAGTCTTCCTTTTTCTTTTCACAATTCACACGAAACATTATGCACGAAGGGTAACAATTTCCATATCTATCGTATTTATCTTATATAAGTCTTATGAAAATGTTAATAACATGGCAATCTTGAAAGATTTAAATTTAATACAAGAACCTGTTTACCAGCTTACTGAAGTAATTTAGCAATGTAGAAAAGCCCCAAATTTTTACCCAAAACTTTTACCGTCAAGTAATAACGTAAAAATTTAAAACACAATGAAAACATTATATCCATTATCACTAATTATAGCTGCAAGTTTTTTTGTATCTTCTTTTAAAAGTGCAGAAAACAATATTCATTCTTCCAAAAAAGCTTCAAATATTGCAGCTGTTTACAACTCGGATTCTGATAATCTGGACAAGATTTCAAAAGAATTCTTTAAAAGATATTCGGATTTAAAAAAGTATAAATCTGATATCATGTCATTATACAAAAAAAGAGCCTTGGGAACTATTTGGTTTGATGAAGATGAGATCAATGAATTTGGTTCGGTGTTATATGAAAAAGCAAAGAAAACAAATGATTTGACTATCCCTTATCAAAAGGAAATTGACGAGCTTTTTTCTTCATCAGAAACAAAACTATCCAAAGTTGATGCGGATATGCTCTTAAGTTCTTTATATATTATTTATACGCAAAAAAATAATTCAGATTCTAAGAAAAAAATATCCTACAATGATGCGCTAAAAGATTTCCTGAACTACAGCACTATCGAACAGGCAAATGCTGTTACAACAGAAAATGTTAAGGTAGAATATGATCAATATTACAAATTACAAGACGTCCTCAAAAAATATAAAAAATTAGACCGATCAAATAAATGGAAACCTATTGTTCCGGAAGAAGTACCTTATAAAGATTTACGCCCGGACGCTGTTTCGAGTACCATAGCACAAGTCAGAACCCGTTTGTACTTATTAGGAGATTTAAAAAATGATTCTAAAAGTGATATTTACGATCGTGAACTGATGGATGCCGTAATGAAATATAAAGTTCGCAACGGGTTTAAACCCAATTATATTTTAGCAGAAGAACATATTAAAGAAATGAATGTGCCGCTTGCTGATAAAGTGGAAACGCTAAAACTTAACATGGAAAGATGTCGTGCTATTTCGGCTCAAATTGCCAGCAGTGACGAATATGTTTTAGTCAATATTCCTTCGTACGAATTAGTGTATGTTAAAAACGGAAAAATACAATTGACCTCTCCTATATTTGTTGGTGCGCCATTAACTAAAACAACCATTTTTAACGGTGAAATTGACAGAATTGTTTTTAGCCCATATTGGACAGTTCCACAAAGTATTGTAAACAATGAATTAAAAAGCAAAATGGCTGAAGATAAAAATTATCTGGCTGAAAAAAATATGGAAATAGTAAATGGTCAGGTGAGACAAAAACCAGGTCCGGATAACTCTTTGGGATTAGTGAAATTTATGTTTCCAAACCCGGATGATATTTATATGCACGATACACCATCAAAAACTTTATTCGATTTTGAAAAAAGAACTTTCAGTCATGGTTGTATTAATGTACAAAAAGCAAAAGAATTAGCGGTTGCAATGCTTGCCGATTATCCGGAATGGACTCCTGCTAAAATTGACAAAGCTATGGATGGCCAAAAAGAAAACAGTTTTAAACTATCTAAAAAAGTGCCAATCTATATTTGCTACTTTACTTCACTGGTAAATGAAAATGGTGAAATTGGTTTCTATCAGGATGTTTATGAAAGAGATAATGAACCGAACAAAATTTTGGTTACCGAAGAAGCTGTTGGCATTAAATAATATCTATAAGCTTAGCCTTAATCTTAACTAAATATAGCTCTTTGTTACACCTTTAAAAAATTGATTTTTTGGAAGGGTAACAAGGAGCTATTTTTATTGTTTTTCACTTTTTATTTGCGATTAAAGATTGTCTTAAAACACAAACTTTAAAACTTCTATAGATAATTGATCCAGGCTATTAAAAAGATCTTTGCCGGTATTTTCGACAAAATATCTGAAAGTACTTTTAATAAGTCTAAAATGAAAAAACAAATTTTAATTTTCAGTATTGTTACACTATTTTTTTGCTCTTGTAATAAAAATATTTCTACTGAAAATCAAACTGCATTCGGAAAAAACATTCCACATCCCAAACCTCCAAAAACAAACGCACCTCCACGTATATTGTTTATAGGAAACAGCCAAACTGAATATTTTGTAAGCGCTCCAATAATGTTTGAAGAATTTTGCAGAGCCAATAATCAACGAATGAATGTTGACCAACTAATTACAATTGGTGCTTCGTTACAAAAGGTTTACAACACAAATAAAACAGAAGCCAATCAAAATTTTTCTAATAAAGATAAAGACGGCAATTATTACGATTATGTTGTGGTTCAGGAAGCAACTGACATAGCCTTATCTGAACTTGAAAATTATAAAACAAACGTACAAATGATTGTCGAAAAAATACATCAAAACAGCCCAGATGTGGCGGTGTATATCTATCAGGGAATTCCGCCTGTTCCTTATACTGATTCTGATTACATGAAATATCGCAATAAAATGCGTAAAAATGATATTTCGGTTATGGAATTTATAAAAAACGCAGGGTTATTAAGAGTTGGTGATGCTGTTAAAGATGCTTATGATGGCAAAAACGGTTATAAATATCTTGTGGGCAATAAAGATAATTTACGCTATGGAATACATACACTTCATCTTTTAAACGATGGCGGTTTTATACAGGCAATTTTGCTTTATGCTACTATTTTTGACCAAAAACCCATGATTCCGAAAAAACTTCTTTTAATTACAGGCACCGGATATTTTGACTCCATGAGAAAACAAGAAGTTACTAAGGCAATTAGCAATCCGGAGGCGTTAAAAGAAATAGCTTTCAATAATCGTTAATTACAATTCTTATTATTGTTTTTATTAATTTTTTCAACATTAGTCTCCCTGTGTAATCCGTTTACTACAAATACATTCTTTCGACCCAAAAAAAGCGTAACTTATTAATTTCAAACCTCTTAAAGGATAATTAAGTGCGAAAACCGACGGAAATTTGCATCATAATAATACCACTAAAATTTATTATCATGAAAACAGAGAATATCGAAGGATTATCACTTTTTGAGATAAACATGTTACTTCAACAAGGCGGAAGATTTGTAATGTTTCCGAACCTGATGACCAAAACTAAAAGTTCGACTATCTATTTTGTTCGTCCGGAAGAAAAAGTACTCAAGTACAGTTTGAGACATTTCCTGAAAAATTTAAAAAACGCCTGGCGTACGTTGCCCTTAAGACCCTTTTATGTTTCCAAATCTTTATTTTATTTAGCAATTGGCGGTAAAGTTTATACTCACAATATTCTAGCCGATTTAAAACCCTGTTCATGATCCTAATTTATACTGCTTACAATACGTATAATTTTAAATCTTAATATTCAATATAAACACAAATCCTACTGGAAAACCCCATTGCTTTAATTAGTAATGGGATTTTTTTTGCAAAATAATGCTGAAGAAAATGCCCCGTTAAATCTAATAAATTTCCATACATTTATTTTTTTATTACCCAGCAAAAAAAATAAATATTCTATGGAAGATTCAAATAGCGAACATATTAAAAAAGACTGGTTTACCCGAAACTGGAAATGGTTTGTGCCAACAGGATGTTTAAGTATTCTGGTGCTTATTGGCTTGTTTATAGCAGGGGTTTTCTTTGGAGTAACTTCCATAATGAAAGATTCTGATGCATACAAAGGTGCAATGACAGAAGCACAAAATAATAAATTAGTGATTGAAAAATTAGGAAATAATATAGAATCAGACGGAATGGTTTCGGGCAGTATTAATGTAAACAACGATACCGGAAACTGTGACATACAAATTCCGATAAAAGGAACTAAAGGAACAGGAACTTTATTTGTAGTTGCCACTAAAAGAGGAAAATGGAAATACAATGAATTGTCTGTTTATATTCAAAAAACCGAAGAAGAGATAAATTTATTACAGAAATAAAATCATTTATATATAACTTTAAATATTGTCACTTGAGAGTATTTTTCCTTTTTCATTTATTTCTTTTTCAAAGCACTTTATCGTTCGCCCAGTCTGATGCCAAATATCATGGTTTTACAGATCGAATTTTGCAATTTTCAAAACCAAACAAAGTTTTATATCACAATATCGATGAAAAAGGAAACGGAACTATCGAATACACAAATGCAAAAAAGCAAATACTCCGTTTTCGTGTTCTTAATCACAAACTTCAAATATTACATAGCGGAATTGCCTATCAATTGTTTATTTATAAAAATAATGATTTACAAAAAATTGCAACTTTTCACAGCAATGGAAAACCAGCCGGTGAACATGAATCTCAAAATGAAGCCATAATTGAATTTATTGTAGAGAAAAAAGAGCAATATCTGATGAAAAAGAAAATATTAGATGATGCCGAAGGAAATATTGATTTAAAAGATGACAGTAAAGAACAAATCATCAGAATAAAATTATTCGATTCTAATAATCGCCCGATAATGGTTTTAAACTCTAATTATATTTCAAGTAAAGAGTATTACAATTATTCTCATAGAATGTATTGGCCGTGAGAAAGGTGTTAAGATGCTAAGTTTCTAAGATAATGCTTAGAATTTATCATTCAAACCACCTGAATAGTAAAAACTCAGAAGCTTAGAATCTCAGAATATTAGAACCTTAAAAAAAAACAAACAAAATCTTTCTGCTCCCGAAATAAAATTGTGGCTTTGTTTTTGAATAAGTAGTATTTTTGAAACTTAAAATAACCCCCATCTAATGAAAAAGATTTTATTATTGACTATTGTTACATTTTCTCTTGCTTCTTGTGCGCAAGTACAACAAACTCTAAATCAATTGCCACAATTGGCATCACAATTTCCTACCGGAAGTGTTGACATTGCTTCTGGATTGAAAGAAGCTTTAAATAAAGGAATTACTCAACAAGTAAGTAAATTAACCGCAACTGATGGTTTTTATAAAAACGAAGCTGTAAAAATTTTAATGCCTGCCGAATTACAAAAAGTAGATGCAACTTTACGTAAAATTGGCCTTAGTTCATTGGCAGATGAAGGAGTTAAAATGCTAAATCGCGCTGCCGAAGATGCTGTAAAAGAAGCAACACCAATATTTGTATCAGCCGTAAAAAATATGTCTTTTACAGATGCTAAAAATATTTTACTTGGAAATGACAGTGCTGCAACAACTTATTTACAAGGAAGTACAACAACGGCTTTATACGGAAAATTTAATCCGGTAATTAAAAGTTCATTTGAAAAAGTGGGCGCCGATGTAGTCTGGACAAAAATTATCAATAAGTACAACACAATTCCATTGGTAAAAAAAGTAAATCCTGATTTAACAGATTATACAACAACTCAGGCTTTGTCTGGTGTTTTTAAAATGATTGCTGTTGAAGAAAAAGATATCCGTAACAACATTAGTGCAAGAACAACTCCGCTATTAAAAAGCGTGTTTGCTATGCAGGACAGGAAATAATTTCTCCGAAGGTACAAAGGCTCAGAGTTGCAAAGTTACAAAGCAACCTTTGTCACTTTGAACCTTTGCAACTTTGTCACTAACCAAAAACAACCAAAAAACAATGCAAAAAATTACCATTCTGATTCATTGCAAAGACCAAAAAGGTATTATTGCCGCAGTGACTACTTTTATTGCAAAAGTAGAAGGAAATATCACCTACATCGACCAGCATGTTGATGTAGAACAAAATGTATTTTTTATGCGATTAGAATGTGAATTGACCAATCACCACATTACTATTGAAGGCTTAAAAGAAGATTTTAATCAAACTATCGCAACAGATTTTAACATGTCATGGGATTTGTACAATCAGGAACAAAAACCAAAAATGGCTTTGTTTGTTTCTAAGTATGATCATTGCCTTTTTGATATTTTAGGCCGTTACAGCGCAGGAGAATTAAATGTCGAAATTCCGCTAATTATAAGTAATCATAATGACTTACGATCGATAGCAGAGCGTTTTGATATTCCGTTTCATTGTGTTCCTTTTACAAAAGATAATAAAGAAGAAGGCGAAGCCAAACAAATCGAATTACTAAAAAGATATCAGATTAATTTTATTGTACTGGCGCGTTATATGCAAATAATAACGCCAAATTTGATTGCACTTTACGAAAATAAAATTATTAATATCCATCATTCGTTTTTACCTGCATTTCCGGGAGCAAAACCTTATCATTCTGCTTTTAAGCGTGGCGTAAAAATCATTGGTGCAACAAGTCATTATGTGACAGCAGAATTAGACGAAGGTCCAATTATTGAACAGGATATTGCGAGGGTTTCTCACATACATTCTGTCGATGATTTTATCATGAAAGGACGTGATTTGGAGCGTATTGTTTTGGCAAGAGCGATAAAACTGCATGCAGAACGTAAAACAATGCTTTATAGTAATAAGACTGTTGTTTTTTCCTAGTTACTAAGATTCTAAGATACTAAGGTTCTAGGTTTTTACCGCAAAGAGCGCAAAAATTTACGCTAAGTTCGCAAAGCTTTCAAATAATACAAAATAGCAAACCCGACAGTTTTCAAAAAACTGTCGGGTTTTATTATGTCAAAAAGTTCCCAAAGTAAAGCCTTTGAACCTTTGTCACTCTGTCCCTTTGAACCTAAACTCAGAGCCTTAGAATCTTAGCATCTTAGAACCTTCCTCTACACTCTTGGATCAGCAAAACTATGTACCTGTTCCATTGTTAATCCTAAAGCATTTGCTACACCTTCTCCATAAGCCGGATCTGCTTTATAACAGTTTCTGATATGACGAATTCGAATAAATAACTGTGCTCCTCCTACTTGTGCTGCAGTATTTTTGAATAATAATTGTTTCTTCTCCTCTGTCAGTAAACGAAATAATAAGCCTGGCTGAGTAAAATAATCTGCATCATCTTCTCTAAAATTATGCGCATAGGCGTCACCATGCAATGCTAATGGCGGTTCCTTAAATTCCGGCTGTTCCTGCCATTCGCCAAAACTGTTTGGCTCATAATGTTTACGGCTTCCAAAATTACCATCTACGCGCATCGCTCCGTCTCGGTGAAAACTATTATAAGGGCATCTTGAAGAGTTTACCGGAATTTGATAATTATTTACTCCCAAACGGTAACGATGGGCATCTCCGTACGAAAACAAACGTGCCTGAAGCATTTTATCCGGAGAAAAACTTATTCCCGGAACAATATGAGCAGGATTAAAAGCAGCTTGTTCTACTTCTGCAAAATAATTTTCGGGATTTTTATTGAGTTCGAATTCCCCAACCGGAATAAGTGGAAAATCTCCTTTTAGCCAAACTTTTGTCAAATCAAAAGGATGAAAACGATAAGTAGCGGCTTGTTCTTCGCTCATTATTTGGACAAACATTTTCCATTTCGGAAAATTTCCTTCTTCAATAGCATCGTATAAATCTCTTTGGTGACTTTCTCTGTCGCCGCCTACTAACAAGGCCGCTTCTTCATCAGATAAATTATCAATTCCCTGTTGTGATACAAAGTGGAATTTTACGTAATGTCTTTCGTTTTGCGCGTTTAAAAAACTAAAAGTATGGCTTCCAAACCCATGCATTTCACGATACGATCTCGGGATTCCCCTGTCGCTCATTACAATTGTAATCTGATGCAGGGCTTCTGGCAATAATGTCCAAAAATCCCAATTGTTATCAGCACTTCTTAAGTTGGTTCTTGGATCACGTTTTACGGCATGATTTAAGTCTGGAAATTTCATCGGATCACGAAAAAAGAAAACCGGCGTATTATTTCCTACCAAATCCCAATTACCTTCATTCGTATAAAATTTCATTGCAAATCCGCGGATATCTCTTTCAGCATCAGCAGCACCTCTTTCTCCCGCAACAGTTGAAAACCGAACAAACATCTCTGTTTTTTTTCCAATTTCCGAAAATATGTCGGCTCTTGTATATTTTGTAATGTCGTGAGTTACCGTAAAAGTTCCGTAAGCACCCGAACCTTTTGCATGCATTCTTCGTTCCGGAATCACTTCACGATCAAAATGAGCCATTTTTTCTAAAAACCAAAAATCTTGTAATAAAACAGGTCCGCGAGGACCAGCAGTCTGAATGTTTTGATTGTCAGGAACAGGAGCTCCTGTGACAGTTGTTAATTTTTTGTTTGTTTCCATGTTGCTGATATTTAATATTTTATCAAATATACAAACTAATCTTGCGATATATATAGGCAAAAACTGATTGCTGCTATATTTTAATAACCACAAGTTATTTACAGTTATAGAATCCTCAAAACAGAGATATTAAAAAATCTTAACTTAAGTCCAACAAAGTAATAACAAAACCTTAACAGCAGAACATTCATATATGTCGGATCTTTGTAATGTAATAAACTGGTTATTTATTATTTTGGTTTTGGTTAGTTAAATGATGCCGGCGTCTTCGAGATGCCGGCATTCTTTATTTATAGAAGTTTTGTTTTTTGTTTCAGGTTTCAAGTTTCAGGTTGCTTTAGATTGAACATAATTTACCACAGAGTTCACAAAGTTTTTTCACAGAGATTCGCAAAGTTTTTTATAATATCCTAATAAAATTACTCAGTGTACCTCTGTGAAAAAAACTTTGTGAACTCTGTGGTAGAATCTTCACAATTCAAAAACCTGAAACCTGAAACAAAGAAAACCTGAAACTTTTCTCCCCCTCTTCAATTTGGATACAACTATAAGGGATTTGGCTACTTTAGAACTTTATTGTTGACGGATCTTTGTGTTATTAATTTAATACACAAAAATCAAACAGGTTATGAGCAAAATGCAAAAATTTAAATTAGGAAATCAGGGGCTAGTTGTTCCTAATATTGGTTTAGGGTGTATGGGAATGACCCAAATTGCAGGAATGGATATTTATGGCAAAGCTGATGAAAAAGAGGCTATTGCGACAATTCACAGATCTCTTGAGCTGGGTGGAAATTTTCTGGACACAGCCGATTTATATGGTCCGTTATTGAATGAAAGATTAGTAGCAAAAGCAATAAAAGGCAATCGTGATGCTTATATTATTGCTACAAAATTTGGCTACGAAATTGATGATAACGAACAACTTACCTGGCAGTTTAACGGCAAGAAAGAATATGTAAAAAAAGCGGTAGAACGTTCTCTAAAAAACCTGGGAACTGATTATATCGATTTGTATTATTTACACAGACTTGACCCAAACACACCCATTGAAGAAACGGTACAGGCAATGGCCGATTTGGTAAAAGAAGGAAAAGTGGGCTATATCGGATTATCCGAAGTTTCATCTGAAACGATACGCAAAGCACACAAAATTCATCCTTTGACTGCAGTACAAACGGAATATTCTTTATTTGAAAGAAGCGCTGAAGAAGCCGGTATTTTGGATACGCTAAACGAATTAGAAATTGGTTTTGTTGCTTATTCACCGCTCGGAAGAGGTTTTATTTCGGGAGATATCAAAAGTCCGGATGATTTTGACGATACCGATTTCAGAAAAGCAATTCCGCGTTTTCAGGGAGAACAATTTTACAAAAACATAGAATTGGTAAATGAAATTCAGAAAATGGCAAATGAAAGACAAATCACTGCTTCGCAATTGGCACTTTCATGGATTGCATCAAAAAATATTTTAGCGATTCCGGGAACAAAAAGAGTAAAATATGTAGAGCAAAATATCGCCGCTGCGCAAATGGTTCTTTCTGTAGAAGAAATGAATCGATTAGAAGCCATTATTCCGCTTGGTACGCAAACCGGTGCCCGATATGATGCGGCTAATATGGCAGGAATTGATCAATAATTTACTTAAATAAATCACTTAGGAAAAGTTATCTTTACGGTAGCTTTTCCTCTTTTATATTGTTTTAATATATTGTTTTAAATATTTCGCTATGAAAAAAGAAGTTCATATTCCCTATACGATTCAGTCCATATCAGAATTACATTCTTTACTCAAAATTCCAAAACCGGAACATCCCTTAGTGAGTTTTGTCGATTTAAGTAAAATAACCTGCCATTTTGATGACAATCTAAAAAGTGTTGTTTATTCCTTCTATACCGTTTGCATCAAAAAAGGTTTTACGGGAAAAATGAAATACGGACAAAATACCTATGACTTCGATGAAGGTGTGATGACTTTTATGTCACCAGGACAAGTAATTTCAACAGAAGTTAGTGTTGATACTGCAGTTTATGGCGCAATGTTGGTGATTCACCCTGATTTTATTCAAAACTACGCTTTGGCTAAAAACATAAAAGATTATGGCTATTTTTCATATGCCGTTAGCGAAGCTTTGCATCTTTCTGACAAAGAACAAATTATGATTACCGGCATCATGAAAAATATCGAACAGGAATATTGTTCTTCTATAGATGCTTTTAGTCAGGACGTAATGGTTTCTCATATCGAACTGCTGCTTAATTATTGTAACCGTTTTTATAACAGACAATTCATTACACGAAAAAGTGTCAATAAC
>Ga0307413_10000049_pt1 | contig 31243 bp, 54 predicted proteins | sample DK1Ometagenome_3_FD_203714 | JGI IMG/M metagenome (GOLD analysis project Ga0307413, IMG submission 203714) | Maize rhizosphere microbial communities from greenhouse at UC Davis, California, United States - DK15-O-2 | ecosystem: Host-associated > Plants > Roots > Rhizosphere > Soil | place: USA... | reverse complement strand
GTATCGCTATGCGTTCGCTGCTCACGACGGAGAGGTCCTTTGGGCCGACGATTCGCGCAAGATGGGTTGGCCGAACCTCTGGTACATCAACCCTGACTTCGACGGTCCTGCCAACGGTGACCAGTCCGGTGGCAAGATGGTCTACATCGGAATCAAGGACTACGACACGGGCGCACCGTTCGCAGACATTGGTTACGGTCACCTGCAGGAAATCTGGGTGACGAAGGGTCAGTGGGTCAAGCGAGGCCAGATCATCGGTATCATTGGTGAGACGGGTTACTCTGCAGGCAAGCACCTGCACTTCTCGTTGATGTTCCGACCTTTCAACTACAACACCTCCACGTACGGATGTTCGGACCCCAACCCGTACTTCGAAACGCCTGGGGGCAAGATGTACATCGAGAAGGCCACACCAACCTATACACTGGATGAGAAGGTCCTTGTTGACCTTGGCATCCCCCTTCCTTAGGAGGAAATCATGGGAAAACTTCCCGAGAACTTCAGCAACGCAGGACGCCTGAAGTTTTTGCCCGAAGCCCTCGTCGTGGGCGGAACGTCCATGTCCGAAGGTCGTTCCATCGAACAGCAAATTGCTGACGAGCCCCGTCGAGCACTCAGCGAACTTCGGTTTGACTGGGGCACCTACAAGACCTCGTTCCATGACCAGGCTGTGTTCACTGCCCAGGCATTGGATCGAATCGAAGCTCGTCAGATCGCCCAGAACGTCGTGATTGAACAGATCGCGAAGGCCGTCACTGGCGAGACCATCAACGTCGATTACGACGAGATTGAGCGTCGGATCGCAAAGAACATGCCTGTTTACGTACCGCAGGCTGTAGAAGGAGATAACGAATAATGAAAGCACAAGCTGAGGCTATTGTAGCCTCACTCGCCCGCACGTTCGTGCCTGCACTCGTAGGTGGCTTGTTCACCTGGCTCGCAAGCACTGGGCTGGAGGTTGATCCGCAGCTCGAGGGTTTGATCACCGTCGCCATGTTCGGCCTGTTCACGGGCATGTACTACGCAGCCGTCCGCTTCGTGGAAACGAAGTTGCCCTGGGTAGGTATCCTCATTGGCTATGCCAAGTCGCCTGATACTTACAGCAAAGGTAACTTGGAAGCTACTGCCGTCGTCAACGTGAACCCCGCACCTTCCCCCACCGTGAACGTTTACGCCTCGCCCGGATCATCCGTCACTGAGGCTGTTTCGGAAGCCATCGACATTGTGGAATCACTTGACCGCAAGCCTGGCCCGGATCACCTCGCCGACAAATAACATCACCCATCGAGCGCATACATTCAGCAGAGTGTGTGCGCTCTTTGGTGGGCGTGTACAGACGTTCACACGTCGATCATGCATCATCATGTCACCCGCGATAGCTGGTCTCTGTACGCAAATCATGCTGTCATGCCACTTGTTCAGCTGTAGGCAACAATAGTACTATCCGGTGGAACAGTTGTTTTCAACGATCAGCAAGCTACAAAAATACCCCCAGACAAACGTCGAGGGGTTCTGATCATGTGTATTCGTATCGTGCGTGACCTGTTATGTATCGTATTTCATCCCGAAAGATGTATTAACGATATCATATATACCCAAACATGGGTAATTCACTAGTCCCACCGCGCATTAGCAAGCTTCGCAGCACGCGCGGGATATACGTTCGATACTTCAACCCATTTGATCTACGCGCTGAAGATCCCTTGTGAAAGAATGAATACATGAAAAAGATAATCCTTTTCGCAACCGGCCCACAAGACGCCCTCCAATGGTGCGACGAAAACTTAATAGAGTTCGAGGACGTTACCTGGGTGCTAAGCCCGGAATACCTCGAATACCTGACCGACGACAGAGTCAACACCGATTCGGTTGGTGTGGACGATGAGCTCGACTACCTGTGCACCCCTGCGTTCTTGGTGTCAGACAAGTACCCGGACGCTCACAAGTACCTGAAGGAAGTAAAATGAAGATTGATTACCCGAGGATCGAATGGGAAGACGTAAGGGATGGCGACACCATTCTCCGTCAGTTCGGACATGACGAGGAAGTAGGAACTCATTACGTCGAGTTTACAGTCAGTAAGAATGACCCATCAAGTATTGGTGATGAGTGCATCCACTACCTGATCGACCGGCCCAAGGAAAAGTTCCCGGAAGAATACGGGGCGATCATCATTGCCAAGAAAGTCAGGGGCGTTGAGTTCCCGGACGGTATTGCCCTGATGCGTCACAGGGGCTCGTATGGACACCAACACACCAAGCCTCAATGGAAATCAGTTGGTACTAAGATCAAGGGTTATGACAACCATGGCGAGACCCACATCGAGGATTGGGTACTGGGTAAGATCGTCCCAGTCTAAATCTTTGACACGTAAAGCTTACGTGTGTAATGTGTTTCTTGTTCGCAAAGAAAACGACAAAAAATGATTCTCTCCTGAATCTAGAACTTCACGATTACGTGTAATGTTGTTTCTGAACTTGCACGAAAAACCAAAAATAATCACCTGACATAGGAGCTCATAATGGCTGCTGCACGACGTACCAAAAAGGCAAAGCCCGCCGAGGAAATCGCCGAAATCGAAGAGCTCGACACCGACCTCGAACTGGACGAGGACGAAGCCGAAGAGGAAGCTCCGGCTCCCAAGGCGAAGAAGGCAAAGGCTGCTAAGGCAAAGGTTGAGAAGCCGGCCAAGGTCGAAATCGCATTCGGTACCCAGCAACTCGCCGACCACATCAACGCCGAGGCCGGTACGACCCACACGCCGTACACTCTTCGCATCCTGCTCCGCAAGCTGACCGCCGATGGCGTTCTGAAGCGTGAGGAATCCGAAGGACGCGCTCGTTACTCCTTCACCGGTCCCGAGGATGAGCAGGTCGTCGCGATCCTCGAAGCCGTCAAGTCCGGCGCTGACAAGAAGGCTGAAGCCGAACGCCTCCAGGGTCTCAAGGACAAGCGTGCTGCCAAGAAGGCATCCGCTGCTCCGAAGGCCAAGAAGTCCAAGAAGGCTGACGTTGAGCCCGAGGCCGTCGAGGAAGATGACTTCGACGAGGAAATCGAAGACATCTAATCTTCGACCTCCTACCGCGAGGGGTACAGTGTTCTCCTGCCTGTACCCCTCGTAACAAACTTCGATAGGTCCTTTCACGTGCGCGTGATCAGGATTCAACGGCCATAACACAACTTCTACCTAGGTAGGGGTGCCTGTCGAACCAAAGTTGTTCGAGGCTCGGTCCTTTCAGCTACGGCCATTGCCTGATAAGGATTCAACGACCAATTGTGAAATAGGTCCACTACAGGCGCCTCCCTCGAACATCACAAGTTTCCACATCTTGCCGTAGCTATCACCTTTCTTTTGATCTGGTATAAGTCTGCAGCTGTCGGGGCAAGGCAAGGTGTGGGATTGAATTCCCAACCATTCTCTCGTTGGGGATGGCGGCATGACAGCCCGAGGGCACCAGTTACCGCCAACAATTGAATCCCCGCCACTTGGCCTCCCAGCGATGTGAGCGGGACTTGAGGAACGTAGCTCAATTGGCAGAGCAAACGGGGCCCCCTTAACACGGATAGTTAGGTTGCGAGTTCGAGTCTCGCCGTTCCTCCTGAAAGAGTGTTACCGAGAGGCCTAAGGTTGATGACCCTAAAGCCTTGCACCGTTGAATGGGTCAGCGCGCAACGTAGGTGTGGGGCTCGCGGAGTTCAAATCCCGCCACTCTTTCTTTGGGGAGGTAGCTTAATTGTAAAGCAGACGGACTTGGGATTCGCAAGGGGCGGATCTTCAATGACAACGCTTTTATTAGCAGCGCCAAGCCGTGCGATATGCTACTTCGTTAGTAGCCCTCCCCACGATGGTCCAGATGGCCATCAGATAAGTCGCCGCAAGGCCTCTTTATCATTTGCAAAAGCATGAACGTCAAACAACTTCCCATGAGTTCAAAATGTGAAATGCCAAGCAAATGCTCTTCGCTGTAGGAGGGGCGTCAACACGCCGCGCTATGAGTGAAGGTTGGTAGACCTAGGTCAATCGGGCTCGTAATCCGATAACACCCACCTGCGCCCCTCTTATGGAGTTTACAATACAGTCTTTGATTTGATATGTTTGACGCATCGCGTTATGCGCGTCGAATGTTGATAACAGAATACCTCCTGTGATGTTTCATCACGTCCGTCACAGGAATACGTGCCGGGTTTTCTTTGTCGTTTTCCCGCACGCACATAACCCCCGTTGAGCTTGCCTCCGGGGGTTTTTGTGTTCCTCATGAGAGTCGTCAACGTCATACCACAAGCCAGCTAGAATGCTCTCTCGATGGTTCGGTGGATGATATTGTTTATTCATCAATTCACTCGAATAAACGACAAAAGGACTTTCATTGGAAGAGCCCACCAGAGAAAAGGTTGTAGTACCTGAAAAGGAAGCAATCGCTCTCGCCAAAGCACTACGTCATGCTCCTGAACTCAAGGATGTCTCGCTTAGCTGCTACGGCTACATCAATAAGGCCGGAGTCCGTGCCTTGCATGTCGCAGTTGACAAGCCAAACGGAGTCAATGGGGACTACGATCGGTATGACCTTCGCTATAAAGCGGACAAGGTCAACGAGGATATCTCCCGCATCGTGAACAACGCAGTTCGGCGCATCTCCGCGCATTTTGCATCATAAGATCCCACGTGATAACGTGATTACATGATTGTAATTACGTCTGTGTGATTAGAATCAGAAAACGACAAACAACTAAAAACGACAGGTCTCAGCCTCATGTCTCGCATTTATTCCTCCCTGGAAGCTGCAGCGGAAATTGGAACTACTCCACGTCTGCTTCGCAGGTTTATTCGCCAGAACGACTCATGGAAGAACGCCACCTATGCTGGTCGGTATTCTTTCACGGAAGCCGAACTCAAATCATTGACGATCCAGTTCAACAAATGGGCAGGCTCGAAATCACGATCCGCCTCCCCTCGCACTGAAGGTGTGGAACAGGAACTGACCCATCTCGACCAGGACAAGGGAATCACCGTTGAAGAAATGCACGAGATGGCTACCAACGCTAAACTTCGCAATGAAGTTCGGGCACGCCGTGCGGAACGTTTCCGTAGACTCGAAGAGCGTATCACTGAACTTCGGCTCCGTGACGCTCACGTTTCCCAGGACGCCTGATGATGCACACTTGTGACCGTTGTAAGAAAAGGGAACACGCACCCCTTCACTCGTTGCCAGCTCAATGGTCTTACGTGACCGTTGTTAGGGGCTCATTCCTGATCAACATCAAACTTGATAAGGGATGCACCCAAGAACTCGAACGATTCTCCAAGAACGAGCCCGTACAGCTCGCCATCTAAACCCTTCAAACGGCACGAGGTCCTTCCACAGCTCGTGCCGTTTGGAGTAGCAAAATATCGTCTGTACAGCGTAAAACACGCGTGACACATGAATACGCGTTGAATCGATTCTGGAGCGTCTAAAGCACGTTCAGGACTCCGTCAGATGTGACACAATCGAATCAACGCATACAAACAAAAGGAATTCAAATGACTCAGCCAATCCTGACCGATCATGAGGTTCTTGTGATGGATACATTTCAACTTGTAGAGGCCCACATCGAAATTCTTTCTGGGTCCAATGATCCCGAATCGGTACGTGCCTCGGCCGTTGCACTCCTGAACACCCAGGCCGGCCGGGATTACGTCACAGCCCACCCGATGGCACTCTGATGAAGGTCACAATTCTTGTCGCTACCCCCGAGGGTGTGGTCGAGTACAGTTTCGAGGGCGTCTATGCCGAGTTCGCAGTCAAGAACAATTGGGACAAGTACGCTCAGAGTTTGACCTTACGAACCCCTCCCCCACCGACGGGCTTTGACCTAAAGGTTCGAAGTTTCGACTACGTCAAAGGTCATGGTACATCGAAGATGCCCGACACACCGATTTATGATCGGATGATGAAGGAGCAATTCTTCAAGGAAGTTAGTGATGCCCAAATATAAGTTTAAGACTACGCCCTACAAACATCAGCGGCAGGCACTGAAGAAGCTCCTCAAACAGGGCTTCGGTGGCGCATTGCTGATGGAACCCCGTACGGGCAAGTCCAAGACGACGATCGACTGGGTATCGATCAAGAATCAGCTGGGTCATATCGACCGCGTCGTGATCATCTGCCCGAACCGAATCATCGGTACCTGGGTTGCTGAGTTCCACATCCACTGCCCTCGAAACTACAACATCACGGTGTGGGATAGTGAAGGCCGTAAGACGCCGCCTCCCGCTGTTCGTGGTACGTATCAGCTCGAGGTTGTCATTGTGAACTTCGAGGCATTCGCCACACCGGGCAAGAAAACGAAGTCGGGTCGTCGTAGCAAGGCCTCAGGCCGATTCAAGAACCGTACGATGCTCGAGAAGTGGATGGGTGACAAGTCCACCACGTGCATTGTCGTGGATGAGTCGCACAAGATCAAGTCGGCTAACGGCAAGGCTGCCAACATGATTGTCGGCATGGGCGAGAAGGTCCCTTACCGATTGATCCTCACGGGTACGCCGTTGACCAAGGCAAAGCGAGCCCACGACATTTACATGCAGTGGAAGTTCGTGAACCCTGACCGATTCGATGATCTGCCCACGCTGGCTGACTTCAAGGCGCATTACGGTCGATGGAAGGATGTGCCCGTAAAGCGGGGCGATCCCAAGAGTCGTACGTTCCCTAAGTACATTGGTCCCAAGAACATGAAGGAACTCCAATCCCGTATGGGTGAGGATGCTGTCATTGTTCTTCGTGAGGATTGCTTCGACCTACCTCCTCGTGAGGACATAGTTGTCCCAGTCAAGCTCAAGGCGTCATTGCCGGCGTACGAGCAAATGGCCCGAGAAATGATCGCCATGCTTGAAGATGGTGACATGGCTGAGGCCACGATCAAGCTGGTTCAGAACCTGCGATTGTCGCAGATCACATCAGGCCACGTAACCACCGACGAGGGCGAGTTCAAGAGGATAGGATTTGAAAAGCATGATGCACTCCATGAGATTCTTGAGGACATGCTTGAAAAGGAACAGAAGATTGTCGTCGCAGCCCGTTGGAAGCCCGACCTCGACCTTATTGAAGCGATGGGCCATGAGCTCGGGTTCAAAACATACTCGATCCGAGGCAAGGTTAAAAGGGCTGACTCGGACAAGGCGATTGTTGACTTCCGAGAATGTCAGGAAGCGGCCCTCATGGTCATCCAACCGCAAGCAGCGTCAATGGGAATTGATCTATCGACGGCATCAACGATGGTGTGGTACAGCCACGTCAACTCATGGGTGGACTTCACCCAGGCATGTGACCGTATCGCCCTCTCGCGCACTTCGACCACTTTCTACCACCTCGTTGCCGTTGACTCGGTTGACGAAGTTGTTCTCGGGACTTTGGCCAATGACGGGGACGTCGCGAAGGAACTTATGGCTCATCCCGAAAGGCTTCTCGGTGGAACTGACCTCGGGCAGGATGAGTCGGGCCGAATCACTATCAAAACCCCAAAGAAGCTGGTGAAATGAGATGGGCATTCTGGGGCCTGTACCTCAAGACCATTGCAAACGGGGTCATGAATTAACCAAGTGGACGACTCGCCCATCGACGAACGGCGGGCGTGATTGCATAGCGTGCAACAGAGCCCACAGTCATGCCTGGGCGCTTCGTACGCGAAAGCGTATTTACCTTACGCCCGAACAATTCGATGCGAAGGCAGACGAATATTACGCTCTCATCAAGTCCGCTCTCAAGAATGGAAAGTAAGATTAAGTATGCAAACAAATGAAAACGACAAAAGTCCGTACGCCGTTCCGAACATCCCGGCCTGTGTCACGCCTGATGACCCGGGACACAACTTCCAGCCGATGAGCAAGCGTCACGTGTACTGCACCAAGTGCGCTGCCAACGTTCGCTTCACCGACCCCAAGAAAGACAAGAAGAATGCCTAAGTACACAGCCCTCATCAAGATTGTTGAGGTCAACGAGACCTCGGTACGTGATCGAGGTGAGAACGTCACCAAGAAGGATTCCCGCGAATTGATCGACCTTGAAGTTCGTGGCAACACGCTCGGGAAGTTGATCGACAAGGTCCAAGCACATCTGAGTCTGGTGGATGGCGAATGATCATCCTCGAAGGTCCCGATGGGTCGGGCAAGACAAGCCTCATGTCAACGCTGCTCGACAGGTTCCCGGGCATCGAAGAACACGAACGGGCGTCGACCTCAAAGGGTGGTCCCGTCGAGAACATCTTCGAATGGGCCCAGGCTGACATTCTGAGCTGGGGTGTTCAACCCCTGTCGTTCTATGATCGTCACCCGCTGATCAGCGAACCGATCTACGGCGAGGAAATCCGGGGCAAGTTCGACGGGCGATTCACTGACCCCGAGGGTGAAGACCTGGGAATGCACATGATGTTCCGAGGCCTGATCATCCTGTGCCTGCCTCCCCAGTCCGAGGTAGTCAAGAACGTAACTCTGAACGTTGACGATCAGATGTCAGGTGTGGCCGAGCACATCGTTCCCATTTGGCACGAATACCAGAACTTGCTCATGCTGTCTCGAGGCCGGCAGAATGTGTTCTGGTACGATTACACCCGACCTGGCGACCTGTCGAAATTGCTGACAGTGATCCAGGCTTACCAAATCATGTGGGACAAGATTCGAGGAAACCATGGCTGAAGTCAGCAACGATCTGCTCGTGAGGCTGTTCCAGAAACAGCTCGAGATTCAAACCCTTGCATATGGCAAGAACCCCTTGGAAATCACCGATCCCGAGGAACGCATCGAGTTCATCCGCAACATGCACACCGCCATGACCATGGAAGCCGGTGAACTGCTTGACGAATGTGGCTGGAAGCCCTGGGCCACGTCGAAGCACGTCAACGAAGAGGGTGGCGCAGGTGAGGCAGCTGATGTGATGTTGTTCTTCATCAACCTGTGCTTCGCTTACCGCATCACGCCCCAGAAGTTGTATGACACAACGATGGCGAAGATGGACAAGAACCTTCAGCGTCAGCTCGACGGGTACGACGGTCTCAAGGGGAAGTGCAAGCGTTGCAAACGTGCCCTCGATGACACGGCAGTAGAATGCCATGAACGCATTGACGAGGAATACCCCGAATACCTCGGTTGGTGTGGCGAAATCGTCCAAGGCCCATACGGCCCGAATCACTACGGGTTCTTCAAGAAAGCAGCTAAGTAATGTTTACCGCAGAATACAAGGACATGACCGAGCTGTCACGAGGTTTGACTGAGCGTCTCGTGTACTCGTCTCCCGACGACCTCGACGTGATCAATGCCATGGACTTCCAGCTCAACAACGTGATGGTCAGGAGTGAGACCTGTGAATACGACTACGACCTCAAGCAGACTTGGGTCACTGGGTCACGATGGACATCCTTGGTCCGTCAGTATCTTGACCCTGTTGCACTCGAAGGGTTCCTGGGACAGGTCGAAGCCAAGCTTCGCGGTAAAAAACGAGGCATCGCGTTTCTGCGAACCCAGATGGTTGCCAAGCGGACAACTGTCTCAAACGGCAAGGAATGGAGGCGCTGGGGCTCTTGCATGCTGGGATTCTCATACACATCCCTCCCTCGACCTACAATCACCCTTCACTCCCGCACGACTTATCTCGGCTACATCGGCCAACTCGATCTCGCTCTGGCTCACGTTATTGCTCGTGAGGTTGGCAAACGAGTCGGGCTCACGCCGAAGGATATCGCCTTTGTGTGGGTCATTGATGGAGCGCAGTTCCACTCTTTCAAATCGTTGGCCTGGTTTTTCCAGTCAGAACGTGACGCTAAACGACTCACCGCCGAACGCTCTGAGGCTGACCTCAAAAAGATCCGTAAGCGTTACCCCGTTCTTGCTCGGGCCATTCACCGCTACCAGGAATTCGTCACCATGGACGACGAGGGCCTTAAGTACTGTGATATGTCCTTTGCACAGCAATTGCGCATCCGTCGCCGACTCCACACCGAGGTACACGGCACCGAATACGGCCTCCCCTGGGAAGGCGGTACCCGACTTAAGGCCGCTGGCATGGCCAAGGTTGCTCCTGCCCTGCCCAGCATCCCCGTCGCCGACCTGGACTTCAGCCCACTACGTCGAATTGTTGTACTCGCAGACGACGAACCGGCTAGCATGGCGAAGGCTGGCGTCATTGATCAAGAACTTGACGAGGCCGAAGATCTAGACGACCTGCCCGACGACCTGTTCACGCTCGAGGACCTGGATAACGAGGACGACGAGTGACGACAATGGAGCCCCTCCCCGAGGGGGCAATCCTCATTGGTCGGGTGACTATTGAAAATTACCTTCCCGAGGACGGTGAGGATCAGATCGTTCGTACCCACGTTGAAGATGCTCAGGGAGGCATGCTGCCTACCATCACCAGTCTAGGAATGGTTGAGTTCGCACGTCAGTCGATCTGGCACTTGGGTGAGGACGACGATGCTTAGTTTCTCCGACACAGCAGGCAACGGACACCTGTTTGTTGCAGACGGTAATCAGTTCGTTGAGTTGCGCTCCGAGATTGCTGAGAAGCTCCTTCAGACCGTACCGCAGAATCAAGGCAAATGGCAGCAACTTGACGTGTCTGCTAGCAACGCGCATGACACCTATGAGTTGTTGAACGTGACGACCTGGTACCAGATGCAGCAGAGCGACTCACACGCTGCCGCTGACATCCTGCCCGACCTGCCTTGGGCCGAAGCGCATTTCCAGGAACGCGTAGGTGGAAAAGCAATCAACCCCGGTGTGGAGCATGCCAATTGGCCGTACCACGCGAACGGTGCTGATCTGCATCTCAAGAACGAGAAGTACGACCACAACTACATGGAACGCTTTTGGCCCACGGGCTTGAAATTCGAACCTATGGTATTCAACGGCAAAAGCGGCCAACGATTCCGTGGCTACCGATTCCCAGTAGGAGATTTGCAGGATGTCGCTGAGCAACTGCTTGATAACCCAGGAACTCGACAGGCTTATCTCCCCATCTTCTTCCCGGAAGACACGGGTGCTGTTGACAACCAACGGGTTCCTTGCACACTCGGATACCACTTCATTATCCGCAATAGTGAACTTCACCTTCAGTACAACATGCGGTCCTGTGAAATCTACCGTCACTTCACGAATGACGTCTACATGGCAGTACGACTCGCACAGTGGATGCGGGATTGTATCGTCAGCATGGGGGGACCCTTCTACACCCTGGGTCAGCTCACGCTACACGCAGTAAGCCTCCACGGATTCGTCGGGGACAAGCACAAGATCGAGGAGTTCATTCTATGAGAGGTGACCGCCCTTCACGGGATTCAGTCCTAATGAACATGGCCCTGGCGATTGCCGACCGAGGCACATGTTCCCGCGCAAAGGTTGGAGCGATCATCACGCGCAACGGCCGACCCATCAGCACGGGTTACAACGGTGCGCCGGCACGACTTGATCATTGCGACCACACAGTAACCTTCCAACCGGCCATCATGATGACTCGGGGTATGAACCTTGAATCAGGTTGCCAGATCGCTGTTCATGCTGAGGCCAACGCAATCGCCTTCGCCGCCCGACATGGTGTGGCCACGGAGGATGCTGCGTTGTATTGCACCCACGAACCGTGTGCTAACTGCGCAAAGTTGATCATCAACGCGGGAATCACCGAGGTGTACTACCTCGAGCCTTACCGCTTGCATGATGGGCTTGAGCTTCTTAAGAAGTCACACGTTCACATCGGACAGCTCTTTCGTAAGGATGCGATACTGTAAATATGAAAACGACTGTCTCTCTAATGAACCCACGTGTTCAGACGGCAGTCCGTGATTCAGATTGCAACTCCTGCAAGCTCGGGGCTTCGGCTTCGGGCTTGCAGAAGTGTATCACGGCTGAAGGTTCTGACACGGCTGACATCCTCATTGTCACCAAAACACCCCTGGGTAAGAAATCACGTACCGAACTGTACGAGTACCTCACCAAGGCCGATATCGACCATGACCGCGTAGCAATCACCGCAGTCAATAAGTGTTCGGTGTGGGATGTATCCGCTGGCAAGGCCGATATCAAGATGTGCACCTCGCTGTACCTCAACAAAGAAATCGACCTGATCAAGCCCAAGATCATCCTCGCATTGGGTAACGAAGCACTGCAGGCAACTGTTGGTCGTTCGGGCATCATGAAGTATCGTGGTCAATCCTTCGATCACGCAAGCGGCGCGCAGGTCATTCCGACGATTAGCCCGGCCATGGTCGCACGTAACCCGGGACAGCACGATGGGTTCGTTGCTGATCTGATGTACGTGAATCGATTGTCACAGGGCATAGATTTGTCTGACGCGCTCAAACCGAAAGCGTTTCGATACGTCATGTCGAAACGGGGTTTGCAGATGCTAGCAGACGAACTGAGCGTCTGTCACGGCTATGCATTCGACATTGAATCAAACGGATTTGACGAGTTCAAACCCGAATCACGCATGGTGTCTCTTAGCCTGTCAACGTGGCGTGACCCGGACGCGACTGCACCTGAAATCATCTGGGCAATTCCGTTGTTCCACCCGGAGTCACCTTTCAAGGGTAATTGGAAGATGATTCTCCGTTGGCTCGCTAAGTTCATGCGCAAGCCAAAGGTCCGTGTCGCGCACAACGGCAAGTTCGACCTCAGGTGGCTCTGGCAATTCGGCGTGAAGTTCAACCTCACGTTTGATACAATGCTTGCGGCTCATTTGCTCGATGAGAATCGTCCCAAGGGCATCAAGCCACTGGCCAGAACACTCCTAGGGGTGGCGCCTTGGGACATGGATGCCAGCGATCTGCTGAACGAGCCCCTCAGGAAGGTACTCAAGTACAACGGTCTTGATACCTGGTACACCGCACATGTGTACTTCATCTTCAAGGAACAGCTGAAGCAGCGACCACGCTTGGCTAAGATCCTCATGAAGATCCTGGTCCCTGCATCGAATGTCTTTACCGAGATTGAGATGCGGGGAATTTGGGTAGATCGTGAGATCCTCGCAACCAACGCGAAGATCGCTAAGGAAACCCTTGACGATATCGACGCACAGCTCATGGCCCACGTGCCCCCACGTGAGGTGTGGCCTAAGAACATCAAGGAAGTGAATTTCAATGCCAGCAACTTTGCTCGATGGTGGATTTTTGATTACCTTGGTATGCCTGTTCTTGCTCGTGGCAAGCCGAAAGAGGATGGGTCCCCGGGTAATCCAAGCATGGCGGAATCGATCCTCGAAAGGTTCAAGAACGATCACGAAGCGATAGGCCTGCTTCTCGAACGCGTCAAATGGCAGAAGTTCCATTCCTCATTCTTCACGGCATACCAGGAGCAGATAGATGATAACGATCGAATCCACACGACGTTCAAACTTACAGGAACGGTCACTGGTCGTCTTTCGTCGGGTAAGGGTGACGACGACAAGGTTACCTCAAAGGTTCAGAATCGCGGTGTCAATCTCCAACAAGTTCCTCGAGATAAATTTGTCAAGGGAATCTTCGGAGGTTCACCCGGGTGTGTCTTCCTTGAATGTGACTATTCGCAAGTCGAGCTGAGGATCGCCGCGTTCATTGCACGCGAGACCACGATGATGGGCTTGTACCAACGCAATGAGGACATTCACATGGCTACGGCTATGAAGATGACCAACAAGGTTGCAGCCGACGTGACAGGCGACGAACGCAAGAAAGCCAAGCCCGTGAACTTCGGCTTCCTGTACGGCATGAGCGCCAACACGTTCATCACGACTGCATGGAACAACTATGGTGTGGAGGTTACCGAACGTGAATCAGTCGCATTCCGAAAGGCGTTCTTCGACGCTTATCCAACCTTGCTCGATTGGCACAAACGGCAACGACGACTGGGACACAAGTTTGGTCAAGTCGAATCACCGATTGGTCGCATTCGTCACCTCCCCGATATCCATTCAGCAGATCGTGAAGTCCGAGGCAACGCGGAACGACAAGCAATCAACAGTCCCGTTCAGTCCTTTGCGTCAGATATGGCAATCATCGCTTTGGTCACCCTCACACGAGAGTTCAAGCGACGAGGCCTCAAAACTCGAAGCGTGGGTACAGTCCATGACGCAATCAACTTCGAAGTACCCATCGAGGAACTCGAAGAGGTAGTACCCTTGATCAAGCAACACATGGAGAACCCGCCCATCGATGAGTGGTTCGGGGTACATCTCGATGTGCCGATCATCGGTGACGTTGCCCTGTCCCGCATGTGGGGCGACAAAGAAGAAATCAAGGCTGACATTATCAACGATCCCGATGCTCTTCGGGATTGGCTCGCCGAACGCGATCTCCTCGCGCTTGCGGCATAACGAAAGGTTACACATGTTGTATGCACTCGTAGTTACCCTGTTGGCACTTTGTGTTTTGGTGGCCGCCGCTGCATTTTTTACCATCCTCCGGGTGAGCTTCGGCAAAGCCTTCTGGGCTAGCTACTCGGCTTTTGCCCTTCACGTTGGCCTTTTCCTGGTGGGTGTGTTTGGGGCTGTAATGAGCTACCAACTCTTGAGTTCGCTCTCATAACTGGTTGAGATAATGAACTATCAAAACGACATGAAAGGAGGATAAATGCCTCTTTATGTAACTGACGCTGATCATGAACTTGGACCTGACATTCCCGTCACGACCCAGTCGATGATCAAGACATTCCGAATGTGCCCGCGTGAAGCCATGTACAAGTACAACGAACGGCTGAGCCCGAAGATTCATTCGGTTCCGTTGACCCGAGGTAAGTGGATTCACTCGGTTCTCGAGGAGTTCTACCTCGGTCGTGACTGGAAGCCCGTACACAAAAAGAAGACCAATGAGTTCAGCAAACTCATGGACGAGGAAAAGGACAAGCTGGGTGATTTGCCCCGCGAGATTGACCTTCTCGTCGCGTCGTATCTCTGGCACTACGGTGATCCTGCAGTCATGGGCAGCGATTGGGAAGTCCTCGAGGTTGAAAAACTGATTGAGGCGATCATGCCCAACGGACACCTGTTCCGAGGCAAGGTCGACATGATTGTGATGATCGACGGTGAGATCTGGATCGTTGACCACAAGACCCACAAGCGACTGCCCAACTGGGAACACCGCATGTTTGACGAACAATCCACCGGGTATGTGTGGGCAGCTCGTCAAATGGGCATCCCGGTCAAGGGGTTCATCTGGAACTACATCACGACCTCGGGCTTCCCGAAGTACAACCTGCTCAAGAACAACAGTTCGTTCTACGCCAAGGCTTGGGATGCAGACACAACCTACGTTGCGTTCGCACGTGCAGTCCGACAGGCCAAGGATGAACACGGTGAGCTGTTCCTGCCCACACGTGAACTGCGTCAGAAGGCAAAGGACAAACTTGCTGAACTGAAGTCACAACGTTGGCAAGGTCCTGACGTTCTGCCCACCAGCCCGTTCTTCCGTCGTGACGTTCTCGAGAAGGATGAAGACCTGATCGACCGAACGCTCAAGTCCATGATGCGAACCTCGGACAACATGCACAGTTACGACTTCAGCGACCCAGATTGTGTGGAGCGTGACATTCGTTCATGCGAGGGGTTCTTCTGTTCATTCCGTGACCTGTCGATGGCTGACCTCGTACAGGGTGATTCCGAACGACTCAAGAAACTCAACTACCGCAAGTCTGACCCGCTCGCCTACCACGGTGACGGCCACGACCCGTTGAAAGGTTAGTCATGAACAGCAAACTGACCAAGGCTGGCTTGATCGAAGCGATCAAGGACTACCCTGACGACGCACCCATTGCTATCGATCCGGGTGGGCCCATGCCGAAGAGCGAATACGCTTGGCTTGAGGATGAGAAACAGAATCGCCCGTTGGTGTGGGCAGTGTCCGACAATCCCAACGCGATCATCTTGGAACTCTGATGGCACGGTACACGAAGACCGAGGTCATCCACGCCGAACAATGGGATGGTACTGAGGCTAGAGCTAAGTACCTCATGGGTGAACTTGCACATCACGGAATTTCTACCCAGTTCATTGAAGGCTGTGACCTGGTTAGCGTCTCCCTCCCACCGATGATTCATTTCCCGGGGTATCATATTCACCCGACTGATTATTTGGTGAAGGAACAGCTTACCGAAGATTCCATCGTTTGGTCCGTGAAATCGGCCAAGCAAATGGCATCCTACACCGAAGAGAAAGGCTGACATGGCCGTCGTAAAGAAGGTGGACTACAAGGCACTCGGTGCCAAGAAAATCCATCGCCCGGGCAAAAAGCCCAAGCGTATCCTTGTGTACGCACGCAACAAGAAGGGTAAGACGCGTTTCGCGTACTCAGCTGCCCTGCTTGGCAAGCTGCTGTACCTCGACCCCGAGGTTGGCACCGAAGAGCTTCCCGATGATGCGGAGATTTGGCCCATCAACAAGTGGGAAGACATTGACGAAGCGTTCAAGTTCCTGCGCTCGGGCCAACACGATTACGAATGGGTATGTGTGGACGGTCTCACCCGTATCGCTAACATGGCCCTGCGTTACGTGATGAACCAGCAGGAAGAGCGTGACCTCGACCGTCAGCCCGGCATGGTCCAGCAACGTGACTACGGCAAGGCTGGCGAACTCATGAAGGGCATGCTCTTCAACTTCCACAACCTGCCGATGGGTGTCATCTACACAGCCCAGGAACGACAGGAAACTGCAGGCGAGTTCGATGAGTCGGACACCGACGTTGAGCACGCTGAAGTACGTTGGGTACCCGACCTCCCCAAGGGAGTGCGCTCAGCTGTAAACGCTATAGTTAATGCTATCGGTCGTGTTTACACTGTCCGTATCGAACACCCGACGAAGGCTGACCAGATCATTACACAACGACGTTTGTGGATCGGGCCTTCCGAACAATTTGATACGGGCATCCGTTCAAAGGTGAAGGGGAATGTCATCATTCCTGACTACATCAAAAACCCCACCGTCGGTAAACTCCTCGAAGTGATGGAAACCGGCACTGTTACACAACCTGCACGAAAGGCAGCAAAGTAAAAATGGCAAAAGTAAGCAACATCATCAACGTCGACTTCTCTGACGTCAAGGAATCGTCTGGCATCAACCCGCGTCACCAGGAGGAAGGTGACTACCTGATGAAGATCACGCAGACGGAAATGCGTAAGACCAAGAGCGACGATCCGATGCTCTTCGTCCTCCTCCAGGATGCGAACATGCGTTCGGCTACCTACCCGTACTACTGCACCATGCAGCCCAACATGTTGTGGAAGATCCGCAACATCTTCATCGCTGCCGGCCTGCCTGTTCCGAAGGGCAAGGGAAAGCTCGATATCACCAAGCTCGTCGGCAAGGAAATCGGCGTCACCCTCATCGATGACGAATACGACGGCAAGATGAAGTCCGTCATCGACGCCGCGTTCCACAAGGACGAACTCGAGCCGCTCGAGGCTGAGGACGACGACGAAATCGAAGACGACGAAGAGGTCGAGGACCTTGACGACGTTGAGGATGACGAGGAAGAGGAAGAAGCTCCTCCCGTCAAGAAGTCCAAGGCCAAGGCAAAGAAGGCTCCCGAGCCTGAGCCCGAGGAAGACGACGAGGAAGAGGAAGAGGAGGAAGTCGAACCCGAGCCCGTCAAGAAGAAGACCAAGGCAAAGGCGAAGGCCAAGCCCGCTCCCGTCGAAGATGACGAAGATGAGGACGACGATGAGCTCGACCTCGACGACATCTAATCTTTAACCCATCCCGCTAAGGGGACGATCATGCAGCCGGTCGTCCCCTTAGTAGTACCCAAAGGAGTTACCATGGAAAAGGCCCCATTCACCGTCAGCGACAACCCTCAGCAAACGTCGAACAAGGACGAGGTGATCATCTACCACCCCCTCAACGACCACGTCACCTCGGTGTGGACAATGTCATTCGAGGAACTGGTCGAGCTTCAGTATTCGATCACCTCGTACATGGCGGGCCCACGTCTCGACGCAGGTGTCTGATGGCAAAGCAACCTGAAGGGAAAGTATCCCTCGCAATCATCAAGCTCGTCAAGAAACTTGGTGGTCACGCGTACAAGGTTCACGGGAACGAGTTCACGCCCAACGGAACCCCTGATATCTGCGCCACGTATCGCGGTCACTCGGTGTGGTTCGAAACTAAGATGCCTGGGAATAAGCCCACGTTGATTCAGTGGAAGCGTATGCGTGATTTGCGTCGTGCGGGCGCATACACAACAGTTCCGTACAGCGTTGACGACGCACTACAGATGTTACAATATATCGACACGTGCACACACGCGTTCGATGACCCTGAATGTCTGTACCGACAACCAATCGATCTGGCAGAAATCATCGCAACAGGGAACTACAAGAAGAGCAAAAACGACAAATGAAAGTAGTATTGGGCCCAGATGCCCCTAAAGGATGCAATGGTAAAGTTGGGTCATCTGGGTCCCAGCTTCACTACCGTAAAAATGAGCCGGCATGTGATGCTTGCCGTAATGCGGCCCAACATTACAACAGGTTGCTCAAGGCTGCTCACGGAAAGCCCGTTACTCCCCGAGAGCCCAGCAAATGCACCAGGGTGTGGACGCCCGACCACCCCATCCAAAGGTACGGCCGATGGTGGAAGAACGAAACTGATGCCGAGGAATATGGTAGAAGGGATCGTCTTCGCCACGCGGCACGTAGAGCAGGTTGGGCTTATCAAACAATAGAGGACCTCGATGCCTTCGAAGTTTTCCGTCAGGCAAAAATCGAGAAAGACCTTGAGGCCCAGGAAAAACGGGCACTTGAAAAGGTTGAAACAGCCCGAGTTCGCAAGACTCACCAGCGGGCCAAGAACGCAACACTGAGAAACCAAGTCGGTAAAGAGTACATAAGGGCTTATCGAAATACCAATCCTATTACTTCCGATGATAAGCTTACCCTCATAAAAAAGATGATTGAAGACCGCACTCCGATCATGGACTTTATGATTAGAACATCACAACTTGTAGGGGCAGACTTGAAAGGCAATAATGGTAACGGCTGACACCATCACGTCACTGACCAAGAACATCCGTCGAATAACGGTGATCGATGGTCCCGCGGTAAAGACCAAGAAGGGCAAGAAGCAGACCTTCCAAATTACCGAGGTTCGATTGGACTGGTATGAGGATACTCCACCTACCTACGCAGTGGCATACGGCTCTTACCACAACGGCAAGTACACCGTGAACTGCTCACGAAAGTACGACCTCGACGGAACGGAACCCAAATGGCTGAAGAAACTGATCGACAATGCCTGAGCGTCGAGGAAATAACCGAGTTTTCGCCCAGCCCATCGGACGCATGGGTGGTCGGGTTATTCGGACAGAAGCTGACCGAGCCCTTTCCATTGAGGATCGTGACCGACTCAACAAAAAGGCTGCCGACGCCTGGATTGATGAGCGCAGGGCCCGTCTTGCCAGGCAATCGAATTTGCGTGACGTATGAATCATGATAATATGTTTACATGATTCAAATTCATGATGAATCAAAACGACAAAGGAGCACATCATGACCGCATTCATTATCACCCGTGACTACGTCGAATCGGGGGAAGATTCCGCTGTAGGCACCGTTGGCCCCCGATCAGCCAGCGAACGTGACGCCGAGAAACTGTCATCCGGTCAAGGCATCAAGTTCCGCCTTCTCGACGATGACGGCAACGTCTACTACCACGGCCGTCGTCTCGAGGAATCCGATGCTGACCAGGACTACGATTCCGAGCCTGAACTTGCCCCGCTTGACTGCTTCGGTCGCCCCAACGCCGGGGCTGTGACCCAGCAGGAAAAGAACGCTGAAGGTAAATGGGAATCGATCAACTGACCCATCCGCTTCCTGCCATGTCCTACCTCTGGACGTGGCAGGAGTGGTTTCGGTACGATTCTCTTTTGGCCCAAGGCATGGATCGTAAGGAAGCCGCAAGGATCATCAACTCATGATTTTGTCATGGTCCCTAATCATGTTATTATAATCATGTGATGAAACGACAAAAAGAAAACGTAAAACGACACAACTACGGTTATGTATCCGCAATTACAGGCCGACGACGTGTTCTCTCCGACGACATGATGAAAGCGATCTGCTCACAATACGAGAACGGATCACGCGTTGCCGAACTCGCCGACATGTACGGCGTCTCTTCCCACACCATATATTCAGTCGTGTACTGGACCCCACGAAAGGCAAAGTGATGATGGCGCACAAAGCCCTCAATGACCCGTTCAACCCCGATACCCCGTTCTTCGATGTGTGGCCTGATAGCCCACCGAAGATCGATCCCGAGGCCAAGAAACAAGTTGATCTGTATGCCTCGGCTCACTTCCGTGACGGCAATCTGAAGTCGTCCAAGCGACACACCCGCAAGAACAAGAAAATGGCCAAGCGAAGGAACCGAGCATGAGCGAGGAAATCAAGCCCGTTTGTGACCATCGCTATGCCGCACTTGAACAAACGTTTCTGGGCTCGCTGAAGTGCACCGATTGTGGCGAGGTCATGCAAATGCCTCGACGACAGAGAACAGGCAGCACCACCAGACAACCCGGCGTACCCGTTCAGGTGACGCACGCACCGATTCATACGGCGAACTGGCAGATCACGTCAGACATGGTGCGTCGATACAATACACACGACCAAAGTGTCTACGATCCTTGTATCATCTGTGGGGTCAGATTCCTTGATTGCCCCCATGACCATCGAGAAACTGAGGTTGTTTGGACGATGATCAAGAACATGCCCAACACGGAACGGTACAGGATTCTCAATGGTAAATGAAGTCACTAGCGTCCACGTTTGGACCGAGTCAGAAACCGACACGACCATCACGGTTCGCATCATGTCCAGCAACCCAATGGCGATCAGCAATTACCTCGTCCAGGACATGGCCTGGGCCCATTTGGCTCACAGCCGAAGCCAGGGTCTTGCCGACACCATGTTCATGTACCCAGACGCCTTTGTGACCAAGGACGGCCACCAATACACCATTGAGGTCCCGAAAGGGGAACCGATAAAATAATCGGCCAATCATGTTGTAATGTAGGTACCATCATGTTATTGTGTAATTGTCATGAAAACATGACGCATAAAAATGACAAAGGATCATCATGGCGAACAAACTGACTGACAAAGAACGTAGCGTACTCGGTGCGTTCAATCACTCCCCCAAGGTCTACTCGCACTGGGAAGGCGGCGTATCGACCGAGGATTCTGGCACATTCCACACCGTGTTCACCGAGGAAATCGTGGGCAGCGTCCTCGACAACTCGACCCTGCAAGGTGCGAAGATGGTTGTCACCTCGCTGATCAAAAAGGGTTACATCACCTCCAAGGACATGGACAATGAAGGTGAGGCCGATCACTGGCTCGAACTCACAGACGCTGGTGTGGAAATGATCAGCGACCTCCACCTCGAAGACGAGGAACTCGCACTGGCCCTCGACGAAGACGACGACGAGGAACAGCCCGACGAATACCAGGAACGCCTGTCCAAGCAACGTAAGGCGGCCAAGGCTGACGCTGACGACAAGGGCAAGCCCAGCCTCCGTACGTCACACGCCAACTGCACCCACGCAACACACGGCAAGGAAGGCAAGATCGCTCGTGCGAAATGCCGCCGTGAACGCGCTGCCGCTGCCAAATCCGCTGAATCGAAGGACACGGTTGATGCATGACCAATATGTAACCGTGATCTTTAATGAGATACATGAGAAGGACGTATCTCACGCCATGTATCCCAACAACAAGTTTGAGGTCGAGCCTTACGATCTTGCAAGGTTTGGGTTGAAGGCTGCAATCGTTTTTTGTCCCAACGGTCGAGGACAATTTCAGGCTGACCGATACACGTCCTTTATGTTCGGGTCACGTGTGTTTGAATCCCCCAAAGAGGCACAGGCACACCTAGACGAATACTGACTCCCACTGGCCCCTGACATAACCTCCCCGGGTTCCTGTCAGGGGTCTTTGGGCGCCGTCTCCAATGTGCATGATAACGTGACCGAATTGACGTGAACAATGAATCCTGTCATGATACAATTGTCATGTAATGAAACGACAAAAGGAGTTGATCATGACGCACACATTCGAAGCCGACCTTCACGAAATTGCACAATTGCCGCTTGTGACCAAGATCAGCAAAGGCCTCGTCAACAAGGAATTGCTCGTCAAGGCTGCGTATGACAAGGACTACAACCTCTTCGACCCGTTCGACCCTGACGATCCCACGGCCGACCCAGTACTCGTACTTGAACGTGGCGACGAGGTCTACGTCTACGAAAACGCGCTCGGCGCAACCTACACCTGCTTCATGACTGCAGGTCGTTTCCGCTACTTCGCCCGCATCACCGTTGGTGTGGACGTCATCATCACCGAGGAAGGTATCACCAATGTCTGACAACAAGCCGTTCAAAATCCGTCGCGAGGACCCTCCTGCCGTCAAGCAGCGAGGACGTACTGCAGGCGACCCGAACAAGATCGACCGCGAGGTTGCACACTTCAAAAAGAACCCGGGCGTTTGGTTCAAGGTTCGCGAGGCTGCTGCAGGTGGCGCATACCGCGTGTACAAGAACCGAGGCTGTGAAGTACGCACCAAGCTCGTGGGCACCAACCGATATGACATCTGGGCTTCATACCCCACCGACGCCGAGGACTAAATCATGCAGGGCCAACTGACCCCCGAGCAACAACTGAAGGTGATGGGTCGTATCTGGGGATGGAATCGTAAAGGATTCGTCTTCGTTCCCTGGATCAACGGCCACGCAACGACCAAACAGGAACGCCGTCAAGGATTCCATGAAGGTCGAGCGTTCAAATGGCCCGCTGAGAAAACCGCGATCCTCAATCACCTCAAAGCCCATCAGAACGACGAGCTGTACTTTCCTCCGAACATCTTCGAAGGTAAACGACGCATCGATCAATACGTTGCAGCCGAAACGGTTCTGTACGCTGACCTGGACCCTGTCGATCCCGAGACGCTGAGCCAACGACCATCCATTGCATGGGAATCTAGCCCAGGCCGATACCAGGGCATCTGGCTGATGAACGCCGCCAAAACAGGTGCATCATGGGCCGGCAACGAAAACCACCGCTTGACGGCAGCGATTGGCGCTGACCCATCGGGTTGGGATGGTCCTCAGCTCCTGCGTGTACCAGGTCGACCCAACTTCAAACCTGAATACAAGGAAAAGAACAAGGGTGAACCCGTCATGGGTGGCGGGCTCCTTTGGGACAATGGGCCACGATACACGTGGAGCGACTTCGCTGATCTGCCTCCCGTGGGTTCAATCGTCGAGCAGGACTCGGGCCTCGCTGTTGACGAGACAGTCCTCAAGGGCATCGATCGCCACGAGGTGTGGGCTAAGGTTCGACTGAAGGTCCCCTCCCGCATTCGTGACTTCATCAGTGCAAAGTCCACACATGGGGCTGACCGATCCGACGTACTCTGGGATATATCGTGCGAACTTGCTGACGCAGGTTGTACCGCGATTGAGATTGTCGCGATAGTCCGGCCCACGGTGTGGAATAAATTCAAGGATCGTGCTGACGAACTTCAGCTCCTGCTCAAGGGTGCAGTGAAGGCGATCAAACACAGGGGGGATACCGAGGATGACCTCGAAAAGGAAGACGAAGAGTCCGAAGTCAAGCCGAACATCACGTGGCTGGCTGATGTTGTCCAACAACGCATCCCACGACCTAGGTGGCTCATTAAGGACATTTGGACGAAGGGCGGTCTGGGCTTTATATCGGGTGCACCCAAGTCCTACAAATCTTGGATGGCCTTGGACATGGCTGTTTCCATCACGACAGGTACGCCCTTCCTCAATCAACCAGGATTCACAGTCGACAAGCCACGGCCCGTACTGTACCTGCAAGAGGAGGACGATATCAGGTTGGTTATGGAACGTCTCGCCCTGATCACTGAGGCGAAGGCACCAGATCAATTCTGGGAAGGTCAAATCACGTGGACGGGTGACGTTACCGATGAAGGTGTACCAACGTCTGACTCGCTCGTATGGGCTCCGCCAGTGTCACCCATACCGCTGGCAATGCACGTGCAAACGGGATTCATTGCGACAGACGAAGGCTGGCAGGCTTGGCTGGATGACATTCTCGCTGAAGGCAAGTTTGCCATGGTCATCATCGATACCCTGGGCACCGTAGTCGGTGAAGTTGACACGGACAAGTCGGGTGAATTGATGACCCGTATGCTGAAGCCTCTTCGTGTCGTGGCACGTAAGCATGACACGGCAATCTGCATCGTGCACCACAACAAGAAAGCCGCGCACAATCAGGAACGCGCAGGTCTGGGCATGCTCGGTGCAACTGCCCTGCACGCATGGGTTGAGTGTGCGATCTACGCACGGTCCAAGGATATCAACGGTGAGATCGCTATCGAGCGAGAAGCAAAGTTGGCCATGGACATGTCGATGCGGATCAAGATCCCGATGATGTACACCAACTACCAATCGGGTGATCGACAGTTGTGGGATCCCGAGATGGTGACTGCTGGCCTCGAACAGGTTCACGATGCACCGATGCAGGTTGACGCTGAACCTCAACGTCATTCAGCCGGGACAGCGGGCAAATCCCTCGCGTTCAAGCTCAAGCACATGGGTCGTGGACCATTCTCGTTCGAAGATATCATGGAACGTTTGGGCTCAGATTCACCATCATCAGTTCGCAAGCAGCTCGATGATGCGGTGAAGAACGGCTATCTCGAAGAGGACGAGGGCCGTTGGTCCGTCGTGCGTTAATTGTCATGATTTCATGATCCTTGTATGATACAATTTATGTATCACGTAAACACACGTGATCATGAAAAACGACAAAAGGGGAACCTGTAATGACATCTCATCTCGAGGCACGCAAGAAGCTCGAGGAAGCGTTGCAAGAATATGTGGAAACTGTGTCAGGTAGCGATGGAATCGTGCGAACCGATTACATGATCACCATTGCTGCCGCCAACCTCCACCTGCCTGTCAACGCCTCCGAGTACTTCTATGTGAACTCGGGACCGATGCATTCACTCGCTGGGTTGAAGTGGATGCAAGAGGAACAACTCAAAGGTCTCAACCGCGAGGAAATGGAAGCCGACGCTTCCGAATAACCCGAATACCCCCTGCTCGGGGTAGCCCCCCATATGCCCCGAGCAGGGCCCCAAAACGACACACAAAGGATTATCCACATGACGATCAATCATGACGCAACGCTTCCCGTTGAAGCCATCATGGCAATGGGCCTGAAACGGATCTCAGGTCTTGTCGAACAACACGGGATCACATCCCCAGAAGTATTCTCCGCGTGCGAACGTTGGGGGTCGATCCTTGACGACGTGAACCACCCCGACTCGACCTGTCGATGGTGTGGACAACCCGTCGCCCACAATCACGCCATGAACTGGTGGTACCACGTAGACGACAAAGGTGGAACCAAAGCCTGCAAGACACACGCAGGTGCCGAGGCCACACCTCTCCAGCCTTACGAACTCGAACAGGCAAAGGCACGAATCAAGCCCAAGCTTCCTCTGGGCCAGCCTGTACTGGGCCTGAACTCTGACGACGATATGCAGAAGAGGCTGAACGATCAGGAACGTAGGTTCCAGGAATCATTCAAACCCCAAGGTACCCCCATCAAGCAGCGCTTCAACGGCAAGGACTTCTAATGCCCATGTGTCCTGCTCGTCACCCTGAAAACGATCACTACTGCTCTCGCGTCTACGGCCACGAGGGCAATCATCGTTACGTCGTTAGAACTGTCTTCGAATACGAGGAATGGTCGGATGCCCAACCTTCCTGACGCTCGCGCGTACACGTAAGCAGACATTCATTTAGGTATGATGTATTTATGTATTACCCCTTAAAGGTAAATAATATAAAGTACATACCCAGATAGTAATACTTGATACATACTCGAAGGAACCTCTTGAAAACGAAAAACCCACACGGTGCCATGAAGCAAATCCAATCCCTTGGGGGCAAGGCTGCTGTGTTTGTCCGAGGCGTTATGCTCTTCGATGAATCCACCAAACTTCGTGAGGTTCAGGAAGCAGGACTCGAGGCTGTTCGAGAACTGGGCGAGGACATCTCCGTCCCGTACATCTCGAAACTCACCGCATCCTTAGGTGTGGCTGACATTCTGATCAAGGAACGAACGGGCCGAAGCTTCAAGGTTGTCTATGGCTCGAACTATGACGAGTTCGCAAAGTGGATTGACGACAACCCCGACTGGGGAACGACGATCAACGAGCCCGTCTCGGACGAAGTTATCATCGAACGCTCCCGTCTCCTCGATCAAATGGCTGAGGATGGGGCTGTGCGCGTCAGCAACGATCACCCACTGGGCAAGGCAGCCTACATGCTCGCCAGGGAAAAGTTCTCATCAGGCGAATACGACATGGTCTTTGTCAAAAGGGATTGGGACGTTATGGCCGTGAACCCCCATCATGGGAGCGAGAACGACGTAACATACATGTCGTCCGTAAGCGACCAGAATTTGTCGAACGAACGATGACACACACATGCACCCACAAGCGACCCTGGGACACGTTCAGGCGTCTGTCGGATGCATGTATGAATCGACGCACACACGACAATGACAGGAGCAGCCATGATTGAACCAGAAGTCATCGGGGGAATGACGTCCGTAGCGATTGTCATTGCAGGATTGATTGCTGGTCCTCAACGTACGGTCAAGGCCTTTGAATGGTTAGGCTGGGCCCTCGCTGCAACGTGGTTCAAGTACACAGGTCAATCGATCCCTGACAAATCCAACCAAGGTGTGGTCGAGACCATGCCCCCGCATGACAAGCTGATTCCCGACAAACAGAATCTACCCATCGATTACAAGAAGCTCGAGGCTGACAACCTCAAATCGATGAAGGATTCCTGGGATGAACGATTCCTGAAGCTCCACAAACTCGAGGACTTGACCAATTCTCAACTCAAGAAAATGGCTAAATATCCGGATGTTGATCCTGAGGCCATACGTGATGAACAGAACAAAAGGCTCGTGGCTCAAAATGCCAACTGGATGGAATTCGAAGAAGATGCGGTACTGAGCAACAAGTGTGCCCGGGACAAGCACGCCAAATGCAAGGACCCCATGTGCGACTGTGACTGTCATGTGGAGGCCGAGCATGACCTCATCTGACGACATACGAAAAGCCATCACCAAGTACCAACGATTGGCGAATGAGGCTACGACTGCTGCTGCCCGATCCGAACACGGCGAGAACTCGTGGGGTCGCACGGGACTTGAACACCGCGCCAAGGCTGCACGAGGTGTGGTAGCAGGCTTGAAGTTAGCTCTCGACATTGTGATCAAGAATGAATCACAGGAGGAAAACGACAAATGACACTTGAACAACAAAATGAAACAGAACCACTCACCAAACGTCAGGCACGAGCCAAGCGTAATCGCGAGGATGCAATCCGCATTACGAAACAAGCCGTGCCCAAAGAGTTCAAACAACAAGTGGGTGACAACTGGGGCCCGACGTTCCGTGAGAAGCTCGAGGCTGACATCCGAAAACATGTTGACCTCATGCGCACACAAAAGGATGCGGGTGACATTGACAAGGCTAGGCAGACACGTGCAATCGTGCGAGGATTAGCCAAGGCCCTTGCGATGTACGAACGGTTCTACGACAACAGCCTGACGTCCACATACAAAACGGTGGAGGCTGACTTCCTTGGCTGAACGTCGCAACACACAGCCGTCACTGCTCCGCATGATGCAAGCCAGATTCCTCAGCCAGATCAAGGCGTACAAGAAAGCTAAGGCTGAACTCGATGCATTGGAGGAACGTGCCGACAACGAATCTGTTGACACTGCACTCATCAAGGAAATCGAAGCAGCCAAGCACAAGGAACGACTGACACGAGGTATTGTCAGGGGCTCCGCACAGATGTTGATCATCGTGGCCACACCTCACGAGGCCAAGGACAACAACGCAATCAACGACCTCGAAATCGATTCAGGTATGCCAGGCAAACGGAGCAAGCCACGTGCGCGTGCATCCGAGATGTCCAAGGCATTCCTCGACCAGTATTACGGAAGGAACGACTAATGGCCATGAAACGTAAAGCCGCAATCATCAAGGGCAGTGTCAGCCCGCAGAGTGAATTGGTGATTGACGTCCAGGAATCGGGGGTCATCTTCAGGGTCATGTATGGCGGGGATCACAACCTCGCAATATCAGTTCCCCGGGAAAACCTCGAGTCAGCCCTCAAGAAGCTGGGCATTATCGATCTGCCTCCCTACGACAATCGTCTCAGTCGTATCGAAGACACCTTGAACAAGATCAACCAAGGTCTCATTCGTGAGTATGAGTTTATCTTCCACGTGAAGGAAATCCTGCACCCGTACACGTTCCCCACGAATCACGCTGCGGTCATAACCGCCCAGGCGAAGGGGAATACGTTCGGACCACGTGCTCGATTCACCCGCATCGGTGAGGTGTGGGTAGATGATGATGGGCTCAATTACTCACAACAATCGATGGAGTCGAACTGGCACGACTTCAACACCATAGCGAATGGGTTGTCAAGTGACTGAATGGACTCAAATAGGTACCACTGATGATGGTCTTCATTACTGGGATCAGTACGACGCGGCGTATCGCGAGACCCTGATCAACAAGATATATGGGACCATTGCCTTCACAACCCGCAGCATCAATGAGGAAGCCCATCGCCTCATGTTCGGTGTGGGTCAAGCCCAGTTAGAACTGCTATACCGCGTCAACGAACATGCACAGGGCAGGGGTCACCTGCTCAACAAACCAAACCACTGGAAAGGTCTTTAATCATGACATGGGAAGAACCCGCAAAAGGCGAGTACACCGGCCGCTACATTCGGGAAATGATGATCAAGTCGTTGGACAACAACACTGTCAGGACGATGGATAACTCAGGATTCAGCCTGCCCGAGGAGCATGCCAACCTGCTGAGGGTCGGGGGATTCTACGCTCTTGAACTGCACCGAGGCTCGACCATTGCAGGCATCGGGACGTATCGCAACGGGAAGGTTGACTGGCTGTTCCGTCACGACGACCACACCCTCTGGGTTAAGTGGAAGGAAGTTGTTGACGCCGAGCGGGCCAAGCACGTGGCTTACGTTGACGAGAACTTCGATGATTGGATCGAACGCCTCGACAAGTTGCCCAGCCCACTCAAGGAAGAACTCACCAAGGAAATCCAGGACAAGGAGTTCGTGTATGGATTCATGGGCTTCGGCTACTGCCTCGTGATCGCTGAGCTCGCCGTATTGTACAAGGCATCCGATGGTGTGGACTCCGACGAGGTCAACGCATTCGCCGGCAAGCACGGCACCTCGGGCATGCAACACGGCATGGCCCAGGCTATCGCCAACCAGAAGTTGTGACCTGTATCATGAACCATGAAAGCACAAAGGTGTGATGCATGTGGCCACTTCCACGGATTCCATCACGAACAACGCAACACCATCGTCTGGCCCTCGTGCGGGGGGTACAAATACAACGACAACGAAGCAGTCAGTAGATGCGGATGCACTGGTCACTGACATCCTGCGTCGCCGCGTCGAACGATGCGAGAACCACGAACCCAACCACTGCAGGAGGTGTGGAGTATGAGGTGCGCCGTGTGCCACTACCTGAAACGAGAACAACGGATCAGGACTGTTCAGGAAGCAGACATTGTCGTTGACGGCAGTTCGCTCTGCAAGAACCACTTATCCGAATGGTCATTGGGTCACAGCCTATTGGTCAACGTAGAACATGCACGTGAGAACCTTCGCATATGGTGGAAGGCTCAAGAAAACCAACATGGTAAATGGAACATGACCAAGAACAGGTTCGAGGACGGCTTCACCCTTGAGGAGGTGGGAGGTTACTGATGTGGGGGCCTAAGTCAGGACGATCAAGCCCGTTGCCAAGCAATTGGCGATTCACCCGGGGTCACATCCTCAAACGTGATGGGTATCGATGCACAGTGATCCGCGAGGACACAGGTAAACGATGCACGGAGAAGGCGACTGACGTTGACCATATCAATGATCCCGACGACCACACCTACAAGAACCTGACAAGCAAGTGTTCGTGGCACCACGATCAAAAGACAGCTGGTCAAGGTGGCTCGTCAACCAAGGCAGCCAAGGCCAAACGACAGCCCAAGTCTCACCCAGGGGTGATCAGGTTTGAAGACTAACCAATACATCTTAGGTTTTGACCCGGGAGTAGATCACACGTCGGTGGTTGTGTGTCGGATCGATGATGATGGTCTTATACACATCGTTGAATCGTTCGTGAACACACATGTCGAAACGTCATCCCAGGCGCTCCCTGAGCACGCCAAAATCGACCAGGAGAACGCGTTGCGTGCGATGATACGTCGCGTGTTTTCAATTCGCCCACGGACGCGTACACGCGACCAATAAACGCAACTACTCTGATCCCCCGTACCATGATCGATACGGGGGATTAAGAGTGGGTTAGAAGATGAAGTCTTGTTGCCTCATGAGTTCATCGACGATGATCCCCTTGGATTCAGGGGTGAAGAACGAGAGGGGCGAACCCATTTCGGCTTGGAATCGATCCCCGATGTAACCGTTTTCGAAGTACGCGTAGATAGTACCGTTGTTGTCAATCGTCCCGACGTAGATGCCGGCACAGTCAACGACACGATGGATTCGGCCGGTGTCGAAGTCCTGCATGACGCAACGGTATTCAACTCGTTGGCCTCGGTTCGCATCGGTAAGGAGTACACCATTCGTGACAGTGCAGACAGAGATAAATTTAAGCATTACAGTCCTGTTCCATATACGAAGAAGTAAGCGTAAATGCCGAACCCAAATATGGGCAGCAGCATCATGGCAATGAGGGTGAGTGCGAGGCAGATGACAATCTGTGTACGCGAGACGTAGACCTTACCTGTTGAGTGCCTCATGCGTTCTGCCTTTCGACACGATCACCCTTGACGAGGTACGTCACATGGTGTGGAGGCAAGGTTGCCGCGTTGATCGTGACCTCCCACATGTTCATGTCCTTGTGATCGATGTGGACGATGTAGTTGCCAGGGTATGTGGCACGGACGTTGTCCCAAATGAGCGCGATGGTTTCCCATTCATCGAGGATGGTGTGGACCTCGCCGGCCCGTTCGTTCTCATCGAGGATCGGAACGTAGGCCTCGAACTCTTCGCCTGTCACGTCGATGTATGACAGATCGTGGTTTTCCCATCGTTGGGAAGAACCGTCGAAGATACCTTCAGCATCCTGTCGCTCGGCACGATTGCCCAGGACGTAGGCAACAC
>Ga0307413_10000046_pt1 | contig 31695 bp, 18 predicted proteins | sample DK1Ometagenome_3_FD_203714 | JGI IMG/M metagenome (GOLD analysis project Ga0307413, IMG submission 203714) | Maize rhizosphere microbial communities from greenhouse at UC Davis, California, United States - DK15-O-2 | ecosystem: Host-associated > Plants > Roots > Rhizosphere > Soil | place: USA... | reverse complement strand
CGTGCCGCGAGGTCGCCCGCCCAGTGCCGCAGCGACAGCGGGACGGGCGGCAGCGGCTCGTCCGGCCGGGCGAGCGTGGCCGCGAGGTCGGGCAGCAGCACCCGCCATGACACGCCGTCCACCGCGTAGTGGTGGATCGCCAGCGCCAGCGCGCCGGGGCGGCAGGGTCCCCGGTCGAAGTGGACTGCGGTGAGCACGCGCCCCGCCGTCGGGTCCAGCGCGCGCCGGGCCCGGCCGGCGTGCTCGCTGACCACGGCGGCGAACCCGGCCCCGGACAGCGCCCGGGTGCCCACTGCCGCGACCGGGAGGTCGATGTCGGCCGGCGGCTGGACCCACAGCCCACCGGGGCCGCCGGCCAACCGCAGCGCCTCGTGGTGGGCGGCGAGCCGGTGCAGCGCCGAGGACAGGTCGGCGGTGGCTGCTCCGGCCGGGGTCCGCACGACCAGCACCTGCGCGAACCCGGTCACCGGCCCGCCAAGCCCGGCCAGCCAGCGCTGCATGGGGAACGGGGCCAGCGGACCGGACGGCAACAGCGTCGGGCGTCCTCCGGCCGGCACCGGCCGGGCCACCGCGGCGAGGGCGGCGACGGTGCGGGCCTCGAACACCTGGCGCGGGTTCACCGCGAACCCGGCGGCCCTGGCCAGCCCGACCAGGCGCAGCGACAGGATGCTGTCGCCGCCGAGGGCGAAGAAGCTGTCCTCCGCCGACACCTCCGCCACGCCGAGCACCTCGGCGAACAGCGCGGCGACGGCCGTCTCCGCCGCGGTGGCCGGTGCCCGGCCAGTCGACCGGGCCGTGGCCGGTGCCGGCAGGGCCCTGCGGTCGAGCTTGCCGTTGGTGGTGGTCGGCAGTGCGTCGATCAGGACGACGGCGGTCGGCGCGCAGTGCTCGGGCAGCCGCTCGACGGCGTAGGCGATCAGGGCGGCAGGCTCGGGCTCAGCACCGGGCCGCGGTACGACGTAGCCGACCAGGCGCGGGCTGCCCGGCCGGTCCTCGCGGACGATCACGGCGCAGCCGGCCACGCCGGGGTGCGCGGCGAGCACCGCCTGGGCCTCGCCGGGCTCGACCCGGACGCCGCGGATCTTGACCTGGTCGTCGACCCGGCCGAGGAACTCCAGCTGCCCGTCAGCGCGGGTCCGGGCGAGGTCGCCGGTGCGGTAGAGCCGCGAGCCGGGTGGCCCCCACGGGTCGGCGACGAACCGCTCCGCGGTGAGCCCCCCGCGGCCGTGGTAGCCCCTGGCCAGGCAGATCCCGGCCACGTACAGCTCACCCGTGGTGCCGGCCGGCACCGGGCGCAGGGCCGCGTCGAGCACCCGCGCCGTGGTGTTGTGGATCGGCCGGCCGATAGGCACCGGCCCGGTGTCGGTGGGGTGGCAGGCGTGCGCGGTGACGTCGACGGCGGCCTCGGTGGGGCCGTAGAGGTTGTGCAGCGGCACCGGGAGCGTGGCGTACCAACGGGTCCGCAGCTCCTCGGGCAGTGCCTCGCCGCTGCAGACGACCCGGCGCAGCTCGTGGCAGTGCGCGGCCCCGGGCGCGTCGAGGAAGGCGCGCAGCATCGAGGGCACGAAGTGCGCGGTGGTGATCCGTTCGGCCCGGATCAGCGCGGCCAGCTGGTCGGGGTCGCGGTGACCGCCGGGCGGGGCCAGGACCAGCAGGGCGCCGTGCAGCAGCGGCCAGAGGAACTCCCACACCGACACGTCGAAGCCCATCGGGGTCTTCTGCAGCACACGGTCGTCGGCGGTCAGGCCGTACTCGTCCTGCATCCACCGCAGCCGGTTGACGATGGCGGAGTGCGCGACCACCACGCCCTTGGGCCTGCCGGTGGAGCCGGAGGTGTAGATCATGTACGCGGCGTCCTGCGGCGCGGGCGCGGGGAGGTCGGCGTCCGGCGCGGTGGTGCAGTCCGCCACGAGCACGGCCGGCACTCCGGCGGGAGGCGGGACCGTCGCCGCGGTGAGGACCAGGACGGGCCGCGAGTCCTCGATCAGGTAGGCGATCCGTTCGGCCGGCAGGTCGGGGTCGACGGGTACGTAGGCGCCGCCGGCCGTGAGCACACCGACGATGGCCACCACGAGGTCCACTCCGCGGGGCAGCGCAACGGCGACGAACCGGTCCGGGCCGCCGCCATGCGCCACGACGGCGGCGGCGACGGCCGCGGCCCGCTCGTGCAGTTCGCGGTAGGTCAGGGTGGTGGCCGCGTCGCGGACGGCTGGCGCGTGGGGGGTCCGGGCACTCTGCTCGGCCAGCAGGGCGGTGAGCGTGGTCGGCGGCACCGGCACCGCGGGGCCGTCCAGCGCGGCGAGGTGCCGCCGGTCTCGGTCACCGAGCAGGTCGGCCGCGGCGAGCGGGGCGGTGGGGGCGGTCACGACCAGCCGCAGTGCCCGCAGCACCAGCGCGGCCAGGTCGGCGGCGCGCTCGGGCGTCACCAGGTCGGGGCGGTGCCCGAGGCGGAAGGTCAGCCGGTTGCCGGGGATGACGACCAGGGCGACCGGGTAGTGGGTCGCGTCGTGGCCGCCGACACCGGTCAGCCGCAGCCCCGAGGCCGCGGCCTCGGTGTCGAGTGCGGCGCGGTCGTGCGGGTAGTTCTCGAACACCAGCACGGTGTCGAACAGGTCGGCACCGGCGATGCGCTGCAGCTCGGCGAGGCCGACGTGCGTGGCGGGTGCGCAGTGGGCCTGCGTGCGGCGGATGGCACCGAGTACGTCCATCGGTGTGAGCGCGGGATGCAGCCGCACCGACACCGGCACGGTGTTGGCGAACAGGCCCACCATGTCGGCCGACCCGGCCGACTCCGGGGGCCGGCAGGCGACGGTGACGCCGAAGACCGGGTCGAGGCGGCCGAGCAGGTGTCCGAGCGCCATCGCCCATGCCGCCTGCACGAGGGTGTTGACGGTGGTGGCGCCTGTGCGGGCGAACGCCGTGACGGCGGCGGTCTCCGCATCGGTCAGTCCGAAGTGAACGTCGCGGGGCGGTTCGGTGGAGGTGACGCCGGGCGGGGCGAGCAGCGTCGGTTCGCCGATGTCGGCCAGTACGGGGCGCCACCGGTCGAGCGCGGCGGCGTGGTCGTGACCGGCCAGCCAGGCGAGGTGGTCGCGGTGCGGCCGGACGGCAGGCAGCGCCCGACCGGCGTAGATCGCGAGCAGGTCGCGCAGCAGCACGGGCAGCGACCAGCCGTCGACGAGCAGGTGGTGCATGGTCAGCAGCACCCGGTGCCCGCCGTCACCGGTCCGGACCACGGCGCACCGGGCCAGTGGCGCGGTGTCCACGGCGAATCCGGCGGCGCGCTCATCCTCGGCGAACCGGTCGAGGTCGCCGGATTCGGCCTCGTGCAAGGGGATCCGGGCGTCGCCGCGGACGACTTGGACCGGTACTCCGGAACCGGCGAGGCGGAACTCCGCCCGCAGGGCCGGGTGCCGCAGTGACAGCTCCGCCAGGGCGGAGCGCAGCCGGGTGGTGTCCGGCGTACCGGCGAGGTCGACGTGGACCTGCACGGTGTAGACGTCGCCGGTCGCGCCCTCGGCGAGATGGTGGAACAGCAGGCCGGCCTGCAGCGGCGTCAGCGGCAGCACGTCCTCGACCCCGGGTTCGGCGCGCAGCGCCGACTCGTCCACCTCGGACAGTCCGGTGTGGACGGTGGCGGGTGGTGCGGCCACCGCGTCGGCGGAGGATGCGGCGGCCAGTTCGGCGATGGTGGCGCCGCCGAACACGTCCTGGACGGTGAACGCCAGGCCGCGCTCGCGGGCCACCGCGACCAGCCGCATGGCCAGCACGCTGTCGCCGCCGAGGGCGAAGAACGCGTCGTCGGCACCGGCGCCGGGCACGCCGAGCAGGTCGGTGACCAGTCCGAGCAGCAGCTCCTCCCGCGGTGTCGCCGGTGCGCGGCCGGTGGTGGCCGCTGGGAGACCGGGAGCCGGCAGCGCCCGGCGATCGAGCTTGCCGTTGGGGGTAGTCGGCAGCTCCTCCAGCACGACCACCGCACCCGGCACCAGGTGGGCCGGAAGCCGCGCCGCGGCGTGGGCCGACAGCTCGGCCGGTTCCGCGGCGCCGGTGACGTAGGCGACGAGCCGGGGCGCGCCGGCGACGTCCTCGCGCAGCACGACGGCCGCGGCCCCGACGCCGGGGTGCGCGCGCAGGACCACTTCCACCTCGCCGGGCTCGATCCGGAAACCGCGCAACTTCACCTGGTCGTCGAGCCGCCCGAGGAAGGCCAGCGTCCCGTCGGCGAGCCACCGCACCCGGTCACCAGTGCGGTACATGCACTCGCCGCCACCCGCCGGGTCGGCGACGAACCGGGTCGCGGTGAGCGCGGCGCGGCGCAGGTAGCCGCGGGTCACCCCGGCACCGGCGATGTACAGCTCACCGGGGACGCCGACGGGCACCGGCCGCAGCCGGTCGTCGAGCACGTGCAGCCGGGTCCCGGTGATCGGCCCACCAATGGTGACCGGGCCACCGGCCGGCACGGTGGCGGCGGTGGACCAGACGGTGGTCTCGGTCGGGCCGTAGACGTTGTGCACCGACGCCGCACGCGCCGCCAGCTCGGCGGCCAGGCCGGCCGGCAGCGCCTCTCCCCCGACCAGCACCCGCACGCCGTCGATCGCGGCCGGTGCCGTTGCGAGCACCGCGGCCCACAGGGTCGGGGTGGCCTGCGCGACGGTGATCGCGTGCCGCCGCACGAGGGCGTGCAGGGCGGCCGGGTCGCGGACGTCGTCCTCGCGGGCCAGCACGACCCGGCCACCGGAGGTCAGCGGCCCGAACAGTTCCAGCACCGAGATGTCGAACCCGACGGTAGTCACCGCGAGCCACCGGTCGTTTGGTGTGAGCCGCAGGCGCTCACGCATGTCGGCCAGCAGCGCGGCGGCGTTGCCCCGCGACACCACCACACCCTTGGGCCTGCCCGTCGACCCGGATGTGTGGATGACGTAGGCAGCCCGTTCTGGCGACACCGGCTCGGCAGGCACCGCACCGTCCACACCGGACAACTCGGCGAACACACCGGTGGTGACGACCAGTACCGGGGCGGCGTCCTGGCGTAGCAGAGACAGGCGCTCGGCGGGGAATCCGGCGTCGAGCGGCAGGTACGCCCCACCGGCCTGCCACACCGCGAGCAACGCGACCACCAGGTCGACCGACCGGGGCAGCATCACCCCGACGACCGACTCGGCGCCGACACCGCGCGACCGCAGGCCCGCCGCGACCCGCGCGACACGGCCGAGCAGTTCCCCGTAGGTGATCTCCTCCACGCCGCACACCACGGCCACGGCCGCCGGGTCCTGTGTGGACACCAGCTCCAGGACATCGGCCGGTGCCGCGGCGAAGGTCCCGCCGGCCGACACCGACTCCAGGAAGCGGGTCTCCCCCTCGTCCTGCGGGAGCAGGTCGCGGATCGGCCGGTCCGGTTCCGCGGCGCCCTGCTCCAGCACCCGCACCAGCCACCGCGCCACGCGTTCGGCCGTCGGGTCGTCGAACAGGTCGCGCGCGAACTCCACGGCCAGGTCCATGCCGTCCGCGCCGCGGTCGACGAAGGTCGCCGTCAGGTCGAACTTGGCGGTCCCGGTGCCGACGGCGACGGCCGAGGCGGTCAGGTCGGGCAGCGCGGCGAAGGCGCGCAAGGCGGCGTCCTGCTCGACGTTGAGGGCAAGCACCACCTGGAACAGCGGATGCCGGCCGAGTGACCGCTCGGGTGCCACCGCGTCCACTACCCGCTCGAACGGAACCTCCCGGTGGTCGTAGGCCTCGACGTCCACGGCCCTGGCCCGGTCGACCAGCTCAGCGAACGTCGGGTCGCCGCCGGTGTTCAGGCGCAGCACGAGCATGTTGAGGAACACACCGACGACGTCCTCGACCGCGGGGTCGGGCCGCCCCGCCATCGGGGTGCCGACCGCGATGTCGGTCCCAGCCCCGACCCGGTGCAGCAGGGCCGACAACCCCGCGTGCAGCACCATGAACAGCGTGGCGTCACGCCGCACGGCGAGCGCGGCCAGCTTGTCGCGCAGCGCGGCCGGCACCGCGACGGTGACCGTGCCGCCGTGGTGGGAGGCGATCGCCCGGCGGGCCCGGTCGGTAGGTAGCGTCAGTTCGGCAGGCAGCCCGGCGAGCCGCTCGGCCCACCAGGCAACGCCGTCGTCCGTGGACCGTTCGTGCTGCCAGAGCGCGTAGTCGCCGTAGTGCAGCGGCAGCGGCGGCCGGTCCGGTGCGGTTCCGCCGACGGCATCGGCGTAGGCGGCGACCAGTTCCCCGGTCAGGATGCCGAGGGACCGCTCGTCGCCGGCGATGTGGTGCAGCACCAGCAACAGCACCCGCGCGCCACCGGGTTCGGACAGCAGCCAGGCCCGCACCGGCAGGTCGCGAGCCAGGTCGAAGGGCAGCCGGGTCAGCTCGGTGGCGCGTGCGGTGGCGTCGGCGGTGTCCTCGGTCAGCACGGCGAACGCCGGGTCGTCGAGCACCATCTGGTGCGGGCCGGTGGCGTCCTCGGCGACCACGGTCCGCAGGGCCTCGTGCCGCCGGAGCACCGACCGCAGCGCGGCGTCGAGGGCGGCGCGGTCGAGGTCGCCGGTCAGCCGCACGGCCACCGGGACGTTGTAGGCCGACCGGTCGGCGATCAGCCGGTCGAGCACCCACAGCCTGCGCTGCGCGGAGGACAGCGGTACCCGCGCACCCGGCGGGCGGCGGGTGATCGGGGGCCGGGGCGCCGTGGGCTCGAGCCGGGCGGCCAGCGCGGCCACGGTCGGCGCCTCGAACACCTCGCGCAGCGCCACCTCGCCGAACACCGCGCCGATCCGCCCCACCAGCCGCAGCGCCAGCAGGGAGTGGCCGCCCACGGTGAAGAAGTCGTCATCCACCGACACCGATGCGACGCCGAGCACCTCGGCGAACAGCCCGGCCAGCACCTCCTCGCGCGGCGTCGACGGCGCACGGCCGCCGCCGGTCTCCTGCCGCGGCGCCGGGAGCGCGGAGCGGTCCAGCTTTCCGTTGATGGTCAACGGGAACGCGTCGAGCACGACCACCGCGGCGGGGACGAGGTAGTCCGGCAGCGCGGCGGCCACGTGGGCGCGCAACGCGCCCTCGGCCACCGGGCCGGTCGTGGTGACGTAGCCGACCAGCCGCCGGTCCCCCGGCCGGTCCTCCCGCACCAGGACGTGCGCGGCGCCCACGGCTGGGTGCGTGCACAACTCCGCGGCCACCTCGCCGGGCTCGATCCGGAAGCCGCGCAGCTTGACCTGGTCGTCGGCGCGGCCGAGGAAGTCGAGTACGCCGTCGGCGTTCCAGCGCGCCAGGTCGCCGGTGCGGTAGGCGCGGGCTCCGGGCGGGCCGAACGGGTCGGCGACGAAGCGCTCCGCGGTGCGCGCTGGCAGGTCGCGGTAGCCACGGGCCAGCCCAGCGCCTGCCAGGTACAGCTCGCCCGGCGCGCCGGGCGGTACCGGCCGGAGCCCGGCGTCGAGCACCACGGCGCGCATGCCGTCGAGCGGAAGTCCAATGGGGACGGTGCCGTCCGGTTCGGCCGGCACGGGGTGACGCAGTGCGAACGTCGTGGTCTCGGTCGGGCCGTAGCCGTTGACGACCACCACGCCGGGGCAGGCGCCGCGCACCCGCCGCGCGGCCTGGGCCGACACCGCCTCGCCACCGGCCCACACCTCGCGCAGGCCCGCGAACGCGGCCGGGTCCTGCTCGGCGATCAGGGTGAACAGCGTGGAGGTGAGGAACAGGGCGGTGACGCCGTGGTCGGCGATCGCGTCGCGGAGCGCACCGGCGGTGAGCCTGCCGGGCGGGGCGAGCACGACCCGGCCGCCGGTGAGCAGTGGGGTCCACAGTTCGTAGGTGACGGCGTCGAACGTGTGCGGCGAGTGCAGCAGGACGCACTCGTGCGGCCCGCCCCGGAACCCGCTGTCGGTGGCCAGCGCGATCACGTCGGAGTGCGAGACGGCCACGCCCTTGGGCACGCCGGTGGAGCCGGAGGTGTGGATGACGTAGGCCAGCCGTCCGGGCGGTCCACCCGTCGGCAGCGCGGTGTCGGCGTCGATGTCGATGTCGGCGTCGATGTCGGCGTCGATGTCGGCGTCGGCGTCGGTGACGGGGAGCCCGAGTTCGGCCGCCGCCCCGGCATTGGCCGCATCGGCGACGACCAGCGCGGCACCGGCCGCGAGTCCGCGCAGGCGGGCGGGCGGGCTGCCCGGGTGCAGCGGCAGGTAGGCCGCCCCGGCCTTGACCACCGCGAGGGTGGCGACGACCAGCGCGGGTGAGCGGTCCAGCAGCAGGGCGACCAGGGCCTCGTGGCCGGCGCCCGTGGCGCGCAGCCGGACGGCGAGCCGGTCCGAGGCGGCATCGAGTTCGGCGTAGGTCAGGGCACCGCCGGACCAGACGACGGCCGGGGCGTCCGGCCGGTCACCGGCCCTGGCACGAACGAGGTCCGGCAGGTCGGCGCACACCGGCTCGGGCCGCGGGCCGCGCCCACGTGCGAGCAGCCGGTCCCGTTCGCCCGCCAGCAACAGGTCCACCGCCCCGACCGCGGCCGCGGGGTCGGCGAGCGACGTGTGCAGCAGGGCCGCGAACCGGTCGAGGTGCGCGGCGGTCTCCGCCTCGGTGTGCAGCCGGTGGTTGGCGTCGACCATGAGGCGCACCCCGTCGGGCGAGCCCGGCGAGCCGGCCGCGGTGATGGCGATGTCGGCGACCGGCGGCCGCGACAGCTGCACCATCCGGGCGGGGCCGCCACCGAAGCTGGGCGTGCTGTCGAACGACTGGATGTTGACCATCACCCGCCCCGGCGAGCCGCCGAGTTCACGCCGCAGGTCCTCGCCGCGGTAGCGCTGGTGCCGGGCGGCGGCGGCCACCGCCGCGGCGGTGCGGCCGATGACGGCGGTGAACGCGTCGCCCGGGTGCACCGCGATCCGCACCGGCAGCTCGTTGGCGAGCATGCCCGGCGTGGCCAGCGCCGTGCTGGTGAGCCTGCCGGTGAACGGGACCGCGAGGACGACGTCGGAGGCCCCGGTGAGCCGGTGCACGTAGACCGCCGCCGCGGCGATCAGTACGGCCGACACGCGGCAGCCGGTGCGCACGGCCACGTCGGCGAGCGCCGCCTCATCGGCCGGCGCGAGCCTGCCCCGGTGGCGGACCGGGTCCGCCGACGGCGCCGCGGTGCGCCCGCTGATACCGGTGGATTCCGGTTCACCGGCGAGCAGGCCGTGCCAGAAGTCGCGGTCGCGCTCGGCCCGCGGCGAGTCGCGGTAGGCCTGCTCCTCGGCGACCAGTTCGGCGGGCGAGCCCGGCCACGCCGGCGGCGGTGTCGTGCCGGCGGCGAGCGCGGTGTAGATCTCGGCCAGCCCGCGCCAGAACAGCGCCTGCCCGAAGCCGTCGATGGCGATGTGGTGGCAGCGGAAGTAGTACAGGTGCCGCTGCGCCGACAGCCGGTAGAGCCGGTGCGCGGCCACCGGTCCGCCGACCAGGTCGACGACCGTCTCCAGGTCGGTGAGCATGTCGGCGACGGCACCGGGCTCGTCGGCCGCCTCGATCAGCGGCACCCGGACCGGCCCGGCCAGCAGCTCCTCCTGCCGGACCCCGTCGCCGTCGGCGGTGAAGCGGGTGCGCAGCGCCGGGCACCCGGCCACGGCCGAGGTGACCGCCAGCTCGAACAGGTCCGGGTCCAGCGGACCGGGGATGTCGAGGTACATCCCGATCGTGTACGCGGTGTCGGTGGGGGCCAACCGCTGGGCGACCCACATCTCCGCCTGGGCCGCGGTGAGGGCGTACCGAGGCGTGCTGGTGCCGGTCATGGCTGTCCTGTCGCTCAGTCGTGGGCAGGGCCGGACAGCTCCCGCGCCAGCAGTGCGGCCAGTTCGTCGATGGTCGGGTACCGCCACAGCGCGTCGTCGGCGAGGACGACCGCCAGGCCGTCCTCCACCTCGGCGGCCAGGGCGATGGCGCTCACCGAGTCCAGCCCGTACTCGGCGAGCGGGACCGCCGGGTCCACGCCGGGTGCCGGGGTGCGCAGGTGGGTGGCGACCACACCGGTCAGCCAGGTCCGCAGGTGCTCCGCCGAGGTCCCCGCCGGCCCGGAGCCGGGCCGCCCCGTGTGCGTGGTGCTCACGCGTCCTCCCCGGTGACCCGGTCGGCCAGGTACTGCTCGCGCATGATCGAGCGCTGGATCTTGCCGCTGGTGGTGCGCGGGACGCCACCGGGCGGCACCAACACGATGTCGGCGACCGACACGCCGAACTCGCGCGCCACCGTGGTCTTCATCGCGGTGGCCAGCGTGGCGAGCACCCCCGGGTCGGTCTCGCGGACCTCGTGTGCGACGACCAGCTCGTCGGGCCCCGGCTCGTCGTCGGGGTGGTCGGTGGCCGGCACGCAGAACGCGGCGCCGACGTTGCCCAATTCGGGGTGGTGCGTGCGCAGTTCGTGCTCGATGTCGTGCGGGTACAGGTTGCGGCCCCGCACGATCAGCACCTCCTTGAGCCGCCCGGTGATGTACAGCTCGCCGTCGTGGTGCACGCCGAGGTCGCCGGTGCGCAGGAACGGCGTCGGGTCGCCGGGGCTGGTGACCCGGTAGGTGCTCTCGGTCGCCGCCTGCTTGCACCAGTAGCCGTCGGCCAGGCTCTGGCCACGCATCCAGATCTCGCCGACGCGGCCCGGCGGCTGCGGCCGGTGGGTGACGGGGTCGACGACCCGCACCTCCTCGGTCGCGACCGGGCTGCCGCAGCTGACCACCGTGCGGACCGGCGCACCGGGCCGGGCGGGGGTGAACTCGCCCCGGCCGAGCGCCCCGGCGTCGACCTGGGCGTCCTGCGGGTCCCGGCCGGAGGTCGCCGAGGAGAACACGGTCGCCTCGGCGAGCCCGTAGAGCGGGACGAACGAGCGTTCGCGGAACCCGGCGGCGGCGAAGTGCTTGGCGAAGGCGGTCATGGTCGACATCCGGACCGGCTCGGAGGCGTTGATGGCGTGCTCCCAGCCCGACAGGTCCAGCGCGGCCACCCGTTCCGGGGCGATGCGGCGCACGCAGAAGTCGTAGGCGAAGTTGGGGGCGGCCGAGCAGGTGATGCCGTAGCGGCCGATCGCGTCCAGCCAGACCCACGGGTCGCGGACGAACGACGCCGGGGTCATCAGGATGTCCGCGGCGCCGCTGAGCAGCGAGGGGACCATCTGCATCAGCAGGCCCATGTCGTGGAACATCGGGATCCAGCCGCCGTAGCGGGGTGCCGCCGGGTTGCCGAGGGCGGTGGCGTAGGCGCGCGCGTTGGCGATCAGGTGCTTGTTGCGGACAACGACGCCCTTGGGCGTGCCGGTGGAGCCGGAGGTGTACTGCAGCAGCGCGAGGGTGTCGCCGTCCCAGCGCACCGGCCGGAAGTCGGCCGGGTCGGCGTAGCCCTCGGTGTCCGTCGCCAGAACGTCCACATCGGACAGTCCGGTCGCGGCGGCCCATTCCCGCACGGCGTCCGCGTTCGCCGAGTCGGTCAGCAGGACGCGGACGTCGGAGTCGGCGGCCACCGCGCGGGCCCGGCGGCGCTGCAGGTCTGAGCCGCCGGGCAGCGGGACCACGACCGAGCCGACCCCGGCATAGAGGCAGCCGAGGAAGGCCGCGGTGAACACCCGGTCGACCGGGTACAGCAGCATCACCCGGTCACCGGGGGCACATTCGGCCTGCAGGTGCGCGGCGACGGCGGCGGCCCGCTGGTGCAGTTCGCCGTAGGTCCAGCCGAGCAGCCGTCCGGCCGGGCCGCTGCCGGTGACCTCCGCGACCGCGAGTGCCCCGGGGTCGCGCTGCACGTGCCCGAGCACGACCTCGGCCACCCCGGCGTCACCGTCGTTCCACCAGCGCACCTGCCGCACCGCCCTCTCCGCGTCGGACCAGTCCCCGATGCCACGAATCTAAGGTCGGCACTGGCGCCGCAGAACCGAGGGACGTGGCCTTTAGGAGAGGACTTAAAAGCCGGTGAATTCACCCATAGCCGCAGCTCAGAGGCGTTGAATCGGGGAATCGCGACAGCTTAAGCGGTCGCTGAAACGCCGCCGGATTCCTTGACCCGCCGAGGTCGGCGGACCGAGAGTCTCGCCCATGTCCAGCCCGCCGTCCCACGACCTGGTCCGGCTGGTCGCCCAGGACAGCAGACCGGATCCGTACCCGGTCCTGCGGCGGCTGCGCGAGGCCGGCCCGTACACCACCGGCGACGGTGTCGTCCCCGTCGGCGGCCACCACGACTGCCATATGCTGTTGCGGCACCCGGCGATGAGCAGTGAGCGCGAACGGGCCCGGCAGTCGCCGACCAGCCGCGGCCCGCGCACGCTCAACTTCCTGCACATGGACCCGCCCGACCACACCAGGTTGCGCGGGCTGGTAACGAAGGCCTTCTCCGCCAGGGTGGTGCGGGCGCTGCGGCCGAGGGTGCGCGAACTGGCCGGCGGCCTGCTGGACGAGGTGGCCGAGCGGGGCACCCTCGACGTGGTCGCCGATCTCGCCTACCCGCTGCCGGTACGGGTGATCTGCGAGCTGCTCGGCGTGCCCTACGCCGACCGGCACCTCATCCTCGAATGGTCGGCCCTGCTCTCCGCCTCGCTGGAGCCGCCGCTGCCCGGGCTGCGCACGCCGGCCGTCGGTGCCGGGTCGGCGCGGGCGCGGGCGGAGTTCGTGACCTACTTCCGCGACCTGCTCGACCGGCGGCGCCACGACCCCGGCGACGACCTGATCTCCGCGCTGCGGCGGGTGCAGCAGGGCTCCGACCGGCTCAGCGAGAGCGAGCTGCTCGCCACCTGCGTGATGCTGGTCAACGCAGGCCACGAGACCACGGTCAACCTGATCGCCAACGGGGTGCTCGCCCTGCTGCGGCACCCGGTGGCGCTGGCCGAGCTGCGCGCCGACCCCGCCCTGGCGGACGCGGTCGCCGACGAGGTGCTGCGTCACGACGCGCCGGTACAGCTGGTCACCAGGGTGGCCAGCGCGCCGGTGGACGTCGCCGGGCATCGGATCGAGACCGGCGACCTGGTGCTGCTGCTCATCGCCGCGGCCGGCCGGGACCCGGCGGTGTACCCCGAGCCGGACCGGTTCGACATCCACCGCGAACGGCCCGCGCCGTCGCTCGCCTTCGCCGCCGGTCCGCACTACTGCCTCGGCGCAGGGCTGGCCCGGATGGAGGCCGCGATCATGTTCGAGCTGTTCGCCGACCGGATGGTCGCCCCCCGGCTCACCGGGAAACCCGTGCCGTACAAACCGAACGTCACGCTGCGCGGACCGTCCACTCTGGACGTCGAGTTCGACGCCGTGCGTCCCGCGCGCCACGAGTCTGGAGTCGGCCATGCCGGCCAGGCCCTTCGCTGACGAGGTCGGGCGGTTGTTCGCCGACTGGGTCACCGGCCCGGGCTTCACCTGCCTGGCCGCCCGGGCGGCACTGCGCCAGGGCACGCTCACCCTTCGGGGATACGCCGACCTGACCTCACCGGCACAGGACGAGCGGCTGCACGCCGACCTGGCCGACTACGTGGCCACCATCCCGGCCGGGCCGACCAACCTCGCCTCGTTCTGCGCGGTGTTCCAGGCGCCGGGCCGCACCTCCGAGGCACGGTTCGAGCGCGACCTCTGGAACCGGCTCAGTGCCCTGCGGCGGATCGACGCCCGCCGGTTCGGCTGGGCGCCCGACGTGTCGGCCGACCCGGCGGCGCCGGACTTCGCCTACAGCGTCGCCGCACACCCGTTCTTCGTCGCGGGCCTGCACCCTGGCGCGTCGCGGACCTCGCGCCGATTCGCCTACCCGGCGCTGGTGTTCAACTCGCACCGCCAGTTCCGCAGGCTCAAGGAGTCCGGCGTCTACGCGGGGTTCCAGCGGCGCATCCGCGCCATGGAGATCACGCTGCAGGGCAGCATCAACCCGATGCTCGGCGAGCACGGCACGACCTCCGAGGCCACGCAGTACTCGGGACGCGCGGTCGGACCGGATTGGGTGTGCCCGTTCCGGTCCGCCTGAGCGATCCCGCTCAGGCGGTGCCCCACACCTCGGGGAACAGCCGCTTGCCGGCGGCGCGCCACAGGTAGGCTGGACCGTCGGACCCACCGGTGCCCTGCCGCCCGCCGAGGAAGCGTTCGGCAAGCCCGGCGTGCCTGGCCCGCCACACCACGACCGCCTCGTCGAAGTCCAGCAGCGCGGCGCGGACCCTGGCGGTGCCGGGGTCGGCGGGTCCGCGGTAGCGCAGCAGACGCGCGTAGCCGTCGGCGACCGACTCCCCCGCCAGCCGCTCGCGGAGCCGATCCCGCTCGTCCTCGGTGAACCCGCCAGTGGACAGGTACCGCTCGTCGCGCAGGCCGCAGATGTACTCGATCTCGCGGAACTGCGCAGACTGGATCCCGCTGGCCGAGCCCAGTTCGTCGCGGATCACCTCGAAGTCGCCCGGCGCCAGTGTGGTGAGCGCGTCGAACTGGGCCACCAGCACCCGCACCACCGAGGGCAACCGCTCCAGCCAGCCGGCGGCGGCCGCCGCGTTCAGCTCCCGCAGCGCACCCGCCGCGGCGTCGAGATGGCTCAGCACCAGGGCGAACCACAGTTCGCAGGCCTGGTGGGTCACCAGGAAGAACCTCCGCTCCGGTGAGCCGTCGTGCACCTGCGCGGCCGCGAGCAGCGGCTCCAGGCGCAGGATGTCACCGTAGGCTTGGTCGGTTTCCTGTCGGTAGGACATGTCGACGGCCCCCTGTCGTTTGGAGAGTCCGATGTGGATGATCGTCCGCAGCCGTCCGACATGGACGGTTGCGGACGGTTGCGGACGGATGGTGCGACGCCACGGTCAGAGCCGCCCGGAGACCTCGTCCTTGGCGGTCAGCCGGCCGTCGGTGAAGCACAGCCGGAACACCGGGATGTCCGACTCGAACAGGTCACCGTTGCGGGTGCGGTAGTACTCACAACGCGCGCCGGCCGGCACGGCCGGGCCGCCGACGCCGGTCACCGCGACCTGGTTGTCCGGCAACAGTTCGGCCAGTTCGGATCGCTGCTGGCCGAGGGTCAGCCCGGCGAAGGTGCGGGGGGCGAGCACGGCCTGCTCGGTGGTGTCGGCGAAGTAGGCCATCATCAGCCCGAGCAGCACCACCACCGCGGCCAGCGGCACCACCACGGCGGTGGCCGGCCCCTGCCGACCCCACCACCGCCGCCACATCGCGGAGTGCGGCGGCGGAGTGACCGGGTCCGCGTGCGGGATCACCGCGCGCACGACGAACCCGCCGTCGCGGGCGCCCGAATCGAAGGTGCCGCCGAGTTCGGCGGTGTGCTCGGCCAGTGCGGCGAGGCCGCTGCCCCCACCGGGAACGAAGTCCGGTGGCCCGGCCGGTGGGGCGCCGTTGACCACCTCGACCTCGGTGCCGTCGGTGCCGTGCAGCAGCCGCACCCGCACCCGCGCTCCCGGCGCGTGCTTGCCCGCGTTGGTCAGGGCCTCCCGCACCAACAGGCGCACGACGTGCTCGACCGGTTCCGGCATCTCGGCAGCGTCGCCACCGCGCAGCTCCACCGCCATCCCGGCCCGCCGCGCGGCCTCCACCATGGTGGCCACGTCGTCGGGCACCGGCGCGCGTGCCGCGGCCCCGTCGGGTTCGCCGTCGGCCCGCAGCACGCCGATGACCTCGTGCAGCCGCTCCACCGCACCCTGCGCCACCTCGCGCAGCTCGGCTGCGACCTGGCGTACCCGCTCGTCCTGGCCGCCTGCCACCTCCAGCAGTCCCACCCGCATGGCCAGCAGGCTCAGCTCGTGGCCGAGCTGGTCGTGCATGTCCTGGGCGATGCGCCAGCGCTCGCGCAACCGGGCCCGCTCGGCCACGTCACGCTGTCTGCGCTCCAGGTCCATCGCCCGCTGCCAGCCCGCGGCCGCGAGATCGCGCTGCACCCGCCGGTAGCGTCCGGCCAGCCACGGGGTCACCGCGAGCGCGAGCAACGGCACGGTGCGCAGGGCGGTGCCGGCGCCGGGCAGCACGAGCAGGGTCGCGGTGCCGGCGACGACGATGCCGGCGAACACCGCCAGCGCCCGCCGCTCGCGCGTGTCGTGCCTGCCGACCAGATAGGAGAGAACGAACAGGGCGGGGAAGAACCAGGCGTCGAGCATGCTCAGCGCGGCGGCCAGGCACAGCGCGGCGGGCGGCAGCACCCGGACCAGACCGACAGCGACGGCGAGCGGCACCAGCGCGGCCAGCCGCCAGCCCCACGGCACCGCGATGGGCCCCACCGGAGAACCGGCCAGCGCCACGGCCGCCAGCACGGCCCACAGCGCGACGTCGGTGACCAGCGCACGGCCGTCCCGGCGGCGGGTGGAAAATCGGGCCACGGCGCCGACCCTACCCGGACCCGATCCCGCTGTGCCGTACGCTTCGTGACCATGTTGGTGCGCGCCGTCAGCGCGCTGGACCGGGGGTTGGCGTTGATCAGGGTCGTGCTTGCCGACGACGAGGCGAGCGTGCGCGCGACCGTACGTGCGATCCTGGACACCGATCCGGGCGTCGAGGTGATCGCCGAGGCCGGCGACGGCCGCGCCGCGGTCGACCTCGTGCTGCGGCACCGTCCGGACGTGGTGCTGCTCGACGTGCGCATGCCGGTACTCGACGGGCTCGGCGCGGCTGCCGAGATCCGCCGCAGCGCCCCGGACACCGCCGTGGTCGTCCTCACCACCTTCGGCGAGGACGACTACATCTCCCGGGCGCTCGCCGACGGCGCGAGCGGGTTCCTGCTCAAGGCAGGCGACCCCCGCGAACTGCTGGCCGCCGTCCGCGCGGTGGCCGACGGCGCGGCCTTCCTCTCGCCGAGGGTGGCGCGCAGAGTGATCGCGGGTCTCGGCGGCGACCGGCTCTCCCGGTCGGTGGCCGCACGCAAGCTGACCGACCAGCTCACCGCCCGCGAGCGGGAGGTGCTGGGGCTGCTCGCCGCCGGGCGGTCCAACGCCGAGATCGCCAAGGTGCTGTCGCTGGTCGAGGGCACGGTCAAGACGCACGTCAGCTCCATCCTCAACCGGCTGGGCGTGCGCAACCGGGTGGAGGCGGCGATCCTCGGCCACGAGGCCCAGGTGTTCCACGAGCCGTGACCGGGCACGCGTCAGGGTTCGGGCGGGCATCAGGGGCCGAGCAGGAAGTGCCGCAACCTGCGCAGCCCCTCCGCAGTCGTGGCCTCGTCGCGCACCAGGCTGAACCGCAGCCATCGCCTGCCCTCCGCCGGATCGGTGAAGAAGACCGTGCCCGGCACGACCAACAGCCCCGCCTCCACGGCGAGCTTGCCGGCCAGCTCGTCGGCGGCCCAGCCGAGCCCGGAGACCTCGGCCATGAGGAACCAGCCGCCCTCCGGCTCGGCGACCCGCAGGCCGATTTCGGTGAGGCCGGCGGCCAGCTGAGTCCGCCGAGCGGCGGACTCCCGCGACCCGCAGGGCTCGCCACCCGGTCCGGCCGCGGCCAGCGCGCGCTGCAGCGGGGTCGCGGTGCCGAGCGTGAGTCTGGTGTGGACACGGCGCAGCGCCTCGGTCAGCCGCTCACCCGCGACGGCGTATCCCAGTCGCCAGCCCGAGATCCCGCGCACCTTGGAGAAGCTGCCGCACACCACGGCGTGCTCGTGGGGAGCGGCCAGACCCAGTGGCGACACGTGCTCGCGGCCGTCGAAGGTGTAGCGCCGGTAGACCTCGTCGGTCACGCACACCATGTCCCGCTCGGCGCACAGCCGCAGCACCGCCGACACCTCGTCGCGGGTGAACGACCGGCCGGTCGGGTTGTGCGGGGTGTTGAGCAGGATCGCCCGCGTCCGGTCGGTACACGCGGTGGCGAGCACCCCGGGGTCCAGCCGCCAACCAGGTCCGGACAGTGGCACCGGACGGGGCACCGCGCCCGCGATGACCACCGCGCCCGGGTGGTTCTCGAACGCCGGGTCCGGCACCAGCACCTCGTCGCCGGGATCGGTGACCCCGAGCAGCGCGGCCGCCACCGCTTCGGTGGCGCCGCTGGTGATCGTCAGCTCGCGACCGGGGTCGATGGGGACACCGCGCTCGCGGGTCAGGTCGGCCGCCACCGCCGCCCGCAGCGCGGGCAGCCCGGCCGGGTCGGTGTACTGATGCGGCCCGTCGTGTAGTGCGGCCACGGCCGCGGCCAGCAGGCCGGGATCCGGACCGCTGGGCGGAATGCCGAGGGCGAGGTCGACCACGCCATCGCCCGGCGCCGCGGCGAGCAACTCGGGCAGGAGCGGGACGGGCAGGGCGACCGCCCGCCGCGAGATCACGCCGGGTCCCCTGCGGTGATCTCGTAGAAGGCGAATCGGAACTCCACGTTGGGCTGGGCGTAGACCCGCTCGCACCGCAGCCCGGCGGCCGCGATGACGTCGAGCCATGCCTGCCTGCCCTGCGGGAAACCCTGCTTGGTGAGCACGTGCACCAGGTAGTACTCGGCGTCGCCTTCGTTGATCTGGAGTTCGGGCTCGGCGAGCAGCAGCACCCGGCCGGGCCTGGCCGCCAGCAGCGACCGGTACCGCGACAACAGGTCCACCACCGCGTCGGCCCCGTCGCGGAACTGCTCGTGCAGCGCGCCGACGGCCAGGTAGAAGTCGCAGTCGGCGGCCTCGGCCGGCCAGGTGTCCGGCCGGAACGCGTCGCCCAGCACGAAACCGACCCGGTCGGCGAGACCGGAACCGGCGAGGCGTCCGCTGGCCAGGGCGATGGCGTCCGGGGCGATGTCCAGGCCGATCGCCCGGAACCGCGGGTCGGTCCGGGCCATGTGCAGCGCCAGACCGCCTGTGCCGCAACCGAGTTCGAGTACCGAGTGCGCGCCGCGCGCGTCCATCAGCCGCCGCAGCAGCCGGGCCAGGAAGCTGATCGTCATCGGTTCACAGCGGCGGCCGAGGGCCTCGGTGTCGCGCTCGACGTCCGGTCCGTAGTCGACGGTGCCGTCGAGAAGCCCGCCCACCCGGGCGAGCACCGGCCCGTAGGCCTCGACGTAGAACCCGAGCAGTGAGCTGCCCACCTCCGACAGCAGCACCGCGCCGCGCTCGGTGAGCCGCCACCGGCCACCGTGCTCGGACCCCGGGGCTGGTTCGGCGCCGGCCCACTCGATGCCGGAGGACTCGGTGACACCGCGGATCTCCAGGTACCGCAGCACGTTGCGGACCAGGTGCGGCACCCCGCCCGCCGGGACGAGGTCGGCGAACGGCGTCCAGTCCGCGCCGAGCCGTTGCGCGACCCCGGCCCGGCTCAGGCCGACCAGGGTCGAGGCGAGCACGTGCTGGGCGGCGAGGTCCGGCACGCCGTCGCGGGCGATCGGTTGCCACACCGCCTGCACGTCGGGGTCCTCGACCGACACGGCCTCGGGTGCGTGGGCCTGCGAGATCGTCACGTCGTTGTCTCCCGGTCGGTTCGGCGGCGGGCGTCATCGGTGGGGCTCACCGGTGGGGGCTCATCGGCAGGCAGCGCGGATGGCCGCACCGGCCGCCCGGGTGTCCAGGTCACCGCCGAGGTCGGGGGTGCACCGGCCTGCGGCGACCGTGCGCTCGACGGCGGCGCGCAGCGACGTGGCGGCGTCGGTGTGGCCGAGCCGGCCGAGGAGCATCGCGGCACTGAGCATCGCGCCGACGGGGTTGGCCGTGCCGGTGCCCGCGATGTCGGGGGCGCTGCCGTGCACCGGCTCGTACAGGCCGGCACCGGTCTCGGGGTTGATGTTGGCCGAGGCCGCGCACCCGATCCCGCCGCCGACCTCGGCGGCGAGGTCGCTGAGGATGTCGCCGTGGGCGTTGTTGGTGACGATCACGTCGAAGGAGTCGGGATCGCGCACCAGCCGCATCGCGGCCACGTCCACGTACAGGTGCGAGGTCGACAGCTCGGGCCGGGCGAGGCGCTCTCGTTCCCAGCAGCGCTGCCACAGGCCGCCGCCGTTCTCCACGGCGTTGGCCTTGTCGACCATGCACACCCACCGGGTGGCCACCGACAGCGCGAATCGCAGCACCCTCGTCACCCCGGCGTGGGTGCTGATCTCGGCGTCGATCGCGACCTCGGCGTCGGTCCCGGTCCGCAGGCAGCCGCCGATGCCGGCGTAGAGGCCTTCGGTGTTCTCCCGGACGATCACGCAGTCGATGCCCCGGCGGTCCGGGTCGCGCAGCGGGCTGAGCCGGTCGTGCAGCAGCCGCACCGGCCGGTAGTTGGCGTAGAGGTCGAGCTCGAAGCGCATGCGCAGCAACACCGAACGCCCGTAGGCGGGGTCGCGGACCGACGGGTGCCCGATCGCGCCGACCAGCACGCCGTCGGCCTTGCGCACCCGGTCGAAGTCGGCGTCGGTCATCGCGGTGCCGTGCTCGCGGTAGGCCCGCGCGTTGACGCCGTCGAGCACGTCGAAGTCGATGCCGAGATCCAGCTCGTCGACCGCGGCCATGGCCTCGGCCACGACCTCCGGTCCGATACCGTCGCCGGGCACGACCGCGACGGTGCTCACGGCGCCACCGGGGCGGCCGGCACCAACCAGTGCGGCCTGCTCCGCTCGTAGGCGGCGATCGCCGTCTCCTCGGCCAGTGTCACGTCGATCTCGTCGAGCCCGTTGAGCAGCAGCCACCGCGCGTGCTCGTCGACCCGGAACGACCACGTCCACTCCCCCGCGCAGACCGTCGACTCGGCCAGGTCGACGGTCACCGGCAGCGCGGGGTCGGCCTCGACGGCCGAGCGCAGGGTGGTGACGGCGTCGGTCGGCAGCCGCACGGGCAGCAGCCCGTTGCGCAGCGCGTTGCGCTCGAAGATGTCACCGAAGCCCTCGGCGACGACCGCGGCGAAACCCCAGTCGCGCAACGCCCACACCGCGGGCTCTCGGGAACTGCCGGTGCCGAAGTTGCGCTCGGCGACCAGCACGCTGGCCCCGGCGTGGCGGGCCTGGTTGAGCACGAAGGCCGGGTCCTGGCGCCACTGTGCGAACAGGCCGGGCCCGAACCCGGTCTTGGTCAGCCTGCGGCAGTAGTCGCTGGGGATGATCGTGTCGGTGTCGACGTCGCTGCGGGCGAGCGGGACGGCGGTGCCGGTGTGCGCGGTCAGTGGGAGCACAGTTCCTCCAGGTCCGCGGGCGAGGCGAGGCGGCCGAGCACGGCAGTGGCCGCCGCAGTGGCGGGCGACACCAGGTGGGTGCGGGCGCGGGGGCCCTGCCTGCCCTCGTAGTTGCGGTTGGAGGTCGACGCGCAGCGGCGGGTGCCCTTGACCCGGTCGGCGTTCATGCCCAGGCACATCGAGCAGCCGGAGTAGCGCCACGACCCGCCCGCCGCGGTGAACACCTCGTCGAGGCCCTCGGCCTCGGCCTGCGCCCGCACCGCCATCGAGCCGGGCACCACCAGCATGTCCGTCCCCGGCGCGACCGTGCGCCCGCGCAGCACGTCGGCCGCGGCGCGCAGGTCCTCGATCCGACCGTTGGTGCACGACCCGAGGAACACCATGTCGATGGAGATCTCACGCATCGGGGTGCCGGGCCGAAGGTCCATGTAAGCCAGCGCGCGCTCGGCGCTCTCGCGGGCGGCGCCGCTGCCGAAGGACTCCGGGTCCGGCACCGCCTCCGACAGCGGCACGGCCTGCCCGGGGTTGGTCCCCCACGTGACGAACGGCGTCAGCGTGGAGACGTCGAGGCGAGCGGTGCGGTCGAACACCGCGCCGTCGTCGGTGGTGAAGCCGGCCCAGTGCTCGCGCGCCCGCACCAGGTCGGCACCGGAGGGCGCCCGCTCGGCCCCGTCGAGGTAGGCGAAGGTGGTGTCGTCGGGGGCGATCATCCCGGCCCGGGCGCCGGCCTCGACGCTGAGGTTGCACATGGTCATCCGGGCCTCCATGGACAACCCGCGCACCGCGGGGCCACGAAACTCGATGACGTGACCGGCCGCGGCGTTGGCGCCGATCCGGGCCAGCAGCGCGAGCATCATGTCCTTGGCCGTCACGCCGGTGGGCGGCACCCCGGTGAACTCCACGGCCATGGTCGCCGGCCTGCGCAGCGCCAGGGTCTGGGTGGCCAGGACGTGTTCGAGGTCGGTGGTGCCGATGCCGAAGGCGAGCGCGCCGAACGCGCCGTGCGTCGAGGTGTGGCTGTCGCCACAGACCACCGTCATGCCGGGGTGCACGACGCCCAGCTCCGGGGCGATCACGTGCACGATCCCCTGGGACCGGTCGCCGTGTTGGAACAGCTCGATGCCGTGCTCGGCGCAGTTGCGCCGCAAGGTCTGCAACTGCTCGACGCTGATCGGGTCGGTGATCCGCAGCGTGTGCGTCGGTACGTTGTGGTCCTCGACGGCCATGGTCAGCCCGGGCGCGCGGACCTTGCGTCCCGCGGTGCGCAGCCCGTCGAACGCCTGCGACGAACTTGCCTCGTGCACCAGGTGCAGGTCGATGTAGAGCAGGTCGGAGGCGTCGCCCGCGGTGGTCACCACGTGGGCATCCCAGATCTTGTCCGCCATCGTCCTCGGCGTCACGAGTGCGCCACCAGTCCGAGCTCGGCGACCAGTCGCGCCCGCAGCGTGTCCAGCTCGTCGCAGTCGGCCTCGGCGCGGGTCGCGACGAGGTCCTCGTAGAGCCGCTCGACGAGGTCGTGGTCGTCGGTGCGGCCGAACGTGCCGAGCAGGTGGCGCAGGATCGCGCGCCCCGAGTGCCGGCCGACCAGCAGCCTGCGCCGCCTGCCGAAGCGGGCCGGGTCGACCAGCTCGTAGGTGGCCGGGTCCTGCAGGATGCCGTGCTGGTGGATGCCGGCCTGGGTGGCGAAGGCGTTGTCGCCGAAGACGGCCTTGTTCCGCGGGATCGGCAGCGAGATGGTCGTCGCGAGCCGCAGGAACGAGTCGTAGAGCCGGTCGACGGCGATCCCGGTGGAGAGGCCGAGGCACTCGCCCTTGACCATCAGCACCGCGGCCAGCTCCTCCAACGGGGTGTTGCCGGACCGCTCACCGATCCCGGCCAGGGTGGCCTGCACCTCGTCGGCCCCGGCGAGTACCGCGGCGAGAGCGTTGGCCAGCGACAGGCCGAGGTCGTCGTGACAGTGCGTGGACAGCGTCGTCCCGGCCGGCAGCCAGCGCCTGGCCGCGGCGAACAGCGAGGCGTACTCGTGCGGGGTGGCCCACCCGGTGGTGTCGGCCATGCCGATGGTCGTGGCGCCCGCCTCGGCCGCGTCGCGGACCAGAGCCTCGACGAAGTCCCAGTCGGCGCGACTGGCGTCCTCGACGCAGAAGGCGATGTCGGTGGCGCCCAGCGACCGCGCGTACGCCACCGCGTCGCGCGCCTCGGCCCTGGCCTGCTCACGGGTGATGCCGCGCTTGTGCTCGAGGTGCAGGTCGCTGCCGGTGCCGCAGACGGCGATCTGGTGCAGCGGGCCGACACCGGCGGCGGCCACCGAGCGGTCGATGTCCGCGCGGGAGCAGCGGTTGAAGGTGGAGAACCGGGCGGTGCTGAGCGCTCCGGAGATCAGCTGGGCGGCAGTGAAGTCGGCCGGGGACGATCCCGGGAACCCGACCTCGATGACGTCCGCGCCGAACGCCTCGGACTCCAGGGCGTAACGCACTTTGTCGTCCGGGGACATCGCGTTTCCCGGAGCCTGTTCACCGTCGCGGAGAGTGGCGTCGAAGACCGCTATTCGCCGGCGTTGGTGTTCGTCGTTGCATGCCACGAGGCCCTCCGTCCCGACGGTTCGACGTAACCGCCAGCAGCGCTCAGTTATTCATGTGCTCAGCGATGTTCGCCGGATGCCGGTTCACATCGAATCCGGCCCCCGTTTTCGGCTGCTGTTATCCTGCCTGCCCTGGGTGACCCCATTCTCTGGTCACTCGCGGCGGCGGCACCAAGCCTTTAAGGCAGTTGCGAAAGTCCGCGGCCGGCCATCGCGACCGGTGGGACGAGCTCCTCGCCCAGCAGCGCGATGCCCAGGGTGGTGATGCAGTGCACGACGGTGTTGCGGTGCCGGCGGGTGGTGATCAGCCTGGCCTCGCGCAGGACGCCGGTGTGCTGGCTGACGCAGGCCGAGGAGATGCCGAGCAGTTCGGCGAGTTCACCGGTGGTGCAGCCGGACTTGGTCTCGCGCAGCAGCCGGGCCCTGGTGCGACCGACCAGCGGGCCGAGCGATTCGCGCACCAGCGCCCGGGTGCCCCACAGTCCGGCGGCCACGTCGGCGTTGAGGGCGGCGGAGATCGCGAGCGCGAGCGGGCCGCCGTCGGGCATCGGGCCGATCAGCATCGCCGGCCTGCCGGCCAGGAACAGCGACGGCGCCAGCAGCAGGCCCGCGCCGCCGAGGTGCACGTCGGACTGGTCGTCGGACGGGATCTCCAGCACCGGTGCGCGCCACCGGATCGTGGGGTGCAGCGAGGCCAGCAGACCGCCGACGCCACCGGCGAGCAGAGTGCGACCGTGCGCGTCGCGCTCACCGGCGAGGTGGGCGCTGATCGCCAGCCAGTACGGCCGGACCGCCCGCCGGTCCAGTTCGCGCACCACGACGGGCAGGCCGTCGCAGACCGAGCCAGCCCGGGCGGCGGCCACCGCGTCCGCGACCAGCCGCACCAGGTCTGCGGTGCGCGCCGATCTGGCCGCGCCGCGCACGGCGTCGTCGTGGGTGCCTAGGTGTGTGGCGAGCCGGTGCTGCCAGGGCCCGAAGTGCGGCGCCCCGGTGGCGACGACGCCGAGGGCGAACACCGCCTCGGCCTCGTGCCCCAGCGTGCTCATGAGGTGTACCCCGGCCAGGTCTTCGGCACTGAAGTGGATCCGCTGCAACGATTTCTCCCCAGTTGGACAAGGCGACGGGCGCGGTGCGCCGTGCGCGACCGCGTCGGTTGCCGTGCGAACTCAGCCCGTCGGCTCGACCCAGCGCATCCCGTCGGCCGACGGGACCAGGCCGCCCTGGATCAGCGGCACCTGGGGTTCGCTGTCCTCCCCCAGCTCGGCCAGCGCCTGTAGCTGGGCGCCCTCGTGCAGCGACGCGCTCACGACCTTGACGCCCAGCAGCGGGTTGTTGTCACCACCGCCGCCACCGGCCACGGCGACAGCCTGGGCCAGCTCGGCACCGGCGGCCCCGCCTGCCACCGCCCTGTCACCGGAGGCGATCCCGCCGACCAGCTCGACGAACGCCTCGCTCTCCGACACGGCGGCCCCGGTGACCCGCTTGGCGTTCCAGAAGTAGGAGTCGCGGTCCTGATGCAGGTCGTAGAAGGCGACCAGGAACTCGTGGAACAGGCCGAACTCCCTGCGGTAGCGCACCTCGAACTCGCCGAACGCGCGCTCCTCGGTCAGCTCACCGGCCAGCACGCTGTTGACCGACCGGGCGGCGAGCAGCCCGCTGTAGGTCGCGAGGTGCACGCCGGAGGAGAACACCGGGTCGATGAAGCACGCGGCGTCGCCGACCAGGGCCATGCCCGGCCGCCAGTAGGCGTCCTTCTCATAGGAGTAGTCCTTGCGGACCCGCACCTGGTCGTAGGGCGCCTCGGTGGTCCTCGGGACGCCGGAGAGCCACTCGGCGATGAGCGGGCAGCGGGCGATGGCGGCCAGCCAGCCGCGTTCGGGGTCGGTCAGCACGTCGCCGGCGCGGTCGGCGGCGAGCACCACGCCGACGCTGGTGAGGTCGTCGCGCAGCGGGATGTACCAGATCCACCCCTCGTCGAAGGCGACGGAGAGGATATTGCCGCTGTTGGGAACGGGCAGCCTGCGCCCGCCCGCGAAGTAGCCGAACACGGCGATGTTGCGGAAGTGCGGCGAGTACCGCCGCGCCCCGCCGACCTCGCGGTGCAGCCTGCTGGTGTTGCCGGACGCGTCGATGACCTGCCTCGCCCGGACCGCGACGGTGGTGCCGTCCTTGTCGGTGTACTCCAGCCCGCTCACCCGGTCGCCGTCGTCGGTCAGCACGCGGCGGGCCATGCAGTTCTCGCGGACCTCGACGCCTTCGCGGACCGCGTTGCGCAGCAGGATCTCGTCGAACCGGGCCCGCTCGACCTGGTAGGCGAAGGAGGTGGGCCCCGGCATGCGCGGGGAGAGCGCGAAGGTGAAGTCCCAGGGCTCCGGCGACGCGCCCCACTGGAAGGTGCCGCCGCGCTTGCGCGGGAAACCGGCGGCGGCCAGTTCGTCGCTGGCGCCGAGGATGCGGCACACGCCGTGCACCGTGGCCGGCAGGAGCGACTCGCCGATCTGGTAGCGGGGATGGCGTTCTCGGTCGATCAGGAGTACGCGGTGCCCTTGCCGGGCCACCAGCGTCGCGGCCGTCGAACCGCTCGGACCGCCTCCCACGACGACGACGTCGACGTCTTTCGCCCGACCGCCTGTATGCATAGCTCACCTATTTCCGGCCACTGCGGATACGCGTTCCACCCAGGCAGGAGAATTGAACAGTCAACAACCGATCATTGCGGAGAGATGCGACGGTCGCGCCTCGAGCCAGCCGGCGAACCCCCAGCTTGGCGACCACCGAACCCATTCACCTGCAACTCCAGTTTGCATAGATGGCCCGAAGGTGTCAAGCATGCCCGAAATCTCGCCCATTCGGCGCATCGACGCTGGTCGGATCGCCCCCGGCGTTCCCGAGAGAGTATTCGATCTCCATTCTCTAGAACCAACTGAAACAACCAGATGACAGTCGAGGTGAATTTAAGGACACGGCTGGGTCCGTTCGGGGGTCCGCCGCTCGGCCCACTGCCGCAGCTACGTACTGGTCGAGAGGGTGCGTGACGAACTCCCCCGACACCCAGACGGCTATGACACGCGAGTGGAGACCACGGTCGGTAGTCAATGATTTGCATGGACCCAGCACGTCGACAGTTGACACCGCCTCGGCGGACGCTGGGCCGATCGGCGGCAGGCGCTGCGCCGGGCCGCGCAGGCCCCGAACAGGACGTTCCCCGGCGCGCGACCGTCCGGGGTCGACGGTGCACGCCGGCGGAACGAGATTTCGCCGGCTCGGCCGGCCGGGGTGCGGTCAGGCGTCGCGCCGCTTGAGCAGGACGGCCCCGCCGGCGACCGCGACGACCGCCCACAGCACGAGCACCACGGCGGCGGTGCCCGGTCCGTAGGGTTCGGTGGCCCCGTCGATCAGGTAGCCGCCCGCCGACAGCGGCAGGTACTGACCCATGGTGTTGAGGACGGCGTTGTCCACGGCCGAGAACGCCGCCGGGAGACCGAAGACGGCGAGCAGGACGATCGCGAAGGTGCCGGCGGTGCTGCGGATGACGAAGCCGAGTCCCATGCTGAAGACGCCGATCGCGGTCAGGTAGACCGTCACCGCCATGATGTCGCGCAGCACGTCACCCGCGTCACCGCCGCGGTAGGGGCCGAGCGCGATCCAGGCGATGCCATCGCCGAGCGCCCCGAACAGGATGCCGGCCGCGGCGCAGACGACGGTGACCACCGTGGTCTTGGCGGCGATCATCCGCCCCCGCCGCGGAACCCACAGCAGGGTCGAGCGGATGCTGCCCGTCTGGTACTCCGAGCAGACGGCGAGGATCGCCAGCGCGATGACGGCGAACTGCACGAGCTGCAGGCCGGACACCCCCACGCTGCCGACCGCGACCGAGCCGGGCGCGCCGTTCTCGCCCTCGACCTGCAGGCGGGTCGCGAGCGAGATGACGGCGGTGAACGCGGCGAACAGCAGCGTCGCGGCGATCAGGCACCACCAGGTGGACCGCAGCGTCCAGAACTTGCTCCACTCGGAGGACACCGCGCCGGGGAGGCCACCACCGCGCGGGGTCGGCAGGGATGAGCGGGCCGGCCCGCCGGACCGGCGCCCGACCACCGGGGTCTGGTTGTCGGACATGGTTCAGACCTTCGTTTCCGTGCTCTCGGCGACACCGGTGGACACGCCGTACTCGACGCTGGTTGCGGTGATCTCCATGTACGCCTGTTCCAGCGATGCCTCCACGATCCGCAGCTCGTGCAGTCGCACGCCCTCCTCGAAGGCGAGGTCGCCGATGTCGGCGACGGCGTTGCCCGCGACGGTGAGGGTGTCGCCGGTGTCGGAGGTGATGGTGAACGAGCCGGCCACCAGCCGGTCGCGCAGCCTGCGGTGCTGCTCGGGTTCGGGTGCGCGGACCCGCACGGCGGTCGCGGAGCTGCTGCCGATGATCGACTCGATCGGCCCTTCGGCGATGAGCCTGCCCTTGCCGATGACCACGAGGTGATCGGCGGTCAGCTGCATCTCGCTCATCAGGTGGCTGGAGACGAACACGGCCCGTCCCTCGGCGGCGAGGTCGCGGACCAGCTCGCGGACCCAGCGCACGCCGTCGGGGTCGAGGCCGTTGACCGGCTCGTCGAGGATGAGGATCTCCGGGTCGCCCAGTAGCGCACCGGCGATGCCCAGCCGCTGCCCCATGCCCAGCGAGAACGATCCCGCGCGCTTGCGCGCCACCTTCGCCAGGCCGACGATGTCGAGGACTTCGTCGACCCTGGGCAGCGGGATGCCGTTGCTGCGGGCCATGGCGATCAGGTGGCTGCGGGCGCGGCGACCCGGGTGCAGCGACTTCGCGTCCAGCAGCGCGCCCACCTTCCGCAGCGGGTGGCGCAGCGACGCGTAGGGCCTGCCGTCGATCAGTGCCCGTCCCCGCGTCGGTGTGTCCAGACCGAGGATCATGCGCATCGTGGTCGACTTGCCGGAGCCGTTGGGCCCGAGGAACCCGGTCACCCGGCCAGGGGCGATCTCCAGGTTCAGCCCGTCCACCGCCACGGTCTCCCCGTAGCGTTTCGTCAGCTCGTTCAGTGTGATCAAAAGATGCCTTCCGTGGTGGTGTCGGGATCGACACTAGAACCGTCCGCGGACGAATCCATCGGTCGTTGGCGTTGCGCGCACACGACTTTCGACAGAGACGCCACGGGACGGCCACGGACGACGGTGGTCCCGGCGACACCGCCGGGGCCGCCGGGCAAGGCGTCAGGTGCCTGCCGACTCCATGGCCTCGACCAGGCTGCGGGGCCGCATGTCGGTCCAGGTGCGCTCGACGAAGTCCAGGCACGACTGCCGGTCGGTCTCCGACAGCGCGACGGTCCACCCGGCTGGCACCTCGGCGAACGTCGGCCACAACGAGTACTGCCCCTCGTCGTTGACGAGCACGGCGTAGCGGCCGTCGGGATCCTCGAACGGATTGGTCACGGCTGTGGTCCCTCTCTGTTCGTCCCGGCCGTCGCGGCCAGGACACTGCTGATCTCCTCGACCGCCTCGGCGGTGGTCATCAGGTCGTGGTGTTCGCCGGGCACCGGGTGCTCGGCGCACCGCCCGTCGACGTGCCGGTGCCACGCACCGGCCGCCCATCGCGGATCGCCGCGCCGGGCGGTGCCGGCCGCGGTGAACACCACGACGTCGCCGTCGAAGCGGTCCAGGCGGATGTCCCGGGTGAGCCGGGCGGTGTTGACGAACACCCGCGCAGCGGTGCGCGGGTCGCCACCGGGCAGGTGGCCCATGGGGTGGCCGCGCTCGGCGAGCCCGGCGGCCAGCTCCGCGGCGGTGTGGTCGTCGAGGGTGCGCGGGTCCACCCCGAGGTCGTCGGTGAGCTGCGCGTAGGCCTCGTCGTCGGACCACTCCCGCTGGTCGACCTCGGCGCCACCGGCGCGCAGTGCGGTGGCGATCCGGTGGGCCAGCAGACCGCCCGAGGACCAGCCGAGCAGCCGGTAGGGCCCGTGCGGGCGGGCCGTGCGGATCACGGCCACGTAGTCAGCGACCATCTCGTCGACCGTCGCCGCGACGTCCTCGCCGTGGCGCAATCCCCTTGCCTGCAACGCATACACCGGTCCGGCACTGTGGCGGGCCAGCGGGCCGTAGCACCACCCGAGGCCGAGCCCGGGGTGCACGCAGAACAGCGGGACGCCGGCACCGCCAGCCCGCAGCGGCAGCAACACCTCCAGCGGATCGGTCCCGGTGCCGGCCTGCTCGGCGAGCGCGGCCGGGGTCGGGGCGGTGAACAGGTCGCGGATGGACATCTCGATGCCCAGTGCGGCGCGCACCCTGGCCACCAGGTCGGTGACCAGCAACGAGTGCCCGCCCAGGTCGAAGAAGTCGTCGTGCACGCCGACCCCGGGCACGCCGAGCACCTCGGCGAAGCAGGCGCACAGCGCGTCCTCCACCGGGGTCCGGCCGCGCCTGCCGCCGCCCGCGGCGAGCACCGGCTCGGGCAACCCGGCCCGGTCGACCTTTCCGTTGGGGGTCAGCGGAAAGCGGTCCACCATGACGACGACGTCGGGCACCAGGTAGCGCGGCAGCGTGGCGAGCAGGTACGCGCGCAGCGTGGGCCCGTCGGTGCCGGGACCGGCGGCGGACACGGCGTAGGCGGCGAGGCGCTGGTCGACCGCGGTGCGCCGCCACACCGTGACCGCGGCCTCGGCGACCGCGGGGTGTGCGGCCAGCGCGGCCTCCACCTCGGCCGGCTCGACCCGGAAGCCGCGGATCTTGACCTGTTCGTCGACGCGGCCGACGAAGTCCAGCACGCCGTCGGCGCGCCACCGGGCCAGGTCGCCGGAGCGGTACATCAGCGAACCTGGTTCGCCGTGCGGGTCGGCGACGAACCGCGTGGCGGTCAGCGCACTCGACCCGTGGTAGCCGCGGGCCAGCGCCGGGCCCGCGATGTACAGCTCGCCGGTCACCCCGGGCGGGACCAGGCGCAGCGAGCCGTCGAGCACGGTCAGCCGCGCGTTGCGGAACGGTGTGCCGATCGGCACCCGACCGCCGGTGTGCGCGGGATCGCAGCGCCACCAGGCGATGCCGATGGTGGCCTCGGTGGGGCCGTAACCGTTGACCATCAACCGGTCCGCCGCCCAGCGGGCGATCAGGTCCGGTGGGCACACCTCGCCGCTGACGATCAGCGTGACCCCGGGCGCGAGCCCGCCGTCGGGCAGTCCGGCGACCACCGCCGTGGGCAGCGCGACGTGGGTGACCCGGTGCCGTGCGGCGAACGCGGCGAGCGCGGCACCGGTCGGGCGCTCGTTGGGCGCGAGCACGACGGCGGCGCCGGTGAGCAGGCCGCCGAAGACGTTCCACAGCGAAGCGTCGAAGCTCGACGACACCAGCGCCAGCATGCGGCTGTCCTCGGTGACGCCGAAGCACTCGGTCTGTTCCTTGACCAGGTCCACCACGCCGGTGTGCGTGACGACCACGCCCTTGGGCCTGCCGGTCGACCCGGAGGTGTAGATGGTGTACGCCGCATTGTCCACACGCGACGGTGCGGTCAGCGGTTCGCCGGACCGTGCGGCGAGATCCGCGCGGACGGCGGGGTCGTCGAGCGCGACCACCGGAACGGCCGGATCCGTTCGCCGCCCGGCCCAGCCGGTGGTGGCCAGCACGAGAACGGGGTCGGCGTCGGCGAGCATGAACGTGACCCGGTCCGGCGGGTAGCCGGGGTCCACCGGGAGGTACACCGCACCGGAGACGAACACCGCGAGCAGCGCCACCATCCAGTCGCTCGAGTGCGGCAGGGCGACGGCGACCGGGCGCTCCGGGCCCGCGCCCCGGTCGACCAGCAACCGGGCGAGCCGGTTGACCCGTTCCGACAGCTCCTGGTAGGTGACCTCGACCGGCTGGCCGTCGCCGTGGTCGGGCTCGTGCACCACCGCGACGCGGCCGGGCACGCGGGCGGCGGTGGCGGCGAACAGCGCCGGCACGGTGTCCGGTGTGGAGTCCGGGTCGACCGGGTTCCAGGCCCGCAGGATGAGGTCGGCCTCTCCGGGGTGCAGCAGGTCCACCTCCCCGACCCGCTGCCCGGGGTTGCGGCAGAGCCGCTCGATCAGCAACAGCAGCCGGCGGCCGAGCTGTTCGGCGGTGTCCGGCCGGAACAGGTCGGT
>Ga0307413_10000045_pt1 | contig 32283 bp, 24 predicted proteins | sample DK1Ometagenome_3_FD_203714 | JGI IMG/M metagenome (GOLD analysis project Ga0307413, IMG submission 203714) | Maize rhizosphere microbial communities from greenhouse at UC Davis, California, United States - DK15-O-2 | ecosystem: Host-associated > Plants > Roots > Rhizosphere > Soil | place: USA... | reverse complement strand
AGGCGTGCACCAGCCGGCCGCGGGCGATGATCACCACGTCGTCGACGGTCTGCTGCACCTCGGACAACACGTGACTGGACACCACCACGGTGCGGCCCTGTGCGGCGAGAGCGCGCAGGAACTCGCGAATCCAGCGGATGCCCTCCGGGTCGAGGCCGTTGGTCGGCTCGTCCAGCACCAGCACCCTCGGGTCGGCGAGCAGCGCCGCGGCCAGGCCCATCCGCTGGCGCATGCCGAGCGAGTACCCGCCGGCGCGGCGGCGCGCGGCCTGCGCGAGGCCGACCATGGCCAGCACCTCGTCCACCCGGCGGTCGTCGGCGCCCGCGGTGAGCGCGAGCACCCGCAGGTGGTCACGACCGGTGCGACCGGGATGGAAGTTGCTCGCCTCCAGCGCGGCACCGACGATCTTCTGCGGTTCGACCAGGTCGAGGTAGCGTCGGCCACCGATGGTCGCGGTGCCCGCGGTCGGCGTGACCAGGCCGAGCAGCATCCGCAGGGTGGTCGTCTTGCCGGCGCCGTTCGGTCCGAGGAAGCCGGTGACCCGGCCCGGCTCGACCGCGAAGCTGAGCCCGTCCACCGCGGTGACGTGGCCGAATCGCTTGGTCAGCCCGTCGACCACGACCCGTACGTCCGATGTGGACAGTGAGGTGTCGATCGTCACCGGCACAACCTAGCCAACCCTGGGCGGTTTGTCCGTGACGGCCACCGGTCGTTCACAAACTGGTCGATCACTGTCGGTCCCAGGTCCTACTATCGTGCTGCGCTCGGTGGCGTCGGCCGGTGCTGACGCGGCACCCCGTCAGGTGGCGTCCGGGGTGGCGGGCGAGGCCCGGTGGGAGGTCGAACGACATGCACAAGTGGAACAGCTGGGTGGCGCTGGGGGACAGCTTCACCGAGGGGATGAGTGATCTCGCGGCGGACGGGGTGACCTACCTCGGCTGGGCGGACCGGCTGGCCGCGCTCATGGCCCGGCGACGGCCCGGTTTCCAGTACGCGAACCTGGCGCTGCGCGGCAAGATGCTGCAGGAGATCATCGACGAGCAGGTGCCGAGGGCGATCGAGGCCCGGCCTGACCTCGTCACGATCTGCGGCGGCGGCAACGACCTGGTGGTGCCCGGCGGCGACGTGGACGCGCTGGCCGCACAGTTCGAGCAGGCGGTGCTCGCGCTGCGCGCGGCCGTGCCGGACGTGCTGATCATCACCGGGCCCGACCCGCAGGCGATGCCGGTGGTGCGCCGGGTGCGCGGCAAGGTCGCCATCTACAACGGGCATCTGCGCGCCATCGCCGACCGGCACGGCGTGCGGATGCTCGACCTGTGGGCCATGGACGTGCTGCGCAACCAGCGCGCCTGGTGCGACGACCGGCTGCACTTCTCGTCCGAGGGGCACCGCCGGATCGCCCTGCGCGCGGCCGAGGTGCTCGACATCGCGGTCGACGGCGACTGGCGGGAGCCGTGGCCGGACGACGCCCCGCTGCCGTGGATCTCGCTGCGCCGCAACGACCTGGAGTGGACCTGGGTGCACCTGGTGCCGTGGGTGCGCCGTCAGCTGCGCGGCGAGTCGATGGGTGACGGACTGGCACCCAAGCGGCCGGACCTGACCCCGCTGCAGGCCGACCACCACTGCTGATCCGGGACGGCGGCGCCTGCGACTGCCCGGGCCGATGACACCGGGCTGGGAGAGACGGCCGGCACGTCTCCCCAGAGTGCCGGCCGCCTCACGGGCAGCTATCCGCATGTCCCCACATCAGCGCTACCCATCGGCGCAACCGACAGCGTTTCGATCAGCGCCGCACCGGAGCTTGCCATTTCGCCACTGTCCGACGCTAAGCGTTGACTAAACGTCGGAAAGGGCGGCCAACTCGGCCCGCGCGTGCGCTGCCAGCGGCGATCCGACGTCGGTGAACAGCTCCACCGACCGCTCGTACTCGGCACGGGCACCGGCCAGGTCGCCCCCGTCGCGCAGGACCCTGGCCAGCACCTGGCGGCCGAAGCCCTCCTGCAGCGGCATGCCGGCCGGCTCGGCAAGCCCGACCACCTCGCGGGCACTCTGCTCGGCGGCGTCCAGCTCACCGACCTCCACCCACAGCTCGGCGAGGTTTCCCATGGCCAGCAACGAGAAACCGACGTCGCCGACCTCCCGCAGCAGCGTCACCGCGGAACGCTGCGGCTCGATCGCCTCGCTCGTTCGGCCGAGCTTGCGCAACACCTGGGCGATGTTGTTCATCGCGTTCGCCGACCCGGCCGGGTGCCCGGCCCGCTCGGCCAGCTCGTAGGCGGTGCTGTAGCCGGCCAGCGCGGCCTCGTAGCGCTCGCGGCCGAACTGGGCCGACGCGGCCGCGTTGAACGCCACCGACATCAACTTCCCGTCCCGCAGGGTGGTCGCGATGGCGACCGCCAGCTCCGCGTCCGCGACCGTCTCCTGCAACCGGTCGAACCGGGCGAACAACGTGCACCGGCTCAGCCGAAGCCACGCCTCGGCGGCCCGGTCCGGACTGTCCGGCGCGGTGGCCGCCGCGGTGGCCGCCGCGGCGATGCGCGCCGAGGACAGGCCGATCTCCAGCAGCCAGAACCAGTCGTCCCACCGCGACCGCACACTGCGGTAGTCACCGGCCAGCCGCGCCAACCGCCACGCGGTGCCGTGATCGCCCGCGTTCGCCGCCGCCTCCACGATCGCCAGCAGCGTCAACCACTCCTGCTCGAACCAGTTCAGCGCCGCTTGCCAGGTGTCGATGGTCGGCACCACCACGTCCGGATACGCCGCCGCCAGGTCCAGCTCGTCGATCGCCGCCGACAGCTGCCGACGCGCGGTGTCCGCACCCACCAGGTAGAACTCGCTGAGCCTGCGCAGCGCCGCCGTCGCGTCCGCGTCGGACAGCTCGGCGGCCAGACCACGGGCGTGCAGGAGCACCAGGTCGTGCAGCGCGAACCGGTCCGGCGCCAACTCGTCGACCATGAACGACTCGTGCAGCGTCCGCAGCCGCCGCGACGCCTCCTGCGGGGTGGCGCCCAGCATCGCGGCGAGCGCGTGCGGACCGATCCACGGGCCGGGGAACAGGCCCAGCAGCCGGTACGCCTCACCGGTGCGCGGCTCCAGCGAACGGTGGCTGATGTCCAGCGCGGCCCGCACGCTCGTGTCCGACTCCTCCAGGTCCAGGCCGGCGAGGCGGGTGTGCTCGTCGGTCAGCTCCTCCACCAGCTCCGCGATGCCGGTCTCCGGGCTGATCGCCAGCCGCGCACCGGCGATGCGCAGCGCCAGCGGGAGCCGGCCGCACAGCTCGGCCAGCGCCCGGCAGGCGTCGTGGTCGTCCCCGCCGATCCCGCGACCGGACGTCACCTCGATCAACCGGACCGCGGCCGCCTCGCTGAGCTTGCCGAGGGTCAGCTGGCGGGCGCCGCTGGTGGCGACCAGGCCGGCCAGCCGGGCCCGGCTGGTGGCGATCAGTACCGACGACGGGCCGCTCGGCAGCAGCGGCCGCACCTGGCCGGAGTCGCGCACGTCGTCCAGCACCACCAGTACCCGCTTGTCCGCCAGCAACGACCGGTACAGCGCGGTGCGGTCGTCGATGTCGCGCGGCACGTTGGTCTCCGGCACGCCGAGTGCGACCAGGAACCGGCTGAGCACGGTCGCCGGATCGGCCGGCGGGCTGTCACCGTCGAAACCGCGCAGCACCGCGAACAGTTGGCCGTCCGGGAACTGGGCAGCCACCCGCCGCGCCCAGGTCACCGCGAGCGCGGTCTTGCCGATGCCGGCCGGACCGACCACCAGCCCGACCGCGGGCGCCGTGGCGTCCGGCCGGGTCAGCAGCGCGTCCAGCACCGCCACCTCGTCCCCACGGCCGCCGAAACCCGACGGCGACGCCGGCAGCTGCGCGGGCACCACCACCCCGATCCTGGGTGCCACCACCGGCTGCTCCCGCTCGGTCAGCGAGGCGTCGTCGCGCAGGATCCGCTCGTGCAGCCGCTGCAGGCCGGGGCCTGGGTCGATGCCCAGCTCCTCGGCGGCGCGGTGCGCGAAACGGCGGTAGACGGTCAACGCGGCGGCGCGCCGGCCGGACCGGTACAGCGCGAGCACCAACTGGCTGACCAGATGTTCACGGAACGGGTGCAGGTCGACCAGCGCGGTCAGCTCGGCGATCACGTCGTCGTGCTCGCCCAGCTCGAGCTCGGCGTCGATACGCGACTCGATCACCGACAGCCGCAGCTCGGTCAGCTCCGGCGCCCGCACCCGGCCGTCGATGCCGGCCAGCTCCGGCCCGCGCCACAGCGACTGGGCCTCGCGCAGCAGCTCGGCCCGACGCGCCGCGCTCTGCCCGCGCGCCCGAGCGACCAGGCTGCGCACCACCGAGACGTCGATCCGGGAGGCGTCCACCACCAGCTGATAGCCGGGCGGGATCGTCATGATCCGGGCCACGCCGGGCGGCTGCACCTCGGCCAGCCGCTGCCGCAGCCGCGACACGTACCCCTGCACGATGGTGCGGGCCGTGGCCGGCGGCTCGTGCGACCACAGCACGTCGACGATCCGGTCGAGCGACACCACCTGGTTGGGTTCCAGCAGCAACATCGCCAACAGGCCGTGCACGCCCGGTCCGCCCAGCCGCATCGGCCGGTCGTCGACCAGGGCCTGGACCGGGCCGAGCAACCGGAACCGCAGGCCGGCACCGGCGGGACGAGCGCTGCCGCCGAAGCCCACCAGTACCACCCCCATGACGAAACAGGCCGGCCCAGCGCCAGATGCACAAACTTAAAGGTTGGCCGGTGCGCTGAGGAGTAGTTGTCATTGCTATCAGTCAGATGGCCCAATTTCGGGCGCGGTCAACTCCACTGTGCTACGCACCGTGGACCATTCAGCTCCCCCTGTCAGCATCTGGGTGGGGCTACGGGCATTAGGACGTCCGGCTCAACGTTAGCCGATCTGGTGGCCGCCGCCACCGATCGGTGACCGTTTGTGGTGCTGGCCCCCATGTCCACTGGCGGGGCTGAGCACTAGCGTCGGTCCGACCCAGGTGGAGGTGGACGATGATCGCACGACCGGCACTGGTCGCTGCCCTGCTGATCGCCCTGTCGCCGTCGGTACCCGCGATCGCGGCACCCGACGGCGGGCCCGGCGGCTTCGACGGGCACTGCGCGCGACAGGACCGGGTGCGGGTGCCGGGCGCCGAACGGCAGGTCGCGGCCTGCCTCACCGACCTCACCACGACCGGCACCGTCGCGTCCGGCCACACCGTGCCCGCCGACTTCGCGGGCCTGACCTCCGCGGCGGTGTCCCGGCCGAGCGGGGTGCCCGGCATCCAGATCGACGGCTACTTCCCGGACACCTCCACCAGCAACCCCAACAACGGCTGGGCGCACGACGCGCAGTTCGTGCTGCGACTGCCGGACCGGTGGAACGGCGGCCTGGTGGTCAGCGGCACACCGGGCACCCGGCGGCAGTACGCCAACGACGCGGCGATCGCCGACTTCGTGCTGGCCCGCGGCTACGCCTTCGCCGCCACCGACAAGGGCAACACCGGAGTGTTCTTCACCGACGGCGCGACCCCCGGCGCCGCGATGCGCGAGTGGAACCAGCGGGTCACCGAGCTCGGTGTCGCGGCCAGGGCCGCGGTCGCGCAGCGCTACGGCAGGCCGCCGGCGAAGACCGTCGCGGCCGGCCTGTCCAACGGCGGCTACCTGGTGCGCTGGCAGCTGGAGCACAACCCGTGGCTGTTCGACGGCGGCGTCGACTGGGAGGGCACGCTGTGGCGTGAGCCGCTCCGAACCTGTTCACCGTGCTGCCGCCGCTGCTGCGCGCCTACCCGGCCTACGCGGCCGGCTCCGCCGAGGCACGCCAGGCGATCATCGACGCCGGCCTGCCCGCGGAGAGCGAGTTCCTCTGGCCGTTCCACTACGGCTACTACTGGGACCTGACCCAGCGGGTGTACCGCGAGGAGTTCGACCCGGACTTCGACGGCGCGCTGCAGGGCGGCATCCCGTTCTGCGCCAGCGGCACGCCAGCCTGCGACACCGACTACGACTACGCCTCGCGGCCTGCCGCGGTGCACGACGCGGTCCGCTCGGTGTCGCTGACCGGCCGGATCACCCGTCCGATGATCACCCTGCACGGCACGCTCGACGCGCTGCTGCCGATCTCGACCAGCTCGGACCCCTACGCCGCGGACATCCGGGCGACGGGCCGGGGTGCGCTGCACCGCTACTACCGGGTGGACCGCGGCACCCATGTGGACAGTCTGGTGGACGCCTTCCCGGACCAGCTGGTCCCGCTGGAGCCGTGCTTCCGCTCCCCCTTCGACGCGATGGACCGCTGGGTGACGCTGGGAACGAGGCCGGGTGACTCGCTGACCGGTTGCTGAGCCCCGCGGTGACGTCGTGTTCTGACGTCTACTGTGGACCCCCAGCCTCGACGGTCCACTCGGGAGCCAGGACCGACCACACCTCGACGTCGTGTCGGCGGCCGCGGTGCGGGTAGGCGGCGCGCAGCACCCCGTCGCGGGACATGCCGAGCCGCCCGGCCACCGCGATGCTCGCCGCGTTGCCGGCCGACGCCAGCCACTCCACCCGGTACACGCCGCGCTCCCGGATCGCCCAGTCGATGATCAGCCGCGACGCCGTCGTGACCAGACCGCGACCGACCCCCGCCGGTTCCAGCCAGCAGCCGGCCTCCGCGGTGCCCATGCCGATGTTCATCACCCGGAACAGCACCCCGCCGAGCAGCGTGCCGTCCACCCAGATGCCCCAGATCCGCGCGGTGTCCGCGGCGGTGCGCTCGGCGTAGGACCGCAGGAACTCCCGGCTCGACGCCAGGTCGGTCACCGCGTCGGCGATGCCGATGTAACGGCCGATGAACTCCCGGCCGCGGTCCATGTGCGCCAGGAACTCCTCGGCCCGCCACGGCTCGAGCTGCCGCAGCACCGCACCGTCCACGCCCAGCGGCATCTCGATCATCGACTCCCCCGCCCGTCGTCGATCAGCCGTCGAACCCTGGTGAGCGTCTCGCGGAGGTTGTCCTCGGCGACCAGTTCGAGCGCGTCCGGAAGGGTGAGCCAGCGCAGTGGGGCGTCCGGCCGCTCCGGCCGGGCCCGCCGCGGTTCGTCGGTGGCCAGCACGAACCGCAGGTCGGCGTGTTCGTGCGCGGGCTCGCGCGGGGTCTCCGGCACCGGCACCACGACGACGTGCGCCAGGTCGGCGTTTGGCCACGGACGCAGATCGACCAGACCGGTCTCCTCCCGCCCCTCCCTCAGCACCACGTCCACCGGGTCCACCTCGCCGGGATCACCGTGCCCGCCGATCTGCAGCCAGCGGCCCATCGTGCGGTGCCAGCGCAGCAGCACCCCACCGCTCGGCGGGTGCACCACCAGCGCGGACGCGGTGAGATGCAGGGGAAGCCGACGCGACCACGGGTCGGGCGACGAGTCGACGACGGCCAGGGTGCGCGCCACGTCCGCCGCCTCGACCGGGCCGCTCGGACGGTGCTCGGCGAGACGGTCGCCAGCGGTGCGGGCCGGGGACTCCACGCCAGTGGACCCTACCGGGCACCCGGCTAGGCTTGGCCGGGATCCGGGGCGAGGAAGGGCGGGGCATGGCCGTTTCGCTGTGGCTGCGTGAAGAGAGCCGGTCGACCGAACGGCGGACCCCGCTGGTGCCGCAGGACGCGCGCGCGCTGGTCGGACGGGGCGCCACGGTCACCGTGGAGGACGCGCCGAACCGGGTGTTCCCGACCGACGAGTACGCCGCCGTCGGCTGCTCGATCGCGCCGGCCGGCAGCTGGGTGGACGCCCCCGCCGACGCCGTCGTCCTCGGTCTCAAGGAGCTGCCCGACGAGCCCCACGAGCTACGGCACCGGCATGTCTTCTTCGGTCACGCCTACAAGGCGCAGCCCGGCGCGGACACGCTGCTGCGCCGCTTCGCCGACGGCGGCGGGACGCTGCTCGACCTGGAGTACCTGGCCGACGCCGACGGGCGCAGGCTCGCCGCTTTCGGCTACTGGGCGGGCTACGTCGGCGCGGCGCTCGCCGTGCTGCACGCCGCCGGAGTGCTCGGGACCCCACTGACCTCCGGCAACCGGGCCGCGCTCGACGCCGCGGTGGCCGCCGCCCCCGGCAGCCCGCGCGCGCTGGTCGTCGGCGCGCTGGGCCGCTGCGGCCGGGGCGCCACCGACGCGCTGACCCGGGCCGGCATCACGCCGACCGCGTGGGACCTCGCGGAGACCCGCGAGCTCGACAAGCGGACGCTGCTGGACCACGACGTGCTGGTCAACGCCGTCTACACCACCGGCCCTGTCACTCCCTTCCTGACCAGGTCCGATCTCGCCGACGGTGCGCCGCGGGCGCTGCGGACCATCGCCGACGTCACCTGCGACGCGGGGTCGGCGTACAACGTGCTGCCGATCTACCACGAGATCACCAGCTGGGAGGCGCCGACCGTGCGGGTGGCCGACGACCCGCCGGTGGACCTGATCGCGATCGACAACCTGCCGTCCCTGTTGCCCCGCGAGGCGAGCATCGGCTTCTCCGCCGACCTGAGCCCGCACCTGTCGGACCTGGACACGCCGCCCTGGCGGGGCTGCCTTGCCAGGTTCACCGAAGCGTCGGAGGCTCGCGGTGCCTGAAGCCAGTGACACGGCTCCGAGCGGCCCTGTTCCCGATCACTCGGGTCCCGGTGACTCGGGTCCCGCCGATTCGGGTCCCGGCGACTCGGGTCCCGGCGACTCGGGTCCCGGCGACTCGGTTGCCAGCGGCACCGTCCACTGGGTCGGCGCCGGGTTGTCGACCGGCAGCGGGCTCACCGCCGTCTGCGACACCGCGGCCCGGGTGCTCGTCTGGCACCGCAGCGTCGAGCGCGCCGAGCAGGTGCTGGCCGCGCACGGCCTGACCGGCCGCGCGGAGGGCCGGGCCTACGACCCGGCCACCTTCGGCGCGTCGGTCGGCGCCGGCGACGTGGTGGTGTCGATGCTGCCGGCGACCGCGCACCCCGACCTGCTGAGGGTCTGCGTCGGGCGGGGCGCGCACTTCGCCTGCACCAGCTACGTCTCGGACGCGATCGTGGACCTGGTCCCGGCCGCCGTCGAGGCCGGCGTGGCGGTCCTCGTCGAGGCCGGCCTCGACCCGGGCATCGACCACCTCTTCGCGCACGACCTGGTGGACCGGGCCGTCGCCGAACTGGGCCCCGGCCCCGCGCGGGCGCGGTTCACCTCGTACTGCGGAGGCGTACCGAGCGTGCCCAACGACTTCCGCTACCGGTTCAGCTGGGCGCCGTTCGGGGTGTTGAACGCGCTGCGCTCCCCCGCCCGCTACATCGCCGACGGCGCGGTCACCACGGTGGCGCGGCCATGGGAGGCGGTCGAGTCGACCAGCGTGGACGGCGAGGAGTTCGAGGTCTACCCGAACCGCGACAGCGTGCCGTTCGTCGAGCAGTACCACCTGCCCGCGGAGTGGACGTCCGAGACGTTCGTCCGCGGCACGCTGCGCCTGGGTGGCTGGCGCGCGGCGTGGACCGAGGTGTTCGACACCCTGGTCTCCGGCGACGACGAGACGGTCCGCGCGCTGGCCGCCGATCTGGCCCGCCGCTACCCGACCACCGACGACGACCGCGACCGGGTGGTGCTGGTGGTGACGCTGGAGGTCGAGCACTCCGACGGCCGCACCTGGTCGGGTCGGCATCTGCTGGACCTGACCGGCACCGCGGCGGAGAGCGCGATGGCGCGCTGCGTGTCCCAGCCGCTGGCGTTCGGAGTCGCGGAGATCCTCGCCGGGCGGCTGCCGGCGGGGCTGACCCGCTGCGCGGAGTCCGGCACGGCCGCCCGGCGTTGGCTGACCTACCTGCGCGGCCTGGACATCGTCAGCTGATCAGTCGGTGCCCGGCGGTTCCAGCAGCTGCATCCCCATCATCCCGAGCATCAGCACCACCGGAACCGCCAACGCCATCCACATCGTGAGACCTGCCCTTCGCAGTGGGTGTGTGCGAGTGTGCTACCCCGAGCCACCCGGGGCTAAACGTGTCAATTTTCGGCGAATTCGTGCGCCCTTAATTCCCACTTGTTGTCAACTCCTGTCGGGCGACGCCCCCTAACATCGGCGACGTGTCCGACTACCAGTTCGATCTGTTCATCAGCTACAGCCGCGTGGGCAGCGTCCGAAAATGGCTGATGAACCATTTCCACGCCAAGCTCATGGACTGCCTGGCCGATCAGGTGGCGCCATCGCCGAGGATCTACGTCGATCACGAGATGCCCCGAGCCGTGCACTGGCCGTCCAGTCTGCAGAACGCGTTGCGACACAGCAAGGTCATGGTTCAGCTGCTCACTCCGCACTACTACGAGTCAGAATGGTGCCTGGCGGAGCTGCGCAGCATGCAGGCCCGGGAGCGACTGCTCGGGCTGGCCGGCACCGAGATTCCGCAGGGGCTGATCTATCCGATCCTGTACTCGGATTCCGAGAACTTTCCGCTCAGCGAACGGCAACGTTCCTGGGTGGATTTCAAGGAGTACGCCCATCCAGATCCGGTGTACCAACAGACCGCCGACTTCATCAATTTCCACAAGAGAATGCGACAACTGGCGGCCGACCTGGTCGAGCTGGTGCGACAGGCCCCCGAGTGGCGGCCCGACTGGCCGGTCATCGAGCGGCCGGACCCGGTGCTCACGCCGAAGTCGCCGCCGCTGCCGAGGTTCGCGTGACGACCGGAACCGTGATCACGTTCTACTCCTACAAGGGCGGCGTCGGACGCAGCTTCACCCTGGCCAACACCGCCGTGCTGCTCGCCCGGTGGGGCTATCGGGTACTGGCGGTCGACTGGGACCTGGAGGCGCCCGGCCTGCACCACTACTTCGGCCCGGTGCTGTCCGGGGAGCCCACGGGCGGCGTGGTCGACCTCGCGCACGACTTCCTCGCCGGTCGCACCACCGCTCGCAGACACGCCGTGCGGGTCGACGTCGACGGCGGTGAACTCGCCCTGCTGGCCGCGGGCCGGGTGACCGGTGGCCGGCTGGCCAGCGCCTACGCGCAGCAGCTGCAGACGATCAACTGGGAGGAGCTGTACGAGCGGGGCTTCGCCACCTTCCTCGAAACCTGCCGCGCGCAGTGGACCGCCGAGTACGACTTCGTGCTGATCGACAGCCGGACCGGGGTCTCGGACATCGCCGGCATCTGCACCGCGCAGCTGCCCGATCGGCTGGTGGTCGTGTTCACCGCCAACGACCAGAACCTGAACGACGTCGTGGACGTCGTCCAGCGCGCCGACAGGGCCAGGGACCGGCTGCCCTACGACAGGCCGCGGCACGTGGTACTGCCGGTGCTGTCCCGGTTCGACAACCGGGTCGAGTACGAGCGGGCCGAGGAGTGGCGGCGCAGGTGTGCCGCGGTCGTGGCGCCGCTGTTCACGAACTGGCTGGTCAAGAGTGTCCCCGCGGACCTGATGATGCGGCACCTCACCCTGCCGTACGTCTCCTACTGGAGCTTCGGCGAGCAGCTGCCGGTACGGGAGGAACGCGTCCCGTCGGCGGACCAGATCTCCTTCGCGCTGGAGACGGTGGCGGCGGTGATCGCGCAGCAGTTCGACCGCACCGACGTGCTGGCCGACAACCGGGACGCCTACGTGGCCGCCGCGCGCAGCCACAGCCGGGAGTTCGACCTCGACCTGCTGGTGTCCAGTCCACGCGCGCTGCTGAACGTCACCAACCAGCTGATCGACGAGCTGCGGGATCTCGGCGTGCGGGCCGAACGCTCCGTGTCCGGCGACCCGGAGCTGCTTGCCACCGTGGAGCCGGCCGAGCACCTGTGCCTGGTGGTGGACCGCGAGGTGAGCCGCTGGCAGATCACCGAGGCGGAGGGGTTCCTGCGGCACACCCTCGGTCCGGACGGTGCCAACCGGCAGCTGTTCTGCGTGCTCACCCACCGGACGGACCGCTCGGCGTTGCCGGGGTTCCTGCGCAGCCTGCGGCAGATCCGACTCGACTGGGGTGTGCGTCCCGCGCAGGTGGCGCGAGCCCTGCACGACCTCATCACCGCGAAGCCGGCGACCGACACCGACTCCGGTCTGGCGACGCTGCGCGGCGCGGTGTCCGCGCTGCGATCCGTTCCGACCGACGTGCCCTACCCCGCCCGGTTCGAGCTGATCACCGAAACCGTCGGCGGGATGTCGACGGCACTGGACGACGGGGACCTCGACCTGCTGTTCGACCGGTCGGCGGACCTGTCACTGCTGTCCAGGGCACAGGGCAACGGCGCCAGCTTCCCCATCCCGGCGGACCTGCGTGCTCAGGTCGACGGCCTGGTCGACCGGATCGACCGGCGAATCAACGCGCTCACGGACAGAAAGGCGACGACATGACGACGTACGGCCCAGGGGCCACGGCGGCCCTGATGGTGCTGATGCTGGAGAACGGGCCGATGCCCAACACGGAGCTGGTCAACGAGCACCGGATCCGGTTGAGCCCGGCGGAACGCGACAGGCTCAACGCCGACGGCCTGCTCCGCACCACGAAGGACAGCAGGCCGTACCTGCACCAGATCACCGCCAAGGGCGTCGACTGGTGCGTGCGGGATCTCGTCGACGGCGAGGCACCGCCGAGGTCGGGTCCGCTCAACCGGGCCCACGCCCAGCTGCTGCGGCGCCTCGTTCGGTACCTCCAGAAGCACGACACCCTGGTCGAGGCCCTCGGGGCGGACGGCGAGGGGACCCAGACCCTGCAGGAGCAGATCCGCACGGTCTACTTCGACCTGGCCGCCCGGCCGCAGGACTGGGTCCGGCTTGCCAAGCTCCGTCCCCGGCTCAACGGCGCGGCCAGGGGCGAGGTGGACGCGACGCTGACCAGGATGACGAAGACCGGGACGGTCCACCTGGTCCCCGATTCCAACCGCAAGGCCCTGACCGACGCCGACCACGCGGCGGCCATCCGGATCGGCGGCGAGGACAAGCACCTCATGGCGATCGAGGAGTCATGACCGAGCAGCTGCGCGAAGCACTCGCCGTGCTGCGCTTCAACTCCGCCGAGACCCCGGACGACGTCTGGCACACCTCGCCGTTCCACGTCGACGGCCTGCACGCCAGGGCCGAGCACCGGCTCAGAGCGGGGATCGCGGATGCCCGGACGAGCACCGGCGCCAGCCCGGTGGGTCTGGTACTGCAAGGTCAGAAAGGCGTGGGCAAGACGCATCTGCTGGGCTCGGTGCGCCGGATGGTGCAGCAGCAGGACGGCTACTTCTTCCTCGTCGAGCTGACATCCGGCGACGCGTTCTGGGACGACGTCGCCGACGCCATGCGCAGCGAGCTGCGCCGGGCCGACGACGACGGCGACCTGCAGCTCACCGCGTTGCTGCGTCGGCTGTGCCGGGCGGCGGAGGTCCCGCCGGACGTCACGCGCGCGATCGTGAACGATGCGCCGCTGACACCGGCCAACCTGCGCGCCTTCGGCAACGCCCTGCGGACCGTGGACGGACGCATCGCGGTGGAGTGCGGCGACACGATCCGGGCCCTGGCGCTGTACGCGTCCGAGCACGCCGACGTCGGGCTGGCGTATCTGCAGGGAATGGAGGACGACGACGGCACACGTCGTCAGTGGGGAATGGCCCCCGCGGCCAAGTCGTCCCGTCAGCTGGTCCGCGACATCTCCCGCGTCCTCGCGCTCACCGGCCCCGCCGTCATCGCCGTCGACCAGCTGGACACCCTGGTCAACAAGAACCAGGACATGATCGAGGAGTGGTCGACGGGTTCCGAGCTCGCCCACGAGGTCGCCCTCATCTCCGACGGGCTCATGCAGCTCCGCGAGACCACGAGGCGAACGCTGACCGTGGTGGCCTGCCTGCCCAACACCTGGATGCTGCTGAACCGGATCGCGAGCGACACCGTCGAGGACCGCTTCACCCTGACCCCGATCCTGGCCTCGATCACCGACCCGGCGATGGGCCGGACCCTGGTCGAGACGTGGCTCGGGGTGATCTACCGGCGCAACGACATCGTCGCGCCGCACCCGACGTGGCCGGTCTCGCCGAGCGCGTTCGGCGAGGCGTGGGTCGGCCAGACGCCCAGGCAGCTGCTCAAGCGCATCCACGCGCACGCCGAAGCCTGCCTGTACGGCGAGATCCGGGAGTTGGGTTCGTTCGACGAGCAGCCGACCGAAGTGGCCTCGGGGACCTCGGGGACCTCGGGGACCTCGGGGACCTCGGGGACCTCGGGGACCGCGCCCGGCGAGTCGCAGGAGAACCACCTCGCGGACTTCGACGCCGAATTCGCCCGGCTGCGGGAGAAGGCGGACATCTCCGCGGCGGAGCTCAGGCAGCGCGACGAGGACGTGATGCCGGCGCTGTTGCTGGCCGGATTGAAGTCGTGGATCACCGAGGTCGGCAACGACGACCTGACCTGGCACCCGGAGGCCGTGGCGGACGACCGCCGGCTGCACGCCGGACTGCGTCGCACGGTGAACGAGGCGCTGGACACCGAGGAGCGGTGGGGGTTCCGGTTCATCGCGAGCGGCCACGGCACCGCCGTGCTGCACCGGATGCGCCGGGCTCGCGCCGCGGCGGGGCTCCGGCCGGGCGCCGGTGACCGGCACCTGGTGCTGATCCGCAACGGCCGGAAGGGCTGGACCGGCGCGAAGACCAGGACCGAGTTCGCCGAGCTGGAACGAACGGGCGGACGACGGATCGACGTCTCCGACGACGACCTGCGGACGTTCAGCGCGCTCAAGGAGATGCTGACCTCACAGTCCTACCCGCTCCACCAGTTGCTGGCCTGGCTGGTGGCACGCAAACCGGCCAGCGGCACCACCTTCCTGCGCGCCGTGCTGCCCGGCACGGCGCTGCCCGGCACGGCGGAGACCCGGTCCGGTCACGAGACGCGGCCTCCGCCGGTGCCGAGCCGGCCGACCACGCAGACCGGCCCGGGCGAGCAGATCGTGCTCGGGATCGACGGCGAGGTCCGGATCGAGCTGGAGTCGCTACGCAAGCACGCCATCGTCTTCGCCGGCTCCGGCAGCGGGAAGACCGTGCTGCTCCGCCGGATCGTCGAGGAGTGCGCGCTGCGCGGGGTATCGGCGATCGTGCTCGACCCGAACAACGACCTCGCCCGCCTCGGCGACCCGTGGCCGCGGCCGCCAGCGGACTGGTTGCCGGGAGACGCGTGCCGCGCCGACGAGTACGCCGCCGACGTCGAGGTGGTGGTGTGGACGCCGGGCCGGGCGAGCGGTCGGCCACTCAGCTTCCATCCGTTGCCGGACTTCGCCGAGGTGCGCGAGGACGCCGACGAGTTCGCCGCCTCGATCGAGGCGGCCGTGGCCCGTCTCGTCGCACACGCCAGGGTGGCCAGCGGCACGAAGAGCGCGGTGCGCGGACAGGCCGTGCTCCGCGAGGCACTGCGGTACTACGCGCGCGGTGACGAACGCGAGCTGGCCCGGCTGGTCGAGGTGCTCGCCGAACTGCCGGCCGGGGTGAGCAGGCTGAGCACCGCCGCCGCGACGGCGGCCGACCTGGCCGAGACGCTTCGGGCCGCGATGGTCAACGATCCACTGCTCGGTGGCACGGACGACGCCACCGACCTGGCCTCCCTGCTGACCCCGAGCGAGGGGAAACGGGCCCGGATCTCGGTGGTGAGCTTCGTGGGGCTGCCGTCCGAACAGCAGCGCCAGGGCTTCGTCAGCCAGCTGCAGCTGGAGCTGTTCTCCTGGGTCAAACGCCATCCGGCGACCGATCGCCCGCTCGGCTGGCTGCTCGTGATGGACGAGGCACAGACCATCGCGCCGTCCGGCTCACTGACGGCCAGCACCCAGAGCACGCTGCTGCTCGCCTCCCAGGCGCGCAAGTACGGGCTCGGTCTGCTGCTCGCCACCCAGGCGCCGAAGGGCGTGCACAACCAGGTGGTCGGCAACGCCACCACCCAGTTCTTCGGCAGGCTGAACAGCCCCGCGCAGATCGCCGCGGCGAACGAGATGGCCAAGGCGAAGGGCACTGCCGTCGACGACATCTCGCGGTTGGAACGCGGCCAGTTCTACGCCACCGGCGACACCTTCGGGTTCCGGCGGCTACGCATGCCGATGTGCCTGAGCCACCACCCGCCGAGCCCCCTTCGGCTGGAGGAGGTGCTCGACCGGGCCCGCGACGGCCACTGATCTCGACCACCGGTTTCGACCACGACGAGCTGCGCTCCCCACCGGTCCGGTGGGGAGCGCAGCTCGTGGTGGGGGTCAGCGAACGGTCGAGGCCACGACCGTGTTGATCCGCTGCCACAGCGCGGCGAACAGGTCCTCCCTGCGGTACGCCCGCGGCTCGCCGTTGGCGCCACCGAGCACCGAGATGTCGTGCAGCTCGAACACGACGGTGCCCGACGTCGTGTCGTACGCCGGGCGAGCCCAGCCGTTGCTGCAGACACCGCCGGTGTCGTGTCGGCCGACCACGAAGTTCACGGTCTCGTCACCGCCGATGCCGCCGCGCTGGATGTCCAGGGCGTACACGGTGTCACCGGCCCGCTCCACCCGTACCGCGATCCTCGAGTCCCCCAGGTGCACGGTGCCGACGAGACCGCTCCCCTCGATCCCCGGCATCGCGGCGGTGAACTGCGCACCCAGGTACCGCATGGCCGCGTCCTGCTCGGCATAGCGGCTGAACGTCGCCGGCACCGTCGGTGCGGCGGGTTCGACCGGTGCGGCGGGCTCGGGCTCCCTGGTCCGCGTGACCACCTCGGCGACCGCCGCCAGATCCCGGCCGGCCGCCTCCGCCGCCTCGATCCGGGCCGTGAGCGCCTCGACGACCTGGTCGGTGCGGTGCTGCACGACCCGCAGGTAGGTCACGTGCGGATGGGTCAGCTCCGCCGGCACCGCCACCTCCCCCACCAACACCGGCAGCACGTTCTCCTCACCCGCCTTGACCGCACGCAACATCGCCGCGGTGAACTCGTCCACGGTGGACACGAACGGAACGAAGAACCGCACCCGCGCCTGCGGCAGGTCACCGCCGTCCTTGTGGGCCCACCACTCGTGGGTGTGGTCCGGTCCGTGCAGCACGGTCAACCCACGCTGCCGACATGCGTTGATCACCTCCCCCACCGCGGAGCGCTGCTCCTCGGCGAAGGACACGGCCACGTCGTAGGTCGCACTCTCACTCACAACCGAAAACCTCCTCGTTCCGACCTGGCCGCACGGCCAGCTGCTGATGCGCGGACAGCATGGGGACCTGCTGTAGACCAGAAGTGGATGGCGAGTGGATGCCGCCGTTTCCCGTTGACCGTCGGGTCGGGCAACGGTCACCACCTGTTGTGTGCGACCACCGTGATGAATCCTTGATTTGGGCGCCGGAGTTCCCGAAAAGCGCCCGAACAAATCGCCGATTCACAGCGGAGGATTCGCCATGTCCAAATTCATGTCCACAGTTCTGGTCGAGATCGCCTCGGTCCTGATCACGGTCTGCGTGATCTCCGCCGGCGTCGGCGGCAACACCGCCACCTCGTCGGACGACCCGCCCCCGCCGCCGCCCACCACCACGCAGCCGACCACCGAGGGAAATCCGTGGCACGGGTGACCGGAGTGACACCGCGGTGAATGCGCGCCCGGCCGCCCGCAAGGTTTCGCGAGCGGCCGGGCGATTGCGTCGAACCACCGCGGGTGCTGTACTCGAGATGAGCGCCGACAGGAGGAATTGGTGGCTGAGTCATTTGGCGAACTGTTACGCCGACACCGGATCGCCGCCGGATTGTCGTTGACCCGGTTCGCCGCGCTGGTCAACTACGACAAGAGCTACCTGAGCAAGATCGAGAACGGGCTCAAACCACCCCAGCCTGCCCTGGCCCGGCGCTGCGACGCCGAACTGGAGGCCGGCGGCGCCCTCGTCGACGCGGCGCGTGTGGTGGGCGGCCGGGCCGCCGGACCCACCCTCGACCGCCGCCAGGTGCTGGTCGGCGGCACGATGCTCGGCCTGACGCTCGCCGGCGGACCGCGCCCTGAACCGAACGAGCATGTGGTCACCTGGCTGCGGACCTCGTTCGAGTCCCTGCGCGAGCTGGGCAAGCAGGCGAGCCCGGTGTTGGTCCTCGAACCGCTGGTGGCCCAGGTGCGGACGGTGCACGCGCTGGCCGGCGAGACTCCCGAGCCCACCCGGTCGCGGCTGTTGCTCCTCGCCGCGCGGATCGCCGAGTACACGGGCTGGATGAGTCAGGAGGCCGGTGACGAACAGCGCGCGCTGCAGTGGACCGACTGTGCCGCGGAGCTGGCGCGCGCGGGCGGCGACGAGGAGATCGCGAGCTACGCGTTCGTCCGCAGAGCCGGCCTCGCGCTCTACCGCCAGGACTCCATCAGCACGATAGACCTGGCCAGGCGAGCTCAGCGCAACGACCGGGTCGGCCCGCGCACCCTCGCCCTGGCCGCCCGGCGCGAGGCCCAGGGGCACGCGCTGGCCGGCGACCGGGACTCCTACGAACGTGCGCTGGACCGCGCGGGCGCCCTGCTGGACTCGGGCGGCGCGGAACCGCGCGCCCACCCCCCGCTCGGCTCGACCGCACCCGATCCGATCGCCCTGGCCAACGGCTGGTCGCTGTGTGATCTCGGAAGACCTCGGGAAGCCGCGGACGTCCTGGACCTGGCCCTGACGAGGCTGCCGGCCTCGGCTCGCCGATCGAGGGCGCGGTTCGGCGTCCGCCGGTCCCTGGCGCACGCGATGTCGGGCGAGGTCGACCAGAGCTGCCTGACCCTGGCCGAGGTTCTCGACGACGTGGCGCACGTCGACTCGGCCACCGTGCGAATGGACCTGAGGCAGCTGGCCGCCACCCTCGGCAGGTGGCACAACCACGCCGAGGTCCGGGAGATCCAGCCCGAGCTGAGACGTGTGCTGCGGCAACGGGTCTGACGTCCGGTGGACCGCGTTTCAACGCCGTCCACCGGACGTGTCGCGCGCACCTGCCCCACAGGCGCACATCAGGTCCGTCCGCTCCGTGCGGAGCCGGTCCGCCTCGGGCAGGCCGAGCGCCGCGAACTCCGTCGCCGCCGCCTCCCAGTGCGGGGCGGCGTCACCGTGCCGGCCCAGCGCGTGCAGGGCGTGCGCCACCCCGTGTGCGGCATGCGCCCGGTGGGCGCGGTTCCCGGTTCCGCTGGCCAGGTCGAGCGCGGACAGATAGAACCGCAGCGCGCCCGCCTGGTCGCCGCTGGCCTCGGCCGTCGCACCCCGGTCCCGGTAGAGCCGGATGCGCAGATCGACGTCGGACACGCCGACCGCCAGCTTCGTGGCGCGTTCCTGGAACTGCCGCGCCTGGGCGAGTCTGCCGGCCAACCGGTGCACGTTGCCGATGTAGGTCAGCGCGTAGGCCGCCACACAATCGTCCCCGATCTTCTCGGCGAGGCGGTGCGCCTCGGTGTGGTCCGCCAACGCCTCGTCGAGGTGGCCGAGCTGCTGGCGGACCGACCCGAGGTTGTTCAGGGCGTGCGCCAGGCCCTGGACGTGGCCGATCTCGCGCAGCATCGGCACCGCGGCTCGGTGCTGCCGCAAGGCGACGTCCAGGTTTCCGCGCAGCTCGTTGAGGTAGCCGAGCATGCTCAACGCGTGTGCCCGGCCCCTCGGCTCCCCGCACCTCTCGAACCGCTCCAGCGCGGCGTCGAGGTGGGTGATCGCCTCGTCGTGCCGGCCGAGTTCCATGGTGGGAATGGCGATCGCGCACAGCGCGGCCGCCTCGCCGCCCGGGTCCACCAACCGCGTCCACCTGGTCAGCGCCTGGTTGGCCGACTCCAGCGCCTCGGCGAGTTCACCGCGGCGGTCGTGCGCGCTGGCCAGCCGGAGCAGGATGTGCGCCTGGTCGTAGTCGTGGTCCGGATCGGCCGGGACCACGCGCCGGGCCATCTGCAGGGTGTCGACCCAGTCGTCGAGCTGGCTGGTCATGTTGAAGTGGCGCGAGATCAGCACGGCCAGCCGCCAGGCGTGACCGGGCAGGTCGTGCGCGGCGGCGTAGCGCACCGCGGCCACCAGGTTGTCGCGTTCGACGGCGATCCACCGCAACGCCGCGTCGGCGGTCGGGAAGGACGGCGCCACCGGACTGCGACGGTCCACCGTGGGCAGCTGGCCGCGGTCGAACGGGTACGCGACGCGCACCGCCGCGGCCAGCGTGACCAGGTAGAGGTCCAGCAGCCGCAGCAACGCGTCCGAGTGTTCGGTCGGTGAGTTCGGCTCGGGGTCGGCGGCGGCAAACTCCTTGAGCGGGTCCAACATCAGGTATCGCTCCGGCGCGACCTCCTCCAGCAGGCACACCTCGTGCAGGTCGTCGAGCAACCCACGGGCGTCGGCGACGCCGCCGCCCACCAGGGCGGCCGCGCCGACGACGTCGAGGTCCGGCCCGGGCAGGTGCCCGAACAGCCGGAAGAGGCGCTGCTGCGGGTCGTGCAGCTGCTGGTAGGAGACCCGCACCGCGGCATCGGCCGCCACCTGCGTGTCCGTGCGCCACGGCCCGCTCTCCTCCAGCAGGCGCAGCAGGTGGTCGAGCGGCCATCTGTCGTGCCGGCGGAACAACGCGGCCAGCACCCGGATCGGCATCGGCAGGTGGCCGCATCTCCTCACCACCGCCGCGATGTCGGCCGATCGCCCGCGGACCCGCAGCGGTCCGGTCAGCGCGCGGAACAGGGCGACCGCGTCGTCCGGCGGCAGCGGCGCGAGGCGGATGTGCTGACCGGTGTCCGGCTCGCCGGTACGCCTGCTGGTCACGATGGCGAAACAGCCGGGTTCCTCCGGCAGCAGCGAACGCACCTGCTCCGGCGAGGCCGCGTTGTCCAGCACCACCAGCGTTCTGGTGCCGTACAGCTCCGCCTGGTACATCGTCATCTTCCGGCTGACCGTCGACGGCATCTGCTCCGCGGGAACCCCCAGCTCCTCCAGGAGCTGGGTGAGCGCGTCTCCCTCGGTCATCGCCGGCACGTTGGGGGTGAAACCGTTGAGCCGCACCAGTAGCCGCCCGTCCGGGAACCGCTCCCGCAGCCGGTGCGCCGCCTCGATCGCGAGACCGGTCTTGCCGACGCCCGGTGCTCCGCTCACCCACACGGCACGGCGTTCGCCGACGGTCGCGGCCGCCACGTCGATCAGGTCGAGTTCGTCCGCGCGGCCGGTGAACCCACCGGGGCGCGACGGGAGCGAGCTGACCGGCTCACCGCGTTCGGCCCGCGCGGCGATCTTCCGCAGCGTCGTGCCCGGCTCGATACCGGCCTCGGCGAGAGCGCTCGTGGCGCCGTGGAACACCCTGATCGCCTCCACCCGGTCGCCACTCGCGACCAGGGCACGCATGAGCAGTTCGACGTGCTTCTGGCGGGTCAGGTCCGCCTGCACCACGCGACGCAGCCGATCACGTGCGGATCGGTGGTCGCCGACGCGCAGCTCCAGCTCGGCGAGATCTCCGATGGCGTCCACGTAGGCATCGTCCGGCCAGACGACCTCGAATCCGCCCACCCGGTCGTGATCGATGTCCTCCAGGAATCCCCCGCGCCAGAGATCGACCGCCGCGCGCAGCAGCTCGATCTGGCGACGGGGACTGCTCGACTGCAGCGACTCCTCGCGCAGGCATTCGAACCGGACGGTGTCGATCTGATCGGGCGCGATCCGCAGTACGTATCCGGTGGGCGTCCTGTCGATCGACACGTCGTCGGCACCCGCATCACGAAATGCCTTGCGCAGTTTGTTGATGTAGCCACGGACGAGTGAACGGCGATCCGGGTTGTTGGCCCACACCACGTCCGTCAGCCGCTCGGCGGACACCGGTTTGTTCGCGTGCAGCAGGAGCACGACGAGGATGAACCGTTGTTGCTGATCCCCCAGGCTCTCCGAAATGTTGATGTTGTCGTGCCAGGCCTCCAGGGGACCGAGCAACCGAAACTCCACTCCGCCTCCTCTCCAGACAGGGAGCTTGATGATGTCAAGCACGTCGCGCAAGCGACCGTCCGCGTATCGACGAATCCGCTTTTTCTCTACTGCTGATCAACACCGGGTGGGCACGTTCGGGCTGAATCCGTCACGTGCGAAGGAGTCCACATGGGATCCGAGGTACTGCCCTGTTACCTGGTCTGCGACATCTCGTGTTCGATGAACGACCACGTCGACGAGCTGAATGCCGGTTTGCGGGAGTTCCGCGGCGCGGTGCACGCCGAGCCGTCGGTCGCGGCGCGGATCCTGGTGTGCGTGGTGGCCTTCGCGGACGTACCGCGGGTGCAGCAGTCGCTGCGTCCGGCGGTCGAACTCGCCGAGCTCGCCGGGTCGGAGTCGACCGGCGGAAGCGCCTTCGGATCGACCTTCGCCCTCCTGCGAGCGACCATCGACAACGACGTGCACAGGCTCCGGGAGAGCTGGGCGTCCGTGAGCCGTCCGCTGGTGTTCTTCGTCTCCGACGGGCGGCCGACTGATCCGGACTGGCCCGCCGCGTTCGCCGACCTCATTGATCCGAGCTGGTCGGTCCGACCGGACGTGATCGCCTTCGGTGTGGGGGCGGTCGACCCGGCCACGATGAACACCATCGGCACGTCGAGGTTCTTCGTCGGCCAGGACGGTGTTCGCATCGGCACCGCCCTCACCGCCTCTGTGATGCACGCGATCGGCCTCCGCGCCTAGCGTCCTTCGCAGGACACCGGTTGTCCCGGCTCACGTATCCACGACGTGTCCACTGCTGGTCCACTCCCCCCTTGCAGGCTCCCCGAGTACGGACCGAGCGAGGGGAGTCGCTGATGAACACCCACGAGGAACTGGTCAGGGAACTGAAGTCACTTCGAAAGGGCCGGGCTGTGCTCGCCGGCCGGCTCGGTGACCGGATCGGCCCACACCTGCGCACGATGTGTGGGATCGCCGACGACGACAAGCCGGTGACGGTGCGCGGGAAGGTCGTTGCCCGGCTGATCGAGTTGGCCGAGCAGCTGCCGGACGATCTGCGCCTGGCGACGACGGCGGCGTTCGCGCTGGGCAACGAGGTTCGGCTGCCGCTGTTGCAGGACCGCGTGCAGTGGGTGGCGGCGAGGATGGACCGGGACGCGCGCACCGTCCGCCGGCGGATGGACGACGCCATCGACCACATCGCCGAACTGGTCGCGACGGCACCGCGCGCCCTGAGCGGCGACTGGCACACGGAACGACTGTCGGTCGCCGCGACACTGGACCAGCCGCGGCCCGAGCTCCTGGAGCAGTATCGAGTCGTCGCCGACCGCGGCCCGGTGCACGAGCTCGTCTTCACCTCGCCGCTGGCGGTCGGCCGCGGCTGTGTCGCGGTCGACCTCCTCTACGGCGGAACGCTGCACGGCCACCACCCGGCTGATCACGATCGCCACAGCTTCACGCTCGTCCTGCCGGAGCCGCTGTCCCGGGGCGAGTCGCACGACTTCGCGGTGCGGTTCCGGTTGCGAGATCCACGGGCGATGCGGTCGTACCTGGTTCAGGCGTCGGACCATCCGTGCGAGCGGTTCGACCTGCGGGTGCGCTTCCCCGCCGACCAGGACCCACCCGGTGTGTGGACGCTGCGTGACGCGCCCGAGACCGCCACCTTCCGACCGGTCCACCACGGCCAGCAGCATGCGGTGAACCGGTCCGGCGAGATCCACCTGCGATATCGACAGCTCATCCCCGGTCTGGTCTACGGGGCAACTTGGCGCGGGGAGGACGCCGTCACCGGGCAGCCCGCGACCCAGGAGGGCCACGACGTGGTCGTGGACCTCCATGGGCGGCGAACCGTGACGGACGGTGACCCGGGCGATCGGAACGGCCGGGCATCCGCCGCTCACCGCCACCCGACGTGGACCTGGCGCGGGACCGCCAGGTGACGACGCCTCACCGATGGCGAACTTCGACCCGCACCGTGCGAGAGCGGTGACCGGTCGTGGTCGCCTGCGCCGAACGGCCGGCGCGGAAGGAAGTCACCGGCCTGTTCGGGCAGGCGGCTGACTCGGCGCGGCCCGCTCACCGGCGCCGGAGCCCGCAGCCGGCCGCACATGGGAGGTGCGCCTCACCCAGGCGCTCCTCCCGGCCGGCCGTCGGAGCAGTGGGCGTGGAGCCGGTGGCGGGACTCGAACCCGCAACCTTTCGCTTACAAGGCGAGTGCTCTGCCAATTGAGCTACACCGGCTTACCCCGGTCCGGGGCGGGACAATCGTAGCGATCGCCACACCAATGGACCTCAGCCGATGCCCGCATCCTGAACTAGCCTCGGTGGAGACCCGAGGAGGAGCTGACGCGTGAGCAGCCGTGGTGCTGATTTCGTCGTGGCGGCCAACCGGCTGCCCGTCGATCTGGAGCGGCTGCCCGACGGCACCGAGCGGTGGAAGCACAGCCCCGGCGGTTTGGTCAGCGCGCTGGCTCCGTTCCTGCGGTCGCACAGCGGCGCCTGGGTGGGGTGGCCCGGCGTGGCCGACGTCGACGTCGACGAGTTCACCGAGGACGGCATGCGGCTGCACCCCGTTTCGCTGTCCACATCGGATATTCGTGACTACTACGAGGGCTTCTCCAACGCCACGCTGTGGCCGCTCTACCACGACGTCGTGGCGCCGCCGGTGTTCGATCGGGCCTGGTGGGAGAGCTACGTCAAGGTCAACCACCGCTTCGCCGACGCCTGCGCGGAGGTCGCGGCCAAAGGCGCGACCGTGTGGATCCAGGACTACCAGCTGCAACTGGTGCCGGCGATCCTGCGCGAGCAGCGGCCCGACCTGCGGATCGGCTTCTTCCTGCACATCCCGTTCCCGCCGGTGGAGCTGTTCATGCAGCTGCCGTGGCGGGCCGAGATCATCCGCGGCCTGCTCGGCGCGGACCTGGTCGGCTTCCACCGGCCGGGCGGTGCGCAGAACTTCCTCTGGCTGGCGCGCCAGCTGCTCGGCTTCGAGCCGGTGCGCTCGGCGGTCGGGGTGCGGACCCGGCCCGGCGTGATCCAGGTCGGTGACCGGCGGGTCCAGGTCGGCGCGTTCCCCATCTCCATCGACTCCGGCGGCCTGGACTCGATCGCGCGCGGCCGCGAGTCGGTCGCGCGCACCAAGCAGATCCGGGCCGACCTCGGCGACCCCACCAAGATCGTCCTCGGGGTGGACCGGCTGGACTACACCAAGGGCATCGACGTTCGGCTGCACGCGCTGCGCGAGCTGCTCGCGGAGGGACGGGTCGACCCCAACGAGGTCGCCATGGTGCAGCTCGCCACACCCAGCCGCGAGCGGGTCGAGCATTACCAGAAGATGCGCAGCGAGATCGAGCAGCTGGTCAGCCGCATCAACGGCGAGTTCGGCCGGGTCGGCTACCCGGTGGTGCACTACCTGCACCAGTCGGTGGACCGCCACGAGCTGGTCGCGTTCTTCTCCGCCGCCGACGTGATGGCGGTGACCCCGCTCCGCGACGGCATGAACCTGGTCTGCAAGGAGTACGTCGCCTGTCGGCACGACCTCGGCGGCAGCCTGGTGCTCAGCGAGTTCGCCGGCGCGGCGGCCGAGCTGACGAGCGCGTTCCTGGTCAACCCGCACGACCTGGACGGCGTGAAGAACGCACTGGAAGCCGCCCTCAACATCGATCCAGCCGAGGGGCGCCGTAGGATGCGCGCGCTACGTCGTCAGGTTCTCACCCATGACGTCGACAGGTGGGCCAGGTCGTTCCTGGACGCTCTCGTGCCCGCCGAGCAGTAGGCCGCCACTCGTCGTCGAGGAGACGTCTTGACCGCCGAAGCTCTGCCGGCCGAACTGCGACGTGCCATCGTGCAGGTCGCCCGAACTCCCCGTCTCCTGGTCGCGTGCGACTACGACGGCACCCTCGCCCCCATCGTGGACGACCCGGACCGGGCTCGCCCGTCGTCGGAGTCGGTCGGCGCGCTGCGCTCGCTGGCCGGTCTGCACGAGACCACCACCGCGGTGATCTCCGGGCGGGCGCTGCGCGACCTCGCGACGCTGTCCCGCCTGCCGTCCGAGGTGCACCTCGTCGGCAGCCACGGCTCGGAGTTCGACATCGGGTTCGTGCACGCGCTGGACTCCGAGGCGTTGCGACTGCACCGCAGGCTGGAGGCCGAGCTGGAGCAGCTGACCGCGGACGCACCGGGCGTGCAGCTGGAGATCAAGCCGGCCAGCATCGCGGTGCACGTGCGCCGCGCCGAGCCGGACGTGGCCGGCACGGTGCTGGACGCGGTGCGCGGCGGCCCGTGCCGCTGGCCGGGCATCCAGGTCACCGAGGGCAAGTCGGTGGTGGAGCTGGCCGTGGTGCGCACCGACAAGGGGCGGGCCCTCGACGTGCTGCGCCACCAGGTGTCCGCGACCGCCGCCATGTTCATCGGCGACGACGTGACCGACGAGAAGGCGTTCGCCCGCCTGTCCGGGCCCGATCTCGGGATCAAGGTCGGCAACGAGCAGTCGCTCGCCGGGTACCGCATCCCGGACACCACCTCGGTGGCGACCGTGCTCGCGTTCGTGTTGGAGGAGCGGCGCAACTGGCTCTACGGCGAGCAGGCCACCCCGATCGAGCGGCTGACCATGCTGGCCAACGAGCGGTCGGTGGCGCTGCTTACGCCGGAGGCACGGCTGACCTGGATGTGTCATCCGGAGCCGGACTCGGCGGCGATGTTCGCCGACCTGCTGGGCGGCCCGGCCGCCGGCCACTTCTCGATCACTCCGCAGCGCGCCGGCCTGCCGCTCGGCCAGCGCTATCTGCCGGGCACGATGACCGTGGAGACCCGCTGGTCCGGTCTGCTGGTCACCGACTACCTGGATCACTTCACCGAGAGCCACCGCACCGACCTGGTCCGTGTGGTCAGCGGAAACGTGCCGGCAGCCGTGGAGTTCGCGCCGCGACCGGAGTTCGGCCAGGTGCAGGTGCGGCTGCTGGCGATGCGTGACGGTCTGCGGGTTCTCGGCACCTCGGACCCGGTGGCGCTGCGCGCGCCGGGGGTCGAGTGGGAGATCACCTCGGACGGCATGCACGACGTGGCGCGCGCGGTGGTGCGGCCGACCCCGGACGCGCCGGTGGTGCTGGAGCTGCGCTGTGGCTCGGACGACCTCGCCGCGCACCAGGTGCCGGAGACCGACCGCGCGGCCCGCGCGGCGGCGTACTGGCGGGAGTGGGTGGAGAAGCTCATCCTGCCGTCGGTGGAATCCGAGCTGGTGGCGCGCTCGGCGCTGACGCTGCGCGGGCTGTGTCACTCGGAGACCGGCGCGATCATGGCCGCGGCGACCACGTCGCTGCCGGAGGAGATCGGCGGCATCCGCAACTGGGACTACCGCTACTGCTGGTTGCGTGACGCGTCGATGACGGCGAAGGCGCTGGTCTCGCTCGGCTCGCAGACCGAGGCGGAGGCGCTGCTCGGCTGGCTGCACCGGGTGCTGGCGACGGTGCCCGGCCCGGAGCGGCTGCATCCGCTGTACACGATCGCGGGCACCACGCTGGGGCCCGAGGCCGTCATCGACACGCTGCCCGGCTACGCCGGCTCCCGGCCCGTCCGGGTGGGCAACCTGGCCAACCAGCAGGTGCAGCTGGACGTGTTCGGCCCGGTGGTCGACCTGGTGGTGGAGCTGTCCGCGCTGCGCGGCAGCCTCACCGACGACGACTGGCTGATGGTCGGCGCGATGGCCGAGGCGGTCGCCCGGCGTTGGCACGAGCCGGACCACGGCATCTGGGAGGAGCGGCACCGGCCGCGCCACCACGTGTACTCGAAGGTGATGTGCTGGCTGACCATCGACCGGGCGGTGCGGCTGGCGGAGGCGTACGGCCGCGACACCGATCCGACGTGGCCACCGCTGCGCGACGAGATCGCCGCGAGCATCCTGGAGAACGGCTGGAACGACGAGGTCCGCTCGTTCACCACCGCCTACGACGGCACCGACCTGGACTCGGCCTCGCTGTTCGTCGGACTGACCGGTCTGGTCGCGCCGGACGACGAGCGGTTCGCCGCGACGGTCACCGCGATCGAGGCGGAGCTGCGCAGCGGCTCGACGGTGTACCGCTATCACCGCGACGACGGCCTGCCCGGCAACGAGGGCGGCTTCCACCTGTGTGCCGCGTGGATGATCGAGGCGTATCTGCTGATCGGCAGGCGGACCGAGGCGGTCGAGCTGTTCGAGCAGCTGGTGGACGCCGCCGGGCCGACCGGACTGCTGCCGGAGGAGTACGACCCGGTGGCCGAGCGGTCGCTGGGCAACCATCCGCAGGCGTACTCGCACCTCGGGCTGATCCGCTGCGCGCAGCTGCTGTCCGAGCCGGTCGGCTGAGCCGGCTCAGCCGAGTTCCTCGGCGATGATCTCCTGACACAGCCGCACGCACGACGGACAGATCCGCACGCCCGGCCCGGTGACCATCGAGCTGCCGGCGGCGGCTTCGGCGCCGCAGAACGAGCAGCCGACGCGATCGGACACCGGCATGCTCTCCAGCCGGGTGCGGTCGGTCTGCACGGCGGTGCCCTGGGCGGCGACGGTGCCGACCAGCGCGACGCAGCCGGTGCAGATGAAGACGCCGGGGCCGGCGATCAGCCTGCTGACCCGGTCCTTGTCCAGGCCGCAGAAGGTGCAGACCATGTCGGCGCCGGCCCGCTTCCGCGGTTTCCAGCCGCCGTCGCCGGCGAGGTCGATGATCTGGTGCACCCGCTGATGGCTGACGCCCAGCGCCTCCGCGATCTCGCGCATGGTGGCGCCGGCGAGGTGCAGCAGCCGGACCGTGTGGTGGTACTCGGCCTTGGCCAGCTCCGCCCGGTTCTGCGCGTCCTCCGCGGCGGATCCGGCTTCGCGCGCCCGGCGGAGCAGTGCTTCGTCCAATCCCATGTTGTCCAGCCTAGGTAGACACCGGCCGGCTTGTCTATCAAAACTAGACAGGGTACACACGATCCCGGCCCGCGCCGCCGGGTGCGGACGGCCACCGGTCCGTCACTCGTTGGATAGGGTCGGCGGGTGTCCGACGACTACTCGCCACCGCCGCAGGATTCGACGCCACCGTCCCAGCCGGATCCCTCTCCCACGCCGGACTACTCGACGCCGGCCACCTGGGCGCCGGACCCCGAACCGACCCATCAGCACGCCACCGAACGGCCCGGCGCCGGTTACCACCCCTCGGAGACCGTCGGCATGGCACCGCCGGTCCCCGAACAGTTCCAGCCCTGCCCGACCGGCGACCCGTACGGCGCGTTCGGCGCCGCCACCCACGCCGGCGGCGGGCGACCCGGCGGCCAGCGGTCGAAGCACCCGGGACATCCCCAGGGCGGCCATCCCGAGGGCGGCTACTCCCAGGGCAGCTACCCGCCGCCCCACTGCTACGGACCGCCTCCACCCAGGTTGCCGAACGGCATGTACCTGATGCCGCCGTCGACCGGCCACCACGGTGCCGCGGAGAAGTCGGCGTACGTCCGCGTCCTCGCCGGCCCCGGCAGGCGGCTCGGCGCCCGCGTGCTGGACGGCCTGATCATCATCGTGCTCGTCGTCGCCCTGGTGCTGGTCGCGGGGTTCCTGCGCTATGCGGCGGACGGCGGCGGACCGAGCGATGGTGAGTTCTCCACCGGCTCGCTGATCGCCGTGCTGCTCGGACTCCTCGGCTTCCTCGGAATCCTGCTGTGGGAACCGCTGTTCGTGTCGATGAAGGGCGGCACTCCCGGCAAGCTCGCCCTCGGCATCCGAGTGGTCCGCAGCGCGGACGGCATCAGCTACCCGTCGCTGGGCAGCGCCGTCGGCCGGTACCTGACCCCGCTGGTCATGGGTCTGATGCTGTTCGGCAGCCTCCTCGACTCGCTGTGGCTGCTGTGGGACCGGCCGCTGTACCAGTGCCTGCACGACAAGGTGGCAGGCACCGTGGTGGTGGACACCGACCCCCGGTACGACCGCCGAGCGGACACCCCGGTGGCCCGACCCGAAGAGCCTGTCCAGCTGGGCCGATTCGGCTAACCTCCCACAGCCCGGCCTGAGCGGCCGGTCTGAGCAGCCCACCCGACCATGCCGGCGAGGCGGCCGACGGCCACCAACCCTGCTTGCCGTCGGACCACCCCCTCAGCCGCGCCGCGCCGCGATCACCCCCTGTGCCAGCACCAGAGCCTCCCCCACGGTGGCCGCCTCGCGGACCGTGATGCCGTCCGGCGCCTGCCCGCTGTCCGGCGGCACCAGTGCGCGGGTAAAGCCCAACCGGGCCGCCTCGGCGAGCCTGCTGCGCAGTCCGGCGACCCGGCGCACCTCGCCGGCGAGACCGACCTCCCCCAGCACGATCAGATCCCCCGGCAGTGCCCAGTCCCGGCTGGACGACGCGATCGCGAGCGCGATGGCGAGGTCCGCCGCCGGCTCGGTGATCCGCATCCCGCCGACCGTCGCGGCGAAGATGTCGTTGGCGCCGACGCTGACCCCGCCGCGCCGCTCGAGCACCGCGACGATCATCGACACGCGGGCCGAGTCCAGGCCGCTCACCGCTCGCCGGGGCGTGCCGAGCGGGCTCGGCGCTGCGAGCGCCTGCACCTCGCCGACCAGCGCCCGCTTGCCCTCCACCGCGACCGTCACCGCCGTGCCCGGCACCGCGACCTCGCGCCGGTTGAGGAACAGCCCGGACGGGTCCGTGACGCCGATGATGCCGTCCTCGACGAGCTCGAAGCAGCCCACCTCGTCAGCCGGGCCGAACCGGTTCTTCACCCCGCGCAGCAGGCGCAGCGTCGAGTGCCGGTCGCCCTCGAACTGCAGCACCACGTCCACCAGGTGCTCCAGCACCCGCGGCCCGGCGATCGAGCCGTCCTTGGTGACGTGACCGACCAGCACCATCGGCAGGCCGCGCTCCTTGGCCACCGCGGTCAGCGCCGCGGTGACCGCGCGGACCTGGGTGACGCCGCCCGCGGTGCCGTCCACGTCCGCCCTGGACATGGTCTGCACCGAGTCGACCACCAGCAGGCCGGGGTTCACCGCGTCGATGTGGGCGAGCACGGCGGCGAGGTCGGACTCGGCGGCGAGGTACATCGCCTCGTGCACGGTGCCGGTGCGCTCGGCGCGCAGCCGGACCTGACCGGCCGACTCCTCGCCGGTGACGTACAGCGCGGGACCGGCGACCCCGTCGCGGGCGGCCCACCGGAACGCGACCTCCAGCAGCAGCGTGGACTTGCCGACGCCGGGCTCACCGGCGAGCAGCACAACAGCGCCGGGCACCAGACCGCCGCCGAGCACCCGGTCCAGCTCGGACACCCCGGTCCGGCGCGCCCGGGCGGTCTCCACGTCGACGTCGCCGATCGGACGCGCGGCCGTGCCCGGCGTCGCGGGAGCCAGGCGGGCGAGCGCCTGGCGGGGCGCGCCGACCTCGTCGACGGTGCCCCACGCCTGACACTCGGGACACCGGCCGAACCACTTCGGCGGCGTGTGCCCGCATTCGGCGCACTTGTAGCTGGGACGTGCTGGTTTGACCACGAGCGGAATGTAGCGGCGGGCACCGACAACGCCGGACCGCCGAGCCGCGTGGCGGCTACTCCTGCGCTTCGGTGGGCTCCGGCCGGGCCGTGGCGGGGTTGGCGATCGGCACCTGGATGGTCACCGAGCCCGCGTCGCGGAAGGTGAAGGTGATCGCGATCGTCTTGCCCGGGACCAGTTCCTCGGTCAGCCCGGTGAGTACCACGCGCAGTCTGCCGAGCTCGGCAGGCGCGGCCGAGGTGCTCGGCGCGGCCGACGGGCTACTGGTCGGCGCGACCGACGACGACCGCGACACCGAGGTCGACCCCGAGGCCGGCGCGGACCCGGACACCGAGGTCGGCGCGCCGGCGGAGGTGGTGGTCGGGGTCGGCGTCACCCGGGTGGCCACCTCGCCGGCCTTGCCGACCTCCAGGGCGCGCAGTGCCGGGATCTCGACGGGGCCGTCCGGGGTGAACACGACGGAGGCGGCCACCGGGCTGGTGATCGACACCAGCTCGTCGTCCTGCTGGCCGGTGTTGGCGATGATCGCGACCAACGGCGCGCTGTCACCGACGCGGTACCTGCGGTCGGCCGGGTACGCGAGGGTGACGTTGCGCACCGCCATCGGCCCGGCCTGCCCGATCGAGCCGTTCGCCGCGGGCTGCTGTGCGTTGGTCTGGGTGATCTGCCCGGCGCCGCACCCGGCGGCGAACAGGGCGGCGACCCCGAGGCCCAGGGCGGCAGCGAGCACCTTGCGGCCGGTGGTGTGCTGGGCACGGCTCACGATCGCGGATCCTTCCTCGGAGAAACCCTCGCGCGGCACTCTATCCGGGTCCGCGCGGGGCAACAGCGCTGGCAGGGCGTTCGGGGCGGACGAACTATCCACAGTAGAGCGGAAACCCGTGCTGCACACCGGCGCATGCATGTCTACCGCTATCTTGTCAAGACCCCACCGGCCTCCGACGGGGGCATTGACCTGCGACAACGGTCACGAGGTTGACGTTCGGCAGAAGCGGGC
>Ga0307413_10000042_pt1 | contig 33104 bp, 17 predicted proteins | sample DK1Ometagenome_3_FD_203714 | JGI IMG/M metagenome (GOLD analysis project Ga0307413, IMG submission 203714) | Maize rhizosphere microbial communities from greenhouse at UC Davis, California, United States - DK15-O-2 | ecosystem: Host-associated > Plants > Roots > Rhizosphere > Soil | place: USA... | reverse complement strand
GCAAACTTTGTAGATGCATCACTTCTAAAAAGGAACTGAAGCATATATCGTGATTTATAACTGTAATTAACACGTCCTAAATAAGATAATGTTCCCTGCTCTCCTTTTAATGCTGTTGAATTTGTAGTTAAAGTCCCTGCAGTCTGATAAGAGCCTGCATAATCTTTACCTGTATTTTCAAATGCCAAACGTGTACTATTAAACTCTGTTTCTGAACGTTCTACAGAGAACATTGCGCCAATTTCATGATTGTCAAATGTTCTGTTATAATCCATAAAGAAGTTAGCTTGTACCGATTTTGAATCAAAACTATCATAATAAACTCTGGCACTACGTGTATTGGTTTCAATTGAGTAATAATTATGAACGCCATCATTTGTAGTTGTTGGTAACGCTGCACTTGCTAAGTGATTATCTAATTTTTCGTAACCCATTATTCTTGCCAAATCATATGGTAACGCTACTTGTTCTGTACTTTCTGAAGTTTGAGTTCTGGAGTAAGTTCCTTTAAGGGATAATCCTTTAATAAAAGGAACTTTCCAGTTAAGTGACATATTTACATTATAAGAAAAGTCACTTGAAATTTGTTTAGAACCATTGTTTAATGTAGCAAAATAATTATATCCTGCAATCGTATTACTTGCATTTGCACTACCTAAAGTAGTAGTGGTGCGAGGAAACGGCGACATATAATATGGTTTGTCATTAACAATCGTTTCCCATGGAATGTATTTTGGCATGTGAAGCAAAAATCCGTAATCAGCCTGTTCTCCACCTGATGCAGAAGCATAACTACTGTCATTAATACCTGACGAAGCCTTAGTAAATGATTTTTCTATATCTCCTGAGTTCCCTGAAACAGCTGCCGAAAAATCTAAAGAACTTGTAATTTTTGCTGTCATTCCAGTACGGAAATTCCATTTATTATAATCTTGCTTTCCTAAGTTTGCTCCTTGTGTAAAGTAATTGATTCCTGCAAAATAAGTTGCTTTTTCTGTACCACCTGTTACATTTAAGGTATGTTTTTGCTGAATTGCCGGTTTCCAGGCTTCTTTTAACCAGTCATAATCCAAACCTTTCATTTCTTCTAATTCTGTTGGATTAAAAAGATATGATCCATTTGTACCTATATTATTTCCTCCTGTAAAAAATCTATTGGAAAAAACCCCGTAATCATACGCGCTCATTGTTTTACTATGACTAACAGCATCGTTTACAGCAAACTGGCTGAAATAATTAAATGAAGGCACACCGCTTTTTCCTCTTTTAGTTTTTACAACAATTGCTCCTTGAGATGCACGAGAACCATAAATTGCCGCAGAGGCATCTTTTAATACTGTCATACTTTCTATCTCAGAAGGATCCAATCTGTTAAACGCTTCCATAGAAGGTCTACCATTAGTTGGATCGATCTGGATCATATCGTCAATTACAATTAATGGTGTTTTTGAGCTACCATCTTTAGAAAAACCATACGTTTGACGAATCTCCAATGAACCTGAATCACCAGGACGTCCGCCGCCATCGATAACACTCATACCCGGAACAAGTCCTCTTAAGGCATCTGATAAGTTTGAAACCGGAAGTTCCTGAATATCTGAAGCATTTATAGTAGCAATAGCACCGGTAAGTTTCTCTTTTTTCTGAGTACCGTATCCTACAACTACAATGTTTTGTAACTCATTAGAATCTTCTGCTAGTTTAGCATTTACTATTGTACGACCTGCTAGAGCTACTTCTTGTTTTTTCATTCCGATGAAAGAAAAAACTAAAGTTGCATTTGGCTTAACTTTAATTGAATAGGAACCATTAAAATCAGTCGTAACCGAATTCTTTGTAGATTTCTCTGTTACATTCACCCCGGGAAGCAATCCTGATACATTATCAGTAACTGTTCCGGTTACGGTTACAGTGTTTGAAGTTTGAGCATAACTCACTATGCTCATTAGTGCAAACAAAAGAAAACTACATCTCTTTAAAAGTGCTTGTTTCATAAATGTTTTTGTTTTGGTTAGGTTATTAGTTTAGTCAGTTTTTCAAATAAATGAAATATTGTATTTTGATTGTTTTAACATTAAAAGGTTAAATGTTAAAAATACATTTATTTATTTGTGACCCAAAAATATAACGATTGCGTATTACAAGTGTCCTGTGCTATCCTGTTTCAATAGTATTATCTGAAAAAAAACTATCTAAAAAAACAATATTAATAAAAAAAAGAAAGAAAAAATGTACGTACAGAAAAAAACAAGAAAAAGGTTTGAACATTATTGAATATCCAAACCTTTTTTGAGTAGAAAACCGAAAAATAATCAGCAAAATTAATTGCAAGCTATTTATTCATTAAAAAACAGTTCGTCGATCACTGACTTTAAACGCATTACATTTAATATTTTTATAAGAAAGAATTAAAATAAACAATACAAATCTGAATAAAAAACTTACAGAAAATAAAAAACAACTCTTTAAAAGACTAAATGTTAATTTTTATTGATATTTATTAAGCATTTTAACTTTTAACCGTAAATTCTTATTAATAGCATTTTGTAATCGTTTAATATAAGCTTTTAATATGACATCCAAACCGTCATTTCTCCTTTCCCATCATTTCCCCATGCAAAATAGGGGATCAATTTTAAATTATATTCCTTAGTTTTTTTTACAGATAAAGGCTGATAAAGCTTTTTATTCCAGTCTGGATCCTGATTTGTAAATGAAGTTGCATTTATAGTAAGCAGTTTTCTATTATTTAATTCTGTAAAACTTGTTGTAAATTGAGAGTTAGCATTTAAAACAACCTCATTAATACTGGTATTTGCAGGAAGCTGATTTGACTCTAAACAATAAACAATTGGGCCTCTTTTTACCGCAATTTGATTTTTTATTTCTTCCACGAGCGGATTTGCCTGCATTAATTCAACTGGCATCGGAATATTCAATTCGATAACATCCCCTTTTTTCCATTTCTGATTTATTTTCGAATACGTTCCTGAAACAACCGCGGTATTTATTTTTCTATCATTAATCGAAATTGTCGCATCCCTACTCCAACCCGGAATTCTCAGTAAAAAATCATATGCTGAATTTGGGGCTTTTATAATTTTCAAAGTAATTTTTCCATCCCAGGGATAATTCGTTTGCTGTTCTATTTCTATTTTTTCGCCGTTTGGTAAAGTTGTTTTTAAAGAATTACTTCCGTATAAATTGACGTACAATCCTTCTTTTGAAAAACTATAAGCATAATTACTAACCTCAGCAATAGTTCTGGTCACGTTTGGCGCGCAACAATTAGAAAGCGCAATATAACCTTCGCGTTCTTTGCTCCATCTTTGTTTGAAAGGCAAATCTTTAGAAACATTCAACGGATTATTATAGCAAAATTTTGTTCCTTCCAAACTCATTCCTGATAAAACACTATTATAAAGTGCCAACTCAACAATATCCGCATATTTGGCATCACCGGTAATTTGAAGCATTCTCCAATTCCATAAAACGTTTCCAATATTGGCGCAGGTTTCTGTGTGAGCCGTAGCATTTGGTAACTGAAACGGTCTTCCGTAAGCCTGATGAATTTTCTGTACATCGGTTGGATTATAAGAAGTTCCGTCTGGTGAAACGCCATCGTACAAAGCACCGCAAGCTCCAGTAATGTACATTTTTCTATAGGTTACATCATCCCAGATCGACTCAAGATTGTCTAATAATTTCTTTTCTCCGGTTTCTGCATATAAGTCGGCAACGCCTGCATAAAGATAATTGGCCCTAACAGCATGACCCATTGCAGTGGTTTGCTGTCTAAACGGAATCCTATCCTGATTATCATCGGTTCCGTCATTTGTGGTTCCGCGAATATCAATTAAATTATTCGCCAATTCCAGATATTTTGGATTTTTGGTTGTGCGATACATTTCGACAATTCCCATATAATGCGACGGGCAAATGGCATTTCGCGCCAATTCTGGTGAAGCTTTTTTGTAGAAATCATACAGGTAATCTGCAACGCCTTTTGCTATTTCGAGAAAATTTGTTTTTCCGGTAGCGCGATAATGAATACAAGCTGCGGTCATTAAATGTCCCATATTGTATTTCTCAAAACCCAATTGTTTCTTTACTTCTTCAGGTCCCAAAGTTCCCCAGCGTTCATCTATCAAAACTGGTGTATGAATATAACCGTCTTTGCGCTGTACTTTCGCGAAAAGCGCAATGGCTTTATCCATTTCTGCATCTAACTTCTTGTCTTTGGTTACAGCATATGTTGCCGCCATTCCTTCAAAAATTTTATAGAAATCTCCGTCATGAAAAGAAGGCCCTTTAAACGTTCCTTTACTTTCTCCGGCTGCGATTTCAAAATTTTTATAAGCGTGTGAAATCGAATCGTTATGATACAAATCCCACATATAAGGCAATGTGTTTTTGGTTTCAACATCAAATTGCTCTTTCCAAAAACCGTCTGTCCATTTTACATCTTCTAAACTTACACTTTGCAATTTAGAATACGGGCTGTTTGAATTTGCAACCAAACCTTTATTCTGAGCAAAAAATGAAGTTGAAATTAAAAACGTTGATATGATGATATTCTTTTTCATTTTGAATATTTTGTATTGTGATGATTTGGTACGCGGATTTTTTTTATCTGTCTGGCTAAATCTGCATGAGAATTAGCACACGGATTTAAACGGATTTTTATCTGCTTGATCTGCCAAATCTGCGTGAGAATTATTTTTTCACGCAGATTAAAAAGATTTAAGCAGATTATTGAATTGAATTGAATTGAATTGAATTGCATTATTATATTTAAAATCTGCGGCAATCCGTTTAAATCCGTGTCATCCGCGTCCCATTATTTTACAAAGAAATTTATAGTTCGACTCATTGAGTCTCCTTCAGCATCTTTAACTGTGATTACAACCGATGCAAATCCTTTTTCTATTGCCGTAAACTGAATATCTTTTCCTTTTAAAACCACTTTTCCATTTTTAAGATCTGAGAAAGTATAAACTGGTTTGTTTTCATATCCTTTAAAATAATCCTGCGCTGAAAGTCCTTTCGTTTCACCTGAACTAATGAAGAAATGCGGTTGTGCCATCCAGTCTAAATATTCGTCAAGTTGTGTAAAACCATCTTTATCAGTATCTAAATTTGTGTCATCAAAATCTCCAGCTTTTGAATTTTCGTTTAAACCTTTTGCAATTTCCCACCAATTTGGCAATCCGTCATGATCTGTGTCCCAATTTTCCGGACGTTTTTCGCTGGCGTATTCGCCTAAATCTCCTAAATCTTTTTCAGAATCGATCATTCCGCCCAAACCACTTTTGCTTCCTTTATAAGTAAAAGTTCCTTTTAAAGTTTCTTCAATAATTCGGTTATCATGTTTGTCAAAAAACGGTTCGCTCGCTCCAACATCCGAAAGAACATTTTTGTAAGCACCTTTTGCAGTTTCTGTTTTTACATAAGATTCGAAAAACGGCTTATCAACAAAAGTTTCATATTTTACAATTTCATTGTGCGAAATGGTAGATGTTCTGCCTTTTTCCTGATTTTTTTCATCAAAACGACCCTCCATAATATTTCCATCAAAATAATAACGCTGCATTCCTTTTCCAACACCTTCATGTTGTGCATTTAAAGCATAGAAATATTTAGTTGAAGCTCCCGGTTTGTAATAATTATTTACAAAATTTACTTCATTGGCACCTCCATCAGTTGTTCTTTGTCCCCAGTTGTAAACCACATTATTTCTGATATCCAGTCTTCCTGTATAATATCCGTCTCCGTTTAAACCGCCGCCAATACTCCAGTTTCTTCCATAGTTATGAGCCAGTAAATTGTGGTGAAAACTACCAATATCGCCGCCAATTGTTGCCGCAAAACCGTGCATTTTTCCCACTTCATATTTATCATGTCCCGCAACATTCAAAGCTTCAGAAATTAAAGTTCGCTGCAAAGTAATGTTGTGCGCGCTACGCGAACTGAATGATTCGTCGATGGTCCAGCTGATAGAACAGTGATCTATAATACTGTGATTGGCACCTGTAAGTCCCATTCCGTCATACGTTTTTCCGCTTCCAATTCTCACTTTCAAAAATCGAATAACTCCATCGTTTCCAGTTAACCCAACCGGTGCTTTACTAATCGTAATTCCTTCTCCAGGCGCTGTTTGTCCGGCAATTGTGATATACGGATTATTGACAACCAAACGATCTTCTAATTTTATATTTCCCGAAACATTAAATACAATAGTCTTTGGTCCAGTTCCTTCATTTACCGCATTTCGGAAACTTCCGGGACCGTTGTCATTTAAGTTGGTAACTTCAACAACTCTTCCGCCTCTTCCTCCAACTGCAAAACGTCCGTAACCTTCTGCTCCCGGAAAAGCCAATTGTGCAGGCTTGAATGACCAAACGGTTCCCAAAGTTGTATTTCCTTTTGCATCAACTTCATCAACACGCCAGTAATAAGTTGTCATGCTGTATAAATCTGAAACCGCAAATTTTGTATCGGTTTGTTTTCCTTTAAATTCCGGTGATTTTTCAGTTGCATTTGTAACTGCTTTTTGATCTGTTCCGAAAAATAAATGATGTGAAACAGCATCTCCTGAAGCTTTCCAGTTCAACATAAATTTATCGCCCAAAACAACATGTTCGTCTCTGTTTTCCGGTTTTGGCGTATGTGCTTGTTTTTTAAGATTTGGCGTATCAATTTCAAATCCGTTAATGATCATTTGCTGAATTAAATCAGGTGCTTTCGAATCTAATTCAAAACGAATCAATACATTTTTTCCTGCCTGCGCCTTAAATTCAATGTAAGCCGTAGCTGCGTCAATAGTGGAAGTTTCTCTGTTAGTCGGAATTACAGTTTCGACCAATTTATTGTCTACATAAATTTTTATCGGAGCAAATGTTTTTCCGTCGATTTTGTCAAAAGTATTATGAAAAGTCAGTAGCGAATGTTGTCCTGATTTTAATCCGCTGATGGTAAGTTCCAGACTTTTATCGGTAACCAAACCGTCACTTGTTAACCGACTGTAAAATGGTGCGCTCATTCCGACTTTGAACCATTTCGACGAAAAATTTCCTTTTAATTTGAACGTTACATTATTAAAAGATTTCTCGGCTTCGGTTTGTTCGGTTATGGGCCATGAACTATAATTCGGATCGCCTACTTCTTCAACTCTTCTTCCTGAAAAATCAAAATCAACTTTTACAATTTGTTTTTCAGAAGATTGCGCCTGTATGTTTGTGGCTAAAAAAAGGCACAAAGCTGCGGCGCTTATTATTTTTTTGATCATTGTGGTTGGTGCTATTAGTTAGTGTAATTTTTTCTTTTCTTCTATCGAAATCCCGAGCAGATTTATAATATCTTTTTCTCTTTCTTTCGGACTTATATTTATAATTTTTGTTTTTCCGCTTTGAAGTTCAACTTCAATAATTGTATTTTGACTTGCATGTAATTTAAAATGAACATTCCAGTCTTTTGGCCATGCCGGAAAAAGATAAATTTTTCCATTTGCTTCCTGCAAAAGCATTTCCTGCATGCCAATCATTCCTGCGCCTCCCCAATTATGATCCGGAACCCAATCAAAACCGGGACCCCAAAATGCCGGAAATCTTCTGGCTGAATCACTCATCTTTAATAGATTGTATTTTGCAGCTTCTTCGGTTAAACCCAGTCTTGCGGCAAAAATATTATCTTGTTTCCAGCCAATATGACTTCTGAATCTTATGGCATCGGCATCATATTTCCAAGTATTTAAAGCGGTTTCCAAATCTGGTTTTCCAACACCATAAATTCCCCACGGATAAACCGGATACAATTGTGGTACTTCAGAATTATTCACTCTTTCCCATGATTTTGCCGGAACCAAAACTTTATGATTTTCGATTGTAACAAAATTCAAAGACGGAATTCTTGTTTGAAACCTTTTTAAATAATCCACTTCTTCTTTAGATAATTGTTCGGCCGAAAGGTTTAAAAGCTTTTCCGTAATTACCTGCAAAGCAGCAATGGTACTATTTGAATTATTCGTCATTTTATACGTTTCGGCACCAGAACCCGGAAACAAAATCAGTTTTCCATTTCCGTCCAACGCTTTCCTGCCTCTTTGTTTGGCCAGATATTGATAATGTTCATCAAAAAACCGAAGACAGCTTATAATGAAGGAATTGTATTTCTGAATATCTTCTTGTGCAAATTCTTTTTGCTGCAGCATCATTTGGCAGAATTCAAAAACCGTGTCCCATTCATATTCCAGCCACGCATTATATTCCATTCCCGGATCGTAATCAGTGGGACGTTTCCATTCATATTCAGCAGGATTTGGCAAGCCAAAATTTTCCAATTGTTCTGTAAAAGCTGCACCGCCGTGTTTCCAATACACCTGCGAACGCAATTCGGCATTTTTTTGCAAGCTCAGGTAATAATCCAATTGCGATTTCATCATATCAAAATCACCACTTTTTAGCATCGGAAAATAAACCAATCGCTGATTTTGCGCCGTCATTGTTCCGCCTCCCCAATTCCTGAAATCGGGTGTGAAATTTAAATCCAGATTCGTAAAAACCGGATCAACGGTAAATAATCCGCCGTTGAATTTGGTTGGATATTTTCCGTAAGCGTTGCATCCTAACATATAGCGGAACAATTGATAATTTTTTCCGATTTGATAAACCGAATCTTTTTCAGCAGTATTATTTTTTTGAGTATAAATAAAACTGCGGTTCCAGAAATTATTCCACCAATTGATCGTATTTTTTTCTGCCTTATTGGAGTTAATTTTATATTCTGAAATTTGATGCTGCAAACCGTTTTCCCAAGAAGATTGTTCCGAAGATTGATTCGTAAACAAATGAATTTGAAGTTCCTGTTTCTTCGAAGGTTTTATACTCGAAAGTGAATATCCTTTAAAATGGGTATCCTGATATTTTCCTGAATACGTTCCGTCAGACTTCAAATTGGTTCCCGTCATGAATCCGCCAAAAGTCAAATTCGCCAAAGGATTCATCATTTGCTCTTTTACCGATTCCATTTTTTGCTGTTTTACCGCAACATCAAAAACGGTTTGTTCTCTGTTTCTGTGATAAAATTTCACACCATTATTTTCAAATGAAACGGAATCTTTAAAGGTAAAAATTTCGTCCTGCGGTGCCCATTTATAAGAATTAGCATTATTTGCTTTTCCTTTTGAAGGACGATCAAAATGACGCCAGCTTTCATAAGAAGCCGTCATTTTCAGCGGCGTTTTACTTTCTAAATCCAGATGAATTACCGGTTTGAAAACATCAACCCAAAGTTTGATTTTAGTGTCATTTTGAGCAACTAAAACATAACCGTCTTTCAAAATCAATTCCTGACGAAAACCTTCATTGTCTTTAAACGGATTTGGCGTTAAAGTAACCTTTACACGACCCAATTTTAATAATGCATTATGTTCATCGAAAGTTCCGCTTCGGGAAAAATAAAAATACAAATCGCCTTTTTCTACCCAAACATTCAGGCCAATATCGCCACCGCCCAAAGGCATCGATTCTGATGAATTTTGGCTTTGTCTATTCCAGACTTGATTGTAATTTTCAAGCACAGGAATTTGCGCTTTCGCAAGAAGCGTAATGAAGAAAAAGAATATGTAAATTGTATTTTTCATTTTTTACGTTTTCCTGCAAGGTTTCCAAAACCTTGTAGGTATTTATTTTAGATTCCGGTGTTTGAAATCAGATACCTACAAGGTTTTAAAAACCTTGCAGGAGCTCGCAGAAATTACCATTCATCTGTTCTAAAAGAAGAAACCGGCAAACCGCCACCACTAAACAATTCTGCTTTTGCAAAATCTTTCCATAAATAACGAATTGCAACTGGTTTCGCGACTTTATCAGAAGTCAAAACCACCGATTTTCTTCGTACAACCGTTTTCGCAGGGTAAAATATTTTATCTTCTCCGGCCAATTCAAAACCTAAAACTTCTTTATCGTAAGATGTAATTCCGTTCGCAACATCATCAAAAGAAACCGTAACCGAACCATCTTTTATTTCCATTGATTTATATTTCGGGCTCTCAAATTCGAAACCTTCAATTCCATATGTTTTTGCCAAAGCCTGAAAAGCCAATCGGTTTCCGCCTTTTTCTTTATCCATCGGGTGAATGTTATTTTCCTCTCCAACATCCATCAAAACCGCCATTCCCGAATTCGGAATTTCTTTCGAAGCCTTCAACTGCGCTTCTCTTAAATAAGCCGAATTGTATTTTTCTACATAATCTTTTGGATGAAATTGCGCATAATTAAATGGGGCAATCTGAGCATAATAAAACGGGAAATCACCTTGTTTCCACAATGCTCTCCAACTGCTTACCATTTTTTTCATCAGTTCTTTGTACTCAGAAGCTCTTTCGTAATTCGATTCGCCCTGATACCAAATACAACCTTTTATTCCGTAACCAATTACAGGCGAAATCATTCCGTTAAATAAAGTTGTTGGGACACGATTTGGATCTTTTGCCAATTCTTCTTTTGTGGTTGGAATTTTAGCACTTGCAAAATCTTTCAGCATTTCCTGATTCATCCACGCTTCCATGCTTGAACCTCCGTACGAAACATGAATTAATCCCACCGGAACATCTAAAACTTCCTGCAAAAGCGAACCAAAATACCAGGCCGTCGCACTAAAATTTGAAGTCGATTTTGGAGAAGCTACTTCCCATTTCCCTTCAAAATCAGTTAAAGGTTCTAAAACCGTCGCACGCGGAATCGTAATTAAACGAATGTTTTTATTGGTTGATCTTACAATAATTTCATTGCCATTTTTTACAGGCTGCCCCTGAAAACCTTTCAAAGGCATTTCCATATTCGATTGTCCGGAACACAACCAAACTTCACCAATCAAAACGTTTTTTACAATCACTTTTTCAGTTCCTTCTGTAACTTCAATTGTAAACGGTCCTCCGGCAACTGGTGTTTGTAATCCAACCTTCCATTTTCCTGAATTATCTGCTTTTGTTTTGTAAATTTTAGAATTCCATGATGTTTTAATCGTCAGGTCTCCGTTTTTTTCTGCCCAGCCCCACATTGGCGCATTTGACTTTTGTTGCAGCATCATATTATCCGAAAACAATGTCGGCAATTTGATTTTTGCGTTGATTTGGAAACTTGCAAAAAGCAATGTTATTATTAAAAAAGTGTATCTAATATTTTTCATTTTTAATATTTTTTTTCGCCACGAATTCACGAATTTTTTAAATCTTTTTCCACAATCATTCGTGAATTCGTGGCTATTTTTATGACAAAGATTAATCCTTTAATCTGTGAAATCTGTGGCTATATTTTTTATTTTCTTTCTTTTACAATCGTAACCGGTCCCAACAATCCGGCTTTTAATAATATTTCTTCTTGTAATCTAAAAGGCGCTGTTGTCCAGGTTGATCTTTGTTCTTTTGGCAATTTTTCATCGCCAATTAATCGGTTTGCCCAGGTATTTGTCACTTTAATTTCTATTGTATTTTTTCCCTTTTTTAAGGCTTCCGAAATATCTGCTTTATATGGAAATGTCCAGATTGTTCCGCAGTCTTTTCCGTTTACAGTTACCTCAGCAATATTGGCAATTGATCCTAAATCAAGCCAGAATTTCTCGTTGGTTTTTCCTTTCCAGACGAAATCTTTTTTATAAATAACAGTTCCTGAATAATATTTAACCTGATCATTTGTTGAAGTACTCCAGTCAAAAAGTTTATTCGTTTTTACCACTTCTTTTGGTCCATTAAATTCCGGATCAAATTGTAATTCCCAATTTTCATCTAACGTTTGCACCGTTTCAAGTTCAGCATAATTTTGCTTTTTATTCGAAAGGATTTCTTTGGTTTTTTCTTTAAAAATGATGAAACAAGATTCATTTGGTTCTAATATAATCGGAATAATTGTTCGTCCATTTTCTATTTTCCAATTTGATAAAACTGTTGACTTATCGGTTACAGGATTATAAAGTTCAGGGATTTTTCCACTTAAGCGAAAAGACGCTTCAAAATTTCTTTTTTGTTCTTTTTGATTCGAAAGAAAATAGATTTCTTCACTTTGAGCTTTTCTGTGCGTCCACCCAATTGTCTCTGAATCGGCTCTGTTTAATTTCGGGAAATACAGATCTTGTTCAATTCCGATCGAAGCAAAATCATTTCCTAAATAAGGCAATTTAATAATGGTTCCTTTTCCAATTTTCCATGAAGATGAATTCGAATTGTTACACCAGATTTCATCAATTATATTCTGCCATTTTTTATGATCTTCATCAGAATGGATTCCCGGTTGCAAATCTGGTTTTTCATCAACAAAAATGGTTGCTCCTTCTTTTATTAGCTCCAATATTTTTTCGGCTGCAGCCAAAGAAATCATTTTATTCGGAGCCATTTTATGGCTTCCCGGAAACAATAAAGCACCGTATTCGATTCCGCCGCCAAAAGAAACTTTTCCATTTACAACTTTGGCATTATTGATTAAAACATCAGCATTAAAAGAATCGTATTGATAGCCGTTTAACGGATTTACCCATTGCGATAAATCGGTAATATTTTTAGAATAGGTAACTTCTTTCGGCATTTTTGCGGTCGGCTGACCTTCATTTTCTAAGCGTATTTTTTCGCTTTCCAGTCTTGCTGCACCAAAAACATTCGGAATAAAAGGCATTAAACGATCCGGCACAAAAGAACGGGAAGGAAAATCTTCGCCAATAAAAACAGCTAAATCAATAACCGGTTTTCCTTTTTGTAATTGAAACTGTACACGCTGACAATATTCAAACCATGCTTTTCCGGGTTTCCACCAGGTTTGGTCTCTCTGAAAAAAAGTTCCGATATCGTCCAAAGTCATTCCGGGCTTTCGATCTGTCCACGGATTATGAACAAAAACATGGTAAAACAATCGGTTAATTCCCAAAGCATAATTTCTGTCTGCTAATGTTTTTAAATTCCCCGGATGTTCGTCCCAATCCATTCTTAAAGCCGTGAAAGATTCGGCCTGAATAATATCTTTTCCATAAATATGTCCGCCAGAAATGGCATCAATTATATCAAAAGGTTTGTCGTGCGTTGGACTTTTTAGCCAAAATTCTCCTCCCGGATAATCAACATATTTATAATGCAATAAAGCATCACTCATCATTGTTGGCGCAACATTTTCTGAACTTAATTTTACGTTGTTTTCTTTAGCAATTTGGGCAACGGTTCCGTAGAAATTATCGGCTACTAATTCGGCAATTGTTTTACGAACATCATACAAAATTTTCTCCGAAACATCGGTATTTTCAATTGGAATTCCGGCCATTACAGGCAAATAATCTACCAAATTATAACCGCGTCTTTTTTGAAATTCAGCCTGAAATACCGAAGACCAATTTTGGCTTCCGCATTCCCAACTATCAAAATGCAGGATTTCTAAAGTTTTAGAAGCCAAATCAGGCCCGATAGTTCTAACCATCTCGCCAAACCAATGATCGAGTTGAAAACGAATTAATTCGGGATTAAATTTGTCTACTTCCAAACCCTTTCCTGCTCCACCCGTAGCATTTTCATGTCCGGTCGAAGTATGTCCCATTCGGATAATTTTCCATTTTCCTTTTGGTGCTTTCCAGTTTAAATTTCCGTTTACATCAACAAAATTTGAAATATTAGTAATTTCCGATTTTTTGAATGACTCAGAATTCGGAATTTGTTTCGCAGAAGTTTCCGGACTTAAACGCCAGACGGCTCCTGATTTTCCTTCGTAATTATCAATCAATGCCTGATTCGAAAGTGTAATTTTACTCACTTTTAAATTCTGTTTCCACTTTGCAAAATCTAAATCTTCAGCTCCGGGTTCTGTTCCAACAGGATCATAAACAAATCTGAAATATTTTGCTGTAACCGGCGTAATGGTATGTGTGTGGGCAAAATCCATATCCTGCCAACCGTGACGCGGAGCAAGCATTCTCTCGTGAAATTTAAAATGAACGCCATCATCGCTGACCTCAACGATTAAACGCTGCGCCTGAAAATCCCTGCCTTTGGTTTCAATAACAATTGATTTGCAGGTAAATGGTTTTTCAAATTCATATTGAATCCATCCTTCTTCTGCAAATTTAAAATTTTCATCTTTTTTAGGGTCAGCCAAAAATGAGGCTTCAGTTTTATTTGAAGTCGTAACTTTTGGTAATTGAATTTGCGAATTGGTTTGAAATTCTTTTATCGGAATTGCAAAAGTCGCAATGTCCTTATAATAGTCTTTGTAATGTTCCGGAACGGGTAATTTTGAAGTAATAGTTTTTCCTCCCAAAATTTCAGTTGTTGACCAAACCACTTTCTGCATTGACATTTCTGGCGTAATCCAAGGTCCCCCGGCAACGGCGAAACCATCGGCTCCATGAAAAGCCATTTTTAAACCTAATCGGTTGGCTTCTTTAAAAGCCCAATGAATCATATCCCAAAATTCCGGCGTTAATTGCAAAACCGGCGGATCGATTAATGGCGGATTTGCCGGACCTTTAATGGTCATTAAATACGCGCCTGCGATTCCGGCTTGTTTCATCGCTTCCAAATCGGCTGTGATTCCCACTTTAGAATAGGCAGATTTCATCCAATACCAATATACCCAGGGTTTTGAGGATTCTATTGTAGGTTGAAACTCGGTTGTTTCTTTTTTATGAAGTTTCTGTGCGGAAGCGAATCCCACAAAAAGTAACATTAAAAAGAGGTGTTTTTTTTGAAACATTGTTATTGTTTATTTTTTCTTTTTTGTCATCCTGACGAAGGAAGGATCACACACGAAACTCTGCACAGAGGATCGCCAATCTTTGTCGAGCAACTAGTGTGATCTCTCCTTCGTCGAGATGACAATCTATACTTATTACTAGTAAAGACCTAATAGGTTTTACAAACCAATGAGGTTAAATTTGTCATTATAAAACATAGCCAATGCTTTCAACCATTGGGACGTAACGTGTTTTCACAATACGTTTCCCGAGGTTGAAACCTCGGGCTATGTTTGATAATTTGTGTTGAATTTCTTGTGTCATTTATTTTTAAAATGATCCATTACTAATATTTAAACTTCTTCAAACTTTCTTCCAATCCATTTTTCGTTGCTGAAAACGGAACCAGAAAAAAACTGTATTCATAATCTCCTGACGGAATTTCATATTTTTCGATTGGTCTTGCAACCGGCGACCAACTGTCGTTTCCTCCCACTCCCATTTGCAATAAATCGATATTCAAAGTTAAGAAACCGGGATCTTTTAAATCAAAAGTGTGTTTCGCTTCATTCAAATTTGCCTGTGTATACGGCCACGCGCTCATTTGTAAAACTTTATCGCTTTTTAGAACCAATAAACCTTTATTTTTTGAAGGATTTGTTAATGACATCCATCTTACTTCTGTGCGATTTCCGTTTTCCTGAGGTTTGATGTAAGGTTCTGTAAACTTATTTATGGGTAACGAATATTTTCCAACTGTAAAGCCGAAGCTACGATCACAATAGTTCTCTAATTCACCTTTTCCGTACCACGAAATTTGTTCGAATTGTCTTTGAACACCCATTTGCATTCCGACTTTAGGGATATTAGGTAACTTTTTATTGGCTTGTAATTTGTAATTGACCATAATAATTCCGCTTGAATTTATCACATAATCGACATAAACCTGCGCACTGTCCTTAATCACTTCATATTTACTGCTAATTTTAATTTCACTATCTGATTTTTCCATCGCAACGTCCATCAATTTCGGAACAGCATTGTACCATTGTTTCAATACTTTGTGAGGTTTCCATCCCTTGCGGTCATTATCCGTAAGCGGTCTTGTGAAATTTGGTAATAACGGAGCAAACACCTGTTCTTCATTATTAAATTTATAGGAAGTCAAAGCACCATTTGCCTTGTTAATGCTGATTTGGTACGTTTTACCTTGAATTTTATATGCTGTATTGGTTTCTGAAACTACTATTTTTTCTTTTGAATTGGAAATTGATGTTGGTGCTTCTTTCTTTTTCAACAGAAACTGATCTGTTGAAACTGCGTAACCTTTTTCAGCCCAAAATTCATCTTTTTGAAGTTGAAATTCGATGTTCAGAAAATATTCCGCATTTTGTTTCATGTTCGGAAGATATTTGTTTACATCTAAAACAAAATCACTTCCTGCCGGAATATCAAGCGGTTTTAAAACTACTTCTTTAATTATATTTCCGTTTTCCAGAATTTTTATAACCGGAATAAAAGCACTCAAATTTTGAACCACCTGACGGTTGTGGATTTTTAATTTAGAATCAGAATCTAAACTGGAAACGGCAGGCTGGTAAATCCATTTGTTTTCATACATTGCCGCTTTTGGTCGGCCGTCTGCCGCAACAAGTCCGTTGATATTGAAATTGGCGTCGTGTTTTTTCTCTCCAAAATCGCCTCCGTAACCCAAATATTCCTGGCCGGTTTTAGGATCTTTTCTAAGCAAACCCTGATCTTTTAAATCCCAGATACAGCCTCCAATTACTCTTGGTGTTGAACGGAATTCATCCCATAATTCTTTTAGATTTCCGGTTGAATTTCCCATAGAATGCGAATATTCCACAAAAAGAATTGGTCGTGTATCTTTATTTTGATCTACTAAAAATTTAGGGGTGAAAACACTCGGATAAAAACGACTTACAATATCTACATAAGGTTCATCCTGCGGATTTTCAAATCGATGTGAATGATCAACCGTTTTTGGATAACGAGGATCAAGCGGATCAATATAGCCTTCTAATCTCGGATTTCCCTGTGCTGGTTCGTAATGCACCGGACGTGTAATATCGTAATCGTGTGTCCAACCGGCCATAGCCGCATGATTCGGACCTTTTCCTGCTTCATTACCCAAGCTCCACATTACTATACTTGGATGGTTTTTATCTCGCTCGACCATTCGGGTCATACGTTCTAAATACGCGTGTGTCCATTGTTGGTCGTTACTCAAAAAACCGCCTAATCCGTGCGTTTCCAGATTGGCTTCATCCATCACCATTAAGCCGTATTTATCACACAATTCGTAGAAATAAGGATCGTCTGGAAAGTGACTGGTACGCACAAAATTAAAATTGAATTTTTTCATCAATTTCACATCTTCTTCCAAATCCTGATGATTGACTGCCTCACCGCGAACGGGATGATGCCCGTGATGATTTACGCCATATACATAAGTTTCTTTTCCGTTGATGAGTATTTTGCCATTCTCTTTGGAGAATTCGATCGAACGAAAACCTAATTTACAGCTTTTCACTTCGCTAATACTTCCGTCAGGATTTTTGAGCGTCATAATCAAAGTATATAAATTTGGTTCTTCGGCACTCCATTTTAAAGGATTTTTGATTGTTTCCTGAAAAAAACCAAAACGTACTTTGTCCAATCGAGGCGAAACTTCACTAATAATGTCAATTGCTTTTCTGCTTAATGGTTTGTCGAATAGAGGTTTATTCTGAGGATCGTATAATTGTACTTCGAAAGTGTGATTTTTGATCGTGTCTCCGGTAAAATTCTCCAATCTCGGACGTAATTGAAAAACGGCATCCTTATATTGTTTGTCTAATTTGGTCTGATAAAAGAAATCCTGAATGCGTAATTTAGGCTCAGCCATAATATAAACTTCACGCTGAATTCCGCTTAAACGCCAGTGATCCTGATCTTCTAAGTAAGAACCGTCGCTGTAACGAAAAACACGAACTGATAAAATATTTTCTCCTTTTTTAAGGTAAGGTGTAATGTTAAATTCTGATGAATTGAAACTGTCCTGACCATAACCCAGAAAGTCGCCATTTATCCAAACCTGAAAAGCAGAACTCACACCGCCAAAGTGAAGCGTAACGTTCATGCCATCCCAATTTTCCGGCATCGTAAATTTTCGTTGGTACGACCCAATCGGATTATCGTCTTTAGGAACAAAAGGCGGATTCACAGGGCGAAACGAATACACGGCACTTTTATAAATCGCCATTCCGTATCCTTTTAATTCCCAATTGGATGGTACTTCGATTTTATCCCAGTTTTTTACCTCATCTTTATAAAAATCCTGCGGTGCTTCCTGAAGGTTTTTGGCAAATTTAAAATCCCATTCGCCATTCAATATTTTAATTCTGCTTTTATTTCTGTTTCCTTCCAAAGCATCAGCCACAGAATTATATGAATATCCTGTTGCCCTTGCTGCTTGTCTGTTGATACTTGTTATCAACGGATTTTCCCAAGGCACATCGCTGTATTTTTGCGGAACACGTGGCACTCCGGCAGGTTCACCTGTAACCAATTGTGCTTGTGCGCTAATTGTTAGAAGTAATATGTAAAAGGTGAAATGCAATTTGTGAATCGAAAATCGAAACTTGAAAAATTGATGAATATGAATTGACATTATTTTTATATTATTCATTATTGCCTAATTGTATTGTGTAGTCCCTACGGGACAAAATTCATTTTGCGAATAATATTTTGCTACCAATATTTAATCTCTACGAGATATTCCGTAAGGAATTAATGTTGGTAAAAAAAACTACCCTCTAACTAAATGTCCCGTAGGGACTACATCTTAATCACCACCACTGTAAACTGCGACTGCGACTGAAAACTATTTCTTCTTCTCTTTTTTCCCTGGCGGCGCAACGAAACTCATTTCGCTTTTCCCTAAATCTTTAGAAGTTGCAATTGCAATTCCTCTTTGTTCGGCTTTGTTTACGGCGCAGTAAAAATGATATACAACTCCGTCATGCTTCACTACAAATGATTTATGAGCGAACATATCATCATAAGGTTCAGATGATTTGATCAAATCTTCGCCTTTCCAGTCGTTCCAGTGAATTAAATCGTTTGAAACGGCAAAACGGTTAAATGCACCTTGATTCCAACCCGTCCAAAAAGCTCCAAAATAAAACATCACCCAAGTATCATTAATGCGCTGAATATAAGCATCTCCCGAGATTCCTTTATGATGATTGATTAAAGGTTTATCCCCATAACGTTCCCAGTGTTTCATATCATTTGACACAGCCATAGCAATGCGCTCTGCGCCTTTAGCAGGATTTAAACTATCCCCACGGGCATTGTAATACATGATAAAATTGTGTCCTGTAACTTTGTCCTTATCACGAATCACACTGTTTTTGTACATGGTACTATTATCCCACCATTTGGCGTCTTTGTCTTTTGGTGTTAAAACTGGATTTTCTAATCTTTGAAATTCATGTGGTTTTGTTGGTGACTCTTTCGTATACGCCATTCCTATTGATAATACTCCGGCTTCGTAACCTTTAGTGTTTCCGCCAAAATAACTCATCCAATATTTGTCATCGTATTTTTCCCACTCATAACTTCCGCCCCAGGTTGGATCTTGCAACGAAATATATCCCGCTTTTTGATTGACATCCCAATGTTGTTCATTTTCTGAAAAAGACATTACTTTTCCTAAATGTTTCCAATGTAATAAATCATCACTTTCTGCCAGCCAGGTTTCATAACCTCTTCCGTCATAAATCAAATACGTCATAAACCATTTTCCGTCTTTTCTGAAAACGCTTGGACAATCCATTTTGTATGAGTTGTCTGTTGGCACCATTACCAAACCATATTTATAAGGCGTTTTGATTTCGTTGTAAATCTCCTGCATTACGGTTTCGTTGATTTCTCTTTTCTTGTATTTAGTCGTTGCGCAACTGGTGAAGAAAAATGATGTAATGGTGATGATTAGGTATTTAATTTTCATTCGTTACGTTGTTTTGCCACGAAGGCGCTAAGGCACTAAGTTTTTTTTTAATCTTTATGAATCCAAGTTGGTGAAATAATCGCGCAAAGCCGCGGAGTCGCAAAGTTTCTCTATATTCTATTCTCTATATTCTATTCTCTATATTATATTCTCTATATTATATTCTTGACTCTTTCCTCTTTCCTCTTTCCTCTTTCCTCTTTCCTTTCCTCATGGTTCTTTGCTCTTTATTCTAAATCTTTCAATCGAGATTCCATTACGTCTTTGTTTAACTTTACTTTTACCATTCCCATTGGATGAAATCTCTTTTTTAGATCTATGGCTGCGTAAACAATTGTGTAAACGTCATTTCCTTCGGGGATTAGGCAAAGCGGCGTTCTCATAATATCCCACCATTTATCGACTTTTGTTTCTATGGGTAGATATCTTGCTTCGCCCCAGTTTTTCCCATCTTTGGATAATGAATACGCCATCATATTTGGTAAATGATGTCCCCAACCGTCTGGGCCTCCATCAAAAACGGCGATGTACAAACCGTTTGGCAACTGACTCACAATTGGGTTTTCTACAAAAAATGGATGCATTGATTTAATCGGATTGCTACCGTCTTTTATTCTTGACCACGGACCTTCTAAACTTTTTGATTCGGCCAAAGCTACAAACCAGCCTTTTCCTGTTTTCTTCGGATAATCTGCCCATGAACTGAACGGATATGCGCCACTGTAAAATCCAAAATATTTATCGCCCACATTATACGGAAAAAAAGAAGCCACGCCTTGACGTCCTTCCCATGGTTCTGAATCTAATCCCGGTTCCATGATGATTCCCATATCTTTATACGGACCGCCTATTCCGCCTATTCCTTCAATGGTTGATTCGCAACGCCAGATTCTACCGAAAGAATGATTTGGTTCTATCGTTTTACTAACTGTATAAGCTAAATAATAGCCGTACCATTTGTTTGCCTTTTCGTTAAAAACAGGCATATACGACCAAATTGCGGCACGGCGATCATTCATTGGGTTATCGTCTTCGGTTATGGCGTAAGTTCCGCTGGCCTGATAAATTGTTGATTCTCTCTTCCAGTGAATGGCGTCCTTACTTGTCCAATGTCCTATTTTCGTTTTAACACGATCGTAATAATAATCAACTCCTATTTCTCCCGCTCTTTCTGTTGGAAACATATGATAGGTATCGCCCACTTTTACTACTCTTCCGCCTTCAAAACCGCCCTGAATTCCTTCAGTTCCGGGCATTCCTTCGTCTACAACGGCTTTATTTTCTCCACCGATAATTTCGAAAAGTGGTTTTTCATCTGAAAAACCTTCGACTATAAATGTCGGATTCCAAAGTTTACCGTCTGGCAATTCTGCGTTTTTGAAGCTTAATTTTTGGGTATCTTTTATAACTCCCAAAATTGCAAATAATCCAGTTCCAGGATTTATTGTTTGTTTTCCTTTTGGGAAAGAAAGTGCATATACATTCACCGATGGCAATCCTGTAATGGTTAATCCATTTTTTAAAACCAATTTTGCATTTTCAAGTTTATTTGATTGGAGATATTCTGGATTATTTTCCTGAAAAATACCAACTATAACCTTAACAGGCTCTTTAAATTTTAATTGTAAAGGAGAATTTGTTCCGCTTTTATATGATTCTAAAGGAAGTTGAATACCTTGTAAACCTTGTAAATCCGGTGCTAAACGAACAATATTATTTTTGCTTCCTGAAAAAACATGAGCATATTGTGTTGTTTTGAAAGTTTTGTATTTTGATTTTACAATTTCAAAAGATGCTGGTGTCCAGCCTGAATTTTGTGCTGAAGCTTGAATACAGATGATCAACAGCATTAAGAAAGCTGTTTTTAATTTGAAATTGTATTTTGTGTTTTTTGAAAACATTGGTTTTTATTTTTTACTTTTTGTCAATTTCGACCAAAGGAAGAAATCGCACTAGAAATTCCGCAACAATAGTCGACAATCTTTGTGGTTACGAGTGTGATTCCCCTTTCAGTCGGAATGACAGACTAGATGTTTAAACTAATTGCCAAGAACTTAAATCGCTTTATAACTCACTTTATACTCCACATTCGGCTGAACAATTAATTGATATTTATTTTTAGCCAATGTTGTAATTGTTCCTGAATTTGTTTTTGGTTTGCCTGAACTTTCGAAAATCAATTTTCCTTCGCCTTCCGCTGCTTTTACTTTGATTTCTTTGGTGCTGCAATACAATTCAACTTCACCATTTGGTGTTGGCACTTTTCCCTGCATCCATTGTAAGCCACCTAAATTGGGCTTTATTTCATATTCAGCATAGCCTGGAGCAGTTGGTTTTACACCCAAATAATATTTTCCAAGCAAATAAATTGGACTGGAACCCCAGGCATGGCAGAGACTTTTTCCATAAGGGCGTCCGTACATTGCTAAATGTTCTGTTCCTTTTTTGGTGGGATTGTATTCTTCCCAGAAAGAAGTTGCGCCTTCTTTTAACATTCCTCCCCAATAATCCTTCATTTCTTTCAACACATAATCTTGTTCGCCCATGGCGCACAAGGCTTCTAACTCGTAAAAACGCATGTATGGTGTTGTGATTTTAAGAATATTATCATTGAGCAAAACTTGCTTTTTTATACTTTGCTTTTGTTCTTCATTAAAATAATTGAAAAAAATACCGAACATATTAGCGTATCTGGTTACTATATTTTGCATTTTACCATCTATTCGCTGGTGTTTCATGACGTTTTCTTTCTTGTCCCAAAACACATCAAATAATTTTGTTTTTAAATCATCAGCTAATTTTTGATACTGTTTTTGGTCATCCTTTTCACCTGCAATTTCTGCACTAACTACCATGGCTTCAAGACTTCTTGCTAAAAGCATTTGCTCAAAACTAACCTCTCCGGTTTTTGGTAATCCATCGGCCCAATCAATAAAAACCCAATCACCTTCTAATGGTTCCAGAAATCCGTTTGTGTTTCTTCTTTTTAAACAGAATTCCATAAGTGATTTCATTCGCGGATAAAAAGTTTTAATGAACTTCGTATCACCAGTGTGTAAATAGTAATCGTAAACACCTACAAACCAATACAGTGAATAATCCATAATGATATTAATATGTGCCGTTACAGGTTCTTTACCACGAAGGGCCAACAACGTTCGTTCTACCGAAGCCGAATCAAAGAATAAATAATAATTCATTAAATAACTTTGATAAGCATCTCCAGACCAAACCCAACGGTCGCGTTTAATTCCGTCTATAAAAAACTCGCGAGTAGTTAAATGCATCGTGTAAGCCGACACATCCCAAATTTGATTCAATTGTTCATCCGAAGATTTAAATGCACCACGATAGTCTAATGGTAAATATTCATAAAGCATCGAAATAGAATCATATTTTACCGTTGCATCTGCTTGTACCTGAACATAACGGAATGCTTTCGATCCGTCATGTGTGTAAGTTTCAGATTGTTTTCCATCAAAAGACAAATGATCTAAGGTTTCACATTTCGCAGAATCGAGCGCTTCTTCACGAGATTCACCATAATAAAATGCTACTTTACCTTTTCCTTTTAAACCGTGAATTTTGATATAACCAAAAGTTTCTTTACCAAAATCTACTAATTGACCACTTCCTATTTTCTCTATTTTCTTTGCACTTAAAGGTTTGGTTGTGAGTTTAAATTCAGAAGGTTTACTTTCCGGTGAATTGAAATTCCAGAAACCAACAGGCATCCATGGTGTACCAGATTGTTGTGCTTTTCCTGTTTCGTCAATCCAAAGTTTATCTTCATTGGTCACCTTCCAGGATGCATCCGATTTTACATATTTACCATCAATATAAATAGCCGGCAGCACTTCCTGATTATATACTTTAAACGAAATTTTGTGTTTCCCGGCAGGAATTTTTAAGGATTTTGGCTGGCCATAAACCTGAACGCCATCTAAAAGTAATTGAAAAGATCCTTCTGTATAAATTTTTACCTCGTCTGGCTGTGGAATATCTACTTCTGTTTGAAAAGTTACCAAGGCATATGGACTGTAATATTGCCAAAGCGGCGGAAATACTGCTTCGCGTTCTGTACGTCTTACTTGCATTTTATTGCTTAACAAAACTTCAAAATCACCTGGATACCAGATCCATGTCGCTTCTTTTGGTTTTTCCTGAGCGAACAAAAAAGTCACAGGAAATAAAATAAAACAAATAAACAAAAATCTAAATATGGAAAATCGGCTTTGCATTTATCTTTTTTTGGAGCTAAAGATAAGTGTTATTTGTACATTTGACAACCTGTACTATCCTGCTATTTCATAAAAAACAGTTCTATTTGATAATTTTTTAAGGGAAAAATTATGGCTTATCACTTTTTTAGTACTAAAAAAAATGATGTTGGAATTTTTATTGAACTCTGATGAAACAGATTTACTTTGTAAAGACGCTGATAAAAACGTATTTACATACATAAAACTAAAAATCCGTGACAATCCGCGTCTTCGCGATAGCGAATCCGCTTTATCCGCGTTCTGATTTGTATTTATGAGCTAAGCAATCATCTTTTCCGAATCGTTTTGATCTTCTAAAATATAATTGGAAGGTGTTTTGCCTAAATGTTTTTTAAACATATAAATAAAAGCGCTTGTGGTTTCGTAACCCAAATTAAAAGCAATTTCTTTTATGGATTGTTTTTCGCCCAGACGTTTTATGGCTTCTAATAATTTTAATCGGGTACGCCAGTCGCTAAAGTTCATTCCCAATTCTTTAATAAATAATCGGGATAACGTTCTGGTACTCATAAAGGAGATCTCGGCGTAATAATCAATCGTATTTTTACTTGCAACATCGTTCAGTAAAAGTTCAACTACTTTTTGCAATCGTTCGTGATTGGTTGTTGGTAAAAAAGTGGCACTTGGTTCAATTAAAGCTAATTCATCTAAAAAAACATCGCTGATTCTTCGTTGTGAAGGGGTAAGATTTCCATCAGTTCCAAAAGAAATAATTTTAAAAATCAACTGTTTTAAAAACATCGGAATATCAAAGGAAAAACTGTTTATTGGCAATCCTTTCATTGCCGACGGATCGATAAAAACGCTGTAATAATTAACGTCTTTCTGAAAAGTTACCTGATGTTCTACGCCGCCAGGAAGCCACAAGCCCTGTAACGGATTCACAACCCAAATATTATTGCCAACCACAACATTCATTACACCACGGGTAGCATAAATAAGCTGCCCTCTGGGATGTGAGTGCGAGATACACATTTCATTGTTAACCATTTCAGTATAACCTATAATAGGTATCGATGGATTCAATTGATATCCATAATCCTGTGCTAATCGATATGTCCGAATTTGGTTATTCATTGTCCAAATATAGCAATTCTGACATAAATATTCTTTTGACCTTTGTAAAAAATAATACAGCTGTTGTTTTTAAACCAATTTAAAAATCAAAAAATAACTCATGGACACTATTAAAGCAAATCCTGATATACTTAAAAAAACTACTTATTCGATCTTATTCATCATTAGTTTTTCTCACTTAATTAATGATCTTTTACAAGCTGTTGTTCCCTCTATTTATCCGCTTTTAAAAGAAAATTTTAATTTAAGCTTTTCTCAAATCGGAATTATCACTTTTACGTATCAAATTGTTGCTTCAATTTTACAGCCTTTTGTGGGAATGTATACTGATAAAAATTCAAAACCTTTTTCTTTAATAATTGGAATGTGTTTTACGATGGTTGGACTTTTTCTGGTTTCGATTGCTACAAACTTTACTTATTTGTTAATGTCTGTTAGTTTAATAGGTATTGGATCTTCTATTTTTCATCCGGAATCTTCGAGAGTTGCGCATTTAGCTTCGGGCGGGAAAAAGGGATTGGCGCAATCTATTTTTCAACTGGGAGGAAATGCAGGAAGTGCTATTGGGCCTTTGTTGGCGGCATTTATCGTTATTCCACACGGACAATCTTATGTAGCTTGGTTTTGTATTATCGCTATTATTGGAATTTTTGCCTTGTATAAAATTGCACTTTGGTACAGTGAACATTTGTCATTAAGAAATGCCAATAAATCATCTCATCAAATTGAAACACATCATTTATCGAAAAGAACTGTAACTACTTCACTGATCATATTATTGGTTTTGATTTTCTCGAAATACTTCTATATGAGCAGTATTACAAGTTATTATACTTTCTTTCTTATTGATAAATTTCACATTAGCATTCAGCAGTCTCAAGTGTACTTATTTTTATTTTCGGGCGCTGTTGCTGCCGGGACTTTAATTGGCGGACCAATTGGAGATCGATTCGGTAGAAAATATGTAATCTGGGTTTCAATTTTAGGAGTTGCTCCTTTCACAATGTTATTGCCTTATGTTTCCTTATTTTGGGTTGGAACTTTATCTGTAATCATCGGGTTAATTCTTTCCTCCGCATTCTCGGCTATTTTAGTTTATGCTACTGAATTAATGCCCGGGAAAGTCGGACTTGTTGCTGGTCTTTTCTTCGGATTTGCTTTTGGAATGGGTGGCTTGGGTTCTGCTATTTTAGGAAAAATCGCCGATGCTACAAGTATTGAATATGTTTTTAAGATTTGTGCATTTCTGCCTTTGATTGGGGTAATTACTGGGTTTTTGCCTAATTTGGAGAAAAGAAAGAGAACTGAGAATTAATTTTAAACACATAGAAACATAGGGTTTGGATTGTCTGAAAAAAAGGCATTTCATTAAATTAAAAAACACATAGCGTTCTGTTGAATGTTATGTGTTTTTTTAATGATTTGTTCAAAACATAGCCAGTAGTTTCAACCACTGGGGCACAATATTATATAACATTACATTTATCATATTACGTTTCCCGTGGTTGAAATCATTGGGACGCAAGATATATAAAATTACACTTATCAATATTACGTTTCCCGTGGTTGAAACCACGGGCTATGTTTGAATAGATGATTTTTTATTTCGTTTCAATTTCATTATTGGCTCTAATAATGATTTTATTTTGCTGATGTTCAATCGTTACGAAATCTCCGTAATTAAAACCGATTTTCTGAAGCCATTTTCCACAAAGTCGGATTTCAGGAAATATGACATAACGATGATATGGTCTTGTGATATGTTTTGGCTGGATTTTTAATCGTCTTTTCGCTGATTGTTTCATTTTATTTTTATTTCATTGAAACAAAAATAGTAAAAATTATACTACAAATAATATTTTTTAGACATTAAATTATTGTTTTAGGGCAATTTTGAGTATTTGAAGTATTCTTTTTATTATATTTAAATTATAAGATATTTGCATGAAATGTCAATAAATCAACATTGTGTCGAAACTTAAATTAAATAGAATAAAAGTTGTTTTAGTTGAAAACAATAGAACTAGTAAGGAATTAGCCAATCATTTAGGTAAAACTGTATCGACTGTTTCTCGTTGGTGTACAAATGAAGCTCAGCCTTCTATTGAAACGCTTTATGAGGTTTCTAAATATTTGAAGGTTGATATTCGGGAGTTGTTGGTTTCTACTGGTAAATGATCTACCTAATTAATGAAGCCAAGGGCAATAATTAATGATTTAATCAATGATATGTATTACTTCTCTAATCGCTAATATTTTTTCATCAGATTCTAAATGATTTTCATACATCATAATAAAGTTTTGAAAAATATTAAATTTGACCTTTTCATTATTTAACAAATATATCTTTCCGAGCATCTGAGAAAATGTGGCAACAGACATAAATATCGGTAAATCATTTTTATTATACTTTTCAACTATATTTTTTGTGTTTTTTTCAGTCAAAATCACATTATCATTGAGTAGACAAATCTTTATAACAATCTCACAGTTCTGCAGTCTATTACTCAGCTCAACATTTTGAATTGATGCCGTTTGAGTAAATAATATTTGCTCAGCTTTATTTAATTGATCAACAGCCTTAACAAGTGCTGAATTTAATTGTCTTTGTTTGTCACTTAAAATATATTTGGATTCAATGATAATTACAGCATTACGATATTCAATTAAAAAATCTGTTAATTCTGTATTATCAGTTTTTAGTAAAGAATAAAATAATTCTTGGTTGGGATAAAAGTATCTTGTGAGGTTAGCTCTTATTGACAATTCTTGATTATAACCATGTTTTCCATCTTCAAGAAAATCATTAAAATTATAAAATTCTTTATCATTAATTGATTTTTCTCCCCAGTTTAAAGTTTCACTATATGAGGAAATTATAAGCTTTTCTTCTTTCGAATAATCTTGATTCTCAATCTGAATTATAAATCCTTTAGTTGAGTTTTCAGGCAGAAAATAACCATCATAAACCTTTTGAAACACAGTCTTTGAGTTTTTTATATCATCATGCCACATTGTAAATTCCTCAAATTGATTTTTCTTCTTGAGAATTTTAGTAAAAATGGAAATATTCATTTCATTAAAATAGACTACTCTTATTTGAATAGCTTTTAACAATAAAACACCAATTTCATCAAAACCTTTGAAATTTATATCTTCTCCGCTGAATTTAATCCCTGTTACCCAAAGAGGACTTACTGGGTGATCATGGACATATAATGTCATCGTTCTAGAAGAAATTTTAGGATTCCTCAAAATGACTTCAATTTTAGCGCCTTTAATCAAACTTGTTATGACTGCAGCTTCAAACTTTAGAATTAAAACTATTGTACCATCCTCATCTATATCAAAGTAAAATCCTTGAACTAAATCCAAAACCTTTTGAAGAGTATTACCACTCGGAAAATAATATTCTGCCATAAATTGATTTAATATTAATAATAGTGAATATTGTAATTTTATAAATGAATATTCTCAATCAAACATTTTTTTTGAAGGTAAACAAAAAAGGTTACACAGAGAAATTTTTAAAGATTCATATCTACATTTTCAAAATTAACATCTTTAAACTTTCTATTAATTTTTAGATTTTATATATATTGACTTCAACTTCATTATTCCAGTTTCTCACCATAAAATTTGAATTTGTTTACGTAAACAATGAAGTTTGCTTCTGAATATGTAATAAAGTTTCTTTATAAATACATTCCTGAAATATAATAGATTAAAATCATTTTAAACGTCGTTAATTTTCAAATATTTATCATAAAAACGCTTCCTAAAAAAGAAAGCGTTCATGTTATTATAAAACTGAGAAATCTTCTAATTCCAATTAAAAACCAAATACAAACTCAAAATCACCAATCCCAACAAACCAAATAAAAGCTTCACCTTTTTACTAGTTTTAGGAATATCAGTTTCATCAGAAAAATTAATCTCAGGATTTTTATCAGCTAAAGAAATAATAATTGCTGATACTAATAATGTAGCAAAAATGTAAAATGAAATTAATAAAAAGTGAGGCCAAACCGGATATTTATCAGCAGGAAAAATCCATAAATATAAAACTCCAACAAATAAACTAAAAGCAGATCCCCAGGATAATGTTGCGTTTACAGCTTTTTTAGTAGTACGTTTCCAAAAAATACTCAACAGAAAAACAACTGACAATGAAGGCGCTAAAAATCCTAAAACGGCCTGAAAAATATTAAATAAATTTTGTCCTTTTATATTGTCAATCGCAACGGCAATCAAAATCGCGAACAAACATCCCGCTGCAATTGTGATACGTCCAATTTTAATTTGTTCCCTGATAGTCGCCGTCGGATTTATTTTCTTTACATAAATATCATTGGTAAAAACGGTACTTAATGCATTTAATGATGAACCAATTGTGCCTACCAAAACGGCAATCATCACACAAATAACCAAACCGTTCATTCCACTTGGGAATAAATTAGTCACCATTGTCATATATGCCAGATCAGAATTTTTGCCTAACTCCGGATATAAAACGTAACACAAAATTCCCGGTAAAATAAACAAAGGCAACGCCAATACTTTCAGCCAGCCAATGAAATTTACGCCCAATTGCCCGTGCTCTAGATTCTTCGCACCCAAAACACTCTGCACCATCGATTGATCTGTACAGAAAAAAGCAACCGCCGCAACCGGATATCCCAACAAAATAGCCGGCCACGGATAATGTGCGTCGCTTGCGGGCTGTACTAAATTCCAGAAATTAGCAGGCGTTTTGGCAATTAAAGCACTGATGCCACCCACTTTTTGCAATCCTAAATAAGATAAGGTCAATGAAACGACAATTAATAAAATCATCTGAAAAACATTCACTTTTGCAATAGCTTTCAAACCTCCTGCGAAAGTAAAAATCCCCGAAAAAATAACTAAAACAGTAACACTTTGCCACATCGGAATTCCAAGAATCTGACGTACCAAAACACCCCCGCTAAATAATCCTAACGATAACCAACTTACCAGGATTTTTACTAAAGCATACCAGGCTAAAATATTTTGTGTGCTATCGCCATAACGTTTTCCCATATATTCCGGCATGGTGCTGACTTTGCTCGCAATATAACGTGGAGCAAAAACCATGGCCAAAAGCAGTAAGAAAACAAAAGCGTACCACTCAAAATTTCCGGCTACAATTCCGGTTGCATAACCAATACTCGCAAAGGCCAATAAAGAGGACGGACCAACATTGGTTCCCCACATATTAAACCCGATACTGTACCATTTTAGGGAATTCCCGGCCAGAAAAAGGGTTTCGTTTTTCTTGCTTTGCTTGACACTTACTACGTAACCAATAATTAATAAGGCTACTAAGTAAACGGCAACAATGATAAAATCTAAGGTGGTTAACTTATCGTAAATACTGTTCATAGCTCATATTCTTTTAAAACATCAGCTATTTTAACTGGCATTCCAGTTTGTAAAGATTTGTCCATCGCCTGTAATAAAGCCACGGTTCCGATACCTTCTTTCATGTCCGGATAAGCGGTGAAATTTTGTTCGATACTGTCTACAAAATATTCCAGATAATTTTGATATTCTCCTGCGTGGTGGCTTTGTCCTTCAAAACGAAAATAATGTTTTAAGGTCGCATCGCCCCAGGTAATTACTTTTTCTTCTCCATCTTTTGTGGTAATGGCATAGCGCAACTCGTGATAATCGGCCTGACTTGCGCCTTCGGTTGCACGTAAAATGGTACTCATTCCACTGTCTCTTTGTGCAGGTTGTGTGGGTGATGTATACACACCGCTAGCGCGCGCAATTCTTCCATCGGTTGCTTTAAAGATAAAATGCATGGTGTCTTCATTTTTTAAACCCGCAACACTTCCGTTGCTGCTGATCATTCCGTAACCCATTACTTCTTCAATATTGGGCAAATACCATCTGATGAAATCTACAGGATGACTTAAACCTCCGTACAACCATTTGAACGATTGCAATAATGACCATTCTTTTTCTAAAAACCATCTATGATCTGCGTGATAATGTGCTTCGATTGTGATTAAATCTCCAATTAATCCTGCTTCAAAATCATATCTTTGTCTTTTTGCAGGTTCAAAAAATCTTGAACTTTGACCAATAAAAACTTTCTTTCCGGTTTTTTCGCTCAAGGCTAATAATGCTGACGCATCTGCCAAATTATCAATAAAAGGTTTGGTACAAACAACATGTTTTCCGTGAAGCAAAGCCTGTTTCACATGATCGGCATGTAGATGATCCGGTGTGTAAATTGCAATAATATCAATTGCTGCATCATTCAATAAATCATCGTAATTGGTTGTGTACGAATGAAAATCAAATTCTTTTGCTCTTTGTTTACACAAGTCTTCATTTCTGTCGCATACTTTTACGAGCTCCAGTTTCGCGCTTTTTAAAGCTGCCGACATGGTACTGCGACCTTCTCCAAGTCCTAAAATGGCAATTTTCAACATTTTTGTTATTGGTTTAAATTATTTTCCGCCACGAATTCACGAATTATATTTTTTATATTACTTTTTATATTTTTCGAATAATTCGAATTAATATTTAGTTAGATAAGTAAAAGAATAATTCGTGAATTCGCGGCTATATCTTATTTTGTCTCTACTTTGTTTAAGAAAATCCAGGTTTCATCTGGTTTTGTGCCTTCGATTCCGGTTTGGTATTTTTTCATTAAGGCGTTCCACTCGTCTACACGCGGATTATTTTCTGTTGTTTTCGGATTCAGTTTGTCCAGATTTTCTCCTTTCGGAATACTGATTACCAATATTAATTGTCTTTCATTTTTGAAAACCTGCAATTGCTGAAAATCAGCATTGCAGAATCCTTTTGCAACTTCTGGCCATTTTTCAAATTGAGTCGTATGATAATCTACATATTCTTTTTGCAGTTTTGGATCATCCACTAAATTGGCTGTTAAAACAATATTTTCCCATTCTGATGCGGGTTTTGAATCTTTACATCTTTCAAAATTCTGGAAATCATAAATTGGGTTTTCGTAAATTTTTATTTGTGCCGATGGATAAGCGAGAGCCAACTTCTTTTTCGTTCTTTCCGGCTGATTCATTTTTCCGTAAATCACCAAATGATTTTTCCATTGGTACAATTCCTGACCCACAATTCTAAAGCCAACCAAAGTTGATTTGATTTTTTCAATATCAAAATCAGAACCTATTAATTCGATCGCATACGGTTTTGGCATTTCCTGCATTCCCCATTTTTCATCGATTACAACCTCTTTTTCTAAGTCTTTGTATGGTCCTCTGATTCCGGCAGCCTCTTTTATTTTCGTGCTTACATATGGATCATTACGTTCCCAAATATTTCCTTTTGGACCATTATGATTTTTTAGGATTTTCTTTTCGGCAATCCAGTTATTTTTAATGGTGAATCCTTCACTTCCTTCATCGGTATACAAATACAACCACAAAAACGGATCGTGCGCGTAGGGACTATTGTAAACTTTATCAATATAATTTTCTTCTATTCGGCTGTTTGGCTGAGATGAAAGTGTGTAAATTCCGGAAACATCATGTAAATGTTTGGCATAGTGGTGAATTTTATTTCCGATAATTTTATTGTTTTCCATCACATTTTTAGTGTGTGTCCAACCCCAACCCATTGAAATTCCGCTGTAGGCAACATCCGAAATTTCATTATGTTCAATAGTAAGGTTTCTAACAAAACCCGCTGCAATTCCTAAACATCCCCAATCTTCGTTGGCCACGTTGGTGATTAAATTGTCCGCAATTATTTCATCGGAACAAATTTCTCTTTCGTCTTTGATTATTAATGGTAAATGGGCTTCGAAAGCTTCTTCGGAGAAAACACCAACATTTATAGCGTTTCCGCCAATATCTTTAAATAAATTTCCTTTGATGATATTATGATTTGTGCCTTTATTCAAATCTAATCCGGTTGAAGATAAGTGTTCAAAACGACAAGATTCGAATTGATTGTTGTGGGCATAATTCAACTCAATCGCTGCTCTTGGTCGACCAACCCAGCCTTGATTT
>Ga0307413_10000040_pt1 | contig 33735 bp, 18 predicted proteins | sample DK1Ometagenome_3_FD_203714 | JGI IMG/M metagenome (GOLD analysis project Ga0307413, IMG submission 203714) | Maize rhizosphere microbial communities from greenhouse at UC Davis, California, United States - DK15-O-2 | ecosystem: Host-associated > Plants > Roots > Rhizosphere > Soil | place: USA... | reverse complement strand
CAGTCGGCAGCGCAGCACGAGGCTGTTCAGGAAGAAGCCCACCACATCCTCGACCTCGGCGCGGTCGCGGCCGGACACCGGCGTGCCGAGCACCACGTCCCATCGGCCGGTGTGGCGGGCCAGCAGGGTGGTGAACCCGGACAGCAGGGTCATGAACGGCGTGGCACCAACGCCGCGGCCGAGCTCGTGCAGCGCGTCGGCCACCGGCGCCGGCACGGTGAACCCGACCATCGAGCCGCGGCCGTCGCGGACCCGCGGCCGGGCCCGGTCGGTGGGCAGGACGAGGGGCTCGGCCCCGTCGAGGACGTGGCGCCAGTGCCGAAGCTCGTCGTCGACGACCGGGCCCTCGGCCCGCGCGCGCTGCCACACCGCGTAGTCGGCGTACTGCACGGCCAGCTCGGGCAGCCGCGGCGCCCGGTCCTCCGCGGCCGCCGCGACCAACTCGGTGAGGTCGCGTTCGAGGACCGCCGACGACCAGCCGTCGCAGACGATGTGGTGCATCAGCACGACCAGCACCCGGTCGCGTGCGGTGTCGGCGCTCGACGTGAGCACCGCGCGGGTGAGCGGACCCCGCTCGATGTCGATGCCCTGGTCGAGCTCCTCGTCCAGCACCACGTCGAGCCGGTCGGCCGGGTCGAGGACCCGCAGCCGCGCGGGCCCGGGCGGGTCGACGATCTGGACCGGCTCGCCGCGATCGGTGGTGAACCGGGTGCGCAGCGACTCGTGCCGGACGAGCAGGCCGTCCAGTCCACGCAGGACGGTGGCGTCCGCTGTGTCACCGGGCAGCCGCAGGAACAGAGGCGCGACCCACTCCCTGGCGCACGGCCGCATCCGGTCGAGCAGCCACAGCCGGCGCTGGCCGGTGGACAGCGGCAGCGGGCCGCCGCGGGTGACCGGCCGGATCGCCTCGTCGTCCCCGTCGTGTCGGTCGGTCCGGTCGTGTCGGTCGGCGGTGGTGTCGGCGGGTGTCACCAGCCCGGCCTGCTGGGCGAGGGTGGTCGCCGACAGCAGCCTGCGCAGGTCGACCGCGGTGCCGGTGGCCTTGCGCAGCCGGTTGGCCAGCCGGGTGAACTGCAGGGACGAGCCGCCGAGGGCGAAGAAGTCGTCGTGCACGCCGACCGCGTCGACGCCGAGCAGGTCGCACCAGACGCGCTCGACCAGCCGCTCGGCCGCGGTGCGCGGCACGGTGCGCACCCCAGCCGCCGCGGGCTCGGGCAGCGCCGACCGGTCGACCTTGCCGCTGGCCAGTCGTGGGAGCCGGTCGAGCGCGACGAACGCCGACGGCAGATGGGTCGCCGGCAGCCGGTCGGCCAGGTAGTCCCGCAGCGCGTCGGACACGGTGCCGGTGTCCCCGACCGGCTCGCAGTACGCGACCAGCCGGGTGCCGCCGTCCGGCGTGGCGAACGGCACGACGGACACCGCGCGGACGCCGGGGTGCTCGGTCAGCGCGGCCTCGACCTCGCCCGGTTCGATGCGCACGCCGTTGACCTTGACCTGGTGGTCGACCCGTCCGCGGTACTCCAGGTAGCCGTCCTCGCGCCACCGCGCCAGGTCGCCGGTGCGGTACAGCCGCGCGCCGGCCGGTCCGTGCGGGTCGGGCCGGAACACCTCGGCGGTGCGGCCCGGCAGGCCGAGGTAGCCGCGGGCGACACCGACGCCGCCGGCGAACAGCTCGCCGGTCACGCCGATGTCGACCGGCTCGCCGTGCTCGTCGGCGACCAGCACCCGCATGCCGGGGATCGGCCGTCCGATCGGCACCGGACCGGACCGCTGGGCGGGATCGAAGCGGTACGCGGTGACGTCGATGGCGCACTCGGTGGGCCCGTAGGTGTTCCACACCTCGACCCGTTCCGGCGCCGGCAGCAGGCCGAGGAAGCGCTGCACCAGTTCGGCGTGCAGCGGTTCGCCCGCGCAGGTGAGCAGCCGCAGTCGGATGCAGGCGTGCCAGCCCTCCTCGGCGACCAGGGCGCGTAGCACCGAAGGAACCACCTGCAGCACCGTGACGTCGTGCCGGACCGCCGCGGCCAGCAGGGCCGCCGGGTCGCGCTCGGCTCCGGGCGGTGCCAGGACGACCGTGCCGCCGCAGGTCAGCGGGGCGAAGATCTCCCAGCCGGCGGCGTCGAAGGTGAGCGAGGTCTTCTGCAGGACCCGGTCCGCCGCGGTCAGCCGCTGGCCGCGGACGGCCCAGTCGACCCGGTTGGCGATGCCCGCGCGGGTGACGACGACGCCCTTCGGCGTGCCGGTGGAGCCCGAGGTGTGCACGACGTAGGCCGCACCGTCCCCTTCGGACTCGACGGCCGGGACGTCCGCGGCCGTCGGCAGGCCGTCCGGCGAGAACACGGTCAGCTCGGGCACGCCCAGCCGGCCGGCGAGCTCCGGGGTGCTCAGCAGCTGCCGGACACCGGCGGCGCGCAGCACCATGGCGTTGCGCCGCTCGGGGTGGTCCGGGTCCAGCGGCAGGTAGGCGCCGCCGGCCCGCCAGATCGCCAGCAACCCGGCGACGAGGTCGATGCCGCGCGGCAGGCACACCCCGACCACCGACTCCGGCCCGACGCCGCCCGCCCGCAGCGCGGCGGTCAGCCGGTCGGCTCGCGAAGCCAGCTCCGCGTAGCTGTACGAGCGGGAGTCGTCGACCACGGCGACCGCGTCCGGCGTGGCGGCGGCCTGCCGCGCCACGAGCAGATGGATGTCGAGGGACATCGGTGATCCTCCAAGCTGACTCGGCTCAGCACGTGGGTCGGGGTCACGGGCGGCTCAGGCGTAGCCGCCCCATTCGGCCGGCAGCCGTCGCCGGTCGCCGCCCCCGCCGGCGTACAGCTCCCGCACCGGCAGGTCGGGGTCGGCCGCGAAGCGGTCGAGCATCGCGGTGAAGCGGTCGAACAGCACGCCGGCCGCGTCGTCGTCGAACACGTCGGGGCGGTGCCCCAGCCACAGCTCCAACCGGTCGCCGGGGATGGCGACCATCCGCAGGGGGTAGTGCGTCTCGTCCTCCAGCCCGTAGGAGCTGACGCGCAGGTCGCCGAGCGAGTCCGGCCACACCGAGGGGTCGAGCGGGTAGTTGACGACCATCGTGGTGGTGTCGAACAGGCCCCGGCCGCCGCCGAGCCCGACCAGCCGCTGGATCTCGGCGAGCGACAGGTGGTGGTGCGGCAGCAGGGCGGCCTGCTCGTCCTGGATCCGCCGGGCCATCGCGGCCAGCGACTCGCCACGGTCGATCCGCACCCGCACCGGCACGGTGTTGGTCAGCAGTCCCACCATGTCCCGCACGCCGGGCAGCTCCGGCGGGCGGCCGGAGACCGACGTACCGAACAGGACGTCGTCGGCGGCGGTCAGCCGGGAGAGCACGTATCCCCACGCGCACTGCACGACCGTGTTGAGCGTGACGCCGAGCGCGCGGCAGCGGCTGGTCAGCGCGTCGGACCGGGGCGCGTCCAGCGCGCGCCGGAGCTGCCGGTGCGGCAGCGGGGTGCCGGCCCCTTCGTCGGGATGCACCCGGCACGGGCGGGTCACCCCGGCCAGGGCGTGTGCCCACGCGGTCCGCGCGGCGTCGCGGTCCTGCCGCGCCAGCCACGCCAGGTAGCCGCGGTACGGCGTGACGGGCGGCAGCCGCACGTCGAGGTCGCCGTAGAAGGCGAACAGCTCCGCGAGCACGATGCCGGTCGACCAGCCGTCCCAGAGGATGTGGTGCGTGGTCAGTGCCAGGCGGTGCCGGCGCGGGCCGAGCTTCAGCGACAGCAGGCGCAGCGCCGGCGGCGTCGCCAGGTCGAACCGCTCGAACCGGTCGCGCGCGGCCAGCTCGGCGGCGCGGGCCTCGCGCACCTCGGTGTCGTCCACATCGGACAGGTCGCGCTCGGTCAGCGGGACGGCGACCTCGGCGGGGACGAGCTGCACGGCCCGGCCGTCGTCGTCCCCGTCGTCATCCCCGTCCCCGTCGTCCCCGTCGTCCCCGTCGTCCCCGATGACGAACGCGGCCCGGATGTTGTCGTGTCGGGCCAGGGTGGCGGCCATCGCGGCGCGCAGCCGCTCGGGATCGAGGTCGCCCTCCACGTCGATGCGCACCTGGGAGGCGTAGACGTCCAGGCCGCCCTCGCTGAGCAGGTTGTGGAACAGGAACGCCTCCTGCATCGGCGCGAGCGGCAGGATGTCCACCACGCCCGGGTGGGCTGCGCAGAGGCGGTCGACCCGCCGTTGGGTCAGGCCGGCGAGCGGCACGTCCGCGGCGAGCAGTGCGCTCGTGCCCGTGGTGGCGGCGTGCGCCACCAGCCCGCCGGTCGCCGTCGACCACAGCCGGAGCAGCTCGGCCACCGCCGACTCGTCGAGCAGGCGGGCCGGACAGGTCAGCATGAGCGTGGTGCGCGGACCGTCGGCCGTGTCGTGGGTGATCGCGTCCGCTCCCAGCACGTTCGGCATCGGCATCCGCGGGTCGGCGCCTCCGGCGAAGCTGTCGTCGGCGCCGGTGATGCCCCAGTCGGCCGAGCCGGCCGAACGGAACCTGCCGAGGTAGTTGAAGCACAGTCGCGGGGTCGGCAGCGCGGCGAGCGTGTCGCGTGTGGACGGATCGAGGTGGCGCAGCACACCGAAGCCGATGCCGTTGTCGCGCGGCACCCGCAGCTGCTCGCGGACCCGCCGCAGCGCCGGGCCCAGGGCCGCACCGCCGGCGGCCACTTCCGACCAGGACACCTCCCCCGGGTCGATGCGGGCGGGGTGGATCGTGGTGAACCAGCCGACCGTACGGTCGAGGACGACGCCGGGGGCGATCTCCTCGCGTCCGTGCCCCTCCAGCTCGACGAGTACCGCGGCCGCGTGGCCGGCGCCGCGCCGCGCCCGCCAGCGGGTGTAGGCCAGCGACAGCGCCGTCAGCAGGGCCTCGCCGGCGTTCGCCCGTACCCGGGCGGGCACGGTGTCCACCAGCGCGACGCCCACCTCGGTCGGCAGGGTGAACCGGACGGTCCGCGCGGTGGCGAAGGTGTCGACGTCCCGGACCGGCTCCGCCGACCAGGCCGGGTCCGAGGTGGACAGCACGTCGACCCAGTGCGGCAGCTCGTCGCGGTAGGTGCCGGCCGCCGCGGTGACGGCCAGCCGCCGGGCCCAGCCGGCCATCGACGTGGTCACCGCGGGCAGCGCGTCCGGCCGGCCGGACGCCGCGGTGCCGAGGTCCTGCAGCAGCACCCGCCAGGACACGCCGTCGACCACCAGGTGGTGAGCGACCAGCAGCAGGGTGCCGCGTTCGGCCGGACCGGCGTCGAACCACACCGCGCGCAGCACCGAACCGGTCGCCGGCGACAGCCGCAGCTGTGCCGCGGCGCGCTCGTCCGCCAGGGCGGCGCGCAGCCCGTCCCGGTCGAGGGTCGTGGCGTCGACCCGGCGCAGCCAGCCCCGCGGCATCGGCGTGCCGGCCGGGCACAGCGCCAGCTCGGGGTCGCCGCCCGGGTCGCGGGTCAGCGCCATCCGCAGCGAGTCGTGGTGGTCGACCAGCGCGCGCAGGGCCGCGTCGAGCACGTCGAACCGCAGACCGGCCGGAGTGTGCACGGTGACCGCCTGGTGGAAGCCGTCGATCGGGGCGTGCCCGGCGCCGGCCCAGTGCATGATCGGCGTCAGCGGGACCGGTCCGGTCTCCTCGGCCACCGGCGCCGTCGCGGTGTCGAGCATCCGGCCGACCTCGGCCAGCCCGGCGGCGGTGGGGTTGGCGAACACCTCACGGGCGGTGAACTCGATGCCGTGCTGGCGGGCCAGGGACACCAGTTGCAGCGCGATGATGCTGTCGCCACCGCGGTCGAAGAACGACTCGTCGGCGCCCATCTCGGCAACGCCGAGGACCTCGCGGAGCAGGCCGCGCACGACCGCGACCGGACCGTCGGAGTCCGGGCCCGCGGGTCCCGCGGGTGCCGCGGGCGCGGTGCGCGCGCCGCGCAGGTCGCGCCGGTCCAGCTTGCCGGCCGGGGTCAGCGGCAGCGCGTCCAACACCACCACCGAGTCCGGCACCATGTGGTGGGGCAGGAACCGCTGGGCGGCCGTGCGCACCGCGGCGGGGTCGAGGTCCGCTCCGTCCGACGCCACAACGTAGGCCAGCAGCCGGACCCGGCCGTGCGGTCCCGCATCCGCCACCACGGCGGCGGCCCCGATCCCGTCCAGGCCGGCGAGCACGGCCTCGACCTCGCCTGGCTCGATCCGGGCGCCGCGGATCTTGATCTGGTCATCGGCCCGGCCGACGTACTCCAGGTTGCCGTCGTCGCGCCACCGCACCAGGTCACCGGTGCGGTACATGCGCGCGCCCGCCGGACCGTACGGGCACGGCAGGAACCGGTCCGCGGTCAGGCCCGGACGGCCCAGGTAGCCGCGGGCCAGGCCGGCACCGGTCACGTACAGCTCGCCGGCGGTACCGGCGACGGTCGGCCGCAGGTCGTGGTCGAGCACGTAGACGCGGACGTTGGCGAGCGGCGTGCCGATGTCGGGACGGCGCAGGCCGGTGAGCGGCGCGCTGCCCGACGTGCCGACGCCGGCCTCGGTCGGCCCGTACATGTTGAGCATCCGGCGGCCCGGTCCCCAGCGGCCGCACAGCCGCTGGTCCACGTCCTCGCCGCCGACGAGCAGCGTCTCCAGGTCGGGCAGCTCCACGACCGGCACGTTGGCCAGCACAGCGGGCGGCAGCGCGAGATGGGTGATGCGGTGCTCCCGCAGCATCTCGACGAGACGGTCGAACGGCAGCTCGGCGGCCGGTGGCGCCAGCACGAGCCGGCCGCCCGCCACGAGCGCCGGCCAGATGTCGGCCACCGAGGCGTCGACGCCGGGCGACACGAGCTGCAGCACCCGGGTGTTCTCGTGCATCCCGTACCGGGGGATGTTGTCCGCCACCATGTTGCACAGCGCGGACCGCGGTTCGACCACGCCCTTCGGGGTGCCGGTCGAGCCGGAGGTGTAGATGACGTAGGCGGGGTTCGCCGGGTCGACCGGCCGGCGCGGCGCAGGCCGGCCGCGGGTCGGCCGGGTGTCGGCGACCAGCAGCACCTCCACCGCGGTGGGCGGCAGCGTCGACTCGGTCGCGGCATCGGTGAGCACGCACCGGACGTCGGCGTCGGCGAGCAGGTAGGCGATCCGGTCCGACGGGTTGGCGAGGTCGATCGGCAGGAACGCGGCGCCGGTCCTGAGCACGGCGAGCATGGCCACGATCAGGTCGGGGGTGCGGGGCAGCAGGAGAGCCACCACGTCCTCCGGGCCGACCTCGCGGGCCGCCAGCCGGTCGGCGAGCCACTCGGCCCGCTGGTCGAGCAGGCGGTAGGTGAGCACGGTCGAGGCGTGCACCACGGCCACCGCGTCCGGCGCGGACCGGGCGCGCCGCGCCACCAGCTCGGCGATGTCGCCGCTCGGCACCGGGCTGGCGGTGTCGTTGCGGCGCACCAGCAGCTCGTGGCGTTCGGCCTCGGACAGCAGGTCGACCGAATCCACCGGCCGGTCCGCCTCGGCGGTGACGGTCCGCAGGAACGCGGTGAACCGGTCGGCGTGCTCCTCGGTGCCGCGGCTGCCGTGCAGCTTGGGCTCCGCCTCGAACTCCATCCACAGTGGACCGTCGGACTGTCCGTGCACGTTGATCGAGAGGTCGATCGGCGGGCCGGCGGCCAGGTTGCGTGCCCGCGCGGGAGTGCCGGCGAAGGAGAACTCGTCGTCGAACGGCATGAAGTTGACCATGGGGCCGAGGAAGCCGCCGTCGCCGATGTTCACCCCGAGGGCGCGGCACACCTCGTCGTGCCGGATGCGCTCGTGCGCGAGGCCGGCGGCCAGGTCGGTGGCCACGAGCCCGACGAGGTCGGCCAGCGTGGCACTCGGCGAGACGTCCACCCGCAGCGGAACCATCGCCGCCGCCATGCCGACCGCGTGCCGCGCCGCGACACCGCGCCGCCCGCTGGTCGGCAGGCCCAGCACGATGTCGCGCCTGCCGGTGGCGCGGCGCAGGTAGGCAGCGACGGCGGCGAGCATGACGACCTGCCAGGTGGTCCCGGTCCGGGCGGCCACCGCGCGCATCCGGTCCAGGGTCGCCTTCTCGACCGGGCGGGCGGTGCGCCAGCAGACGACGTCCGTGCCCACGTCCGGGTCGGGGCCGCCGATCGGGGGCACCCGCGTCGACTCCGGGACGTCGGCGAACTTCTCGGTCCAGAACCGCAGATCGGCCGGGTGCGCCGGTGACTCGCGGTAGCGTTGGTCGCTGTCGAGCAGCGTGGTCAGCGACCGCAGTGGAGGTTGGCAGGGGGCCGTGCCGGTGACGACGGCGGTGTAGCGGTCGGCCAGGGTGCGGTGCAGCAGCCGCATCGAGTAGGCGTCGGTGACGATGTGGTGCATCCGGACGTAGAACCGGAACCGCCGCTCGCCGAGGCGGATCAGCGCGGCCGCGGAGACCGGCCCGGCACCGAGGTCGACCGGCGTCGCGCGCTCGGCACCGGTCCAGGCGTCGGCGGCGCGTACCGGGTCGGGTTCGCCGGAGAGGTCGAGCAGCGCGAGCGGTTCGTCGTCCGCCACAACGACCTGGCACAGGCCGCCGTCGTCGAGGATCCGCTCGACCCGCAGCGCGTCGGCCTCCTCACGCACCTGCCGCCAGGCGGCGACGAACGCGTCGACGTCGAGCGGCCCGTCGAATTCGAGCGCCTCGGCGCAATTGTAGAGCTGGCCGGTGGGATCCAACTGGTGCGCGAACCACACGCCTTTCTGCGCCGCGGTCAGGGCGTGTCGCTTCTCGGCCACCCACTGGCCCGGATCAGGCATGGCTTGCGGCGCAGGTCGTGGGAGTCGTGAGCATGCGACCACGGTGCCGAGGTCGGCTATGCCCCCGCTATACGCAAGGAGTATGGGGCGACTGTAGGCAGACCGGGAAAATCGAATACCTGTGAACCGAAAAACAAGTCGGGGAAAGCAGCCGTCGGTCGCGGTCATCGGCGCCGGCGGCACCATAGCGGCCATGGCGGCGAACCAGGCCGATTTCCAGACCTACCGCGCGGGCGCGCTCAAGACCGCCGAGCTGCTCGACGCCCTGCGTACCGAGCTCGACGAGGTCGCCCGCACCGAACCGGTCGACTTCACCGGCGAGAGCGGCGGCTGTCGCACCCTTCGCGACTACCACGCCATGTCCACCCTGGTCGACGCCCACCTGGCGGACGCCGGGGTCGACGGCGTCGTGGTGCTGTGCGGCACCCGGTCGCTCGAGGAGCTGGCCTACTGGCTGGACCTCACCGTGCGCAGCCCGAAGCCGGTGGTGGTCACCGGCTCGTTCCGCCCGTGGAACGCGCTCGGCAGCGACGGACCGGCGAACCTGCACAACGCCGTCGCGGCGGCCGCGGCCGGTCGCACCACCGGGTTCGGCACGGTGGTCGTGCTCAACGACCGGGTGCTGTCCGCCCGGGACGCGACCAAGTGCGACACCCTGCGGCTGGACGGATTCCGGGGTCGCGAGTGGGGTGCGCTCGGCGTCGTGGACGAACGCAACGTCCGGCTGCTGCGCGCGCCGGCCCGGGTGCTGCGCCATGGAAGTCCACAGTGGAGCACCCCGTTCGACCTGTCGCGGATCGATCCGGCTCGGCTGCCGCGGGTGGAGATCGCGTACTCCTACGCCGACGCGGGCGGCGAGGCCGTCACCGCGTTCGCCGAGGCGGGGGTGGTCGGCGTGGTGATGGCCGGCGACCCGTCGGAACGCCAGGTCGGTGCGCTGCGGGCGGCGATCGGCGCGGGCCTGGTGGTCGTCGCGGCCAACCGCAACGTCTCCGGCGCGGTGTACGACCCCGGTGTGCCGGGGATCATCGGCGCCGAGGACCTCCTGCCGCAGAAGGCCCGGCTGTTGCTGACGCTCGGGCTGGCGGTGACCGACGACCTGGACCGGCTGCGGGCCCTGTTCGGTGAACACGGGGTGCCCGAGTTCGGCTGACCCCGAGTCCCGGTGGCGGTGCCCCGCGGTGAGGCCGGGGCACGCCCACCGGGCATCACCGCGGATCGCGGCCGGGTTGCCCGTCGAACAGCAGGGTCGCGATGGTCGGCCTGCGGAAGATGTCACGCGCCGTCACCGTGAAGCCCTCCGGGCGCAGGGCCGCGACCAGCACCACGGCCCGGATCGAGTCGCCGCCGAGGTCGAAGAAGCTGTCCTCCAGCCCCACCCGCTCGACGCCGAGCACCTCCGCCCACACGGCTGCCATCCGGCGCTGCCGCGGCGTTCGCGGCGGGACGTACCGGGTACCCGCGTTGGCGGTGCCGGACCACTCCGGCAGCGCCGCCACGTCCAGCTTTCCGTTGGCCGTCAACGGGAGGCGCGGCAGCGGCACGAACGCGGCCGGCACCATGTGGGCCGGCAGGGTGCCGGCCAGCCAGTGCGCCAGCGCCTCCGGCTCCGGCGGCGCGGTCTCGTCCACCGGCACCAGGTAGGCCACCAGCCGCGGCTCGCCCGCCGGTGTGTGCCGACACACCACCCGGACCTCGGCCACCCGCGGATGCCCGCCCAGCACACCCTCCACCTCGCCCGGCTCAACGCGGTGGCCGCGGATCTTGACCTGTCCGTCCTGCCGGCCCAACACGTCCACCGCACCGCAGGCCAGCACCCGGGCGATGTCGCCGGTCCGGTACAGGCGGGCGCCGGGCGGGCCGAACGGGTCGGGAACGAACCGGTCCGCGGTCAGCCCGGGTCGCCCCAGGTAGCCGCGCGCCACACCGAGACCGCCGACGCACAGCTCCCCCGGCACCCCGATCGGCACCTGGTGCAGCCCGTCGTCCAGGACGTACATCGAGGTCGCGGGGATGGGCACGCCGACCGGCACGACCTCCCGGTCGTCGGCCCAGTCGGTGTCCACCGGCTGCGTCGAGTTGCCCACGGTGATCTCGGTCGGGCCGTACTCGTTGACCACCCGCGCGCCGTCGCCGAGCCAGTCGACCCACCGCCGCGCCGAGCGGGCGGGCAGGGACTCGCCGCCCGCCACCAGATTCGTGGTCAGACCGCGGGCCGTGGTCGCGTCGAACTGGTGCGCCAGCACCTCGAGGTGGCCGGGGGTGAGCTTGACGAACCCGAATGGCGCCGCCGCCCGCAGCCGTGCGCCGAGCCGGGACAGGTCGGTGTCCTCGGGCACGACGTGCACCGTCCGCCCGACCATCAGCGGCCCGAACAGGGTCGTCACGACCAGGTCGGAGGCGGGGGTGGAGAACAGCGGTGCCCCGCCGGGACCGGTCAGGTACTCGCCCACCACCCAGGTGAGGTAGTGGGCGAGGTTGCCGTGCGTGACGCAGACCCCCTTGGGGCGCCCGGTCGATCCGGAGGTGTAGATCAGGTAGGCGGCCTCGGCGGGGTCCGGCCTGCTGTCGCGGCGCGGCGCGGACCTGTGCTCGGACACCGCGTCGACCACGATCGCCTCGCCCGCGAAGAACGACTCGGCCACCTTGTCCATGTCGGACCGTGCGGTGAGGACCCAGTCGGCGCCGCTGTCCTCGAGCATCAGCGCCCACCGCCGGGCGGGCTGCTCGGTGCCCAGCGGAACGTAGGCCGCACCCGCCTTCCAGGTGGCGAGCAGCGACACCAGCAGCCACTCGTCCCGGCGGGCCACCACGCCGACCACCCGCCCCGGCCCGACCCCGGCGGACCGCAGCCGCACGCTGAGCCGATCGGCGCGGGCGTCGAGCTCGGCGTAGCTCAGCCGGACGTCCGCGCACTCGACCGCCACCGCGTCCGGGGTGAGCCGCACCTGCCGTTCGAACGCCTCGACGGCGCTGGGCAGGTACTCCCGAGCGGTCGACGCCCGACCGGCCGGACCGCGGCCCCAGGCGAGCAGCCGCTCGCCCTCGCCGGGCGGCAGGTGGGTGGCGGACGCGTCGCCGTCCAACCCCTCGGCGATCGACTCCAGCACCGCGCGGAACATCCCGGCGATGGCCGTCGCACGTTCCTCGCTGATCACCCGCGGGTCGACGGTGACGAACACGTGACCGGCGCGCGAGGAGATGCTCAGCGGGAACTCGGTCGGGCTGTCGTCCTCGCCCGCCAGGTCACCGACGAGGCCGGCGTCGACCTGGTTGAAGTCCTGGTAGTTGAACAGCACGGTGATCAGCCTGCCGGCACGGCGGGCCAGTCTGGCGATCTCGGGCAGTGGGAAGCCGCGGTGCGGCCAGAACTCCACCTCGCGGTCGAAGACGTCGACCAGCAGGTCCCGCCAGGTCCGCGCGCCGCGGTCGACGGCGAACGGAACCGTGTTGAGGTACATGCCGTACACCTTGTCGGCGCCGGTGCGCTCGGGCCGGGCGTCGCACACGAGGCCGATGTGGAACCGGGGTTCGTCGGTCAGCTGCGACATCACCTTGGCGTAGGCGGCCAGCAGCACGCTCTTCATCGAGACTCCGGCCTCGGTGGCCCGGCCGCGTAGCGCGGTCTCCAGATCGCGCCAGGAGATGTGCGCCTGTCGGGTCCGCCCGGCCGGGGCGGCGGGCTCGCCCCACTCCTGCGGCAGCGTCACCGGCGGATAGTCGGCCACGATGCCGCGCCAGTAACCGGCATGTTCCGGCGACGCGATCGCGGCCATCTCCTCGGCGACGAAGTCGGCGAACCGCACGTCCGGCGGCTCGAACGGCGGCGGTGTCCGCCCGTCGCGCAGCGCCCGGTAGCAGTTGAGCAGCTCCATGATGAGCGTGTGGTGCCCCCAGCCCTCCAGGATGGGATGGCACTCGGTGACCGACAGCCAGTGCACGCCGTCGCCGGTCAGGTGGATGAAGAACCGCAGCAGGCCCGGTGTCTCCAGGTCGAACAGGTCGCGGCGCTCACGGTCGGAGTGCTCGCGCAGCAGCCGCCGCACCTCGTCGGCGTCGGAGCCGGAGACGTCGCTGACGGCGAGCGGGATCGTGGCGTGGGCGTGCACCAGCTGCATCGGCACCGAGAAGCCGGTCAGGTGCAGCGACGTGCGCAGCGCCTCGTGTCGCTCGGTGACCAGCGCCGTGGCCCGGGTCATGGCGGTCAGCGAGAACGGCTCGTCGTCGAGGACCCGGAACGACGTGACGTTGTGGTAGCGGTTCTGGTCGTCGGCCATCATCTCGAACAGCATGCCGATCTGGTTGCGCGACAACGGGTACGCGTCGACCACACCGTCCGGCAGCAGGTCGCGGTCGGCCGGCTCGATCAGGGCGAACGGCGCCACCGCGCTGTCGACCTCGGCGAGCTCGGGCTTCTCGGCGACCAGCTCGCACAGCGCCGCGACGGTGCGCTCGGCGAAGATGTCGCGCACCGAGACGTCGAACCCCGCCTCCCGCAGCGCCCCGACCAGCGCCACCGCGCGGATCGAGTCGCCGCCGAGGTCGAAGAAGTTGTCCAGCACGCCGACCCGCTCGGCGCCGAGGACGTCGGCCCACACCGCGGCCATCCGCTCCTCGTCGGGCGTGCGCGGCCGCTGGTCGTCCTGCGTGACGCCGGCCCCGGTCGCCGGCACCGGCAGGGCGGCCACGTCGAGTTTGCCGTTGCTGGTCAGCGGCATCCGGTCCAGGTAGGTCAGGTCGGGCGGAACCATGTACTCGGGCAGGGTCCGGCCCAGCCAGTCCCGCAGCTCCTGCGCGCCGACCTCGGGTGCGCCGTCGACGGCGACCAGGTAGCCGGCCAGCCTCGGCTCCCGACCGCTGTCGTGGCGCAGCACCACGCGCGCCTGTCCGACGTGCTCGTGGGTGCCCAGCGCGCCCTCGATCTCGCCGAGTTCTACTCGGTAGCCGCGGATCTTCACCTGGTTGTCGCGGCGTCCGACGAAGTCGACGGCCCCGTCCGGCAGCACCTTGCCCAGGTCACCGGTGCGGTACAGGCGCGACCCCGGCGGTCCGTAGGGGTCGGGCACGAACCGGTCCGCGGTCATCGCCGGCAGGCCGACGTAGCCGCGGGCGACGCCGACGCCGCCGACGCAGACCTCGCCGACCACGCCGAACGGCACCGGCTCCAGCCGCTCGTCCAGCACGTACATGCTGGTGCCGGGGATCGGCCTGCCGAGCGGGATGACCTCGCGGTCGAGCGCGTCGGCGACCGGACAGGTCGAGTTGCCCACGGTGATCTCGGTCGGGCCGTACTCGTTGACCACCCGCCCGCTGCCGAGCATCGACTCCCAGCGGCGCGCCACGTGCCCGGTGAGCACGTCACCGCCGGGCACCACGGTCGCGGCCAGCCCGCCGATCTCAGCGTCGCGGAGCTGGTGCGCCAACACGTCGAGGTGGCCGGGGGTGAGTTTGACGAAGCTGAACGGCGCCGCCGCGCGCAGCCGCGGCCCCAGCTCGGACAGGTCCATGTCCTGAGGCAGGACGTGCACCGGCCGGCCGGCGAGCAGCGGTCCGAACAGCACCGGCACCACCACGTCGGAGGCGACCGTCGAGAACAGCGGAGCCCCGCCCTCGGCGTCGCCGATGTACTCGGCGAGCACCCAGTCCAGGTGGTTGGCCAGGCCCCGGTGGGTGACCTGCACACCCTTGGGGCGGCCGGTCGAACCGGAGGTGTAGATGACGTAGGCCAGCGCGTCGCCGTCCGGTTCGGGCGTGGCACCGAGGGGCGGGAGGTCGGTCGGCAGCGGGTCGTCCACGACGATCACCACCCCGTCGAACACCGCGCGCACGTCGTCGGCGTACCTGCGCTGGGTGAGCACCCAGCGGGCGCCGGCGTCACCGAGCAGGTGGGCCCATCGCTGGGCGGGCAGCTCGGGACCGATCGGCAGGTAGGCCCCGCCGGTCTTCCAGGTGGCCAGGAAGGCGGCGACGAGCTCGGGCCCGCGGTCCAGCAGGACACCGGCCACCAGCTCGGGACCGTGTCCGTGCGATCGGAGTACCCGGGCGATGCGGTCGGCCGTCGCGTCCAGTTCGGCGAAGGTCGTGACGCCGTGCTCGGTGCGGACCGCGTCGGCGTCGGGCAGTTCGGCGACCCGGGCGTGGAAGCGCGTGAGGGTGAACGGCCCGCTCGTGCCGGTGCTCGCCGGCGGTGTCAGCCGGGTTCGCTCCCCGGCGTCCAGCATGTCCAATGTGGACAAGGGGGCGTCCGGCTCGGCGACCCCGCGCTCCAGCAGAGTGGTGAGATGGCGGGCGATCCGCGCGACGCTGCCGTGGTCGAACAGCTCGGTCGCGTAGATCAGCCGGGCGGTGATCGAGCCGTCCGGCAGCAGCGCGGCCTGTAGCTCGAGGTCGCACCGGGCGACCTGGCTGTCCCCGCCGTACGGTTCGGCCGTCACTCCGGGCAGCGCGATGGCGGCACCGTCGGTCTCGTGCATGGTGAACACGACCTGGAACAGCGGGGTCCGCGACAGGTCCCGCTCGGGCTCCACCGCGTCCACCACCCGGGCGAACGGCACGGCGTCGTGGTCGAAGGCGTCGAGCACGATCTCCCGGACGTGGTTGAGCAGCGCACGGAACGACACGTCGCCCGACCAGCGGGTGCGGATCACCAGCGTGTTCACCGCGTAGCCGACCAGGTGCTGCAGCTCCGGCTGGGTACGCGAGGAGGCGATCGTGCCGACCGGCACGTCCGACCGGCCGGTGTAGCGGCTCAGCACCGCCTGAAACGCGGTGAGCAGGGCGACGAACGGGGTCGCGCCCTCGCCCCTGGCCAGCTTCACCACCTTGTCCGCCAGATCCGGCTCGACGCGCAGGTCGAACTGGGCACCCGCGTAGCCGCGCACGGACGGCCGCGGCCGGTCGGTCGGCAGCTCGACGGGGGCGATGCCCGACAGCACGTCGGTCCAGTAGCCCAGCTGCCGTGAACGGTCCTGTTCGGACACACGGGCACGCTGCCAGGCGGCGAAGTCGGCGTACTGCACCGGCAGCGCGGGCAGCGCGGCGGGCTCGCCGCGGACGAACGCCCGGTAGGACTCGGCGAGCTCGGCGAGCAGGGCCTGGGTGGACCACCCGTCGCAGGCGATGTGGTGCAGGGTCAGCAGCAGCAGGTGCTCGTCGGCCGACCGCGCGACGAGCACGGCGCGAAACGGCCACTCGCTCGCCAGGTCGATCGGGGTGCGTCCCTCGCGGACCACGATCTCCTCGGTGTGCCGGTCGCGCTCGGCCGGCGACGGTCCGCTGACCCGTTCCAGGCGCAGCGTGGCGGCCACCGGGTCGTCGACGACCTGGACCGGCGCTCCGGCGTGCATCTCGTAGCGGGTGCGCAGCACCTCGTGCCGCGCGACCACCTGGTCCCACGCCCGGGTGAGGGCGCCGGCGTCGAGATCGCCGCGCAACCGCATCGCCACCGGCACCAGGTACTCGCAGCTGCCGGGCCGCAGCTGCTGCAGGAACCACATCTGCTCCTGTCCGTGCGACAGCGGCAGGGGTGCCGACCGGTCCGCCCGTCCGATCCGCGCGGACGAGCCGTCGCTGCCCCGCAGGCGCCGCCACAACAGCTGCGCCCGGCGGTCGTCCACGGACATGTCCGACTTGCCGGCCATCGGGCCTCCCGGGTCTCCTCATGCCTGATCAGCAACCCTCATCGGCGCGCCAATACCGCCGCTATACGACCGGTTCGCGCCGACTCCGCGGACCGCACCGGCACCCCGCGGCGTATAGCCGGGATATGGCCGGAGCGCGCAATCTGCGTCGGGTCGCTGCACATCGAACGACCAGGAGGATTTCGGTGACGGACAACCTCGCCGACGACCGCCGCTGGCGGGTCGTGCTCAACGATGAGGAGCAGTACTCGGTCTGGTGGGCCGACCGCGAGCCGCCGGCCGGCTGGCACGCGGAGGGCACCGAGGGCACCAAGGACGAATGCCTTGCGCGGATCGAGGAAGTGTGGACCGACATGCGCCCGCTCAGCCTGCGCAGGCGCATGGAGTCACTGAACGGCTAGCTCTCGGCCGACCCCCGGCACCACCACGGATCCAGTACCCACGTCCAGGCTGACGCCTGCCAACTGTCGGAAGAAGTCAAATGCGGATCGTAGGTGTCAATCTCAGTCACGACAGCAGCATGAGCCTGGTCGAGGACGGCCGCATCGTCGCCGCCCTCGCGCTGGAGCGCATCACCCAACAGAAGCGGGGCACCGTGCCGTGGCACGAGTACACCCTCGCGATGACCCGCCTTGCGCTCGAGGTGCTGGGCGGCCGGGGACTCACCATCGACGACGTCGACCACTGGATCGGGACCTCGACCGAATCCGGCGACCAGGACGAGGAGGAGCGACTGCTGGACATCCTCGGTGTGCTCGCACCCGAGGGCAAACGGCTCGCACTCCCCCACCCCGCGCACCATCTGGCGCACGCCGGCGCGGCGTTCTACACCTCCGGGCTGCCGGACGCGGCGGCCGTCGTGGTGGACACCTACGGGTCGATCTTCCAGGGCCACCGCGAACGCGAGACCGCCTTCGAGTTCTCGCTGACCGGACGGCCGAGGGAGCTGTTCCGGATGACGCGGGCCAGCACGCGGATCGCCGGCACGGTGCACAACGGCGGTGTCTTCCTGCCGGAGAACATCGGCGGTCTCGGTGAGCTGTACCGGGTGGTCACGCTGGCGCTCGGGTTCCGCGAGTCGGGCACCGCCTACGACGACGCGGGCAAGACGATGGGTCTGGCGCCCTTCGGCAGGCGGCTGTCGGCCGAACCGCTGTTCATCGACGTCAGCAGCGGCGAGATGACGTTCGACGACGCAACCCGGTCCCTGGTGGACCTCGGCTTCGCGAAACCGGTGGACGGCGGCGCGCAACTGCTGCCCCGGCGGCGCGGCGAGGCGATCGGCCAGCTGCACAAGGATCTCGCGTACCAGATCCAGGCCGAATTCGAGGACGCGATGCTGTACCTCACCACCAAGAGCCTGGCGATGTCCGGCAGCCGCAACCTCGTGCTGTCCGGCGGGTGCTTCCTGAACTCCACGGCCAACGCGCGGCTGGCCCGCGAGCTGGACGTCGACGACATCGCCGTCTTCCCGGCGGCGACCGACGACGGCAACGCGGCGGGCGCCGCGCTCTACGCCTACTACAACATCGTCAACGAGCCCGAGGCCGTCGCGCCGGCGGATCCGCGGTCGCTGCGGATGACCGACGTGTACCTGGGGCCGCCGCGGCTGATCGACGAGCGGATCGAGCACGCGAGCAAGACGTGGAAGTGTGATCCGATCCGGCATGCCGACGAGGAGGACATGGTTCTGTCCGCGGCCGAGGCGATCGGGCGCGGCGAGATCATCGGATGGTTCCAGGACCGGGCCGAATACGGGCCGCGGGCGCTGGGGGCGCGGTCGATCCTGTGTCACCCGGGCCTTCCCGGCATGAAGGACCGGCTCAACGCCCGGGTGAAGTTCCGTGAGGCGTTCCGGCCGTTCGCGGCCTCGGTGCTGGCCGAGCGGGCCGACGACTACTTCGAGATCCCCGTGCCGGACAGCCCGTTCATGCTGTTCGTGTGCCCGGTGATCCCGCAGCGGCGGGCGTCCATCGAGGAGATCACGCACGTCGACGGCACCTGCCGGATCCAGACCGTGGCGGCCGAACCGGGCGGCGTCTTCCGCAGACTGATCGAGCGCTTCGACGAGCTGACCGGGGTCCCGATGGTCCTCAACACCTCGTTCAACCTGCGCACCAAGCCGATCGTCGAGACTCCCGGCGACGCGCTGAACTGCCTCTACGGCTCACGGCTCGACCGGCTGTTCATCGGCCGGTACGAGTTCGCCGCGCCGGACTTCGCCGAGATGGCACCGACCAGCCTCACCGCCGACACCGACCCCGGCCCGTCGGATCCGCGAGAGGTCAGGATCCTGAGCCTGGTGGACGGCACCCGCACGGTGCGCCACATCGCCGAGCAGGCCGGACTGGATCCCGAGGAGACGGTGAACCTGGTGCTGGACATGCGGCGCCGGGAGTTCCTGGACTGGACCCATCTGCCCACCCGCTACCGCGAACTGACCATTCCGACCCCGCAGTACCAGCAGAACTTCAGCGAGAGCCGCTGATCGAACGTTCCCGGCACGGGTGCGCCCGTGCCGCGCAACGAGGGGAGTCCGTCCGTGACGGCCTGCCCGGATCACTGCCGCCCGGCACCCACAGGTGCCGGGCGGCGGCGTCCCGACGGCGGTTCACAGGTCACCGACAGTTGCGTTCAGGCCACAACTTGTCACGGCATGTTCCTGCCAAACGCAATAGCTGACAGGTTTGAAAACTTTGAACACACTCGAAGGCCGGAGCGTAACCGGGCAGTGACACCGCGCGAGCGGTGCTGAGAGGTCGTCGATGAGATTCCAGTTGCTTGGTCTGGTCGGGGCATGGGCGGGCGACACCCAGATCGACGTCCGCGGCTCGAAGATGCGCACGTTCCTGGCCGCGCTGCTGCTGGCCCGCGGCCGGGTGGTCTCCGACTCGCGACTGATGCAGATGCTGTGGGACGAGGACCTGCCGTCCACCACGCAGGCGCAGATCCAGACCTACGCCTCCCGGCTGCGCAGCCTGCTCGGCGCCGAGGCCAGGATCATGCGCCAGCCGCCCGGCTACCGCTTCGAGTTCCTCGCCTCCGACCACGTACAGGTCGACCTGATCGAGTTCGAGACGCTGGCAGCCAAGGGCAGCGCGGCACTCGCCGCGGGCCGGCACGCCGACGCCAGCCGGCAGCTGCGCGACGCGCTGTCGCGGTGGAACGGCCCGGCCCTCGGCGGCGTCACCGACCACCTCGCCTCGGTCGAGCAGCCGTGCCTGGAGGAGGCCAGGCTCACCGCGCTGGAGCACTGCATCGACGCCGAGCTCGCCCTCGGCGAGCACCAGCGGCTGATCACCGAGGTGACCGCGATCGTCGCCGCCGAGCCGCTGCGGGAACGGCCTCGGATGCAGCTCATGACGGCCCTGCACGGCTGCGGCCGCACCGCCGACGCGCTGGCGGTGTACCAGGACTTCCGCAGCACGCTCGCCGAGCAGGTCGGCCTCGACCCGTCCACCGAGCTGCGTGAGCTGCACCAGTCGATCCTCACCGCCGCGCCACCCACTCGGCGGGCCCCGATCAAGCTCTGGGTGCAGCGGCAGGAGGCGGACCCGGCGCTGCCGCCGGAGCCGAGCGACTTCACCGGCCGGGTCGAGGAGACCGAGCGGGCCTGTGCGGTGCTGACCGGCTCTCCCGAGCACGGTGAGCTGCCCACGGCGTGCGTGATCAGCGGCATGAACGGCGCCGGCAAGACGACGCTGGCCCAGCGGGTCACCCGGCTGCTCGGCACGCAGTTCCCCGACCACCAGCTCCTGGTCGACCTCGGCGACCGCCGGCCCTCGCCGCCGAACGGCGCCACCGAGCTGGACGGCGTGCTGGCCCGCCTCGGCGTGCCGGCCGAACGACTGCCGGACTCGCCCGCGGCGAAGGTCGAGCTGTACCGCCGGACCCTGGCGGGCACCCGGACCCTGCTGGTCCTCGACGACGCGCACGACGAGCGCCAGGTCCGGCCGCTGCTGCCGTCGGTGCCCGGCTGCGGGGTGCTGATCACCAGCCGATCGCTGATGGCCACCCTGGAGGGCGCCGCCCGGATCACGCTCGGCGCGTTCTCCCCCGAGGAGTCCATGGAGCTGCTCGGCCGGATCATCGGGCCCGACCGGCTGGCCGCCGAGCGGCGCACGGCCCTGGCCATCGCCGAGATGTGCGGCCATCTGCCGATCGCGATCCGGGTGTGCGGCGCGCGGCTGGCGGCCCGTCCGCACTGGTCGCTGGCGAGGCTCGCCGACCGGCTGCGGGACCCGCACCGCGTGCTGGACGAGCTGCGGGTGGGCGAGCTGGACGTGCGGAACCGGCTGATGCCGTCGTTGACCCGGCTGTCCGACGAGCTGCGCACCGCGGTGCTGCGCCTGTCGCGTCTGGGCCCCGGCACGTTCTCCGTCGACACCGCGGCGGACCTCCTTCGAGTGTCCGCCGTGGACGCCCTGGACGTACTCGACGAACTGGTCGCCGCACACCTGCTGAGCCCCCAGACGCTGGTGGCCAACCACTACCGGCTGCCCGAACTCGTCCACGCCCTCGCGGTGGGCGAGGAGCGGCTCTGCAAGGCCGGCTGACCTCATTTCCCCCTGCACAGGAGATCCTTCGTGACGACGCCCACGATGAACGAGTTCCGCTACCTCCGCCGCGCCGACGTGGTGCGGGCACTGTCGGAGGTGGACGTCGTCGAGGTGGTGGCCGACGCGTTGCGCCTGCACACCGAGGGGCGGGTGGTGCTGCCGGAGGAGGCGTTCCTGCCGTGGCGATCCCCCGGCGGCGCCGCGAACCGGTGTCTGGCGATGCCGGGCGCGGTCCGGTTCGACGACGGCTTCGCGGTGGGCCTGAAGACCATCAACGCCAGCCTCGGCAACATCGACCGGGGCCTGCCGCGCTCGCAGGGGTTCACGCTGCTGCTGGATCCGGAGACGGCCCGCCCCCGGATGTTGATGGAGGCCGCGCTGATCAGCGCGCTGCGCACCGCCGCGGTGACCGCCGTCGCCGCGCGGACGCTGGGCCGGCCCGGCTCGACCACGTTGGGGCTGATCGGCTGCGGCACGCTGGCGATGACCCACCTGACACTGCTCGCGGACACCGTGCCGACCCTGGCCGAGGTGACGGTGTTCGACATCGACCCGGCGCGGGCCCGGCGGTTCCGCGACGAGGCGTCGGCCCTGCGGCCCCGGCTGAGCATCTCGGTGGCGCCGTCGGCACGCGACTGCGTCACCGGCTCGGACCTGGTGGTGCCGGTGACGACCGTGACCGAGGGCTACCTCCCGTACGAGTGGCTGACGCCGGGCACGCTGGTGTCCAACGTGTCGCTGGACGACCTGCTTCCCGACGTGGTGCGCCGGTGCGACCTGCTGGTGGTCGACGACTGGGAGCTGGTGAGCGGGGACAACCACCGCCTGCTGGCCCGGATGTACCGGGCGGGTGAGCTGCTGCCGCCGTCCGGGATCGTGGAGGGCGGCGGTTCCCCCTGCACGTCGGCGCGCACGGTGGACGCCACCCTCGGCGAAGTGGTCTGCGGCGACCACCCCGGCCGCGGCGCGGACACCGATGTCGTCGTGTGCAACGCGTTCGGGATGGCCATCCTGGACGTGGCGGTGGCGCACCGGGTGGCCGAGGCCGCGGACCGCGTCGGCGTCGGCCAGGTCCTGTCGCTGTGACCGGCTCGGGGCGTGTCTCGTCCGGCATCGATCGGCCCCGGACGGGACCACGGCTCGGGAGCCGCGTCCTAGGTCCGCCCGCCGGACAGCCAGCCCACCTCGACCGCGCGCACCCCGATCTGGAACCGGCTGCGCGCGCCGAGACGCTCGGCGAGGTCGGCGATGACCCGTCGCGTCGTGCGCACGGACACGCCGAGCTTGCGGGCGACCACCGCGTCGGTGTGGCCGTCGGCCAGCAGGCGCAGCACCTCGCGGTCCTGCGCGGTCAGGCCCTCGTCGTCACGGTTGACCGGGGCGCCGAACTCGGTCGCCGGTTCCCACGCGTGGTCGAAGAAGGCGCACAGCGCGGTGAGCACGCCGGTTCCGCGCAACACCACGATGCCCTGGTCGGAGTTGTGCGGATCGATCGCCACGATCGCCACCGTCCGGTCGTAGACCGACATCCGGACCGGCAGGCTCGGCACGGTGCGCACCTCGCCGCCCTGCTCGACCAGCCAGCGGGCGTAGCCGGCCGCGGCGGGGCCGTTGGCGATGCTCTGCTGGTAGAGCCTGCGGATGCGGACGCCGCGCCCCAGCAGCCGCAGGTCCTCGGCGCGATCCGCGTCCTCCTGCGGCTTGGGCGCCGGACCACCCGGCGAGAACGACATCATCTCCGACGTGCAGCTGTCGGCGAGGCTGTCGGCGAAGCTCTGCACCGCGGACGAGCCGAGCACGTGCTGGTTCGGGAAGGCACTCTGGTCGGCCTGCGCCTGTTCGTACTGGGCGAGCATGTCCGAGACCAGCGCCCGGCTCTGCGCCACGTCCTGCTCGTGGCGGGCCAGTCCGTCCTCCTGCACCCGCAGCAGGTCGGGCAGCGCCTCCGCCGGGTCGACCAGGACGATCTCGCCCTGGTCCGGCCGGTCGCGCTTGACCAGGTTGCGCCGCACCAGCTCGTCCAGGGCGTGGGTCAGCCTGCCTTCCGACCAGGTCAGCCACAGTCCCAGTTCGACGGTTCCGACGTGCGGATACTTGATGAGGGTCTGGTACACGATTCCGGCGTCGATGCCGAGACCGAGGAACTGCATGTTCAACCTCCCCGAGACCGCCGATGTTACGGCCGGTCGAACGCGAGAGCCGATTCATCTGCACAAATCCGTCGTATTGCCTCCCGAATAGTCACCGCAATGACGACCTCCGAAAGAGGGACACCCGTCCGATACTGCCAAGACGGACCGGGCGACTGTAGGGCCAGGACACCGAATTGGGCCGTTCGGACTATTGCGACCCATTCCCATCCCATTCGGTTGTCCATGATTCGAATGGGGCCGCTCCGGCCCGCACCGCCGCGCGCGCGGCCGCGACGGCGGCAGCGACCTTCCGGCCTGGTCACAGACAGTACACAAAGGATCCTGCCGGGAACGTCGACCGGACACCCGTCGCGCTCCGCCTGGTGGCAGGCAACGCGTCCGGAGGAGGCCGATCATGACCGACCAGGTGGCCCTGCTGCTGCTCGATCTCGCCCTGATCCTGCTGCTGGCCCACACGTTCGGCGCGCTGGCCCGCAGGCTGGGTCAGCTGCCGGTGATCGGCGAGATCCTCGCCGGGATCCTGCTCGGCCCGACGCTGTTCGCCGGCGGGCTCTCCGCCACGTTGATCCCGACCGACGTCCGGCCGCTGCTGTCACCCCTGGCGAACGTCGGCGTCGCGCTGTTCATGTTCCTGGTCGGGTTGGAGCTGGACCGGACGCTCATCGCCACCGGTCGCCGGGTCATGCTCGGGATCGCGCTGAGCGCCACCATCGTGCCGTTCGCGTTGGGCACGGCCCTGGCGTGGTACCTGCTGAGCAGTCACGAGACCGGGCACCGGCTCGGCTTCGTGCTGTTCCTGGGTGTGGCGATGGGCGCGACCGCGTTCCCGGTGCTGGCCCGGATCCTGGCGGACCGGGGGCTGCAGCAGACGCCGCTCGGCACCCTGTCCCTGGGGGTCGCCGCGATCGGCGACGTGATCGTCTGGTCGGTGCTGACCGGCGTGGTCGTGCTCGTCGGCGGCACCGGCACGGAGTGGCGACTGCTCCTGGCGATCCCGTACGCGGCCGTCATGGTGCTGGCCGTGCGACCGCTGCTGCGCCGGCTGTGCGCTCCGCGGACGGCTCCCGGCACCGACACCCGGCGGCTGCTGATCATCACCATCGGCGTCCTCGCCTCCGGCGGCGCCACCGAGTGGCTGGGGCTGCACTTCGCGTTCGGCGCGTTCCTGTTCGGCTTCGTCTTCCCGAAGGACACCGACGGCCACCTGCGCGACGAGCTCGCCCGGCGGGTCGGATCGATCACCTCGGTGCTGCTGCCCGTCTACTTCGTCACGGCCGGACTCAAGGTGGATGTCGCCGGGATCGGCGGGTCCGGCCTGGTCGACCTCGCCCTGATCCTGCTCGTCGCGGTGGGCGGCAAGGCCGGCGCCGCCTACCTCGCCGCCCGACTGCAGAAGGTGCCGACCCGGGAGGCAGCCTCACTGGCGGTGCTGCTGAACACCCGCGGCCTGACCGAGCTGGTCATCCTCACCGTCGGCCTCGAACTGGGCCTGCTGCACGAGAACCTCTACTCACTGATGGTAGTCATGGCGCTGGTGACCACCGCGATGACCGCGCCGCTGCTGACGCTCGTCGAGCGGGTGAACCTGCGCCGCGGCCCGGCCGCCGGGGAATCCACCGACGACCAACCGACCGACCACGACACGAACCATTCGGCGCGTGAGCCGGAAAAACCTGCGGGCCGCCGGAATGCGACCCATGCCGTCGAAAGCGCGAAGAGCGAGAGCGGACAGCCGCTGTTCACCGAGTGGACTCGCGATTGAACGGCTTCCTCGACCAGAGGTATCCGCCGAGTGCGATGAGGACGCACCAGCCGACCGCGATCGCGGCATTGTTGCCGATGGTGGTACCCGACAGCAGGCCGCGGAGGGTCTCGATGAGCGGGATGAACGGCTGGTACTCGGCGAACCGGCGCGGCACCGTGGGCATCGAGTCGGTCGGGACGAACCCGCTGCCGAGGAACGGGAGCCGGACCAGCGGCATGCCGACGACGTGTCCGGTCAGGACGGACACGCGGGCGACGGCCATGGTGCGGAACCGGTCGACGATGCCCTCGGTCATGTCCATGGCCACCGAGATGGAGGTGCCCTGGACCGCGGAGGTGATCGTCATCAGGACGATCGCCGGGGTGACGTAGTCGACGTACTCCGCGCGTCCACCGGACGGGCCGCCGATGCCGACGCCCAGTGCGCCGCCGAGGACGTGGACGAACAGCAGGAGCAAGACGATCGGCATGCCGACCAGCAGCACCGTGATGGACGGATAGCGCGGCATCCGCCTGAGGTCTCGGCGCAGCATCGTCGCGGAGTCGGTCAGTGCCAGGGTCGCGGTGCTCATGGCGTGGTCACCTTCCCGGTGTCGGGGTCGCCGGTCACCAGGAAGACGTCGTCGAGGTCGGGGTGTGCATGCTCAGCAAGTCGACCTGGACCGCGTCCGCGTCGAGCCGGTCGAGCAAGGCCCTTGAGCGACCTCGTGCCGCCGTCGTGCGGCACCCGACGGCGAGCGTGTCGCTGTCGCGGGACGACTCACCCACGGCACGGGCCGCGGCCTCGAGGTCGCGGAGGTCGGCGAACCGCAGCAGGACGTGGCCGCCGGGGACGCGCCGCTTGAGCTCGGCCGCGGTGCCCTGGACGACGATCCGCCCGCGGTCGAGGACGGCGATGCGTCGGCGAACTCGTCGGCCTCCTCCAGATACCGGGTGGTGAGGAAGCTGGTGACGCCGTCCGCCACCAGCTCCGCACGATCCGCCACATGCCGCGGCGACTGCGCGGGTCGAGTCCGGCGGTCGGCTCGTCGAGGAAGATCACCTGCGGCGTGCCGACCAGGGGTCATCGCCAGGTCGAGCCGGCGCCGCATCCCGCCGGAGTACGTTGCCGCGGTCGTGCCGGCGGCGTCGACCAGGTCGAGCCGCGCCATCAGGATCAGGTTCTCCTGACCGGTCAACAGGGTGTCCACGGCCGAGAACTGGCCGGTGACGCCGATCACGGCCCCGACGGCGTCCGGCTCGGCGGCAGGTCGTGGCCGGCCACCATCCACTGCCGGTGGAGACATCGGCGTCACCGGCGACCGAGTCGACCAGGATGTGACCGGCGGTGGTGCCGAAGCCAAGCTGACACCAAGGTGGGTCACCGTCCTCGCCGCCTCCCGGTGCGCTCTGTCCCCGCGGCCGGATCGTCGCAACGGGCACGTATCGCCCCACGACATACCGAATGCCGCCACCGAAATGTCTCCGTCGTGTTCACGTTCGCCGGTCGGCCGAATACATTTCGTGTCGGTTCCGCGGCCGGGACCGGTGTGGTGCGACACTGGTAATGAACACGACGGCGAAATGAGGATGAAATGGCTCAACGTGTCACCGTCGAGATGGTCGACGACCTCGACGGCACCAGTTCCGGGACGGTCGACACCGTCAGGTTCTCGCTGGACGGCATCGACTACGAGATCGACCTGCACACCGACAACGCCGAGCGGCTGCGTGCCGCCCTGGCCGAGTTCGTCTCCGTCGCCCACCGGGTGGGTGGACGCGCCAAGGCCGGCACCACTCGCCGCCCGGCGGCCAGCGCCGAGACCCGCGAACGCAACCAGGCCGTTCGCGAATGGGCCCGCGCCAACGGCTGGCCCATGTCCGACCGTGGTCGCATTCCCGCGGATGTCATCGCCTCGTACCAGCAGGCGCAGACCTCGATCGCCGTCGACCCCACCGGCAGGACCACCAGGCCCAGGGCCGAGCACAAGGAGCCCGCGTTCGCCGGCTGACCGACGACACCTTCCGCCGGACCGCCCCTCCGGCGTTGACAGGGACAGACCCAGGACAGACCGGGGACAGACCGGAGACCTACCGCATGGCGAGCACCGCGCGGGCCGCCGCGACGGTCCGCGCCGCGTAGGCCGAGCCGAACAGCACGGTGTGCACCAGCAGCGGGAACAGCTGGTGCAACGGCACCCGCCGCCGCCAGCCGTCGGCCAGCGGCGCGACCTCCTGGTAGGCGGTCAGGATCCGGTCCAGGTGTGGGGCACCGAACAGCGCCAGCATCGCCAGGTCGGTCTCCCGGTGCCCGCCGTGCGCGGCCGGGTCGAGCAGCCACAGCCGGCCGTCCCGACCGGCGTGCACGTTGCCCGACCACAGGTCCCCGTGCAGTCGCGCCGGCGGCTCGGGCGGACCGGCCACCTCGGGCACCACCTCCGCCGCCCTGGCCAGCACGCTCGCCGCGCCCCGGTCCAGCGCGCCGGCCGCGGTGGCCAACGCCAGGTACGGCCGCACCCGGTGCTCGGCGTAGAACGCAGGCCAGTCCGAACAGGCCACGTTGACCATCGGCGCCGCGCCGATCCAGGCCCGCGCGGCCATCGGTGCCGGCGGCGAGCCGTGGGCCGGCGCCCCCGCGGCGTGCAACGCCGCCAGCTCACGACCGAACCGCTCAGCGGCGGCCACGGTCGGCTCGCCCGGCGGCACGTACTCGATCACCAGCCACATGCCGTCGTGCGCGCGCACCGCGGGCACCGCGACGGTGTCCGTCTCGGCGAGCCAGGTCAGCCCGGCGGCCTCGACCGTGGTGCAGCCGAGCGTCTCCGAGCGGACCGTCTTCGCCACCACCAGGTCCCCGTCGGCCAGCCGAACCGTGAAGATGTCGCCGGTGGCACCGGCGGCGCGCCGACACGACCTCCTCGCCGATCAGCTCGGACACCGCGGCGCGGGTCGCGTTCACAGTTGCTCTCGCACCCACCGCAGCAGTCCGGGGGTCGCCGCCTCGACCATCGCCAGGACCCCGTCGAACCCGTCCCGCTCGCCGTAGTACGGGTCCGGCACGTCCAGGTCGGCCGGATCCGCCGCCGGGTCGAAGGAACGCAGCACCCGCACCCGCTCCGGATGGTCCACCAGCCGGCGCAACGACCGGGCGTGCCCGGCGTCCAACGCCACCAGCAGGTCGGCGCCGGTGTGCTCCACCGCCACCTGCCTGGCCCGGTGCGCGGTGTCGTACCCGTGCCGCCGCAGCACCTCCACGGCCCGCGGGTCGGCCGGGTCGCCGGCGTGCCAGCCGCCGGTGCCGGCGCTGCTCACCCGCACCCGGCGATCCAACCCGGCGTCGCGCACCGCCGCGGCGAACACCTTCTCGGCGATCGGTGACCGACAGATGTTCCCGGTGCAGACGAAGGTCACGTGGAAGGAGGTGGACGACACGGCGACCAGTGTCGCAGCCGCACCGACGCCCACGAGACATGGCCGCCGAGCGCGGCGGACCGTCCTGACACCGTGGCGGCGAGGCGCACACTCGGACTGGTCAGCCTGGTCGTGCGTGACTACGCCGAGACCCTCGCCTTCTCCGCCGGCGTCCTCGACCTCACGCTGGTGCAGGACACCCCACACAGCGACGGCAGCCGCTGGGTGGTCGTCGCGCCGGGCGACCAGGGCGGCACGGCGCCGCTGTTGGCCGAGGCGCGAACACCGGCACAGTCGGCGGTGATCGGCGACCAGGCCGGACCGGGGTCGGCTGGTTCCTCACCACCGACGACCTCGCCGGCGACCACGCACGGATGCTGGCCAGGGGCGTCGAGTTCGAGGAGGCGCCGCGGCGCGAGCCGTACGGCACCGTGGCGGTGTTCCGCGACCCCTACGGCAACCGCTGGGACCTGATCCAGCCTGCGTGACCCAGGTCCGTCCTCCGGGCCCGGATGGCCCCGTGCCCGGGTCGGGACGGCGCCGTTGCGTGAGCGGTGGGCGTCCGGTCGGCGTGGAGGGGCGGTCATGTCGGTGAGCGAGTGGCCGACATCCACTCCCGCCGACGGGTCCCCTCGGCTCGCGCGGTCCGTTGTGCGGCGATACCGGGCCATTCCATAATGGTGGCCGCCCGTCGCGCACGCGATTCTCGTGACCGTTCGATCACAGCGCGTTTCCGGCGTTTAGTTGCCCTTTCGGCCGCCCCGCAGCCCGCTGCGCAGCGCTTCTCCGGGCCACTATCGTCCGCTCACCGTTGTGCGGAAGGAACCCTTACATGTCTCGGAATTGGCGTTCCAGAACGTTGGGAATCGTCGGAGTCGGCGCGCTGGTCGTCGGAGCCGGTCTCGTCGTGACGTCCCCGGCCAGTGCGGCCCAGGTGGGCGACGCCGACGCCCTGCGCTCGGCGATCTCGGACCTGAACGGCACCGGCCCGGCGGCCGAGATCGAACTGGTTCCGGGCGCCACCTACAGCCTGCCGGGCTCGGCCGGATGCGCGGAGGAGCAGGGCAACGCCTCCGGCGACCTGGACATCCTGCGCAGCAACGCGCTCAAGATCTACACCCCGGACGGGCAGGCGCCCGCCGTGCTGGAGATGACCTGCGACGCGGAGAAGAGTCCGCAGCGCGTCATCAAGATGCTGCCGTTCCGCACGGACGACCTCCGTGACCTCGGCGACCAGCGGTCACTGACCGCCGCGGCCGCCGACTCCGTCGGCAAGCTGACGCTGCGCAACGTCACGGTCCGCAACGGCCACGCTCCCCGGTTGGCCTCGGCCCGCGCCTGGGGTGGCGCCGTGCTGTCCGCCGGCGACGTGTCGCTGGAGAACGTCCGGATGGAGAACAACGCGGCGGGTGACGGCATCGCCGGTGACGAGAAGCGGGCCGACGGGCAGGCGGGCGGCTCCGGCGGCGCGGTCTTCGCCCTGGGCAACGTGCACGTCGAGGGCAGCACGCTGACCGGCAACCGCGCCGGCAGGGGTGGTGACGGAATGTCCCGCGCGACGACGCCGAGCGGTGACAACGGTTGTGACACCCGAGCGGGCGGCAACGGCGGTCCCGGCGGATCGGGCGGCGCCGTGCTGGCACTGCGCGGCCTCGATGTCGTCTCCTCGACCTTCTCCGGCAACACCAGCGGCACCGGCGGAAACGGCGGAAACGGCGGCTGCGGGTTCGGCAACATGCCGGCCGGCAGCGACGGCGGTGCCGGCGGTGCCGGCGGCTCGGGCGGCGCCCTGCAGTGCGGACTCATCCTGGTCGGCGACGACGTCCGGCCGGAGACCGCGTGTGCGGCATCCTCGGTGGTGACGAGCAGCACGCTCGACGGGAACAGCACCGGCGGTGGCGGTACCGGCGGCAACGGCGGTGACGCCATCGCCAACGCGACCGGCGGCAACGGTGGACGGGGCGGATCGTTCGAGCTCAACGCCATCGGCGGCGCGATCCTGTTCATCGGCAGGCAGACCGAGGCCGGCCCGACGACGCTCACCGTGGAGAACTCCACAGTGGACGCCAACTCCACCGGCAACGGCGGGGTGGGCGGCAACGGCGGGCGCGGCGGCGACTCGGTCACCGGTGGCCCCGGCGGGAACGGCGGTGCCGCGGGTGACGGCGGCAACGGCGGCCAGGGCGGTGCCGTCGTGGCGGCCTTCGCGGACCGCACCAGGACCGAGGTCGCACACCTGGTGCACGCGACGATCACGGACAACGCCGGCGGCGGCCGGGGCGGCGCCGCGGGCACGCCGGGCGAGCCCGGCGCGGGCGGTGGCGACGAGCAGGCCCAGGCATCCGCGGCCGAGGCCGTGGCGCTGGGCGAGCCCGGTGCCACCGGCGACGCCGGCGAGGACAAGGGCGGCAGCGTGCTGCTGTTCCCCCAGTGGTCCAGCCTGTCCACGGTCATCGGCACGACCAGCCCGGCGACCGACGGACCGGACTGCTGGAGCGGGGCAACCAGGGCGACCTTCAGCAGGTCCACCGACGCCGACACCGACTCCTCCGGCTGTGGGTTCGGGGCCACCAGCCAGCTCGCGTTCGACACCTTCGGCCTCGGCATGCTCGCCGACAACGGCGGCCCGACCATGACCCGGCTGCCGTCGGCCAGCAGTTCCCTGGTGGACAAGGTGACCGGGGTCAAGGACCAGATCGTCGTGGACCAGCGAGGCGTGACCCGGCCACAGGCCGCCGGGGCCGACATCGGTGCGGTCGAACTGCAGCTGATCGACATGACGCTCACGAAGACGGCCTCGGCGACCAGCGTGCCGGCCGGCACCACGGTGACGTTCACGATCGTCGCGAGGGGCACCGGCACCAGCAGCCCGCAGCCGGGTGTGGTGATCGAGGACCCGAAGTGCGGCGGGTTGACGACGCCCACCGGTGACGTCAACTCCAACTCCACGCTGGACCCGACCGAGGCCTTCACCTACACCTGCACGGCGACGCCGACCGAGGTCGGTACGTTCACCAACACCGTCGAGGCCACGGTCACCGACGGTGCCGGCGTGAAGATCAGCCGGACGGCCAGTGTGGACGTCGCCGTCACCCCCGCCGCCGGGACGCCCGGCACTCCGCCACTGGCCGACACCGGCGTCGAGGACCCGACTCCGCTGCTCATGACCGGCGCGTGGATGATCACCGGCGGCGCACTGCTGCTGTACCTGGCTCGCCCGAGACGGATCCGAGTGCGTCGACTGATCAGGTAGTCGCGTACGCCGGAGGGTGGCGGGGACCTCGGTTCCCGCCACCCTCCGGCGTACCGACCCGTGCCCGGCGTCTCCTGGCGCCGGGCTCGAGTCCCCATGGAGCGTCGTGAGCTCTCGCGGCCGACCCACCGACTCCACTCGCCGCGGCGCCGTGCGCTGCGACGGGCCGGACGGTGTCAGACCAGTGTCGCGAGGAGGTCGCCGGTCTCGGGGTCTTCAGATCCGCCGGAACCACCAGCAGGTCCTGCTGGCCGGCGGCGAAGTACTCCGACCAGATCTCGAGCCGGTTGAGGGCGAGCCGTCGCTCCTCCCCCGTCCAGTCCCGGCCGACGACGGCGTGCGCGGCCGCCACGGTGCCGGCCGCCTGCGGCATCGCGAGGTGCTCGGCCGGTTCCAGTGTTGCGACCGGACGTCCGCACCGCCACGCAGGGCGAAGTCGTGCAGTCGCGCGGCGCTGAAGTCGTTGCCCTCGACCCGGTTCCGGGAGCGCCCGGTCTCCTGGCGCCGCAGCGGGTCGGCCAGGTCCGCGTTGACCGACACGTCGTCCATCCGGAGCGCGAACACGCAGTCGACCTGCGGGCAGATCCAACCCTTCCACCAGCCGCCGGCGAACCTGCACCGCTCGGACAACGCGTCGCCGACCACGCCGGCACCGGCAGGGCCGTGCGGCCGCAGGCGGCAGTCGACGAGCTCGCAGTCCCGGAACACCGTCCGGCCGCCTCGGGGGTGGATGTCCAGAGCGGAGACGGTGACGTTCTCGAACCGGCAGTCCCCGAAGGACGTCGCGACCAGCGTCCAGTCGGTGGGCTTGGCGCGCCGCCAGGTCTGCCCGGTGAACGACTCGCCGTCCACCCGTTGGCGCCACAGTGGATCGTCCACGCCGTCCCTCTCGTCCGATGCCGGTGCGGGTCGTAGGGGTGTACGACCCGCACCGGACAAGCCGATCGGTCACGGCGCGAACGGTAGCGTGTTGTCCTCGCCGAACCGCGACACCGAGGCGAGCAGCGTCTTGGCGAACGCGCCGGTCCGGTACCCGGTCACCGGGACAGGTCGACGACGACTCGGACATTCGACGGTGGCTGTCAACGCAAACGTGATCACGTACCGCGGGTAATACGCTTTCGTGCGCCGCGCATGCGGCGGCGATTCGACCAACACCACGCGGGAGCCGGACAGGAACTCCGTCACCACCCCGCGGACACGACCGGTAGGCCGAAGGAGTGAACCCCCACGACCTCAGCCGCACGGGCGAGGTGCCGGCCGTCTTGCCGGCTACCCCCACGTGAGCGGATCCAGGTGGAGGTAGAACCGTTGCCGGTCGGCGTCGAGGGTGATCCCGTAGTGACCCGCGAAGGCGTCGTCGGCGGCGAGTGCCTGTTCCTCGTCCTCCCAGGTCTCGCGAGAGTCGGCGAGCAGCAGGGCGATGTCGGCATAGCGGTCCGCGCGTCCCAGACGGCCGAGGTCGACGAATCCGGTCAGGGTCGACGCGACCGGATCGAGGATGATGTTGGGCAGGCAGAGATCGCCGTGGCACACGACGGTGTCGGCGGCCTCCTGGGCGAGGCGGCGCTCGAGTTGCCCACCGAGCCGCGCGAGCAGGTCGGCGGGCGGCGTCCGGCGCTGGTCCACCGGCAGGAACGCCTGGACCACCCGGTTCCGGGCGACGACGTCGCGGGCGAGGGCGAACATCCGTGTCAGGTCCCGGCTGAACGGACAGTCCTTCACCGGCAGCGCGTGCAGGGCCCGCACCCCCTCGGCGACGGACGGCCACGCCCGCCGAAGGTCCTCGGCCGACATGCCGTCCGCGGGAACTCCGCGGACGGCGCTGGTCACCAGACAGGCGCCGTCGGCGTCGGCGTGCCAGTCGAGCACCTCGGGTCCGGGGATGCCGCCGGCGCCGAGCCAGGCCACCCGGTCCCGTTCCTGTTCCAGCAGGGTCCGCTGCTCGCCTGCGACGCACTTGGCATACCGCGAGCCGTCGGTGCTGCGGAGGACCCGCGCGCCGGACTCGCCGCCCGTGACCGGCTGCCACCCGCCGCGATGACGCCGGGCAAGCCGGCGTTCCCACTCGCGCACCGCTGCCCCACACACGACGGGTCATCGTAAGGCGCGGCCGCTTCCGCGTGGCACACCCGCGTCGAGAGGGACGGTCCGAAAGTGGCACGTTCAGAGAACGGAGGGTGACGGCCCGGCTTCTACCATGGCACGCGGGACCACCCGATCCC
>Ga0307413_10000038_pt1 | contig 33783 bp, 50 predicted proteins | sample DK1Ometagenome_3_FD_203714 | JGI IMG/M metagenome (GOLD analysis project Ga0307413, IMG submission 203714) | Maize rhizosphere microbial communities from greenhouse at UC Davis, California, United States - DK15-O-2 | ecosystem: Host-associated > Plants > Roots > Rhizosphere > Soil | place: USA... | reverse complement strand
GGTCTACTGGGAAGCCGACGACGCGGACATGCTGGGGCTGGTGCCCGGGCTGACCAAGTTCGCCGACGACCTCCTCGACGAGGCCCGGGAGCGCAACCCGGGGCACCCCGACGTGGGACGTCTCACGATGGAGTCGGCACTGTGCACGTACAAGTCGTGGCACAAGCCGAACCGGAGGTATCCTAACGTGTATGCCGACATGGCCTACAACCGGATCAAGAAGGCGGAAGCCCGGTTCGGCAAGCGCTTCGACATCCTCTGGGAAGCCCGCAAGCAGGACCTGCCGAGGCACCTCCGGCTCGAGGATAACCCCAACGACCCCGGCCTCACGGCAGTGAAGCAGAACCACTACCTCGAGACCGGCCAGGTCATCATGATGGACCACGACTGGCCCGACATGGAAAACAGCTTCAACGAAGGCGTGCACCATGGTGTGTACGGCATACGAAAGGACCCCAAGTGGTAGCAATCACAGACCCCAACGAGCTCACCCCGATTGACCTGCGCAATGGCAGGTACTACAAGCGGGAGGACCTCTTCCGCAATGAGCAGTATGGCGTGAACGGTGCCAAGTTCCGGGCCTGCCGGCACCTGATGGAGAAGGCTGTGCAGCGCGGGGCCAAGGCCGTCGTGTCGGCCAGCTCCGTGCTCAGCCCGCAGGCAGCGATGGCGGGGGTCCTGGCCGAGGAGTTCGGACTGCCGTGCACGCTGGTGCTTGGTGCCAGCAAGCCGGAGACCGCTCCCAAGCACGTCTCGGTCAAGATCGCCATGGACGCCGGGGCGGACCTCAACCTGGACTCGAAGGTGGCCTACAACCCGGTCATCCAGGGAGCCGGGAAACGGCTTGCAGAGGAGCGTGGAGCCTGGCAGCTCCCCTACGGGATCACCACGCCCGACAACGCTCCTCTCGAGGACATCGAGGCCTTCCTCGCAGTGGGCGGGGCTCAGGTGATGAACCTCCCGAACGAGGTAGAAACCCTGGTGCTGCCGTTCGGCTCCGGCAACACGGCTGCAGGCGTGCTGTATGGCCTGTGGAACTTCTCCATGCCGGAGAACCTCAAGCGTGTGGTGCTGGTGGGGGTCGGCCCGGACCGGCTGCCGTGGGTGAAGAACCGGCTGGACCGGGTAGGGGTCAAGATGGACCAGTTCTCCTTCCAGCTCGAGCACATGCCCCTGCATGGCTGGTTCGCGGACTACGGTGACAAGATGCCGGAGACTGTGGACGACATCGTCATGCACCCCACCTATGAGGGCAAGGTCGTGCGGTTCCTCAACGGCTCGGACAACGAGTGGTGGCACGCCCGGGACGGCAAGACCTGCTTCTGGATCGTGGGCGGGCCGATAGGATGACACAGTCGGTGTACGTCATCGGGGCAGCCGGGACTGGGAAGTCCACCTTCACAGGTGAGCTCCTGTCCCGGCTGGACGTGGGCCTGGGACCGCTGGAGGACCTCCACGCCAAGCCCAATGCCCGGGGGAACCTGGTGACGCTCAGGGGCCACCGGATGTCCGACGGCAACAGCGTCGTCGGGCTGTACCTCGGAGTGATGCGGGAGGAGTTCCCGGGTAGCGACGGTCTGGACCGGGCCAGCTCCCCGACCGGCGAGGAGTGGCTGTTCCAGAACCAGGAAGGGTTCACCGGCAGCGGGGAACTTCCGCAGATGATCGTGGCGGAGGGAGCCACCCTGGCGACCCGTCGCTTCCTCAACGCGCTCAACCTGACGACCGACCTGCTCGTGCTGGCCCTCCGGTGCGACCCGATGATCCACGACCTCCGGCTGCTGCAGCGGGGAGCAGGCCAGGTGTCCTCCTTCGTGCAGTCCACCGTGACGAAGACGGACAACCTGGTGCGTGATCTGGAGAAGCAGTCCGCCCGGGTACGCTGGGTCGACACGGATGAACCGGACGACTGGGAGGACGCGTTACTCTCCGCCCAGGAGCACCTCGCAAGCTAGGCTTGAGGCCTCTGCCAACACCGGCAGAGGCCTCTTTTGTCGGAGGACTTTACTTATTGTCCATCTTGGTAGTATCGTTAGGTGTAGCAACACCGGCACACGCCAAGACGACAAAACGATCAACTCGAAAGCAGGAACCAAAAATGAGCGAGACCAAGTACACCGAGAACCAGACGGCCATCCTGGCGAACGTCGACCTGAGCAACGGAGCATGGTTCGACAACCTCGTCAACGACATTGCCGCCAAGGGCCTCGTCAAGAACAAGCAGCAGGCCAAGGTCTCGCTGAACCAGCTGATCAAGAAGGGCACGCTGTCCGCCGACACGACTGTCGAGGAAGGCTCCACCTGGATCGAGCTCAAGGTCACCGAGCCTTGGTTCCGCAGCGAGACCAGCCCGGCTGAGGAAGCTCCCGCCGAGGAAGAGGACGACCTGCTCGGCCTCATCCAGCAGGACGTCATCGAGGGCACCCCGGCCGACGAGGTCGCCGATGCCCTGGCCGAGATCGAGGCCGAGGAGACCGGCGAGGACGTAGACACCGTAGTTGCCGAGCAGTCCAAGACCGTGACCGAGAACTACACGGAGCTCGAGTGGACCGACCACGAGGGCACCGAGTGGACCGAGACCACCTTCAACGACGGCAGCCGTACCCTCAAGCGTCGCAAGAAGGTCTCCGGCTCGTGGCGCACCGACTACTGGGGTGCCGAGTTCGCCGGGGACAAGGAGCGCTACACCACCTCCAAGTTCGCCAAGATGGCTCGGGCATACGGGGCATTCTCCCACAACCCGATCGTCTAGCAGGACCGGCCGAGAGGCCCTGGGGAACCGGGGCCTCTCGTATTGCCGGAAGCAATTTCGGCATCGGACTTTACTTTATTGTGGAGCTCGCGTATCGTTGTATTCAGCAACACCCCAACACGGCAAAACGATAACACGGAGGAACCAAATGAACACCAAGCTCACCGCCAAGGAAACCGCTCTGATGACCGCCATCGCCGAGCGCCACTTCAGCTTCTTCGACCAGGGCATCGTTGCCGGCTCCGGCATCTGGACCGAGGACATGACCGCTGAGCTCATGGGTTCGAAGTACGAGGTCTCCAAGACCCAGCGCGGTGCAGCCTCCGTGATCAACTCCCTGGCCCGCAAGGGTCTCCTCATCACCGTCCCGGCCCAGGACGAGGACGAAGCCTGGACCGAGCTGACCGAAGCAGGCCAGGCCTGGTGCGAGGAGAACTTCCCGGCAGAGGAAGAGACCGTCGAGGAAGCTCCGGTCGCCGAGGAAGCTCCGGCCGAGGTCGCCCTCGAGACCGAGACCTTCAAGATCGTCGAGTTCAAGGACGAGGACGCCGAGTGGATCGAGACCACCTTCGCCGACGGCAGCAAGACCCTCCGTCGCCGTCGCCAGGTCTCCGGTGCATGGCGGACCGACTTCTGGGGAATCACCGCAGAAGGGAAGCGCGTTGCAACCTCCTCCAAGGCTGCAAAGGAAGCCCGGGAAGCCGGAACCTTCACCATCTAGCCTCCACGGAGGGAGAGGCCCGGAGACGGGCTTCTCCCACCGATTAGGTTCTACTCTGGATCTACGGTATAGTTCTATTTGTAAGCACGACACCACGGCACAACGGAGAAGACGATGCAGAACGACACGCACTACACCGAGCAGGACCGCAAGGTCGGCGCAGTCATCAACGTCTTCCGCAAGGGGAGTGGCGGCAAGAAGGTCGGCACCATCCGCCGGGTGCATGGAGGCTGGAAGGCCGACATGGGTGCCGGCATCCGCAGGGTCTACGCCACGAAGGCCGAAGCCTTCCAGGCCATCGTCAACAACTAACACGACACAACGAAAGCAGGAACCAGAAATGACGCAGGAACCGATCAACATCCCGGCCCGCCACATCGAAGCTGGCGACCACGCATGGGGCTTCGTAATCAGCACGACCCGCAACCTGCCTGACGGCAGCCGGGAGTTCACCTTCGTGGTGCCGTTCCAGACCACCAGCATGAAGGGCACGGTGGAGGCCCGGTTCCTCGACACGCTCTCCTTCCCGGTGACGAAGCGTGGCGACGACTACAGCCCGAACCGGCGCAACGCGCTCCTGGGACTTCCCCCGGTCGAGCCCAAGCCCTACGTCGCACCGGAGCCCATCGCCATCTACCCGGCTGGGACCCGCATCAGCGACGTGGAGCACTTCGACCGCAGCATGAAGGTCCAGTTCCACTGCCCGGACCACCCGCAGAACAAGTTCGCCTCCAAGGACCCCTATGTGTCCCACTGGTTCCCGGCGACCTACGACGGGACCTGGTGCCCGGAGGATTGTGTTGCACAGGTGGGAGACCACGTTGTGAGCGAGGATTACAAGCCGACCCGGGACGGGTAGCCTCACGGCTGGGAGAGGCCCGGAGAAGGGCTTCTCCCAGCGATTAGGTTTTATTAGAGAGCTACGGTATAGTTCTATCTGTAAGCACGGCACCACGGAAACTAGGAGAACGAAATGACTGAAGCAACCAGCACCTGGCAGGTAGTAGCAAACATGCTCAACGACGACGCAGCGGGCGAAGAGGTCGTAGCGACCGGCCTGACCCGGGGCGAGGCCACGGAAACGGCGAAGCGCATGCAGGGTATGCACAACCCGGCTGCAGCGTTCACCGACAAGGGCCTCAACTTCTTCATCCGCAAGGACTCCTAGCTCCACCCGGTGGCCCGGCGACGGGCCACCACCTCCCCCAGAACACCGCACAACCGAAGGAACCGATCACCATGGCACACAACCTCGACATGACCAACGGCCAGGCCAGCTTCGTCTCGGCCCGGGAAGACGCCTGGCACCAGCTCGGCATTGTACTCCCGGACGCGTTCACCGCCGAAGAAGCGATGGAGCACGGACTGCTCGGCGGGTGGGACATCCGCAAGACCGCACTGACCACGGAGGTCAACGGCCAGAAGCTGGTCATCCCCCGCCAGTACGCAGTGGTCCGCAACAACCCCGTCGTCAAGAAGCAGATCGACGTGCTGGGTACGGTGGGAGAGGCTTACACCATCATCCAGAACGAGCAGCTCGCTGCCCTGCTGAACGCGCTGGTCGACGAGAGTGGTGCCCACTTCGAGACCGCTGGTGCAATCGACGGCGGACGCAAGGTCTTCATCACGATGAAGCTCCCCGGCAACATCCGTATCGGCGGGGTGGACCGGGTGGACTACTACATCGCAGCGATGACCTCCCACGACGGTAGCAGCTCCACGGTGATCATGGTGACGCCGGTCCGCATCGTCTGCCAGAACACCCTCAACCTGGCCTTCAACTCGGCCAAGCACCTCTTCCGGGTACGCCACACGGTCGGCGCTCACAAGATCCTCATCCAGCAGGCCCGGGAAGCGCTCGACTTCGCATTCGACTACCTGGATGGCTTCCAGCAGGAGGCGGACCAGCTCATCAACACCACGCTGACCCAGTCGGCCTTCGACGAGATCATTGCCCGCGAGTTCGGCGTCCCGGAGGACTCCCCGGTCGCCACCATCACCCGCACGGAGAACAAGCTGGACCAGATGTCGCAGCTCTTCGCTGACGCCGGTACGCAGGCCAACATCCGCAACACCGCCTGGGCCGGGCTCAACGCGCTCACCGAGTGGTACGACCACTTCTCCCCGGTGCGCAACAACGGGGTCGGCACGGAAGACGAAGCCCGCTCTCGCAAGGCCCTCCTGGACCCCGACTTCAAGAACCAGGCGCTCAACCTGATGAAGGCTCTCGTCTAATGGCCGGGACACAGGCTCAGAACGTCGTCGTCGTCCTCGCTCTCTTCGCTCTGGCCCTTGCACCGTGGATATGGTCCAAGGCCCGGAGACGGGACGAGAAGGACGGGCAGCTTCCCGTCATCCTCTCCCCGGAGCAGGCCCTGGCCCGGGCGGAGTACGCTCAGTGCGTCGGCTGGGACGCTGCGGACATGTGGGCATACGACCACCGCCCCAGCCTCCGGGAACCGTGGGAGCGGGAAGCCCGGCGGAGGCTGGCAGAGAGGGCATAGCAAAAGACCCCCACACCGGGTAGGGTGTGGGGGTCTCTTTGTGTTACGAGGTAGGCATGGCCAGTACCTGCAGGACGACCGAGCCGGTGGCCGTCGTGCCGTCGCCGGAGTAGATGCCGATGGTGCAACCGGAGGTCGTGACGTTGGTGGCATACGGAATGTACTTCGCCAGGCTGGCATTGTTCTTGCTGATCATGACGACCGGGATTTGCGAGAAGTGCCCCGCTGGCCAGGTCACCGCGTTGGTTCCGCCGTTGGCCGACGTGATGCTGATGGTGGCTGTTCTCAGTACGGACTTCTGCTGGTTGAACGGGACGAAGCCATCGGCATCCAGCGTCGCTACGCCATTGGCTGCACCCTTCTCGCTGTCGTCCACCTTGGCGTTGAGCGCGGTCTGGGTCGCCGTCGAGATCGGCTTGCTGGCGTCGCTCGTGTTGTCCACGTTGCTCATGCCAATAGCTGCCCGGGCGGAGGGAGCGTCGGCAGCCGTGAGGACTGCCCGGCCTGTCACCGTGCTGTCGCTGATCTCGCTTGCGACGTGGGTGTGTGCTCCGCCGGGGGCACCAGCGTAGGGCAGGCTCGTCCAGGTGGTCGTGCCGTCCCCGAACTTGAGCTGGCGGGTGTCTGTCTCCAGCGCCATTTCACCGGCAGCCAGCACCGGGTTCGCCGAGGTCCACTGTGAAGCGGTTCCCCTGCGGGGGCGGAGGTCGGTGATACGGGGCATGGTTACGGAGTCCCTCCATCAATGGACAGGATGTCCGCGCTGCCGTGGGTGTGGCCCACGTCGGCCTTGCCGTTGAGCGCGGTCTGCTGGGCGGTGGATACCGGCTTGGCAGCGTCGCTCGTGTTGTCCACCGAGGACAGTCCAACGGACGCCTTGTTGAGCGTCTGCCAGGTCTTGTCCCCACGCCAGTACTGCGCGGTCGTGCCGGCAGCGATCGTACCTTCCTTGGCGTTGAGTGCGGTCTGCTGAGCTGTGGATACCGGCTTGCTGGCATCGCTCGTGTTGTCCACGTTGCCGAGGCCGACGTCACCCTTCACCAGGGTCACCGTGCCGGTCTTGCCGGCCACAGAAGCGACGGCACCAGAGGCGGTGATTTCCTTCCAGTCGGCCAGCGTACCCGGGCTGTCCGTAGACAGCACGTAGGTCTTGCCGTTGTCCGTCCGGATGGCCATGTCACCGCGCTCCGAAACCAGCGCCAGCATCGCTGCCTGGGAGGCCACCACGTCGGTCTTGTTGACGGCGAGCGGGGGAAGCTGGGCGGAGCTGAGCGTGCCAGTGACCTCCGCAAACGACGGGAACCAGTTGCCTGCCTTGGCCGTGGTCGACGTGGTGCCGATGGCCAGGTTGGACGTGCCAGCACCGATGGCCGTCCGGGCAGCTGCCGCATCTGCAGCAGTCACCAGGGACCGGCCGACGGTGGTGCTGTCGGACAGGTCCGCAACGACGTGCGAGTGGTTGGTGTTGGCCTTGCCGTCGAGCTCCGCCTGCCCGGCATAGCCCAGGCTGTTCCACGCGCTGGTGCCGTCGCCGAACTTGATCTTCTTGGTGTCCGTCTCCAGGCCCATCTCGCCGGAAGCGAGGATAGGGTTGACGCTGCTCCAGCCAGACGCGGTTCCACGCCGGGGAGCAAGTACGGTCTGTACTGGCATTACATTCTCCTACTGGTCAAGGGGTGCCCCCGTCGATTACTGTGTTCTGGGAAGTGAGGAAGTAGTTCTCCAGCTCCGTCCGAGTGAGGGAGCCGGGGTCGGCAACCAGTGCCGCAACCGTGGTGTCGCTCGTGGACAGGATACCCTGCCGAGCATTGATCTTCTGGATCTCTCTTTCGATGTCTCGCAGCCGTCGTGCGGCAGCGTCATCGCCGGGGAACTGTGCCCCGGGGAGCTTGGGTCCACCGAGCATTAGTCCAGCCCTTCTATGCCCTTGACTTCAATGAGCGGGGTGACAGTGTCGTCGTCCAGCTCCCACCCCACTGCCCGGGCGGTGCCGGTGATGCCCTCCGGCCAGGCCGGGGCTGTGAGGTCGAAGCCGATGTCGTCGCCCAGGTTCCAGTCCACCCCGAGGAACGGAGGCTCGTGCCGGTTGAGCGTGAGCTTCAGGGCGACGGTGCCGTCCTTCATAGCAGCCAGCCCGCGCTCCGAGTGGGCAACCAGGTCGTCGAAGGTCTCAGCCTCGGCGTCCGGGGAGAAGCGGTGCTCGAACCGGGGGCGACCGTCGTTGGCCGATACCTGCCGGGGAGAGCGGGCTTCCGAGGCGGTGGCCTGCACGTCGTTGGCACCTTCGCCGTTGCCGTATCCTTCATCCAGCTCGAAGGTGCTGACGTTGCCGGGCAGATAGAACTGCGCTGCAGGCTCCAGGCCTTCCGGTGCGGTGGAACCCACGCGGTCTCCGACGGTGGCTACGAGGCCGAGTTTCTGGTCCCCAACCCATTCCCATCCGACAGTCCATTCGGGACCGCCGAGGAGGCCTGAGAGGCCCGTCAGAGCGCTGTAGAGAGTTTCGTCGTCCAGGTCGGAGTACGACTGGGACCGGGGCTGGCCGTCCCCACCCACGATCTGCACCCGGATGGGGATGCCTCCCTGGTTGGCTGCGGCATACCACTCGATCAGGGTCTTCACGATCTGGTTCTGGGGGATTTCCTCGAACTGGACGCTGCCGACGAAGACCCGGTCGAAGTATGCCTCCGCCGAGGCGAGGCTGAACTGCACGTCCGGGCCTTCGTTGGTGTTGCGACGGACGACCAGCCCGCCCCACAGCGGGGTCTCGTTCTCGTCCAGGGCCACCAGGAATGACGCACCCTTGCGGGTGGCCTGCCTCCAGTTCTCCGGGGGACGAGTGGGGTCGTCTTCGTCGTTGGGGTCGCCCATCGGCAGGCTTGCCGTCTGGGACTCGTACCGCATCAGGGTACGCTTCAGCGGGCCGTCGACCCGCAGGAATGGGAGGTCGGCCATGACGCTGCCGGTCAAGGCATTTACTGCTATCCACGACAGCGCCACGGACGCCTCCTTCTATGTTGTTACTTGCCTGCGTCGAGCTTCAGTTTACCCAGCAGCGCGTTCACCTGCGGTATCGCCATGATGCGGGCCAGGATGCTGGCCAGCGTGGCGAGGAACAGAGACGCTGCCAGGAGCCAGGACAGGAAGCCTTCCGGCACCTGGCCCTTCAGCTGCGTGGCGATGATCTCCAGGACCTCCGGGCCGACGGTCAGCACCAGCAGGAGTGCCGGCACGAGGACCTGGACGAAGGTACGGAGGGCTGCCCGCCAGGGGTGGACAACCTGTGTCGGTGCTACGTGTTCTGCCATGTTAGGCTCCTGTCTCGGGGTTGGCTACGGGAGCCGGGTTCTCGTCGAGGACGACAGCCTTCTCCAGCTTGTCGTCCTCCCGCACGTCCTCCAGGATTTCGGCGACAGCGGGTTCGGTCCGCATGGCTGCGGTCGCCCCGTTGACCAGGTCCTGCAGGACGCTGACCGGGCCGGACGCCCGCTTGACGACCGTGCTCCAGACTGCGGCAGCGATACGCTTGGGCAGGTTGTGGCGGTCGTCGGCAGCGCGACGCTGCTCCTCTTCGATGACGAGCATGAAGCCGGGGTGCTTCTTGCCTTTCTCGTCGAGCCAGCCCTTGTAGGCCAGGGCCTTGATGTAGTTGCGGGTCGCTGCACCGTCGGCCTTGATGGCCTTGATGATGGCGTCCTTCTCTGCTGCGGACAAGGTGTCCTCCTCGGTAGGTGCTCCCTGGGCGGCAAGACCGCTCAAGAAGTATGGGTTGGGGTCGGAGCACCCGTAGGTGCTGGTGTTGTAGTTGTATGGCCGGAACATCAGGAAGAAGTGCAGGTGTCGGCCGAAGCTGAACCCGGTGTTTCCCGTGATGCCGATCTGCTGCCCGGCCCGGACAGGCTGGCCCGCCTTCACGCTGTAGGACTCCAGGTGGGCATACCCGGTGACAGCAACTCCGTCGTGGGAGATCACCACCAGGTTGCCTGCGGAGCTGTCCTGAGCGTCGGAGCGGTCGAAGTCCGGGTTCACGTAGAACTCGTTCGGCCAGCCGAGGTTGCGGGAGTCCCCCGCGAAGATCACCGTGCCGGATGCGGCAGCGAAGACCTCCGGGTAGACGTTCGTGCCGTCGGTGTAGCCGTAGTCCTGCCCGGCATGGGGCATTCCGTCGGGCTGTGTGTTGCCGTACCACTGCGTGACTGGACCCCGGTGGGGTCGCACAAGCTGCAGCATTAGGCCTCCTGTTCCTGTGTTGCGTTGGCGGGGTGGCCTGCGATGTAGATTCCCCCGGGTGGGACCGGGATACGGGCGAGTCCGCCCAGGTCCCGGACGATGCGGACAAGCTCGTAGATGAAGTCGATGAGCCCGGTGCGCTCACGCTGGTACTCCTCGACCTTCTGGTTGAGCTTGTCTACCTTGCCCTCAAGTGCCTCGAGCTTGTCGTCGCGCTCCTTGAGCATGTCCTCGAAGCGCTTGAGCAGACGCTCGTCGGCCTCCAGGGCAACCTTCTTCTCGGCCAGGGTGTCGGCCGGGGTGCGCCATCGTTTGCTGAAGGCTGCGAAGGCTGCTGCCCCAATCGTGGCGAGACCGCCGAGGATACCCATCACCAGGGGGAGGGGCATCCCGAGATACAGCTTCTCCGGCTGCGCAGTGTCCTGGAGGGCAAGTATCAGCTCAGTCATCCGTTCGCCCTTCGACGTACCGATAAATTACTGTGCGGGACCGTGCCGCAGCCTTGATCATTACCATGCGCGGGATGAGCGCTGCGCAGATGATGTAGGCGAAGCCGAGCGCGATCCAGCGGTCCGACTGCTGGGCGATGATCAGGCCGAGCTGGATGAGACCGTAGACGAGCGGAGCACCCATCATCAGCCACAGCCCGACCATCTCCACAACAAAGCCGTTGCGCCGGGTCTTGTACTTCTGCGCCGACATCACCAGCCCCGTCACGGAGACGAAGAAGCCGGTGGTCGTGAGCAGCCCCCACCCCAGAATGAACCAGGGAGCGGTGCTGCTCTGCAGGTACTCGAGCTGTGTGAGCGGGATTGCCCACAGCAGGCTCAGACTGGCCTTGAAGTGCACGTATGCCCAGTCAGTGCGGGTGAGGCCCGAAAGGGTATGCCTGATGGGATGTTTGTGCACCGTGACTCCTAGTCGTCTGCAGGGAGGACAAGGGCTTCCAGATAGCCCGACCCCGGAGGGTTGATGGCGACCTGGTGGGTGACTGCAGAGGCCGGACCGTAGCGCTCAATCCAGCAGCGAACGAGGGGCAGCTGCCCACCCACGATCGGAATCCACGTACCCGTTTCCACCGAGCAGGTCTCGAAGTACGAGCCAGGGTTCGAGAAGCTCATGTACGCCTTGGCCTGCGCGTCGTTGACCTGGGACACTCCAGCAGAGCAGGCGAAGACGAGCCGGAGTGCGCCGGTGCTGATTGCACCAGAGCCGACGGCAGCCATACTGCGCACCCTAATCTGGGTGGCATAGCTACGGGTCGGCACGTTCGTCATCGTGCGGATCACCATGCTGGAGGTCGTGATCGTCGTGTCGAAGACGTTGGCCTGCTCGACGTAGCGCTCCGGTTCGGAGACCCACTTCCAGGCGGTCCCGTTCCAGCGCTGCACGTGGTTGTTGCGGTCGGTCCGAAGGACCTCCTGCCCCAGGTGCGGAGACGGGGGACGCTCGGCTGCGGAGCCTACCGGCAACCGTACTCCAGCCGGAGCGAACCGGGCAGTGTTCAGCGTCACGGTGGGAGCCCCAGCTCCAGACTTCGGAACATCGATAGTCCCCACCAGGAAGGAGCGAGCGGGCAGCGCCGGGGCCACCGGGGTCGCATTCGGCGCACCAGCCAGATACAGCACCGGGGCGGATGTCGCTCCGGAGTTGTCTCCTGCCGAGGAGTCGTTCACCTGGATGTAGACGATGTCCTTGCGCGGGTTGGTGCTGTCCGCAGCGTTGACGCCTCCGGTGATGACCGCGTCAGAGGCCCAGCCGTACATGCCCTGGTGCGTGGACGCCCCGGGGTCGAGCATGGCGGAGCAGGGCTGCAGCGTCCAGGTGGTGGACGTGGCCGTCAGGATGTTGCTGGCCGTGTCGAGCCGGAAGCCGGACCGCCCGCCCAGAGGACGGCCGAAGCCACCCCCGTTGAGGGCTGCCCGGGCCTGCCGTTCCTGCTGTGCTGTTACTGCTACCCCATCAGGGGCAAGAAGCGTGATAGTCATGGATCCTCCTAGAGCCAGGCTGGCTGCGTGACCAGGGTCAGTCGCGCAGCGGGTGAGTAGGTGCTTGCCGTGAAGGCAACTTCGTTCCAGCCGGGGTCAAGGCGGAACCATCCCCGGGAGGTCACGTACCCGGCCCGGGCAGCCTGCCCCTGGGCAAGGACCTCTCGGCGGTCCATGTCAATGGTGACGTGCTCACCTTCGTCCAGCACGAGCGACAGGCCGAGCGAGCGGTTCTGTCCCAGGTGCGTGATGGCCCAGCCACCGGCCAGCATCGGCCCGTCCACGGTCATCCATACGGGGGATGCAGTATTACCCTCGTTGAAGACCCGGATGACCCCGTTGTCGCTGACGCCGGACCAGGTCCGAGGCCACGTCGACGGGCGGACGAGGCCACCCGAGGAGTGCGGCAGCAGCGTCTCCCCGCTCACCAGGTCGCCGTACTTGAGTGGGTCCTTGGCAACGACGATGACGCTGTAGTGCGCCGACACGTCGGTGATGGGGGTGGGGATGACGTCGCCCTGGCGCTGCACCATGCAGCCCCGGACCCGGCTGGCCTCGGAGACCAGCATCTGGGTAGGCTGAAGGCTACAGGCCGCAGAGAGGCGGTCCATAGCCTTCTCCAGGCCTATCGTGTCTCGAGCGTGGATATGTCCCGACAGGGTCATGACACGCTCTGGAAGGTACGGCTCGGAGCCGGTCGCCCCATGTCCACGTGCACGCCCCGTCAGTCGGAGCGTACTACCCGGGGAGCCGGGCCACCCAGAGATGTCGTTGACGGTCCAGCGAGTACCGTCCGGATCGGTCGCACCCAGCACCAGCTCCCCGCCCAGGGACACCTGACGGCGATTGGTGCCGTCGGCGAATCCCGGGTAGAGAGTGGGGCTGGGATACGTCATCGGACTCGGATAAGGCATCCCAGCCTCCTTCTCTTAGACCTCGAGCGACTGCTGGCGACGGGCCACCTCGTGGGCGGTCGTCACCGCGCTGCCGCTCTCGGTGATGTTCCAGTTGTGAGTGACATGGGTGACCGAACCGGCTGCCGAAGCCGACATGCCGAGTCCTGGAGAGGCCATCGCGGTGCCGTACCCTCCGGCCATCGACTTGGATGGAACGGTGAGCGCGTCGCCGAGTGCCCGGGCCTCCGCTGCGATACCCTTCCGGCCTTCCTTCAGGTTGTCCGTCAGGGTGCCAGTGAAGTTCTGCGCAATGGCGATCGCCTTCCGAGAAGGAGAGCGAATCCCCAGTGCCTGCTTCAGTGCCCGCTCCATGTCGAGGCCGATCTTGAGCATCTGCTTCTCAATGGCCTTCTCCTGCGACTGCAGACCCTTGACCAGGCCCGCTGCTGCATTGACGCCACCCTTGTACATGGCGTTGGTGACGTAGATGCCGGCAGCGTCGGAGGCCTTGTCGATCGCAACGTAGGTGCTGTTCAGCTGGTTGCGTTCGGCGGTGGTGGCATTGGCCAGAATCTCTGCGGCCTTGATGCCTTCCTCCGTACCCATCTCCGCTACTTCCTGAATGATCGCAGCGGAGTAGCCACGCTTCTGCAGGGTGTTGAGGAGACCGGCGAACTTCCGGATGCGAGCCAGCGTCTCGTTGGCGAACTTCTGGATGCCACCCATGCTGCCCCGGCTGTAGAAGGTCGCCGACTTGACTGCGTCGGAGAGCTTGAACTCCCCGGACAGCCCAGAGGCTACCTCCCTGCGGGTCGACTGGAGGTCTTCCAGCCGGTCCTTGGCCTTCTCCAAGCTCGTGCTCAGCCGATCGGACCGGGCGTGGAGACCCCGGAGGGCAACCTCGCCCCGGCCTGCAGCGGTGTACAGACGGGAGATCGACTTGGCGCTGACGTTCCCGCTGTCGGCCAGCGAGGTAAGCCGGTCCGACATGGAGTAGGGATCGGTCCGGGCGACCTGGTAGCCGTTGCCCCGGCGACGCTCCCGCTCGTAATCGAGCCACGCCTCACGACGTTCCACCGCACCACCCGTAGCGAAGGCCTGAACGGCTCCGCCCCGGGCGAACTTGGGGATGTTGCCCTCCATGATGGCCTGGCGCATCCGGTAGATGGCTGCCTGGCCACCCGCCTTCTGGACCTCCGCTGCAGTAAGCACGTGCTCACCGTTGGACAGCCACGCCGGGACATCGTCAGACGTGCCTGTTCCCGGACCGACGACCTCGCCACCAGTTGCCTGGAAGGTGGGCTTCGTACCCTGCCGACCACCTGTGTTGTTCTTGCCGCCGACGGAGTTGTTGACGATGTTCTCAACGACGTTGGTGGTGGTGTGGATAACGTGGGTCCGGGCGGTCTTCCCGTCCAGCGCTTCGATCGACCGGGCGGTCTCCTCTGCCATCCTCTTGGCATTGTCAGACATCCAGGTGTCGATGTTCGCCTTGGGCGGGATGCCCATCACTTCGCGAGCCAGCGCGTCGGCTGCGGTCTCGGTGAGGCCCATGTCGATCGCGGTCTGGCGGAGGTTGGTGAACGTCGTGCTCAGGTTGGCCTGGAGCTCTTTCTGCCCCATGCCTGCCTTGGCCTTCGCCTCGATGGCTGCCATGCCCGTAGCTGCTACGTTCTGGAACGAGTCGTTGAGTGCCCGGCCTGCAGCGTTGCTGAGGTCGAAGTCCGACTTGTTCTTCTTGAGCGCAATGCCGACGCCCATCTGCGCCTCAGCGTGAGCCTGGGCTGCTTCGGCCGACATCCCCTCTGCCTCGTACTGCTTGGCCAGGGCTGCAGTGGCTTCTTCCACCGCGCCCCGGGTGGCGTCGAGAGCAGCCTCGTGAGCAGCCGTCGCCGTCCGAGCATCCATCTCGATCAGGCCCGCGTTGAACAGTGCGGTGGTGTACTTCTCGAGGCTGGCGATCGTACCGTCGGCATTCACGCCGACCTCTGCGAGCGCCTCCGCTGCAGCAGCCTGGCCCTTGGCTGCAGCCTCAGCTGCAACCGTGTTGGACTCCTGTGCCCGGGTAGCTGCTTCGATCTTGGGAGGGACGTTGCCCATCGCCCAGTCGTAGAGCTCGGCCTGGGTCACGCTCGTGCCGAGGACGCGGGCCTGCTCCAGCAGCGAGTCCCGGTATTCCGGGAAGCGCTCGAAGAGCTTCTCCGTGGACAGCCCAGCCTCGTCGGAGGCCTTGGCGAACTTCTTGAACGTGTCGGCAGCAGCCTGCGAGTTGCCGTTCTTCACCATACCGGCAATGACCTCGTCGGCCTTGCCGATCGTGTCCGTCGCCCGGTGCATCGACGAGTCGAAACCGCCGACTGCTTTGGCCGTGTTGTTCAGGAAGCCGATGACGCTGTCCTCGTCCGAGACGTCAAACAGCTCGGTGAGGTTCTTCGCCCCGGTGTCCTTGAGGAAGTCGGCATTGAACGTCTCGCCGAACTTCTCCCCGGCCTGGTTGGCCTCGAGGATCTTGTTAGCCATCTCCTCGAAGGACCGACCTGTGCCGTTGATTGCATTAGCGAGCTGGCCTGCAGCCTGCAGACCGATGAGCGCTGCACCGGCGATGGTGGCTGCCTTGGCGATCTTGCCGAGGCCACGGGAGGTACCATCCGCCCGGGTGTCGAGCTGCTTGAAAGCAGCCACACCTTCGAGCACCCGGGGCACCACCGTGAGGAAGGCTCCGCCCAGCAGCGCTGCACCAGCGGTCATACCGGCGACGGAGGCGATGGTGGACAGGACCGGCCCGGGGATATCCCCAATGGCGTCTACGAAGTCCTCAGCGCTCTGCACGGCTCCCCGGAGGAAGTCGTTGGCCCCGCTACCCGACTGCAGGAAGACGCTGTCGAGGGAACCTCCCAGCTTCTCCAGGTCACCGATCAGGTTGTCCTGCTGGATGCTCGCCGTGATGGCTGCGTACCCGGCTTCGGAGACCTTCTTGGTCCAGTTGTCGATCCCCGCTGCACCCTCGTCGTAGAGGACGTTGGCAGCCCGGACGGCATCGGAGCCGAAGATGATTTCCATGGCAGCTGCCCGGGCCTCCGGCGTCAGGCTCGACATGGAGGACTGCAGGATGCCAGCAACCTCGGAGAGGCTCTTCATGGAACCGTCGGCATTGAACACGTCGATGCCGAGCTGGTCCATCATCTTGGCGGCAGCTTCGGAGTTCGGCGTCAGGGCTGCCAGCATCGTCTTGAAGGACGTACCAGCGTCCGAGCCGAGCAGGCCCGCGTTGGCGAAGGCTGCCAGGCCAGCGGTGGTCTCCTCCAGGGAGAAGCCCATCGACTCGGCGACCAGGGCCGACTGCTTCAGCGCCATGCCCATGTCGTGGACAGAGCCCTGCGCCTTGCCAGCACCGGCTGCGAGGAGGTCGGCCGTCTTGGCTGCCAGGGTGCCCTTGTCGTGGACCTCCTTGCCGAAGACCGACATGGCCGTAGCCGTCAGCTCGGCAGCGTCCTTGACCTCCATCTCGCCGGCAGCAGCCAGGGAGAGTGCCCCGGCCAGACCGCCACCGAGGATGTCCTTGGTAGCGACGCCAGCCTTGGCGAGTTCCTCGATGCCCTGGGCAGCTTCCTTGGCGGAGAATGCCGTGTCGGCACCTGCGTTGATGGCTGCTTCTCGAAGCTGTCCCATCTCGGAAGCGCTGGCCTTGGTGGCTGCACGTACCTTCGACATCTGCTTGTCGAACTCAGCGTAGGTCTTGATGGCCAGTCCCACGCCCACAGAGACCGCTGCGCCGAACGCCAGCATGGACTTGCCGGTGGCGTCCCACGCGTCGCGGTTCTTGTGTGCGGACTGTACCATCCGCCCCAGGGAGGTCTCCGCCATGCGCCCAGTGCGCTGAGTGGCGTCGCCGGTCTCCTTCGTGACCTTGGCAACCTCGGCCATCTGCCGCTTGAAGTCGCCGATCTCGGCCCGGATGCGGACAACGACTGAGCGTTCAGCCACGGAGACCTCCTAGGGTATCTGGGCTAGGCCCAGTCTTTGCGTTGCGCTGCCCCGACCTTCTGGCCCGGGTAGCGTTCCTTCTTGTCGTCCTGTGCGAACGACTCCACCGGCTCGCAGCCGTGGCAGATATCTTCAACGACTTCGTGTCGGCCGACGTTGTGGTCGCCCCGGGTGACGGACGCGTGAAGCCCGCACCCGGGGCAGAGGCCGTCCTCGTACGCTCGTAGAGCGAGGGCCATAGCCCGGTCCTGGTAGGTCCACGTTCCGTCGTCTCTCCGGCCTCGAAGGACTGTCTGTGGTATCTTCCAGTCGCGGGCTGTTCGAGCCTCCAGGAGCACGTGGCTCCACCTAGGCTCGCACAGGGCCTCTACGATTTTGGGACGGTGACCTGCGGAGCCTCGATCGCTGCCCGGGTGTACGCCTGGGACAGGAGTGCAACCTGGCTGTCTCCGAGGATGGAGTACAGCTTGCGGACCTGCTCGACCGAGAGGACCGGCTGGATGACCGCAGCAGCGATCGTGCGGATAGATACCTCGCGCTCGATGACTGCTTCGGCAGCTGCGTTGGCAGCCGGGCGGATGAACGAGTTGATGTCGTTCACGGCAGTGATCTCCAGGCGACGGCACTTCTCGCGGGCCTCGGTCCGGGCCTTGGAAGCGGCAGCGTCGATCTCGTCCTTGAGGTCCTTCTTGACCTGGTCGACGATCTCCTGGTACTTGGTGTCCTCCAGCGAGGTCACGCGGAACTCGAGTGCCGACGCATCCATCTGGATGTACAGGTTGTCGATCTGCTTCTGGATCTCCGCTGCAGCGTCGCCGTCGGCGTAGGAGCGGTCCTCGTCGGGTACGTCCTTGACGCTGCGGAGCTTAGCCTCCAGCACGTCGATGTCGGCCAGCAGGTCGGCCCGGGAGTAGAGCTTGACGGAGCGGGCTGTGCGGTGTGCACCGTCCAGCCAGGCGTCAACGTCGAAGGGAAGTTCAGGGGTGGTTGCTTCAGTCATTTCAAACCTCCAAGGTTTTGAATGTCGGGGTCAAGGTTTTGGGGCAAAGCACCGGGGCGGGGAGACCTTGGAAAACTCCCCACCCCGGTAGTCATTAGATGCCGGCAGCGATGACTGCCCGCTCGTCGACCAGGTCCTGCACGGAGAAGACCTCGCGGAACTTCTCGTAGCCTGCGGACGAGGGAGCCAGCACCTGCGGGGTGCCAGTGATTACCTCGAAGACGCGGACCTCGTCGCCTGCGGCCCAGGCAACTTCGTGGGCCTTCTCGCCGTCGGCGATCTGGCCAATGCGCTCAACCAGGTAGCCGTGGAGACCCTTGGCCGTGAACGTGGTCCAGGCGGTGTCGTCCAGGGCATCCTTGAAGCGGAAGAAGTTCATTGCCGCTTCGTAGTTCGTCCGGCCCGGGGTGGAGCTGTTGGACGAGGCGCAGTAAGCCGGGTCCGAGATGGAGTCGTCACCGGTCGAGCCGAGGGCGAAGTCCGCTGCCGTGATGAGGCAGGAGATGTCCTTGCCAGCGGTGATTTCGGCCACGGTCGGAGCGTGGTAGTTGGCGATGGTGGGAACCCACGCCAGCCGACGGTTGGCGTCGGTGAGCATCTTAGGGCCGAGGTTAGCCATGGTCTACTTGCCTTTCTTGGAAGGGGTGAGGGAGAGGTTCGGGAACCGGCCATCGAGCCAGGTCTCGGGGACCGGGTTCGGCAGCTTGTTTCCGCTGAGGGTGTCGTACACGTACACCTTCTTGCGGGGGTCGTACTTGAGCCCGGTGTCCTCCGGGATTGCGGGGTCAATGACCTCTACCACAGGCTCGTCTGTGGCGTCAGTCACCTGTGTTTTCTGGGTTGCCATGTTGGCCCTCCTAGGTGGTTGTGAGTCGCCACATGAGTGGCATGTAGAACCGGGCCGGTGTGACCTGGTCATCCTTGAGCACTTCCGTGCGAAATGCATCGGGGTCCGGCTTGACGAAGCCCGCCCCGATGGCGAGGCCACACAGCGCGAGAGTGACCTGGTAGGCCAGCTCTCGAGCGTGCTGCCCGGTGGGTCCGACGCAGTTGGTCTGGAAGCGGAAGTCCGCCACGTCCAGGTCGGCAAGCTGAGTGAGGCTCCGCTCCCCGGGGAGGTCGCCGGTCGTGCCGGCAAACATCACCACGTAGGGGCGGATGAAGCCGTTGCCGTCCTGAGGCAGAACGTCCGGGACGTGGGTGTCGAAGACGTTCCCCGGGGTCAGGTGGGCCAGCCCATTGATCTGGGTCTGTACCCGGGCGAAGAGGAACGCTGGGCTAGGTGCCGCCATTCGCTGCCCTCTCTGCTAGCTGGTTCATGGCCTGCTCAAAGGGACCGGCGTGCCGATCGAGCGCGGGTCCCATGTACGCTGCTGGACCCATCCTCGAGGTGCCGAACTCGACGTAGTGGCCATAGTTGGCCGTGGGTCCGATCCGGGCCTCGAGAGCGCCGGACTGGCCGACGCTGCGGAGGTCCGAGTGGCCGATGCTGTTACGCAGGTTGCCGGTATCGACCGGGGCGAAGCGCTTGGCGTCACCCTCGATGTCGAGAGCGGTCTTGCGTACCACCTGCTGGGCCAGAGGGCCGACGCTCTGTGCGCCTTGCTCGAAGCTCACCGCCAGGTTGTTGAACTCGGAGGGGTCAATGCTGAACATTATGCCGTCCTGTTCTGCGTCTGGTTGTCTGTGCAGATGAGGTCGCGCTCCCACATCAGGGAGCCGTGCTGAACGTCCCGAACATCCAGTCGGCGACCCACCAGCAGTGGGTCCGAGGCCGACACGACGATGCCGTAGTCTCCGCCCTCGCCGGGCTGGATGGTCGGGGTGCTTATGGGCACGACCACGAGGTAGTCATGCAGGTTGGTGGGCTGGCCTGCGGCAGCGGTGACGCCCTCACGGTTGAGCTGCTGAATGCGGCAGTCCGCCTCGTGGAACGCGGTCTGGCCAGTCCAGCCCTCGGGCAGGGGCCACGGCTCCGGCTCGCCAGCATGGTAGAAGGCGATCCGGGCGGTGAAGCTGGCCTCCGCTGTTGGGCGGTGGTGCTCAGCCCACTGGGCGGGGACGACGGACCATCCGGGGAGAGGGCTCATGGAAGATACCTCTCCGCTCCCTCGAGGCCCGAGTTGTCATACAGGGGGACAATCTCAAAGAAGCCACCCTCGGACTCCTCGAGGAGGAGGAGAGCCTTTCCACGGAGATAGCTCGCCTGCTTGCGCAGTTCGGCAGCTACAGCCGGGCCGTCGGTGTTCAGGTCCTGGGTGCGAATCTTCCGGCTGAGGAGTACCTCGGAAGTCGCCATCGCATCCAGCGCGTCGGCTGCTGCGAGGTAGACGTTGTTGTCATGCAGGCCCAGGTAGCCGTTGACTATCTCGTCGCTGAGAAGAGCCGGGGTGTCCAGGTCTGCCGTCAGGAGGCGCACCTGGCCGAGGGGAGTGGTGAAGTCGATGGCCATGCGTTCCTCCTGGGAAGTGTAGGGGCTCAGCCCCCGGGGTCAATGGGGGTGTCCGGGGGCTGAGCGGTCTTACTAGGAGCCGGTGCTGACGTAGGTCAGCAGCGGGTCCAGCGTACCGGCACCAACGATGTGGCGACCACGGTACGTGATGGTGTCGTCTCCGAAGGAACCTTCCTGCGGAGCGATGGAGCCACCGCCGAGGCGCACGCCCTGGTCCGCCTTGACGCGGATGTCGGGGTTCTCCTCGCCACGCATCTTCGCCACGACGATCGCCGGGCGGGGAGAGGCGGGGTCCGGGAGGACGTACCAGGTGGTGTCCGCCTTGGCGGAGGTGTTGATGATGGTGACGTAGTCCGACACCACCAGGCGGAACTTGCCGCGCAGCGGGTTGGGGATGGTGCCCGCTCCGCCAGCGGGGTCCGGAATCGTCGGAGCGTTGACGAGCTGCTCCGCATCGAACTCGAGGGCCGTCGGAACCACCAGGAGCAGGCGGGCCTGCTTGATGCGAACCTTGTAGCCGTTCTTGTCCTTGCGGGCTGCGATGGCGTTGTACGCAGCCTTCAGGTTATCCCGGGTCAGCGGGAGTGCCGTCGGAGCGTTGCCGTTGGCTGCCTTGAAGAAGGCAGTGTTCGGGCCGGTCGCCGAGACGAAGGTCTCGAAGGCTGCCTTGTCTTCCGTCTCGACCGCACCGTTGGCGAGGTCATCGGGGAGCTCGGACAGGCCGTCCAGCTCGTCGTTCTTCAGGAGCTCGAAGGTGAGCTTGAACGTGTTACCGAACTTCTCGGCAGACAGCTCGTACTCAGCGGAGTCCTTGTTGCGTTCCTTGTACTCCTGGCCTTCGCCAACGCGGTCCAGAGGACCACGGCCACCGAAGAGTTCACGGAACGTCTTCGGCTTGAAGTTGCGGACGGTCGTCTCGGTGGCGATGTTGCGCCACTCGGGGGTGTAGTCCTGGTACTTGGCCAGCATTTCGATGTCGAATGCCTTGCCCAGGTAGGTGTTGAAGTCGGCCCGGGTCAGGGCTTCCTTCAGCATCGCGTACTTGAACGGGTTGCGGCCGGAGATGCCCTCGTTGAAAATCTTGGAGGCCTCGACCGCCTTGGCGAGGAACTCGCCGTCGGGGGTGTTGCGCTTCTCCCAGGCTTCGGCTGCGAGGACTTCTTCTGCGTTGAGCAGTGCAGTCATTGTTGTATCCCTCCTTAGACCTGGGCAGGCCCGTTGAGCAGGACAACCTCGAGCGGACCGGAGGCAGCTGCCTTCGTGCCGAGGGAGTACCCGATGAGTGTGTTGCCAGTGGCGGTTGCCGTGGCGGTGTTGGCCCGGAGGCTCGTGCCGACGCCTGCGATGTAGATCGGGAGACCCACAGTAGCGACCGCGTTGTCCACGGTCACAGTGGCAGAGCCGTTGAGCCAGACCGTCGCGTTGCCGCGAGCGTCCCGGTCGGTCTGTGCGATTCCGCGCAGCGCACCAGCCGTGACGATGTCACCGGCGACGGTGTTGGCGGGAACCGGCAGTTCAATGTGGAGCGCCTCAGGAAGGCGCATGTTCTTAGCCATTGGTTAGGCTCCCTTCGGGGTGTAGCCACGCCCGGCCAGAATGGCTTCGCGTGCGGCTTCGACGGTCAGACCGGCAGCAGGCTTCTGCTCGGCTTCCTGCGTGTGGCCCACGCCACGGACAGAGCCTTCGCCCTGTGCAGCGCGGATTTCTGCGGCAGCTTCCTCGGCGTCTGCCTTGAGGGCATCGGCGTCGAACTCCTTGGCAGCGAGGGCTGCGGACACCAGCGAACGGCGGGTGACCTTGGCCTCCAGATCGCCGAAGGCTTCGGCCACGATGGCCTCGGCCTTGGCGTTGCGACCCTCTGCTTCTGCGGCAGCCAGCTTGTCGTTGGCTTCCTTCAGAGCAGCTTCCAGCGCGGTGGCCCGGCTGGACTTCTCGACGAGGTCGGCGTGGACGCTTTCCTCAATCTGAATGGTAGGCACGGTGGCCTCCTTTCCTTCGATGGCCCCAGCCGGGTTCGGTGGGGAACTTGTGGATGCAGCCTCGCTGGCTGCGGTGGGTGTAGGATCGTCCCAGAGGTCCCGCTCGAAGAGCTGCGGAGCCTCGGCTTCAACGGTGGACGTGAAGCTGGAGAGGGCCTGCCCGAGAGCACCGGAGAGGGTGATCCGCTCCTCGCGGGTCATCCGCCCGTCGCCAAACATCTCGTCAGCGATGTTCGTAAACATGCTGTGCATGCGGGCTTCCAGCCACATGCCGATGTTGCGGGCTTCCTCAGCCCGGAAGGACTCGAGGACCTCCGAGATGCGACCGCCCCGACCCGGGATGGTGACGAAGTCGACGCGGTTCAGCTTGCTGGGCAGCAGGGCCTCAATGATGCGACCCTGGCGACCCTCAGCCTCGCCGATGCTACCCTCTGCGGCAGCTGCGATGGAGACGCCGATGGCGTCCTTCATCTCGGCGAGAGTCTCTTTCCAGTGGCCGAAGACGCGGGCCTCGGAGACCAGCCTGCCCTTGACCCCGGTGTCGGGGTCGGCCCAGTTGGCGTCCCAGCGGGCATCGGCCTCGAGAGCTGCTGCCAGCGTCTTGATGCTGCCAGCCGGGGAGTCGTAACGCTCCGCCTCGCTCATGTGGTCGATGTGCATCTGGGTGCCCTTGGGGAACACCTTGCCCTTGGCTGCAGCCTCGAGGACCTCCGCGCTGTAGTAGCCGGACGATCCCCAGCCCGGGGTGATCAGCGTGATCTCCTGCCGGGAGCCAGTAAGGGACTTAGCTCCCGCAGCTTCCGTTACGAGTGTCGGCATGTTGCCTCCTTACTTGGCTAGTTGCTTGATGGATGGGACGTTGTAGCTGTCTCGCCAGCCGGTCGTGCTCCGGCGAACGCTGAGGTCGGACCAGGCGATGTCGCCGTCCTGGAGCATCTTGAGCCGGGTGGGTCCCAGGATGTCTCGCTGCGTGTCCGGGGTCAGGTTGTTGAACCAGTCCTGCGCGTTCGGCGTGATGCTCTTCGGCTCTTCGATATCGAAGCCGAGGTCCTTCCAGGACTTGGTGATCGACACCCGGGCACACCGCCCCTGCTGGTGGTCCAGTGGACCCTGCTCGGACAGCTTGTGACGGCTGCCGTGCTGGGCCAGGCAGGAGGGACAGGTCCTGGCGTCGAGCCGGGCGTGCCACTCCCACTCAGCGAGGATTTCCGTGTTGGCCTTCTCGCTGGCCTGGGTGGCTGCCCGGTGAGCGTCGAGCATCTCAGTTCTGGAGATGTTCAGGGCTCGGCTCAGACCACCGTTGAATCGCTGCTCAGCCTTCTTGATCATGGCGGCAGCGACGGTACGAGGGTTGTCCCCCACGGCGATGCCACGAACCAGCTCCCGCTTCATGAGCCGTTCCACATCCGCAGGCAGCGGTTGCGTGCTGGCGTGAATCTGCTGAGTGGTCCGCTCCACGAGCACGGCCAAAGCCTCGTCAGGCACACGAGTGAAGCTAATCGTGGCACCAGCCGACCCCGGGGGAAGCTGCGATTGGATAATCGCTGCGTGGCCGTCCACAGCGTCATAGACGGCCTGTGGAAGGTCTGAGGTCACAATCTCATCGGTGAGGCCTCCGAGCTCCTGGAGATGGGCTCGAGCAGCCTGGAGAGCGCCTTTGAGGCGAACGTTCCGAGCGACGGTGGCCTTGGTGATGTAACCTTCCGCCCCTTCGAAGAGGTCGGCCAGGGCCTCCTCGAAGTCCGGGAGCAGGATGTCCCATGCCTCGACCCAGGCCCGGGTCAGTGCCCGGGTCTGCTCGTCGGTCATGTAGCGCATCCGCTCCCGGAGGGCTTCTACTGCCCGGAGGGTCTCAGCGGTGACTGCCACGGAGCCTCCTACTTGAGAGCGTCGGCGGGGTCCTGGCCCTTGCGGAGAGCCTTGGTCGCCACGTTGCCGGGGTCGACCTCCGGCTCCTGCGGGATAAGGTTGCCGTCGGCATCCGTGATCTCGTCGATCAGCTCGTCGATGTTCTCCACCTTCAGGATCTGCAGAGCCATGCGAACGAGCGGGAGCTTGGGTACGTCCGGCATACCGTCGGCAGCTACCACCGCATCCATAAGCACCTTGATGTCGACCTGCTCGAGGCTCGGCCAGGTGACGTTGATGCTGGTCTCGTCGGGGTCGGCGTACTCCACCTTCAGCCGGTCGCCGTCCCGGAGGGGTCGGCCGAGTTTCCTCAGCGGACCCCGGGGTGCGATGACCGCCTGCTCCAGCATGTACCCGATGCTGTCCTGGTACACCGAAGTGTGGAGCTGCTGACGGGCCTGCATGGTCAGGCGGGTGGGGAAGTCCAGCGTCTCCGCTACAGCCCGCGCTCCGGTCTGGCCGGGGTCTGCGAGCAGCACCGTGACGGGCAGCCCCAGTGCGCTTGCTGCCATAGTGGCCAGGGGGCGGGAGGACTCCGAGTCGAGGGTGGCTCCGGACTTGCTGAGAGGTTCGAGCTTCTGGTCCTCGGACAGGTTCACGGTGGACCCGGCAGGAGTCTCGCCCAGCCCCTTCAGCGACTGGCGCTTGGCCTGTGCCTGCGAGCCGGACTTGCTGGTGGTGACGTAGGCGATCTTCGCCAGGGCCTTCATCAGCAGCGCCCAGTCCTCGAGGTATCCCTTGTGGGACAGTGCCCAGGGGATGGCAGCGTAGGAGTCGCCGATGCCGAACTTCCAGTTGTGGCCTGCGTTGACCTTGACGTGCAGCACCGGGCTGTCCCAGAAGACCGGGTCACCGCCGATGAAGCGCTGCCGGGTCTGTGGCTGGTACTTGAGAGCTGGGTAGTAGGCCACTTTGGGGACCGACTGCGTGACGCCATCGAAGGTCTCCGTCTCGACCCAGCGACGCTTGTAGTACCAGGGCACCGTCCGGTCGCCCGGGGCGGTGATGACGTCGGAGATTTCGTCGAACGGGAGGGTCCGCACCTGCACCCGCCCGGTGAGCGGATCGGTGAAGTGCGCCAGGAAGAAGTTGCCCTCGTCGTACAGGCAGCCTTCGTACTGCTGGCGGGCCTGCGAGCCGAAGAACGCAGCCTTGTTGCCCTCGTCGTCCAGGTACGCCTGGATAACGTCGTTGACGTCGGAGTTCTTGGCGTCGATGGAGACGCCCTGGCCCCAGACGTATGCGTGCCGGGCCTCGCGACCTCGCTTGATCAGCGGGTTGGCGACGCCGAAGAGGCGACCCTGGTCGGCTGCACTGCGGAGTCCGTCCCGGGAGAAGTCCTCGGAGTACTGCGCCATGAGCTGCAGGTAGCCTGCGTTGTCCCGGGCGAGCTCAAGCTGGGCGAAGCCCTCCTCGAGCCGACCGCGCAGGACCTCTACCTCGTTCTCGAGGGCCACTTCCTGTGCCGAAGGGGCATCGGACTCGAAGCCAAACCACTGAGCTATCTTGCCCATCCTGCCTCCTTAGGTCATACAGGGCTGACCGACCAGCCGTGCTCGTTGTAGAAGTCGTACACGTCGCCCGGCTCGTGCATCTCGTCCAGCTCGTCGAGCGGGAGGAGGAGCAGCCGGTTCAGGGCCTGCGACATGGCGTCGATGGTGTCGTCGTGCGAGCTGTTGGGGAAGTTCTTAGCTTCCTCGAGCAGCTGCGTGACGTTCTTGAGAACACCCTCGGTCGGGATGACCACATTGTGGGCCTCGACCAGGGGCGAGACGGCGGAGGCTCGAGCGTACTTGCTGCCCTCCGGCTCCACCGGGATCAGGCCGATAATCTCCCGGCCGAGAGCGTTGATGACAGCAGGCCCGTTGGCCTTGTCCTCGACGAACTTGCCAATAGCCTGTGGCCACTTGCGGGACATCTCCTTGATGGCTTTGCCAGTGGCGGTGAAGTTGAGTCGTTCCCGGACCATGTCCAGCAGGTAGGCGGTGTTGCCCACTCGCAGCCAGACCTGGCCAACGACGTAGTCACTGCCCTTGGTGTCCTTGAACGTGAGGTCCCAGGACTGGACCAGCTCGTGGTCAGCCCGGCCGATACCCGGTACACGGCAGACGATCTTGCCATCGTCGTCGTAGCTGCTCTCCCACAGCGGGGAGCTGTAGCGTGCCCAGCCTTCTTCAGGCGGGAAGACGCCACCGGAGTCCGGCGACGGGCGACCCTGGTACAGGGATGCCCAGGTCTTAGCACCGGCAGCTGCCTCGCGGAGCTCCCACTGGCGCTGAGTACGTCCTCGAGCCGATACCATGTACTCGCCCGGTTCGCGTCCGAGAGGGTCCGTCTCGCCCTTCTCCGGGCGGTGGTCGGCCCGGGCGGGGATGTTGATTACCTGCCAGTTGGCTTCCGGGTCACGCTCTACCAGACGGCCAGCGAGATCATCCTGATGCCAACGGGTAAGGATAATGACGACAGGAGCACCAGGAGCCAGACGGGCAGCTGCGGCATCGGTCCACCAGTCCCAGACAGAATCGCGCTGGAGCTCACTGTCGGCCTCCTTGCGGTCCTTGATGGGGTCGTCAATGATCATCAGGTCGGCCGGGCGACCGGTAACACCAGCACCCACACCAACCGAGAGCAGTCCGCCCTGGTGTCCGGCCAGGGTCCACTCGGCGACGCTGCCGTTGTCCTTGGCGATGGTAAGTCCGAGCTCCGGATGCGTGAGGATGCGGTTCCTTACAGCACGACCATTTCGGTTCGCCAGGGATTGTCCGTACGATGCCGTCACGATGCGGAGCTCGGGGTTCTTGGTCAGGCACCATACGGGGAAGTCGTTCGCAACTCGAACCGACTTGCCTTCCTGCGGTGCCATCGAGATAATGAGGCGGGAGTCCGGCGTGTTGAACGCCTCTACCAGGGCCTCATCGATAAGGTCCAGCGCGGGGGTCTGGACCGTGTTGGGGTTGGTTGCCTTGGCAAGCTTACCCGGGGTCTCCCACTGGGAGGAGGTGGAGGATTCGGGGTCGAGGCTATCAGCCACTCTGCCCCAGAACGATGCCGTTGCCATCGACCCCGAACCTCCCTCGTGCTTTCAGAGGGAGGAGACACCTCACCCGCACAAGAGTAAACGATACGGCATACTTGCCGGAAAGCAAAATGCCCCCGCTACCCTTGCGGGGCGGGGGCATCTTTCAGTGGCTTAGCAGTAGGCCCAGTACAGGCGCTGCCATCCGTCGCGCTTGCCCTGGAAGGTCTCTTCCCACCAGTTGTAGTCGACGTATGCCCAGACGCCACAGTAGTAGCGACCACCGGAGTAGATGCGGTCCCACTGCCACTTCTCCGGACCCTGCGTGTACGTGTACGCCTCGGCAGCGGAGGTGTTGTGGCTCGTGGCCACGTCTGCGACTGCACCGCCCGTAACGATGGCTGCTGCGACGGCAACCCCTGCGAGTGCCTTCTTGATCTTGTTCATGCGTCCCCCTATGGTTCCTGTTTTCGTTGTGTACGTCTCTAGCCTATGGTGGCTAGAGGCGGAGCGCCGGAGGTACGAGAGCTCCCGTACCTCCGGCGAACCTGCTATCCCTCGTCGTAGAGGAAGGCTTCCTCGAGGTCGATCGCCGTGGCGAGCCGGGTCCCGGCTGCCGGGCCAAACCGCTCGACCGTGTCCGTCTCCGCGACCCAGAACCGGGTCTCCGGGCCGGGACCGGCCTGCGGGGTGGTCGTGGCCTCGAACCAGATGCGGTTGACGGCGACCTGGTTGCGGTTGGCTGCGAAGTTGATCTCGATCCGACCGGTCAGAGCGTATGCACCGGGCATACCGTCCGAGATGGCGGACTGCTCGAGGTCGTCCATTACCTGGCCCATCAGGGCTGAGATTGCGGTGTTGGCGTCCATTTCGTTCTCCTTGTTTGCGTGTTACCGTGCCTTACAAATAGAACTATACCGTAGCTCCAGAGTAATGCCTAATCGTTGCGGTCCTCCTCGGTCCAGGAGGGCAAGTGGCTCCGGAGGTGGCCTGCCGCCAGTATGCACCGCACCAGCAGGTGGCCCGGCTGCCCGGCGAAGGTTATCGCCGGGCACCGGGGGTCAGAGGGTCTCGACTGCGTCGACGACTTCGCGGGCTGCGTCACGGCACTCCTCCAGCCATTCCTCACGCTTCTCCTGGCACGCTCCGCACTCCTGGATTTCCTCCTCGGGCACGTTGTCCTCGCGACCCTCGTGCTCGCTGCACAGGTCGTAGTCGGTGTTCCCGTCCCAGGACCAGCTAGAGAGCTCGGAGTGCTGGTCCTCGTAGTGGTCCACTTTCTCCTGAAGCTGCTCGTTGCCGTTCTCCCAGGACTCGAGCGCGGTCTCGTACTCGCCCTTGAGCTCGTCGATAGCGTCGGCTACCTCCTGCACAAGGGCCTCGATGTCCTCCGGGGAGTCCGCCGTGGCTACCTGGTCGTGAAAGCTCTCCTGGGCTGCGAGAAGGGAAGAGGCCAGGCTGCTCTCCCGCTCGCTCGGCCGGGGGAAGCACTCGGCCCGGAGGCAGCGGACCTGCTTGTAGTTGCTGCGGAAGCCGACGTAGAAGTACAGGTATGCAGAGCCTGCCGGCAACTCGGTGCCACACTTCCCGCACTTGCCCTGGTCCTTGCGGCTCTTCTTGACGGTCTCGACGCGTGCTACGCTCATGGCTGGTTCCTTTGTTCGTGGTGGGTGTGGGTAAAGCTTACTTCTAGAGCAGCTGCTTCAGCTGCTTGGCCCGGTATTCGGCCTCGGCCCGGGCGGACGAGAGGAGGTTCTCCGGGCCTGGGATCGAGTAGAGCTCGTACTCGGTACGAACCTCCGGCCTGTAGCCTCTGAGCTCCCGGGACCACAGCCGGAAGGCGGTGATATTGGGGAACTGCATCCAGCCGGAGCAGTGCTTGTCGTCCCAGTGTACTCGGCCCAGGACGGGACCCCCGCCCCGGGGCATTAGAGCAGGCCCATGATCTCGTCGGTGGTGGCGTCCCAGTCGGCCTTCTCCCAGGCTACTGCCTGCGCCACGGTGTTACCGTCGAGGAGGGAGCCGTAGATGCGCTCCACCCGGCTCCGGTTGGGTACAACCAAGAAGAGAGTGTTCTTGAGCGCGGTGCCGATGTCGCCGTAGACACCGTCCATCGGGGCTGCCTTGGGGATTGCGTTGGCCATCCTGCGGGCCTGGTCGAGCGTGTGGGCCAGGGCGAGGATATCTGCGGTGTTCATCGTGTTCTCGTTTCTCGTGTTATGCGGGGTGGAAGGGGCGGACCATGGTGGCCCGCCCCTGGGCTGCTACTTGGTGAAGGTGGCCTGCGTGGGACGCTTGGCGAAGGCGAAGGATGCGTCGTCGTCGGAGACCTCGAGGGTGGCGGTGAAGGAGACGGTCTTGCCGACGAAGTCCTCGATGCTGGCGTGGACATTGGTGCCGGTCAGGCCGAGCTGCTCCTCCAGGGTGTCCCAGAGCTTCTGCGGGATGGTGGCCCAGACCTTGTAGCCAGACTCGTGCTTGACGACCATCTTGGCGGTGGAGCCGTATGCGCTCTCCTGCCAGCGGGCCGAGACGACCTCGCCGATGACCTGCACCTTGCCGGAGGGAGCGGGGGCTGCAGCAGCCTTCTCGGCTTCCTTGCGGGCCTTGTAGTCGGCGTCGGACTGGAGTACCCGGGCTGCTGCTGCGACCTGCTTCTCGGACAGCTCGTAGTCGAACGCCTTGGTCCAGAGGTCCAGGAGGAAGTTGTTGGTGGCGATAGCCTCGAACCAGCCAGCCAGGATCGGGAACTCAGCCTCGGCCTTCTCCATCTGCTCGTTGTGGAAGCGCTGCTTCTTCAGGAGCTTGGTCTGCTCGCCCTTGAGGTTGGCGATGCGACGCTTCTCCTTGAGGCGGGCCTCGGCTGCCGTGATGGTCGTGCCCTTCTGGCCCCGGCAACCGAAGCAGACCGCGTTCTCCACGTGCTCCATACCGGCGATGTAGCCGACACCCATGCAGCGAACACATTCGATGAAGACCGGAGCGTCGTCAGCCCTGCCCGGGAAGGGGTCAACGTACTGGAAGGTGGTCTCGTGGATTTCGATGTGGTTGCTCATGGGGTGCTCCTCGTGTTGTCGTTTTGCCGTGGTGGAGTGTTGCTAGGTACAACGATACGCGAGCTCCACAGTAAAGTAAAGTCCTGCCCTGCAACTGCTGGTTAGGCCAACAGTTGCAAGGCGAGGCCCTCATACGTCTCGTCGCAGGAGAGGCACTTCACCCGCATGGGAGAGGCGTCCGGGTAGGCCACGAGCACCGGCATAAGGGTGGTCTGGCCGTCCTGCTCGTTCCGGAGCCACGTCTCCTTGCACCCGCTGCAGCGCTGTCCCCGGAGGGGCACTCGCCGGGTGGGTTCGAGGAGCTCCCGTATCTCGTAGCGCCAATACTCGCAGAACTCCAGCAGGTGTGGTTCGCTGTCCGTGCCGGCAACGGTGTTCGTCCACCAGGTCAGCCGGTCGATAAGGTGCGTGGTCGTCATCTTGAGGTCGCCTCGGCCGGGCCAGTTGTCCCCGACCACCCGGGCGATGTCCTCCCACAGGGCCAGAGCGGTGACGTCCAGAGGGGCGGAGTTCTTGTTTCTCCCGCTGCCCCCGCTCGCCCCTGAGGTATCGGCCTTGATCGCCACCTCGAGCAGCCGGAGAAGGGGAGGCTCGGTCCCGCTGATGGTGCCCACCGAACGGGGGTGGTCGCGGGTCAGTTCCACGACCACCTCCCGAAGTGGGTTGCCTGGTGGCAATCCGAACAAGTTATCCCCCTGTGATTTCGATGCTGAGTACAAGCTGCCCGGGGATGACGTCGCTGCGCTGCGATCCCGGGTCTAATTCGTCCAGCAGGTCCAGATCGGCCTGCGTGGGAACGGGGTGGTTCACCCCGGTGAAACGGCGGAGCGTGTCGGAGTAGCTGTTGCTATATCCCCTGGTGAGACCCATTGGTATTGCGTGATTGCTCATTGCGGTTCCTTAGTGGTTTAGCTCTCCCCCCGGAGAGCTCTTTCGATGATAGCCTTTGCCAAGGCCATCCCCTGCGGACATCCGTAGGGGTCTATGCTGCAGGTACATGCACCCAGCCCTGATATGCGGTCCATCGTATCCTGCAGCGACAGCTGCGGCACCACCACTGGCCCCGGCTCCATTGCCGTTGGCCGTTCGTGCATTTCATCCTGGGTCACGAGCCGTACATGCCACGGTCGCCGGGCCAGTTCACGCTGGGTCCGGGGTCGTCTCCCCTGCACCAGGCGTTGACCCGCCAGAGGAGCTCGTCCTTGGGGCTGGCCGTGAGCGCCCGGGCTGCTGCCCCGACGTTCAGCAAGAACTGCATACGGTCTTCCTCGGGGATGCCCAACTCGTCCAACAGGGCGACGGGTACTGCTGTCATCGTGTCCTTGCTCATGACGCCTTCTTCCACGGCAGTATGTTGATGGGTCCGTAGCTGTTGTCCACAGCCTTGCTACTCATGACGATCTTCTTGTCGTGGGCCAGGAGCCTCCAGTTGCCGTTCTTGGTCTTGCGCCAGCGGTCGCCCTCGCCGTCCCGGATGATCGTCCCGGGGACCAGGGCCTCCAGCAGCTCCACCGGGGTGGCCACTGCGACCTCCTCAGCAACCAGCTCGGCCAGCCGTATGGCAGCGTTGAGGTCGCTGTGGAGGACAGGGTTGGCAGTGCGGTCCTTCATCTGCCCCAACAGGAGCTGCAGATCGGTCAGTGCGCTAGGCATCGGAGTCCTCCGGCATCAGGATGGGCAGTACATCGGGGGCGTGCTTGGTCAGGTAGTTGCGTGCCCGGGCTTCGTCCTCCGGGCTCATCTCGTGCATCTCGAGGATGGCGTACTGATTGTTGCGGAGCTTCACCGCAAGTCGCCCGCTCCCCGGAGAACCCCGCGCTCGGCCCGGCTGGCGAGCTTGTCCAGGTTGTACTGCAGGACCTCGGTCCAGCTTGCCCCGGTGATGGTCTCGCAGTGGCGCTCGAGCGTGAGCCAGAGCTGGATAGCCTCGCCCTGAACGTAGCAGTGGGTCTGCTCCTGGCTGTACAGGTGGTACAGGTTGTTCGCCTTCTGCAGCAGCAGGTGCCAGGGGTCGGGCAACGTGCCCCAGACGGTGAGCGGAGGTACCTCCCGCAGGTGGTGCCCACCCTTGGCCAGCTTGTTCACGTCCTGGGTGTAGAGCAGGATTGCGGTCATCCAGGCGATGTCACCGTACTCGCCGACCTTGGCCTGCTGCAGGCGGTCCTCGCTCCAGCCGTGCCAGTGGCCCTTGGCCCGGTGACCGAACAGCTCGCCGGTCTCGCCAACAATGCCGGGGATGAGGTATGCCCAGTCAAATGCCTCGTCCTGTGCGGTACGGATGGCAGTGCTCTGGTAGTCTTCAAGCTTCACTTCTGGTTCCTTCTAACGTGGTGTTGGTGGTATTACGATACGCTGTACGTTTTGCCAGGGAGCATCTATTATCAGGCTCTACTATCCAACTGGTAGCAGTATTTGCAGGAGCGCAGCGTTGCCGCCTTCTCTCGCTCCTTCTCGGAACCTGTCCCCAGGTGCCCCTCCGGGTCTACCCGACCACATACGGTCCGGACGTGCAAGCCCCCGGGGAGGACGTCCCTGCTCAGGTGGGCGACCTTGCCCCGGGGGCGGGTGAACACTCGCTCGGTCATATGATGTCGTTCTCCTCCAGTACCTCATCGCTCACCCGGGTCCAGCCCTTGACCGGGCCGGGGAGTGGAACCCACTGCTGCCCCGGGTACATCGCTGCCTGCTCTGCTATGGCGGCATCGTACTCCCGCTGTCCAGCGTCCCACTGGTCCTGGCGGGGGTCTCGTCTACCGGCCACCCTGCAACCTCCTCACGTTCCTCCTCCGGCGGGCCTGAGCCCGGCGAAGAGCCTTCGTGGCCACCTTCCCCACCACAATCACTACCACAGCCCAGAGGGTGCAGAAGAGGAGGAAGCCGAGTACCAAATGCCATCCTTCAATCATCACTTCACCTCCCCAGCTACCTTGGCGTCCCACTGTGTAGCGAACGCTGCCTGCTCGTCCCGGGTCTTGGGCCGAACGTCGGGGTGCTGCAAGCAACGGTGGTCGGGCTGCTGGAGGATACGTCCGCAGGTGCACGGCTCCAGCTCCCCCAGGATTGCTCGTGCCAGCAGGTACAGGTCGACCGGGCCTTCCACGACGCACATGCCGTCACTCTCTACCGGGCCAACCCACAGCACCCGGGTCCGGGCGGTCGTGCCCTCTTCCTCCTGGCGCTCCAGCTCAGCGTGGATCGCGCCGACGATGCGACGCTCTGGTTCATCTGCCATCGCTGGCCTCCTTCAGGTGCTGTTCGTACTGGGACAGGGCCTCTATCGCTGCCACGACCCGGGTG
>Ga0307413_10000037_pt1 | contig 34129 bp, 28 predicted proteins | sample DK1Ometagenome_3_FD_203714 | JGI IMG/M metagenome (GOLD analysis project Ga0307413, IMG submission 203714) | Maize rhizosphere microbial communities from greenhouse at UC Davis, California, United States - DK15-O-2 | ecosystem: Host-associated > Plants > Roots > Rhizosphere > Soil | place: USA... | reverse complement strand
CCAAAACTAAAAATTTGTTTACGGTATTCTACTTCTCCACCGGCAACATATCCATAATCTCCCGTATTAATATATGAGATATCATTTGAAGATGATGCAATTGTTACTTCGTTCATTGGGTTAAGAATGTATTTTCCGAAAGCAGTGAATGAAATTAACTCATCACTCTTAGGGAACATTTCCCATTTAATATCCAAGTTATAATCGTCTGATTCGTATAAGTAAGGATTACCTACTTTTACTTGTAAAACTTCTTCGTAAACAAATAATGCTCTTTCTTTGAATTGTGGTAAAGTATAAGTTTTACTAAAACCTAAACGTAAGTTCTGTTTTTCGTTCAACTCATATTTCATTGTTAAACTTGGTAAAAAAGCTAATTTATCTAATTTATCACTTCCAATATCACCTAATTGAGTATCCCAATCAACATCCTGAACTACTGATTCTAAACGAAGTCCTAAAACAGCAGTTAATTTAGGGTTGAATTTGTATTCTGTATTAACAAAACCACCAAAGATTGTTTGCTTTCCATCATAAGTTTGAGGATCTAAAGCATTAGAAATTTGTGAGTTTCCTCTAAAAGTTGAAATATTGAAATAACCATTATCTAAATTTTGTTGGTTATAAAACAAATCTAAATTATTTGGATCAACGATGAAGTTTCTATAACCGTCATTTGATTGGAAATTGAATTGAGTAGCTTCGAAATTTCTATTTTTGATTCTTCCTGTTGCTCCCAAAGTGAATTTTCCTTTAAACTCGCTATCGCTGTCTTTATTGAATTTATAATCTACAGAAGCATTTGCTGCTAATTCATCTTCTTTCAATTTTTGAAAATATCTGTTATTTTCAGGTCTTGAAATAGTAGATAATACATATCCTGTTGATTCATTTCTAAAAGTGTTCTGAACCCTGTCTGGCATTGACCCGTCTATAATGTTGTATGAAACTCCCCAGTTTAATTTAGATCTGTCAGTTAATTTGTGATCTCCTAATAACTGATTTATCCAAAGACTGTTTTTTTCATAATTAAAACGACGAATTAAACCATTTCCGTTGTTTGCGATATCAACAATATATCCATAATACTCTTCTTTAGATTGTGTAGAAGTATTAATGTAAAGTGTGTTGAAATTAATTTTATTGGCTGAGTTAATTTTGTATCCTACATTGAATAAACCAGTAGAATTTGTTTGGTAACTCATGTCTGTATAAGAAGAAAAATCTTTGTTTACAACTCCGGCTCCATTTACGCTTCCTTTTGCACTACCATTTTTAATAGAAGTGTATTCATTTCCAAAATTTGCAGTTGCAAAAAAACTTAATTTACCCTGGTCACCAACATTAAAAGATTTTCCTCCAGAAAGACCAATTGATCCTGCAAAAGGAGCTTTTCCATCCATTTGCAAAGTATTGTAATTGTATTGAGTAAGAGGACTGTTTGGAATAGAAGGATTATCAAAACCAAAACTATTAATTCCTCTTTGTAATTTAAAATCGTCTTCGGCCAATGCATTGGTGTTTATATTAGATCCCATTTCAATTTTAAAAAATCCGTTTCCTTTATAATCTTTAGAAACAATATCTACGTTTCCTCCGGCAAAATCTCCGTATAATTTACTGCTGTAAACTTTATCAATAGAAACATATTCAACAATATCAGTAGAAAAAATATCTAAAGCAATGTTTTTCTTTTCAGGATCATTTGATGGAATCGGTAAACCATTCATTGTTGTTGAGTTGTAACGATCTCCTAAACCTCTTACGAAAATGTTTCCTGTTCCTTCTTGTTTTGTAATACCTGTAGTTTTAGTAACTGCTCCGGCTACATCACTAACTCCTTTTCGGGAAAGTTCTTGTGCTCCAATAGATTGTTTGATATCTACAGCATTTTTTTGCTCTAAAAGTAAAGCCGATTCCTTTTGTCGGTTTACAGATGATGACTGCACAACAACATCCTTCAAAGCATAACCTTCTCCAGAAGTAAGCGTTTGATTAACCGTTACAGTTTCGTTTGCTTTAACTGTAACTGGAGCTTCTACAGATTCGTATCCTACGAAGCTAAAAATTACAGTGTAGTTTCCAGGATTTACGCTTAATGAGTATTTCCCGTCAATGTCGGTGTTTGCGCTAATATTTGTACCTTTAAGTAAAACATTTGCAAAAGGTAATGGCTGATTGTTTGATTCTTTGTCGGTTAATGTACCAGAAATTGTACCTTTGTTTTGAGCGATCGAAATCGTGCAGATAAATAATGTAAATAATAGAAATTTAAGATTGAATTTCATTTTAGTTGTGTTTAATTTATTTTTTTGCAAAGAAAGAACCGCCCTGTAAAGTTCATGTTACGCACTTGTTATGTTTTTGTGTTCTGTAGATTATCAAATTGTTACGAGATTAAATTACCGTTAACCGCGATTTTTAACCGTCGATTTATTATTATATTTACCATCGCAATTAAAAACCATCAGATTTATTAGGATGAAATTTGATGAGAAAACTCAATTTTTGCTATTTTATGAAAAAAACTCAAACCAAGATTTTATTGGTCGACGATGAACCGGATATCTTAGAAATCGTAGGCTATAACCTTGCTCAGGAAGGCTATCAAATTGTTACAGCTTCAAACGGAAAAGATGCAATTGCAAAAGCTCAGAAAGAATTACCAGACCTGATTATTATGGATGTGATGATGGCAGAAATGGATGGTATGGAAGCTTGTGAAAACATCAGAAAAATACCAGAATTAAATAATGTTATCATAACATTTTTAACAGCAAGAAGCGAAGATTATTCGCAAGTAGCTGGTTTCGATGCAGGTGCTGATGATTATATCACAAAACCGATAAAGCCAAAATTATTGGTAAGCAAAGTAAAGGCTTTGTTAAGAAGGTTAAAAGAACAAGAAGTTGTTAGTGATACCTTAAATGTTGGCGGAATCGAAATTAACCGCGAAGAATATAAGATCATAAAAGGGAATGTAGAAATTGCATTGCCAAGAAAAGAATTCGAATTGTTTTACCTGCTGGCTTCAAAACCCGGAAAAGTTTTCAAAAGAGATGAAATACTTGATAAAGTTTGGGGTAACGAAGTAGTAGTTGGCGGAAGAACCATCGATGTTCACATCAGAAAATTACGTGAAAAGATTGGAGAAGATCTTTTTAAAACAATAAAAGGAGTAGGTTATAAATTTGAAGTTTAATCTTTTTAAGATGCTAAGGTTCTAAGATACTAAGTTGCTAAGTATTTTATTAAGATCTAACATTAAATATTACCCCGTACTTTTTATAATCAAAGTCAATCTTTGTCAAATTAAACTTTGACAAAGATTGACTTTTGAGATTATAGAATAAGCTTTACTTTTATATGAACTTATATCACTTATATGGTGAAAAATAATAATCTCTAATTGGTTTATTAAATATTCAATGAAAATTAATTTTAAAAAAACATACAAATTTGCTGTAAAGTCGGCATTATATATAAGTCTTTTTGCAACAGGGTTTGTAATGATTTTAATGTCGTTGTTTTATAAAAATCAACTGAAACATCAAATAGGGTTTGGATTAGTTTTTCTTTTATCGATTTATATTTTCTCTTTCCTGGTTTTGCAATATCGCGTAGAACGTTTTATATACAGAAGAGTAAAAAAAATATACGATGAGGTTTCGTTATTAGAATCGACAACACTTATCAATCAGCCCATAACGACAGATATGGAAACGCTTTCGCGTGAAGTAAAAAAGTTTGCGACAGATAAAAAACTCGAAATCGAAATGCTTGAAATTCGCGAAGAATACCGCAGAGAGTTTTTAGGAAACGTTTCACACGAACTTAAAACACCTTTGTTTACGGTTCAGGGCTATGTTTCGACTTTGCTTGATGGTGCGATGGATGATAAACACATCAGAAAAAAATATTTAAAGCGTGCCGAAAAAGGAGTAGAGCGACTTATATATATAGTGGAAGATCTCGACATGATTACCAAACTTGAGTCTGGTGATTTAGATTTGAATATGACTGATTTTGATATCGTTGAGCTGATTCAGAATGTTTTTGATTTATTGGAAATGAAAGCCGAAAAGAAAAAAATCAAATTGGCTTTTGAAAGCAGAAATGTAAAATCGGTTATCGTTCGCGGAGATCAGGACAGAATTCAGCAGGTTCTCGAAAATTTACTTGTAAACTCAATTAAATACGGAAAAGAAGGCGGTTTAACCGAAGTTGGAGTAGTTAATTTAACTAAGAAAAAAGTCTTAATCAGAATTAGTGATAATGGAGAAGGAGTCGAAAAACAAAATATTCCAAGACTTTTTGAACGTTTTTACCGTGTCGATAAAAGCGGAACCCGATCTGAAGGTGGTTCTGGTTTAGGATTGGCTATTGTAAAACATATTATTGAGGCACATAAAGAGAAAGTATATGTAGAAAGTGAATTCGGAATTGGTTCTGAATTCTCTTTTACACTCGAAAAAGCGTATAAAGCACAGAAAGTAGAAGTTAAAAAATTGTAAGCTTCCTAGCTTTTAAACGTTCATAATAAGGTTTGGCAAGACCAATAATATTTGCGTAACTATTTCTAAACAAATCTTCTTATTATGATAACACGGTGTTAATGATTTCTTAACATTAGTGATACATCTTTGCACCTTGAATTTTAGTGCATTAGAGAAAAAATGATGAAAAGAAAAATAATTGCAATTTTATTGCTAATTACTTGTGTAGCAAATGCGCAAGAATTAACTAAAGAAGATGTAAAAAAAGAAGTAGTTCGTCTTCTTGATTCTATCAACAAAGCAAAACTTCCGGATACCAAATCGGGCGTTAGCAACGATGAACACTGGTACGACAGAATCTCCCTAAGAGGTTATGCGCAAATACGATACAATGGTTTGTTTTCGACAAACGATAAAGTTTCGTGCGACCAGTGCGATAAATCATGGGGAACAACTTCTACAGCTCCGGATGCAAAAGCAAACAACGGACTTTTTATCAGACGGGCCCGTTTAGTGTTTTCAGGCCAGGTACATCCAAATGTATTTTTTTACTTCCAGCCAGATTTTGCCAGTTCGCCAAGTAGCGGAATTCAAAATTTCGTTCAAATACGTGACTTGTATTTTGATCTTTCTTTTGATAAGAAAAAGGAATATCGTGTACGTGTTGGGCAAAGTAAAATTCCGTATGGTTTTGAAAACATGCAATCCAGCTCGCAACGATTGGCTTTAGACAGAAACGACGCCATGAACAGTGCTATATTAAACGAACGTGATTTAGGATTATTCTTTTATTGGGCTCCGGCCGAAATCAGAGAGCGTTTCTCGATGTTGGTAAAAGATGGTTATAAAGGTTCCGGCGATTTTGGAGTTTTTGCTTTTGGAGTTTATAACGGACAAATAGCCAATAAATTAGATGGAAACAGAGCGATAAATGTTGTAGCAAGAGCAACTTATCCGTTTGTAATTGGAAATCAGATTATCGAACCAGGAATTCAGGCCTATACCGGAAAATGGGCTTTTACAGGCGAAATTTCAAATGGCGTTACTGTTAATGATCCGCAATATGTAAAAGACCAGAGAGTTGGGGCAACTTTTGTTTTGTATCCAAAGCCATTCGGAATTCAAACGGAATACAATATTGGAACCGGACCTCGTTATAATACACTAACAAATACCGTAGATGAAACAGATCTAAACGGAGGTTATGTATTGTTAAATTATAAATTAGACATAAAAAAGCAGCATATTTATCCTTTCGCCAAATTTCAGTATTATGACGGAGGAAAAAAATACGAAAAGGATGCCAGAAGTTATGTTGTACGTGATTACGAAATTGGGGTAGAATGGCAGCCATTTAAAGCATTCGAACTTACGGCAGAATACGTTATTGCCGACAGAACTTTTGAAGATAGTGCGCTCCCAATCAACAGACAACAAGGAAACTTATTGCGATTGCAAGCGCAGTTTAACTTCTAAGCTTTATCTTCAAATATAGAAAATAGAGAATCCCAGTCGATATTATCCTGAAACTGAGAAAAACCTGTAAACGACTTTACTCTTGATAAATCTTCAATGGTAAAGTCGTTTTGCAATGCATACGGTACCAAATTTTCATCCTGAAGTTTTATCGCTAAATATTCCTGCTCATATTGCCCCGGAGTTGGAATAAAAAAAGCTTTTTTACCCAATTTTGCCAAATCCATAACGGTAGTATAACCGGAACGGCACAAAACCAAATCACTTTCATTAAAGGTTTGTTCCAGCTGTTTTGAATTCATGAAATTGTAATAGGTAACATTTCCGGATTCTAGTTTGGTTTGGTCTTTTTCGACTACACCTTTTACAAACACAACTTTCCCTTCATAATTAACAACCTCTTCCTTTAATTTTTCTTCCAGATAAGTACGTTGAGGTTCCGGTCCCGAAAGAATAATCATCAAATCATAAACTTTTGGAGTTTCCTTTTTGCGCATTCTGCTCAAAGGGCCAATATATTTTAAGTTTAGCTCATTATTTTTAAGATGCCCTAAATCACCGGTAAGGTTTACTTTCTCATCCGTATCAGGAACCCAGCATTCCGTATATTTTTTTATAACATGCTGATGACATTTACTTGTGAACCATGTTGTATTTCCAGTCATCACATTCAATTGATGCGTTATAAATACCGATGGAATTTTTTTGCTAAAAACACCTAATCTGTTATCTGAAATAATACCATCAATGCCGTGTTTTTTAACCCATGATTTTACCATTTTCTTTTCATCACGAATGGCTGTAATCATTTTAGGAAGATTTTTAATCAGTTTCCACTTAAAATTTTTACCATTTTTAGCATACTCAATATGATAAGAAGGCAATTCTAAAGTTTGCACATATGGAAATTCTTTTCTTAACAAAGCCAGTGCAATTCCGTCGGAAGCAATTATCGGAATAAAATTATTTTCCTGTAATGCTTTTATAATCGGGATACATCTTGTGGCGTGGCCCAAGCCCCAGTTTAACGGTGCGACTAAAATAGTTTTGTTTGCCGAATATTCAATACTCATATTAAGTTTGCTTTTTGACGAAGATATATAAATAAGTCTTTTCTGCTATTTAGGGCATATTACTAAATTATTAACTCTTATTTAAGATACTGAGGTGCTATTCCAAAGCTTCGGGACTAAGGTTCTAAGTTTTTTCTCAGCAAATAAAAAGCCGAACGTAAGTTCGGCTTCTCAGTTTTGATTGAATCTTAGCACCTTAGTACCTTAGCACCTCAGTACCTTTAATTAATCCTGTATATACGTTTTGTTCCCGTTTGAGTTTATGTAGTATTTACCACCTTTAGGTCCGGTATATACTTTTTTACCATTGTATTCTCCGGTCACTTTGTCTGCAACTTTTGGTGCTTTTTCAGTTGTTTCTTTTACAGTTTTGGTACCGGTTTTTTTAGTTGCCGTTGTTTTAGCTTTTGTGTCTGCTTTTATACCTTCTGCTTTTGCATCACTTTTTGCTTTGGCAGCGTCAGATTTTGCTTTTTTGGCATCTGCAGTTGCTTTCTCAGAATCAGATTTTGCTTTAGTTGCATCTTTTTTGGCTTTCGCCGATTCCTTTTTGGCAGCGGCAGCAGCTTTGTCAGCATCCGATTTTGCATCAGCTGTTTTTTTTGCTTTAGCAGATTCCTTTTTAGCGTCTGCAGCAGCTTTGTCTGCATCTGACTTTGCTTTTTTCGCTTTAGTTTCAGTTTTAGACTTTGTAGTTGTTGTAGTTTCCTGAGCATAGAAATTACCGGAAAGAACAAATACAAAACAGATCAATAATAATTTTTTCATAAGTTGAGAGGTTAAAATTTCGATTAAAAATAATCAATTTCTGATAATGTTGTTCTCAAAGTGTTAAAAATAAGCGCGAAGCTGTACATTTCCGGTATGAATTGTTTTTCCCGTTTCACTTTTTCTGCCTTGATAATTTAAGTTAATATCTAAAAACTGTGTAATGTTTTTTTGTAAAAGAAGCTTCCAAACGAGGTTTTGACCCGCCTGAAGCCCTTCAAGCATCTGAAATCCTACAGATGAAAATTCATTTCCTTCAAATTTATTTTCATAAAAAGAAAACTCGCCATTTACTGTTATCTTTTTTTCGCCGGCATAAGAAAAAGAAGTTCCCAATCTATTTTGACGCAGTGTTTCAAAATTCCCCATTTTATTTTCCTTGTTTTGCAACTCATAAAAGAAATCCAGACTTGTGTTTTTCGAGAATAAATAACTGATTTTCGGAGCAATTTGATAGCCGTCCAGATCATAATTTTTCTCGGTAAAATCTTCAGAAACTAAAGTGGTTTTTATGGTTTTAGTAAAGAAATTAAACAACCAGCTTTTTTGCAGCAAATGTGTGTATTGTAATTGATGCGAATTGTTGGTGACATTTTGGGAACCAATCGAAAGCAGGTTTTTTCCTTTATTAATAAGATAAGAATACGTTACAGAATGTTTTTGTTTGCCCCTGTTATAATAAAAACTGTTTCTAAAACTCGAATTTAATCCCAGCATATTTTCATCTGACGAACTAAACGGATTCAATTCTAAACGATCGCCCTCACTTTTTACTTTGCGATCCATGATAAAAGATGTCTGGTTGTAAAAATAAGAAGCCAGTTTTTTGAAACCCGTTTCGTTTTGCCACTGCAACGGATTTAAAGTTACAGATTGCGAAAACTTATTTTGATTGGTTTTGATATAAACCTGATTTGGTAAAAAGATGCGCACAAACTTGGCCTGATCCGGAAAAGGTGCAATTTCAAACTCTTCCAGTTCCTGAATTCCGTTGCCATTATAATCATTCCAGGTATAAACGCCTTGTCCTGTTGGGACTTCGACATACGTAAATTCCTGTTGTGCAATAGTTCCCGAGCTCGTTTCATAAGCCGTTCCAATTTGCATAAACTGATTAAAAAAACGATCGTTGTATAGAATTCTCGAATTTAATGAAGGTTCGTTTTTTCGCGAAACATCCGTAAAATTCAACGTTCGGTAACTGGCATAAACCGCCAAATCTGTTTTTTTGTTCTGAATCAATTTCGATTTCAAAACATACATTCTAGAATCGTTAACGTGTTGTAATAAGCCATTTTGCAAACTATCGTTGCGACGTTGTAAATAGCCCAGTTCAACAAAAACTTTTGTACTGTCACCGCGTCCAACAAAAACACCATATTCTGAAAACCTTTGGCTCAGGGCCGAAAACTCATTGGTAACTTTATCTTTCTCCTGATTATCTTCAATCTGAACACTTCCTCCAACCCAGTTTTTGCCAAAATGATATTTGGTTTTAGCAAGATTTCGAATGAATTTTGAAGTAGAAGTAGTGGCATCAGAATTCAGGAAACTGCCCTGATTTTCAATTGTCCATTTATTTAATTTAAAAAATGCAGTTGCCGTATGTCGCGCTCCCGAATAACTTTTGGTGTAATCCAGTTTTTCAAATTGATACGTAAATAGACCAATGTTTGTAGTTTCTTTTTTCGAAAATAAATCAAAATTTAATCCCGTAACCAGCAAACTTTGATTACCCAAAAGTGTTGTTGTGCTTAAATTCCAATCCCTGTTAAATTCAATATTATACAAACGTTCAACAGATCTAAAATCTTCCTGAACAAATTGATAATTGGCAAAAGCATCCAAAGTCCAGTCTCTGGTAAAAAGGCGTTTTTTAATATTGGTTTTAAAAGCAATTCCGTCATCGTTGGCATCATCAATATTTGAGAATAAATTTTGATCATTATTACTCACGGCAATTTCAAAATCAGCAAGGGTTTTTTCATCCGGATTATATTTTCCTAAAAAAGTCGCAACCTGTATTTTCATAGGGGCAACCAACTTTACAATTGGCTCATAATTTCCCTGTAAAACGCCATTTACAGGCGCAACATATTCGTAAATACGCTCGACAGAGTTATTGTTTTGAATAATATAATTCCCCAGATTATTGCCAACAAGGCTAAATTTTACATTATATAAAACATCACTCGAATTATTAGAATATTCATAAACTTCGACAGAATTGAGAATTGTTTTTTTGTACAAAATTTTATTATCAGCATAAGCATCTTCGTAAGCAGATGGCGCTACCATTAGGTTTTGATCATCGCCCGCCTGACTCAAAATCTGAACCTGTTCGGGAGAAAGATTTTGCTGCAGTGGCTGGTTTTTCATATCATTTTCAGAATACAAATAACCGCCAAAACTCCAGCTTTTATTTTGATGTGTCGCGCCGGCATACGTAACAAGTCGGTTATAATTTCGTTCAGAATATTGGTATTCAATACTAATACGCATTTCTGAGGTAATCGTAAAAAGCGACGTAAACACAATTTCGCCTGCATTATAATCAATCGTATAATCATTGTTTTCCCCACGTTTCAGCAAAACACCATTTACATAAACACGTTCAGAACCCGAAATAACCAAAACGTACAATTCGCCATTTTGACCTTTCAGTTTATAGGGTCCCTGATTGCCCTCCTGTCCCGTAAAAGTACTTTTTGCATATTGCCCTTTTACAAAAGCAACCGATGCAAAAACATTGGTTTTGTTATCCTCGCCGCCAAAATCAAAACTTGTGGAAAGTCCCTGAACTTTTTTGTTGAAACTAAGAAATTGTGTTTTTCTATTTTCTAAGAAAACATCACCTGCGCGAATATTCCAGTCATCGGTAAAAAGTTCCATAAAAATATTATCAAACTGATCCAGTTTTTGAGAATATCCGCCATCCTGCAGCGGAATATTACTGTCCTGTAGTGAAGCTCTCAGACTAACTTTATCAGATATTTTTCCGGTAATCTGAAGATCCAGATTCGAATTCAAAACTGTATTTTGATTGTTTCCAATTGTTACGCCACGTGTTATACTTCCGGAAGTATTCAATCCGTCAAACGGAGTAACTTTTTTGGCATTTGTATTTTCAAGTTTGTATAATTTCTCTGAACCCACATCGTTACTCACAACCTGGCTATCCTTGTAAAGCGAATATTCTTTGGTTAAAAAATCAGGATATTTTAAATAATTGACAACTAGAGTATCTGAATTTGAAGTGAATTTTTCGTTTAAAAGTAAAATTCCCTTTTGAAAATCGATTTTATAAAATGTCGAATCAATCGGTTCATTTTTAGTATTTAAAAGTTCGAAAAAGCTCGAATTAATGCTGAATTTTTCTAAGTGAATTGTATCTCGCGTTACAATTACTTTTTTTGTCTGATACGATGATTCCGTTTCCTGCGCCCGAAGACCAGAAAACCAAATAAGCACCGTAAAAAACAGTAATTTTTTCAACATAAACACTTTAACTCTAAAAAAGCCAAAAGTAGTATTTATAATTGGGAAATCAGGAAGCTTTTCTGTGTTGACACTATTGGATATTAGATTATTATTCCGTCATTTGAAAATATTATTGACCGCATAAATCAATCTTTTTTTTAGCTTTGTCAGTATTTAACCAACTTAAATTATGGATACTAGTAAAGAGCTTTTATTCTTTTTTAGTGCTTTGGGTGCTTTCAACGGAGTTATACTTGGAATTTATTTCTTCTTTTTCACAAAGAAAAAATATCTTACCAATTATTTCCTTGGAGCGCTATTATTTGCTTTAAGCATTCGAATTGGCAAATCGGTATTTGTATATTTTCATCCGGCCTTGCCAAAAATGTATTTACAATTTGGGTTAACGGCTTGTTTTTTTATTGGTCCGTGTTTGTATTACTTTTTAAGATCGGCAGTTGAAGAAATAAATGTAATGCCAAAATCATGGAAATATACATTACTATTTTGGGGAATCGTCATTGTTACTGTTGGCGTTTTATATCCCTATGAAGATTATCCAAAACTTTGGGGAGGTTATTTAATTAGGTTTATTTATTTTCAATGGTTTGTTTATATTGTTTTTTCAGGATATACCATTCGAACAATTCTGAAAAAAGTAATCGATCCTAGACAAAAATCAAGCCCTGCCGAAGTATGGTTTGGAATGCTTTTTCTGGGTAATTTTCTTTTGTTTCTTTTTTATTTCCTTTCGATTATGGGTGCTCCGGGAGCAACGTATATTAGTGGCGCAATTGTGTTTTCTTTTATTTTATATCTTATTATTTCTATTCTTTTGTACCGAAAAAAAACCGACGATTTATTTTTGCTGAGCAATCAAAAGTATTCAGGCAGGAAAATAGATTCGTCGGAAGCCAAAATATTATGGGAGAAATTAGAAAGAATAATGAGCGACAAAAGTTTATACAAAAACCCGAATTTGAGTTTACAGGATTTATCACAGGAACTTAATATTTCGAGTCATCAATTATCACAGTTTTTAAATAATAATTTAGGGAAGAATTTCACGAGTTTTATCAATGAATTCAGAATAAATGAAGCTTGTAAAATCATTGCTTCAAACGATAAACTGACTTTAGAATCGATAGGTTATGATGTTGGTTTTAATTCAAAATCGACATTTTTTGCCACTTTTAAAAAATATACCGGAACAACGCCGCTAAATTATCAGCTTCAGGCTTTACAAACTTAGGTTATGAATATTGGTAAAGAAATATTATTCTTTTTTGGTGCTTTGGGCGCATTCAACGGATTTATTCTGAGTGCGTACTTTTTATTTTTTACCAGAAAAAAATATCTGACTAATCTTTTTCTAGGCTCGTTGCTTTTGGCTTTAAGTATCAGAATTGCAGTTACGGTTTTTGTATATTTTAATAACGCTTTACCTAAAACGTATCTTCAAATCGGACTTTCGTCTTGTTTGTTAATTGGCCCGTTTTTATATTATTTTTTAAAAGCGGGAATTCATTCTATTAATAAAATTCCTAAAACATGGAAATATCATTTGATGATTTGGTTCATTGCTTTATTCGTGATTGGTTTTTTATTTCCGTATCAAAATTATCCGGTTTTATGGAATGACTATTTTGTGGCAATGATTTTTCTGCAATGGTTTAGTTATCTTTTAATATCAGGTTTTGAAAGTCGAATATTGCTTCAAAAAATGATTCAGAATTATAATGATACAACTCCGGCCGAAAAATGGTTCGGAATGATTTTCTTAGGTAACGCAATTATTTTTCTTTTTTATTTTCTTGGCTTTGTCAGAGTTCCTTTTATATCTTGTGTTACAGGTTGTTTATCTTTTACGTTTGTTTTGTATTTGGCTTTTCTAGTTCTCTTGCATCGAAAAAAAACAGATGATCTATTTGTGTTGAATATCCAAAAAGGGAAAAAATTAGATCCAAAAGAAGTATCAATTTTAGCTGAAAAATTAGAAAAAATAATACTGGAAAAGAGTTTGTATAAAAACCCGAATTTGAGTTTACAGGATTTATCCCAGGAAATAAATATAACAAGTCATCAATTGTCGCAGTTTTTAAATAATAATTTAGGAAAGAATTTTACAAGTTTTGTGAATGAGTTTAGAATTAATGAAGCTTGCTCAATTATTGCTTCGAATGATAAACTGACCTTGGAATCGATAGGCTATGATGTTGGTTTTAATTCAAAATCAACATTTTTTGCAGCCTTTAAAAAACATACCGGAACAACGCCTTTGAGCTTTCAAATTCAGGGATTTCAGCCTTAAACAGAGTTTTAATTTATAAATTCGTACTCCTGAATTCTCTTTCTATTACCTCGTTTCGCGGTTTTGAGCTGACTTTTGTCACTACAAAAAGTCAAATCCTCAATCGCAAAATTTATGAATTTTTTAATCTCAGTTTTCATCTTTATTTATTGTTTTGTTTTTGCCTCGACAAATGCAAATGCACAAACTAAACCAACGATTCAGGCGAAAGTCGAACCTCAAAATAATGAGCTAAACGAAGTTGTAATAAAAAGACAGGCTTCATTATTAAAATATGGAGCAAACGGAACTATTGATGTCAATGTTGCCAACACTTTATTGGCGACAAGCAGTTCTGTAAATGAAGTATTAAGCAGAGTTCCAAACATTGTCGTTGCCGAAGGACAAATTAGTGTTTTGGGAAAAGGAGAAGCTATTATTTACCTGAACGGAATCTTGATTAATTACGAACGTTTTGCTGCGATTCCGGTTTCGCAAATTTTAAAAATAGAAGTGATTTCCAATCCATCTTCAAAATATGATGCCGAAGGTAAAGCAGTAATCAATATTATTACTAAGAGAAATATAGAAAACGGGCTAATGGGAACAGCAAGTCAGCAAGTTACAGTTTCGGAATTTGCGGGAACAAGCACCAATACACTTTTAGATTTTAATTATACTAAAGGAAAATTCTCTTTTATAACCAATTACGGATTACAGCTGGGAAAAGGAAGAGAACTTTTATACACAACAAGAACGCGGCCGAATCCAGATGAATTTATGCGATCTCAACTAACAACTGACTGGAAACGTCAGTTTAATAATTACTCCAATTTTGGTTTTGGATTGCAATATGCTTTCTCTGATAAAGATTATATTTCTCTGGCTTATAGCGGAAATGTCGAAGATTTAGGCGGAGTTGTTGAAAGCCGAAATTCAATTGAAGATAATGCAGGAACTAATTTTTATGCTACGGACATTGCTAAAAATGATGTTTTACTAAATCAGTTCATCAATTTAAATTATAATGTTGTTACAGATGCCAAAGGTTCGTCATTATTTATAGGAACTCAATATTCAAATTATAATGGAACCATACATGATTTTATTGACGAAAATAACCTTGAAAATGAGGTTAATACAGGAAAATATTTAAAGAATAATGTTGCTAATGGCATAAATATAATAATGGCACAAGTAGATTATTCTAAAAAAAATAATAAAAGCACAAAGTTAGAGACAGGAGCAAAGTTTAGTCACGCCACTATAAATTCGGGTACAGATTTTTTAATTGCAAATCCGGAAGACGAAGTTTTTGAGTTGGATAATGAACTCTCAAGTGATTTCTCTTATAAAGAAAAAATTGGTGCAGCGTATTTTAATTATGGAAATTCCTGGGGCGAAAAGTTGAATTTTTCGGTTGGTGCACGAGGCGAATACACAAATTACGAATTGTTCACCAACGCAAATGGAAATAGGAAATTCAGTAAAAGTTATGGCAATATTTTCCCCAACGTACTTTTAAATTTCGATTTCTCGGATGATTTAAAAGCACATGCATCATATGTTTCCAGAATTACAAGACCAAGATATCAGGCATTAAATCCGTATGTTATTTATCAGGACCCGTTTACGACAATTGAAGGAAACCCGAATTTATTGCCAGAAAAAATTCATGCTTTTGAGATTGGTGCGATGTACAAAAAGTTTGATTTTAAAATGGGATATACCTATAAAACAGATCCTATTTCTGCCGCAGCTTTACGTGGCGATACACCAAACAGTTATATTTTAAGATCTTTAAATTTGGAAAAAGAACATACTTATTTTGCCTCAATTTCAAGATCGTTTACTTCAAAATGGTGGACTTCTACCAATACCGTAAGTATGAATTTAACCAAAGCGGTTGATAATGCATATGCCTACGCTTTAGGACCTGTAAAACCTCAAATCTATTTGTATTCGAATAATACGTTTACAATTCCGGATTGGTTTAAAATTCAATTGCTAGCCTGGTATTTGGGTGACAAAAGTTATGGTTTACGAAGTGACAACAGCCGATCGACCGTTACTTTAGGAATCGAAAGAAACTTTTTTAAAGATGTTTTAAAACTAAACTTTACAGCAAACGATATTTTTCACGACTTCATGGTTTCAGGAAATTATACAGTCGGGCAAACAGAAATATATTATCACAGAACATACACAACAAATTATTTTAGATTAACTGCAACCTATAGTTTCGGGAATTCGAAGAAAACAAATTATAAGAAATCTGAGATTGGGGAAACGGAAAATAACAGGGCGAGGTAAAAACAAAAAAGGTTTCACATTCCGTGAAACCTTTTACCATGAATTTAAATTAACCTGTTTTGTTTGTCATTTCGAGGAACGAGAAATCACAGGAGAAACTCCACAAAGAAATTCGCCAATCTTTGTCAAATACTGGATGTGATTTCTCCTTCGTCTAAATGACATAAAATGAGAAAAACTCTGCGTCTTCGCGTCTTTGCGCGAAATATGTTAGCGTTACTTACCTTCTAAAACTCTTAATTAAGTTCCTTAGTCACAATTTGCATTGTTTCTCTACTCACTTGTTTCAATAAAACAGCTTTATTTTCTTCAACGGTTTGCGCAGCGTTTTCTGTAAAGTGACGAATGGTATATAAAGTCACATTTTCGCTATAATCAACTTTGAATTTTTTCGAAAGAATGGCATTCAAATCATTAAAATTTCCAAATTTATCTTCCACACAAACAGAAAAACTAATCGCCGAATTCTGAATTAAGTTTACTTTGATTTTGAATTCGTGGAATAAACCAAAAATCTCGCTAATGTTTTCTTCCATGATAAAAGAAAAATCTATTGACGAAAGAGAAATCAAAAGCTGTTCTCTTTTTACAATAAAACATGGATATTGAGGCTCAAGATCAACACCTTTAGAAACACAAGTTCCTTTTAATAACGGATTGATGAAAGATTTTACATATAATGGAATCTCTTTTTTCTGTAAAGGCTGTAATGTTTTTGGATGAATAACCGTTGCTCCGTAAAAAGCCAATTCGATAGCTTCACGATATGAAATTTGGTTTAGCAAACTCGCATTTTCAAAATAACGCGGATCTGCGTTCATAACTCCGGGAACGTCTTTCCAGATCGTTACGCTTTCGGCTCCAAGGCAATAAGCAAAAATTCCTGCAGTGTAATCAGAACCTTCACGACCAAGAGTTGTAGTGAAGTTGTTTTCATCAGCACCTAAAAATCCTTGTGTAATATTTAAAGTTTTTCTTGGTACATTTTTGCTGATAAGCTCTTCTGTTGCTTCCCAATCTACTTCGGCATCTCTGTAGTTTGCATTTGTTTTTATGAAATTACGAACGTCAAGCCAATTCGTCTGGATACCCATAAAATTCATGAAATGACTTAAAATTGTAGTCGAAATCAATTCTCCAAAACTCACAATCTGATCATAAACGAAATTGTAATTTGGAGATTTATTATGTGCCAAAAAATATTCCAGTTCGGTAAACTGAGCATCTACGGCAGCAAAAACTTCATGTTTTTCATTTTCAAATAAATCTAATACTATTTGATTGTGATAATTTTTAATTTCCTGTACAGATGAATTCAACTCTGGTGACTGATCAAAATAATTCTTGATAACAACTTCAAGAGCATTTGTGGTTTTCCCCATAGCCGAAACTACCAAAATCACATCTTCATAACCCACTTTTTGTAAAACGTCGTATACGTTTTTAATTCCCGCAGCATCTTTTACCGATGCACCACCAAATTTAAATACTCTCATTATTAATTTTAGATTTTTAATTTTAGATTTCAGATGAATGAAATCTGCTATTTTTTATGGTTTTTTTGCCCCAGATAAAATGATTTTCCAGATTTTTTTAGCTACGAATTTCACAAATTTTCACTAATTTAATTCGTGCCAATTTGTGAAATTCGTGGCAAACTGACAAAGATTTTAAAATCATTTTAATCCTGTAATCTGTGGCTAATATTTTTTTAATTTTTCTCTAAGAAAGAATTAATTCCGTCCTGATCCATTTGAACAACCTGCCATCCGTCAAGAATTCTTGCGCCAGAATTCTTGTAGAAATTTACAGCCGGTGTATTCCAGTCCAAAACATTCCATTCAACTCTTCTCACATTATCTTTTTTCCCCTGTTTCATAATTTCGGCATAAAGTGCAGATCCCAAACCGGTACCACGCATTTTTTCCTTCACAATTAAGTCTTCAAGGTGAATTGTTTTTCCTTTCCAGGTCGAGTAACGGTAGTAGTATAATGCGATTCCAACAATTTCTTTTTGCTGTTCTTCACTTTCAATTTCGGCTACAAAAACATTAAATAATGGTTTTTCGCCAAAACCGTCACGTATTAAATCTTCTTCGGTTATAACAACAGCTTCAGGCTCTTTTTCGAATATTGCCAACTCCTGTATCAGTTCCAAAACCGCTTTCATGTCTTCAGGATTTCCCTTTCTAATATTCATTATTCTTATTATTAATTATTTATAAGCCAAAAAATATGCTTTTCCTGTATTCTTTTCGCCTTTAATTAGCAAATATACAATAGTAGCAAACTAACAAAATAATTTTTAAATCATTCTCACAAAATAAGCGATATTTGTGACTTAAAATTAAAACTATAACGATATAGCAATGGAAGAACGCAATAAAACACTGGGAGAGTTTATTATTGAGAACCAAAAAGCATTTCAGTATTCGTCGGGAGAACTTTCCCGAATACTCAACTCGATACGTTTGGCGGCAAAGGTCGTCAACTATAAAGTTAACAAAGCAGGTTTAGTGGATATTATTGGCGCCGTGGGCGAACAAAATATTCAGGGAGAAGAGCAGCAAAAATTAGATGTGTATGCCAACGAAGTATTTATTCAGACGTTAATAAACCGTGAGATTGTCTGTGGAATTGCTTCAGAAGAAAACGACGATTTTATTACAGTTCAGGGGAGCGACAACTGTCATAATAATAAGTACGTTATCTTAATGGATCCGCTTGACGGATCTTCAAATATTGATGTCAACGTTTCTCTGGGAACTATTTTTTCGGTTTTCAGAAGAATCACACCAATTGGTACTCCGGTTACAAGCGAGGATTTTTTACAGCCAGGAGTAAATCAGGTGGCGGCAGGATATGTAATTTACGGCACATCGACCATGTTGGTTTACACAACAGGTTTTGGCGTAAATGGTTTTACATTGAATCCGGCAATCGGAACATTTTATTTGTCACATCCAAATATGAAATTTCCAAAAGACGGACATATTTATTCGGTAAACGAAGGAAACTATGTGCACTTTCCGCAGGGTGTAAAAAACTACATTAAATATTGCCAGCGTGAAGAAGATGACAGACCTTATACTTCAAGATATATAGGAAGTCTGGTTTCTGATTTTCATCGAAATATGATCAAAGGCGGGATTTATATTTATCCAACAAGTTCAAAAGCACCAAAAGGAAAGCTACGTTTGCTATATGAATGTAATCCGATGGCATTTATTGCTGAACAGGCTGGAGGAAAAGCAACAGACGGTTTTGGACGAATTATGGAAATCCAGCCAACTGAATTGCATCAAAGAGTTCCTTTTTTCTGCGGAAGTCAAAATATGGTAGAAAAAGCAGAACAGTTTATGGCAGAAGCTGAATAGTACTCAGTTTTCAGTCACAATTTCCAACCCGTCAGGTTTTGAAATCGGGCGGGTTTACTATTTTAATATTTTTTAAATTTTTATAAAAAGAGATTCTTTTAACTGCAGTGTTATGATAATGCTAATTTTATAAGAAAATAGTGATTTATTTATGAATTAGTATTTAATTTACGATCGAAAAGAATGGACTAAAACTCAATTTTATGAACAAAAAATTATTTTTTGCTTTTTTTGTAATGTTTGCATTTTTGCTTATTTCATGTAACGCTGATGATGGAGATGCTGATGACGATATTAAACTGTCTGAAAAAACAGCTATTTTTAATGCTGAAAGTAATTCAGTAACTATTAAAACCAAAGGCGATAGTTGGTGGCTGAATGGAATATTTCTTAATAAAGTTAACCTTGATTTAAGTAACCTTGATAAGCTTTCGAAAAACTTTGTCTTTACAAATCCTGAATTTCAAGTGGAAAGGAAGGATGGAAAAACAATTATAATTACAATGAATAAAAACACAACCAATTCGGAAAGAATCCTTCATATTGTTGTTCAAAGCGGAAATTATTTTGATAGTGTAGTTATTACTCAGTCAAAGTAAGAAGAAGAATATTTTATTAAAAAACAAAACCCGATAATTATCGGGTTTTGTTATAATATCGTTCAGTTTAAATTTTTAAACTGAAACTAAATATACTATTTATGCATATGCTGCATTTCGTAAACAAAAGTGTCAGCATCTACTTTTTTGTCTACTAATGACAATGCTTTTGCAATGATATAATTTACGTTGCTTGGCGTAAAGCCTAAAGCAATTCCTAGTTTTCTTAACATTACCTCTTGTTGGTCTTCAAGATGATGGTCAACATGCACCATTCTCGTTAAATCGTATAAACGCTCCAAACGTTGAACATGTAAATAAGGAGGGTTAATTGGGTATTTTAATGGATCGCTTAGAATTTCTTCGTATTCAGTCTCTGAAATTTCTAAACGCGCAGCTAATTTATCCAAGAAACTTTTCTCTTCAGGAAGTACAATTCCGTCTGCTAATGCTACACGAACGATTGCTGAAAAGTGACCTTTGTTTCTTTGTTTGAATTCGCTATCGAATAAATCTGAAAATGACATAATTAATTAGTTTTTATGAAACAAAGATAAAAGTTATTTTAAATTAATAATTTTAATTTTCTCATAAAATTTAACTTTATTTTCCACGTTGATTTAATATCGGGGTTTCTCAGTTTTTTCAAAATAAATCGTAAGTTTACCACCCCTTAATCAATTAATACCATCATACCTATGTCAGAATTTTGGATTTATTTTCAGATAGGATTAAAGCACGTTTTAGATATTCACGCTTATGATCATGTTCTTTTTTTAATCGCATTAACAGTTCCTTATACCTTTAAAGACTGGAAAAGAATTTTACTTCTGGTTACCGTTTTTACGGTTGGTCATACTTTAGCTCTCGTGCTTTCTGTTTTTGGAATCATTGCCGTCAAAGTAAGTCTGGTTGAGTTTTTAATTCCAATTACAATTCTGATAACCGCTTTTTATCACCTCTTTACAGCAGGAAAAGCAACTAAAAATGATGGACTGAACTTGATATTTTTTGTAACATTGTTTTTTGGGATAATTCACGGACTTGGTTTCTCCAATTATTTTAAAACAATTTTAGGAGGTACTGCAACGTCAAAATTACTACCTTTAGGGGAATTTGCGTTGGGTATCGAAGCGGCACAACTAGTTGTTGTTTTTGTAGTTTTGTTATTATCATATATTGTGCAAACCGTATTTCGTTTTTCAAAACGCGATTGGGCACTTGTAATGTCGGCTTTTATTATCGGAGTTGTAATTCCGATGATTGTAGAAAGCCCAATTTGGAACAGATAAAATTAAATGGAAATAAAATTAAATAAATACGATAAAGCGTATCTTCGAATTGCCAAAGAATGGAGTTTACTATCCTATTGTAAGCGTAAACAAGTAGGCGCGATTATCGTAAAAGATCGAATGATTATCTCTGATGGTTACAATGGTACACCATCTGGATTTGAAAATTGCTGTGAAGACGAAGATGGATTAACACGCTGGGATGTTCTGCATGCCGAAGCAAATGCGATTTTAAAAGTAGCACGATCGACACAATCCTGCGAAGGAGCAACATTGTATATTACACTTTCGCCCTGTAAAGAATGCAGTAAATTAATCCATCAGTCTGGGATAAAAAGAGTCGTTTATCAGGATGGTTATCGTGACGATTCGGGAATTCAGTTTTTAATAAAAGCAGGTATCGAAGTTGAACATATTCCTGTTTTAGAAGAATAAATGAAATTTAATCCAACATATTTACCCATCGTTATAGGAGCCACTTTCGCTCTTGGTACAATTGTCGGAAGCATGACCAATGCTCCTGCCGATGACCAGCTTTTGGCTAAAACCAGTTCAAAAACCAAACTAAATAAACTGATTGATTTTATCAATAATGAATATGTTGATAAAGTGAATACAGACTCTATTGTAAATCTTACCGTAGACAATATTTTATCAAAATTAGATCCGCATTCTGTTTACATTCCGCCAAGCGAACAGGCAGAAGTTGCCGAAAGTATGAAAGGTGATTTTGTGGGAATCGGAATCAATTTTTATATGTACCGGGATTCTGTGGCGATTATCAGGCCAGTTGAAAATGGACCTTCGGCGAAAGCCGGATTAAAATCCGGAGACCGAATTTTATTTGCCGGAAAAACGAAATTATTTGGACGAAAATTACCTTCAGACAGTTTATTTTCGAAATTAAAAGGCATAAAAGGTTCTGAGATTGAATTAACCGTTTTTAGAAAATCGGAAAAAAAGAAGCTCAAGTTTAAAATTAAGAGAGATGTTATTCCGCTAAAAAGTGTCGACGCTTCCTTATTATTGGATAATAAAACGGGTTACATCAAAATCAATCGTTTTGCCGAAACTACTTATAAAGAATTCAAAACCGGGTTGACAAGATTAAAACAGAACGGAATTCAGTCACTCGTAATTGATCTTCGCGATAATGGAGGCGGTTATATGGAAGAAGCTGTAGCTATTGCCGATGAGTTTTTGAAAGATAAGCAAATGATCGTTTTTACCAAAAACAAAAACGGAACAACCGAAAACACATATGCTACACAAGCCGGCAGTTTTGAAACTGGAAAAGTATATATTTTAATTAATGAAAATAGTGCTTCCGCAAGTGAAATTTTGGCTGGTGCCATTCAGGATAATGATCGCGGAACTATTGTTGGTCGACGTTCTTTCGGGAAAGGTTTAGTACAGCGTGAAATGGATTTCAACGACGGATCTGCAGTTCGATTAACAGTGGCAAGATATTACACGCCAACCGGAAGATCCATTCAAAAACCGTATAAAAAAGGAAACGAAGAATATTATAAGGAATCTGAAGATCGTATAAAATCTGGGGAGCTTTATGCAAGAGACAGTATAAAAGTAGCCGATTCCTTAAAGTTTAAAACACCAAAAGGCAAAATTGTTTACGGCGGTGGCGGAATTGTTCCGGATGTTTTTGTACCGATGGAAGCGGAACATGGAAATGAAAATGTCGCTTATTTATTGCAAACGGGTATAGTAGGACATTTTGTTTTTGAAGAATTAGATAAAAACAGAAATGCATTTTCCGGACTTCATTTTAATGAGTTTTTAACCAAAATGAAAGGTTCTGATGCCTATTTCAAAAAGTTTCAAAACTATATTTTAATGACAGGTTTGGACTTAAAATTAGACAAAACAAAAGCATTGGTAAATCGCTATATTACAGCAGAATTTGCGCGACAATTATACGGAGAACTGTATTATTATGATGTAATTTTGAAGGAAGATGCAATGATTAAAACAGTTTTAAATCCGAAGAAAAAATAATTTAATTTTTTTTGATATGAAAACAGAAGAAGTTGTTAATGCAGAAATCGAGCTTTTAACGGCAATCAAAAAAGCAGATGTTCCAGTTTTAGAAAAAATGCTTCATGACGATTTGTTATTCAATCTTCCTGACGGGAATACAATTACCAAAGAATTTGATTTGGAATCGTATTGTTTGGGTAAAATGAAGGTAGAAACGCTGGAAGCTTCAGATCAACTTATTAATATTATAGATGATGTTGCAGTTGTTGCAGTAACCGTTTCGTTAAGGGGAACTTATGATGGTAATCCGTTAGGTGGTGCTTACCGTTATATCAGAGTTTGGAAACAGTTTAATGAAAATCTTCAGGTAATTGCCGGTAGCTGCGTCGTTTTGCAATAATTAAATAATAATAATTTTTTAAAATATAATGTAACGTTACTCGTTTCAACTTTGCGAACTTGTATCAATAAATTCAAAATAAAACTTTAGCGAACCTTGCGTAAATCTTAGCGTTCGTTGCGGTTAAATATACACAAAACAAAATATGAAAAATTTAAAAAGCATAAGTGCATTATTAATTTTAATGTCATTTGTAATTTCTTGTACAGCTATGAAAGATACCAATAAGGCCATCTCAGGAAAAGTAGAATCGGTAGAATCAGGCAAAGACGGTTACACAGCAAAAGTTATAACTGATACAAAAGAAGTTTATTTTGCAACAATCAGCATTGTAAATGTCGGCGGACCTCAAAACTACAAACAAGTTAAAATAGGAGATCAGGTTTCATTAAAAGGAGAAATCTGGAAAACTGATGACGAAAAACACATGAAAGTACAAGAGATTGTTTCAGTGAAATAACAACATAAATTTATTTTTAAACCATATAAGTTATATAAGTTCATATATAATGCTTTGCGCATAGATTATATGAACTTATATAACTTATATGGTTAAATTTTTTTTTATCGAATGCTATCGTGAGCGTGAGTTTGTACTCCGTTATTCCAGAAAGTCAGAATATCGGTAGCAACAGCGGCACCACTTCCTGCGGCAATAGCCAGTTGACTTCTCCAGCCAGCAAGAGTTCCAATCACATAAATGCCATCAGCGACTTTATGATCGTCGTTTTTTAGCTGAATACGTTGTTTTTCTGGTAATGCTTTTTTGTGAGGTTCAACATATTGCATCAAACCTTCGATATCAAAAGTATTGGCAGAACCAATTCCGATTACGATATTTCTAGTTTCGTATGAGTTTTTATTCGTAATTATAGTGAATTCAGGAAAAGATCCCTCAACTTTAATTACTTTTTCATTTGCAATTTGAGTAATATGAGGATAAGTCAGAGCCAAATCCTGCGTGCTTTCTATAAGTAAATCAGATCCTAATTTACCTGGTGTAATTCCGTAAGCATTGTAGAAAATTGCTTCTTGTAAAGAAGAATTTTTTTGATGTGTAAAAATCCCGATTTTTTTATCGGCAACAAAAGCTTTGTTTTTGGCAGACCCTAATACGAGAGCACAAGACATGCCAGAAACGCCTCCGCCGATAATCAAAACATCAAACATATTATCTACCGTTCATTTTTTCTTCGATTCTTTTTGAAATTCTAAAAATCAAAAGAATCAAAACGGCACAAAAAGAAGCTGCTATTCCAATAAAAGCAACGGCACTATCTCCCTGAAAAGGATTTTTAAAGTCTAACAATGTAATGTTGAAAACGATTAAAGCTAAAGCTAAAAGTACTAATATGGAAGTGAAAATTTTCATATGGCTATTTTGTTTGTCTAAAATAATAAGTAAAACCTTTTGACGTAAAATTGTCTTAAAGTTGTATTTAGAAATTTTAATGGGGGTAAATTTATAAAAATAAATGTTAGACAAACAAACCTTTAACATTAGCAGCGAATAATTTAACAGCAATTGCTAAAAGTATCACTCCAAATGTCTTGCGAACCACGCCAAGTCCGTTTTCTCCTAATAAATCTTCGATTTTTTTAGACGATTTTAAAACAATATACACAAGGATGATATTTAGTAAAATAGCAATTACAATATTAATGGTATGAAATTGAGATCGAAGTGATAATAAAGTAGTCATTGTTCCGGCTCCGGCAATTAATGGAAAAGCCAAAGGAACGATAGAAGCAGATCCAGGTTCTTCGTCGCGAAAAATTCGAAGTCCTAAAATCATTTCCAAAGCAAGAAAAAATAAGACAAAAGAACCTGCGACAGCAAACGAATGAACATCGATACCAATTAGATTAAGAAAGCCTTCTCCAACAAAAAGAAAAACGACCATAATAGTTCCTGCAACGATAGTAGCTTTTTCAGATTCAATATGACCAACCTTTGCTCTTAAATTCACAATAATCGGAATAGAACCCACAATATCAATTACAGCAAAAAGCACCATTCCAACAGTAATTATTTCTTTAAAGTCGATTTCTAACATATTACTTTGATTTTAAGCGTTAAAATTTTTGCAAAGGTAGATAATAAAGGTAGGTGTTTTTTCGACATGATGTATTTTTGTTATAAAAACATGTTTCGTTGGTTAAAAAAGTGATATTTGTAACAACCGACAGCTTTACCACCGAGATTCACAAAGTTTTTCACAGAGTTTCGCAAAGTATTTAACAAGCTTTTGCGAAAGTAAAATCTTAAAGCTTTGTGAACTTAAAAAAACATCCAATGAAGTTAACTCTGCGGATCTTTGCGAAAAAAATTTGCGTAACTCTGCGGTAAAATCTCACCAGTCTTTACAGTAAAATTTAATCTCATTTCATCTGCTTTCTTTGCTTATCTTTGCACTTTATAAATTTCAGTATTTCAATATCATGTTTCAATTAGGTAAAACCATTATTTCAGAGGATATTCTTGAAAAAGAATTTGTGTGCAACTTGTCGGCTTGTAAAGGAGCCTGCTGTGTTGACGGAGATGCAGGTGCGCCTTTGAGCGAAGCAGAGACGAAAATAATGGAAGAGATTTATCCTAAGGTCAAACCTTTTTTGCGTAAAGAAGGAATTGCTGCAATCGAAGCACAAGGAACCTGGGTAAAAGGAACCGACGGCGATCTTGAAACACCTTTAATAGACGAAAAAGATTGTGCTTACGTGATTTTTGATGGAAAAACTGCACTTTGCGGAATCGAACAAGCGTACAACCAGGGAATAGTTGATTGGAAAAAACCGGTTTCTTGTCATTTGTATCCAATTCGTGTAAAAGACTTCACAGAATTTGCTGCGGTTAATTATGATAAATGGGATATTTGTGATGATGCTTGTTCTTTAGGTAAAGAATTGGAAGTTCCGGTTTATAAGTTTGTAAAAGAAGCCCTGATTCGTCGCTTTGGTGAAGATTGGTATATGGAACTTGAAAAAGTAGCTCAGGAACTTAAAAATTCTTAAAAGAATAACTGTAAAAAATACGCTTTTCATACAGTATTTTTTAACTCAATGAATTAAAGTTTTAACTCTAAAAAAACTTTTAAAAACAATTAAAATTTTCTTGCTTTTTATTGTAAAAAGTCTATATTTTACGGCACTTAAGGTGAAATAGGTGGTTTTAAAATACTCATTTTCAATATTTTAATATTGTCTGAAAAATAGACTACTTTTTTGCCGTTGTTAAAAACTACGTCAAATTGTGAATAAGTTTGACTTTCATTTTTAGCGATAAATGACAATCTTTGTACTACTCTGAAAAAGCAAAAAATCAGTAAAAAAATTAAACATAAAAGCCATGTCGCAAGTCGAACCAATTTTACAAGAAAACAAGAACCGTTTCGTTATTTTTCCTATCAAGCATCATGATATTTGGGAATGGTATAAGAAAATGGAAGCTAGTTTTTGGACTGCAGAGGAAATCGATTTGCACCAGGATCTTACTGACTGGAATAATAAGCTAAATGATGACGAAAGATATTTCATTAAACACATCCTTGCGTTTTTTGCAGCATCTGACGGAATTGTAAATGAAAATCTTGCTGAGAACTTTGTAAACGAAGTTCAATATGCTGAAGCAAAGTTTTTCTACGGATTTCAAATCATGATGGAAAACATTCACAGTGAAACGTATTCTTTATTGATTGACACTTACGTGAAAGATGAAGCAGAAAAAGCAGAATTATTTAATGCTTTGGAAGTTTTTCCTGCAATTAAGAAAAAAGCAGATTGGGCTTTAAAATGGATCGAATCTGATTCGTTTGCCGAAAGACTAATTGCTTTTGCTGCAGTTGAAGGAATTTTCTTTTCTGGTGCTTTCTGTTCTATTTACTGGTTGAAAAAACGTGGTTTAATGCCAGGTTTAACTTTTTCTAACGAGTTGATTTCTCGTGACGAAGGCGTACATTGTGATTTTGCAGTTCACCTTCATAATCATCATTTGATTAACAAAGTACCAAAAGACAGAATTAAAGAAATCATTGTTGATGCTTTAGATATTGAAAGAGAGTTTGTTACAGAATCTCTTCCGGTAAGTTTAATTGGTATGAATGCAGCTTTAATGACGCAATATTTAGAGTTTGTTGCTGACAGGCTTTTAGTAGAATTAGGTTGCGAACGTGTTTATGGATCAGCAAATCCGTTTGATTTCATGGATATGATTTCTCTTCAGGGAAAAACTAATTTCTTTGAAAAACGTGTTGCAGAATATCAAAAATCTGGTGTGATGAACACAGATAGTGATGCTCAGAAAATTTCATTCGATGCAGATTTTTAGACAACAAAAAATATTTTAGTGTTTTCCCCAAATAAACACTGATTACGATTAAAATTTTATAACAAAACATTTTTAGAATCTCTTTTCCCAAATCGAAGATTCAATAATTTTCAACGCATTTTCGGTCTGATTCCAGATTGGAATAGGGTGGCTATTGAGAATGCCGTAATTCTCAAAAAATAATTTAAAAACACACAATGTTTAAGTCCCGGAATTCGTTTTCTAGTGACTTTCGTTTTTTCAATAAACTAAAAAAAGTAAGCTTATGTATGTAGTAAAAAGAGATGGCCACAAAGAGCCCGTAATGTTTGATAAGATTACAGAAAGAATCAAAAAATTGTGTTACGGGTTAAATGAACTCGTAGATCCTGTTAAGGTAGCCATGAGAGTTATCGAAGGATTGTATGACGGAGTTTCTACATCTGAACTTGATAATCTTGCAGCAGAAACGGCGGCATCTATGACTATTGCGCATCCTGATTATGCACAATTGGCAGCTCGTGTGGCAATTTCAAACCTACATTCGAATACAAAAAAGTCGTTTTCAGAAACGATGAAAGATATGTACAATTACGTAAATCCAAGAAATGGTCAGGAAGCACCGCTACTTTCGGATGAAGTATTTAAAGTAATTCAGGAAAACTCTGCTTTCCTTGATTCTCATATCATTTATACAAGAGATTTCAATTACGATTACTTCGGATTTAAAACTTTAGAGCGTTCGTATTTGTTAAAAATTAACGGAAAAATCGTAGAAAGACCACAACATATGTTGATGCGTGTTTCGGTTGGTATTCACTTAGACGATTTAAAATCAGTAATAGAAACCTACGATTTAATGTCTAAAAAGTTCTTTACGCATGCAACGCCAACGTTGTTTAATGCGGGAACTCCAAAACCACAAATGTCTTCTTGCTTTCTTTTGGCGATGCAGGATGATAGTATTGATGGTATTTACGATACTTTAAAACAAACGGCTAAAATTTCGCAATCAGCAGGAGGAATTGGTCTTTCTATTCATAACGTTCGTGCGACAGGATCTTACATTCGTGGTACAAACGGAACATCAAACGGGATTGTGCCAATGTTGAGAGTGTTCAACGATACGGCTCGTTACGTAGACCAAGGTGGTGGAAAACGTAAAGGAAGTTTTGCGATTTACATCGAAACATGGCATGCTGATATCTTCGAATTCTTAGATCTAAAGAAAAATACAGGAAAAGAAGAAATGCGTGCAAGAGATTTATTCTTCGCCATGTGGACATCAGATTTGTTTATGAAACGCGTTCAGGAAGATGCATCATGGACTTTAATGTGTCCTAACGAATGTCCTGGATTATACGATGTTTACGGAGAAGAATTCGAAGCCATGTATTTGGATTATGAATTTAGAGGAAAAGGTAGAAAAACGATTCGTGCACGTGAATTATGGGAGAAAATCCTGGAGTCACAAATCGAAACAGGAACACCTTATATGTTGTATAAAGATGCGGCAAACCGTAAATCAAACCACAAGAATCTAGGAACAATTCGTTCGTCTAACTTGTGTACAGAGATTATGGAGTACACATCTAAAGATGAAATTGCGGTTTGTAACTTAGCTTCTATTTCGTTGCCAATGTTTATTGAAAACGGAAAATTTGATCACCAGGCGCTTTACAACGTTACAAAACGTGTAACTCGTAACCTGAACAAAGTAATCGACAGAAACTATTACCCGGTAAAAGAAGCTGAAAACTCTAACTTGCGTCACCGTCCGGTTGGATTGGGAGTGCAAGGTTTGGCAGATGCTTTTATCATGTTGCGTATGCCATTTACAAGTGATGAAGCTAAAGCTTTAAACCAGGAAATTTTCGAAACTTTATACTTTGCAGCTGTAACCGCATCTATGGAAATGGCAAAAGAAGAAGGGCCATATTCTACATTTGAAGGATCTCCAATGTCTAAAGGGGAATTTCAATACAATATGTGGGGAATGAAAGATGAAGAATTATCTGGCCGTTGGGACTGGTCATCCTTAAGAAAAGAAGTAATGGAACATGGAGTTCGTAACTCATTATTAGTTGCGCCAATGCCAACAGCTTCAACTTCACAAATTTTAGGAAACAACGAAGCTTTTGAACCATATACATCAAACATTTACACACGTCGTGTATTGTCTGGAGAATTCATTGTAGTAAACAAACACTTACTTCATGATTTAGTAGAAAGAGGTTTGTGGAATGAAACACTGAAACAAGAAATCATGCGTCATAACGGATCTGTTCAAAATATTGATATCATCCCGCAAGACCTGAAAGAACTTTATAAAACCGTTTGGGAAATGTCGATGAAAGATATTATAGATATGTCACGTCAGAGAGGTTATTTCATTGACCAATCGCAATCGTTGAACTTGTTCATGCAAGATGCCAACTATTCTAAACTAACGTCAATGCACTTCTACGCGTGGCAATCTGGTTTAAAAACAGGAATGTATTACCTGAGAACGAAATCAGCTGTAGATGCGATTAAATTTACCTTAAACAACGACAAAAAAGAAGAAGTTCCAACTCTAGTTGCAGCAACCGAAGAAATCAGCGTTGAAGATTATAAAGCTATGTTATTAAAAGCACAAGCCGCAGATCCTGAAGATTGTGAGATGTGTGGATCTTAATTTTTTAGAATAAAGAAAATAGAATAAGGGGGAAAGATTTTATTCTTTAGGTAATAGAAGCAGTTATTGTAATGATAGCTGCTTTTTTTAAATTATTATTTTTATATTTAACGAGAAAATATTTATAAACCATAAATTTAAAATGAAAGTTGAAATTGAAAATTACAATAAAATTGCAAGACAATTAAGAGAAGAATATACAAAATTATCAGATTTTGAAATTTTATCTTTAGCGATCCAAATTGAGAGAAATCAAATTTTAGAGAATGGTTTGGTTGTGAGCACTTCGGATAAATATCCAAGTGGTCTAGAGTCTATAGCTATTGCTTTAGGCTTTAAAGGAGACAACTTAGATGTTACTATTACTGATGTGCTACAAGCTATAGCAAACAAATAATTTGTTGTAAAATGTTCTTTTTTTTTTGTCAATTCCGAGGCAGGAGGAAACTCCGTAAGTAGCTCGACAAAATTGCCGATTTTCCATGCGGAGTTTCCTCCTTCCTCGGAATGGGCAATATCTCCAAAAAATCCCCGTTTTATTAATACCATCAACATATTTCAGACTTAGAATCTTAGTACCTCAGCATCTTAGAATCTAAAAAATTAAACCTTTATAGAAAAATTAAGTCTTATTGTAATAATTCCTGAATTATGAAAAAAAGTAATCTTTGGTCGCTACGATTGGGTTTTTCCGGCAAGCAAGCCGATGAAATTGAAAAATTGGGATTAGAAAAATTCCTAAAGAAATCTTATGACTCAAAAGTTGATAAACAACTTCCTGCTTTTTTAGAAGACAGTCCCAAAACATTAAACGAATTAAAAGAATACACACAATACTTAAAAAAATTAGATCCTGAAGAAAGAATGAAAATTCAAAAAAAAGTGACTAATTCTATAGGTGAATTCAAAAAATGGTGGTTTGAAAAAATGAAAAATGATGAATTTCCATTGCGGGAAAAAATGGTTTGCTTTTGGCACAACCACTTTGTGGTGAGTTCTAGTAAGATAACAACCACTTACTGGATTTATCAGCACAACATGATTTTACGGGAGAATGCTTTTGGGAATTTCAAGGAAATAACAAAAAAAATTGTGAAATCGAATGCAATGGTTAAATATCTGGATAATATCGATAATAAGAAAGGCAAATATAACGAAAACTTAAGTCGAGAATTGCTGGAACTATTCACAATTGGAATCGGGAACTATACTGAAGAAGATGTTAAAAACGGCGCAAGAGCTTTGGCCGGGTTAAATTATGGTGATGACGGTGCGGTTTACAAAAAGAATTTAGAAGATGATAGTAGTAAAGCCTATTTTGGAAGAACAGGAAACTGGAAAGCTGATGATTTAGTTGATATTATTTTCGAACAAAAAAATATACCATATCTAATTACACGAAAAATTCTCAAATGGTTTCTATATGATAAACCTTCAGAAGAATCGGTGCGTTATTATGGCGATTATTTTAGAAAAGTGAACTTTGAAATCGAACCTCTTCTTACTAAAATCTTTACTGAAGAATATGCGAAAAATATTTCAGGAAATAAAATCAAGGATCCCCTCATTTATATTATTCAACTCATTGATGAATTAAATTTGAAAGATTATAATGAAACAATGATAATTGCATTTTTAAGAAAGCAAGGAATGGATTTCTACAGTCAAATTAATGTAAAGGGCTGGGACGGTGGAAATTCATGGCTTACTTCGCAGATATATTTGCAACGAAACAATACTTCAGATTTGCTTTGTAAGAGACAAAATGTTTCAAAAAAAGCTGCAAATACAATGATTGAGGAAAATCAGGACAAAAAAAAGGAGTCTGAGAAAGTACAAGCTAGAATAGATTTTGATTCTGAGGGAAATAACAAAACAATTATTGCTGAATTGTCTAATAGATTACTGTTTACTGTAAGTGATTCGATGCAAAAAGACATGGAAAATTTACTCAAATATGATTTTGACCCTAAAAATCCTAATGCCAATGATGCAGTAATCCGTGTGTTTAATTATATCACTAAGCTGCCGGAATATCAGTTGATTTAAAAATCTATCATTATGAACAGAAGAAATTTTTTAACGTTAACAGGAACTTTTACCGGCGGTATGTTGGTGCTTCCAAGTTTTTTGCATGCTTTTGGAACGCAGGACAATTTGGTCATTGGTGAACAATGTCTTGTTTTTATTCAGCTTAATGGAGGAAACGATGGATTGAATACTTTTATTCCATATGAAGATCCTCTGTATTATGATTTCAGGACCAAAATTGCCCTAAATAAAGATGTAGTTGTTGGTAAAAATAAAGGGATGGCCTTTCATCCTGCATTAAAAGATTTTGCTCAAATGCAACAAAACGGAGATTTAACAGTAATCCAGAATGTGGGTTATCCGTCACCTATTCGTTCGCATTTCCGCAGTCAGGAAATTTGGCAGACAGCTGTTGATTCCAATAAGTATATAAACGAAGGTTGGCTTGGCAGATATTTAGATTTGCAATGTCAAGATCATCAGCCAACTGCCGGAATCAATTTGGATTCGATAGATAATCTGGCATTAAAAGGAATGGAACCCAATTCGATCACAGTAAAGGATCCAGATAGTTTTAAGGTAAAATCAAATAAGGAGAATGAAAAACTATCCGATAATCCGCAATTGGATTTTGTTCGGAAAATTGCCAACTCAGTTATAGAAGGATCAGATGGTATTCAGAATGCCTTGAAACGATCAAAAACCGAAATTAGTTATCCTAAAACAGGATTGTCTAAAAATATGGAATGGATTGCGCGATTGGTGAAAGGGAACCTGAATTCGAAAGTTTATTATACATCGCTTAACGGATTTGATACGCACGATAATCAGCTTTCTATTCATGAAAGAAAATTGACAGAATTAAATGATGCGTTATTTAGTTTTTATAACGATTTGAAACAAGCACAATTGCTTCAAAATGTAACCGTTGTTGTGTTCTCAGAATTTGGAAGACGCGTAAAAGACAATGGAAACGGAACAGATCATGGAACAGCAGCGCCAATGTTTATCATTGGAGGAAATAATAAAGGAACAATTTTAGGAAAAAATCCAAATTTAGCAGATTTAGATGGTGGTGATTTAAAATATGAAATTGATTTCAGGAGTGTGTATGCTTCTTTATTAAAGGAAAAAATGAATTTTGATTATTCTAAGATTGGGATTAAGAATATGCCGGTTTCCGGGTTGTTTTCTTAATTAAGCCTTTATTGAATTGTCTCCAGCTTTAAAGCTGGATGCAATTCAATAAAAAGGGCAATATTGATAAAAATCTTAGTTCTTAAACAACTCAGAATCTTATAACCTTTAAAAAACACACTTGCAATAATCTCATTTTAAACCATATTTTTTATAATATCATACAAAAGGAATATAATTTGTTAAGAAATTCTCTTTTGTTTCATAAAATGCAATATTTTTTTTGGTGCAGTGAAAATAATTTATACATTCGCAGAGAATTTATTGAAAAACACAAACAAAATGTCTAATAACCGTTTTTATTTTAGCAACTCTTTTTATTTCTTCTTTAGTAGAAGTGAGGATTGTGCTATGGTTAT